>Ga0222425_100091_pt1 | contig 147624 bp, 132 predicted proteins | sample 2B1ome_2_FD_180089 | JGI IMG/M metagenome (GOLD analysis project Ga0222425, IMG submission 180089) | Enriched microbial communities from leaf-cutter ant dump, University of Wisconsin, Madison, United States - 2B150A (version 2) | ecosystem: Environmental > Terrestrial > Nest > Insects nest >... | reverse complement strand
TGTCAACCTGACGAGGCAGGCATTTTTGTCCCTAATCGGCTGGCTGACTATAATTTTTCTACCTAAAAAAGTAGGGCATCAAAATTTTAAAATTTTGATGCCCTACAGAGTTATTTAGCAAGCCCTATATAACAACAAGCGCATAATCTCTTCAAACCTCCCTGAATACGCTGTATTTAGGGCCGGTTTCAGGAATACTTTCGGAATGTTTATATACGGAAAATGTTCAAATAAGTATTTTCATTATGCATTTGGCATGCAGATCGCGGGCGTCGACGCATACTATGCGCCATAGAAAACCCTGGCGAAGGAGGCATTTTTTGCCGCTTCCCCGGGTTTTTTGCAATGGATTTAACTCGTTAATAAAAGCTGTTCAAATAAGGATAACGCTGCTCGTAGAGTTGTTTTACCTTTTCCAAAATTGTTTCGCGCAAAACGTCAATATTGGAGCGTTCCGTAGCTGAAACAAATATAGCATTGCCGTGTGTAAGGTTATCCCAGCGGCGATGCAATTGCTTGAGCATATCTTTCTTTACATCTTCTTCCAGCCATTCATCAAAAGTGAGCTCGGCATACCGATCCATTTTATTAAAGATCATTAAAATGGGTTTTTCAAAAGCGTCCAGGTCCTGCAAAGTGCTGTTGACAACGCCAATCTGGTCTTCATACTGCGGATGTGATACATCGACCACGTGCAGTAAGATGTCTGCCTCTCTTACTTCATCCAGGGTAGATTTAAAACTTTCGACCAGGTGGTGCGGCAGTTTCCGTATAAATCCTACCGTATCGCTTAATAAAAACGGTGTGCGTTCAAATACAACTTTTCGGGTGGTGGTATCCAGGGTTGCGAATAGCTTATTTTCTGCAAATACTTCCGACTTACTGAGTAATTGCATCAGGGTGCTTTTTCCCACATTCGTATAACCCACCAGTGCCACGCGAATAAAGGTTCCCCTTTCCTTTCGTTGGGTAGAAGCCTGCTTGTCGATTTCTGCCAGTCTTTTGCGCAACAAGGAAATTTTGTCTTTTACAATACGCCGGTCAGTTTCAATTTCCGTTTCCCCCGGACCTCTGGAACCTATACCGCCCCCCTGGCGCTCCAGGTGGCTCCACATACCTTTCAAGCGGGGTAAAATGTATTGATACTGTGCCAGCTCTACCTGGGTTTTAGCCTGAGCGGTTTTGGCCCTGCGGGCAAAAATATCCAGAATAAGATCGGAGCGGTCAATGGTCTTTACGCCCAGCGTTTTTTCAATATTGCTAATCTGCGAACCGGTAAGCTCATCGTCGAAGATGACCAGATTGATCTGGTGCCGGATGACGTAGTCTTTGATTTCCTGCAGCTTGCCTTTGCCTACAAATGTGCGGCTGTCGGGATGCGGCAGTTTCTGGAAAAACTTTTTTACTGCTGTAGCGCCGGCAGTTTCGGCGAGGAATGCAAGTTCGTCGAGGTATTCCATCAACTGGCTTTCGGTAGTATCTTTCTGTATCAATCCAACCAATACAGCACGGTCTTCACTTCCTATTATGTTTTTATTTTCTATCACAGGCTATCCTATAAGTGGCAAAAATATTTCCTTTTCAACATTCTTCCCGCTTTTTTAGTTCGGATAAATGTTTATCAATCTTTTAATTGGGCTATAGCCTTCAATACTTTGTTCACGGGCAGGCCCATTACATTATAAAAATCGCCTTCTATTTTCTGAATACCTATTAATCCAATCCATTCCTGAATGGCATAAGCACCGGCTTTATCGAAAGGCTGATAGCGGTGCACATAATGACTTATCTGCTCTTCGCTGAGTTCGTTGAAATACACGGCAGTAGTCTCCGAAATAGATACTTCCTGCTGGTCGAGTAATAAGAAAGCTCCCGTAATTACTTCATGCCTGCGTCCCGATAACCGGCTGAGAATATGAATGGCATCTGCTTCATCTCCGGGTTTGCCTATAATTTGATTGTCAAGCACTACCACCGTATCGGCGGCAATAATGAGGCTTTGTTTCTTTTCTGCATCGTTCAGGCTTTGTTGTACCGCCAAAGCCTTATGGCGCGCTATATAAAGCGGAACCAATGCTACGTCCATATCGGCCGGAAAATCTTCATTGGTATGTACAGTTTTAGTTTGAAACGAAATTTCAGCCTGCTCGAGCAATTGCTTTCGTCTGGGCGATTGCGAGGCCAATATAATATTTATCATAGTACGAACAGATATGAACTGATGGAATGCAGGAACTAATATTGAAGTATATAATAAAGTAATAACGAAATGATGCCCGACAGCATAATTAATTTTAATTGTCTGCTGGAAGTACCATAATGTTCAGATGTGGCTTTCCTTGGTAGTTGCCACATCCAAAGCAGGAGTGGTACAATCACGGTTATCAGCAGGTAAACACCAAGTATGGCCCAGCTTCCTCTGAACAACCGAATACTGGCAACCAGCAGCGGAAATACTGCCAGCATACCTAAGAGTTGTACAAAACGCGTAGAGCGGTGCAATCCAATTTTAATAGGCATAGTAATACAACCGTCTTCAGCATCGCCTTTAAAGTCTTCCATATCCTTTACCACTTCTCTCATCCAGGTAAGCATGAAAGCAAAATACGCGTACACGGCAATTACCCCAAAGGGATTTACCAGTACCTTCCCTCCTTCTTCCAGAAAATACCGCAGGTCGATATACGCTTGTAAGGCAGGCTCATACACAGGAATAATAAGAATTGTGAGTGCCGTTAACAGCGCTACAATCAGATTGCCGCTTACAAAGCGGCGTTTATACGTAGTAGAATAAAACCACAACAAAACACTGCAGCTGATCTGTATGACCGGCACCCAATAGTTATTTAACCGAAAGGCAAGCAACACAGCAATAGCTATTCCTGCAATATTTAAGCCACTATGCCATAAGATTCCTGCGCGGCTGCTAATGCTCCGCTCAATGATTACTTTTTGTGGCCGGTTTATGAGGTCAATTTTTACATCAAAATAATCATTGATGATATAACCAGCTGCGGCAATAAAAAGCGTTGAAAGGCTTAGCAATAAGAAATGAAACGTGTTCAAAAATACGGGATAATTACTCCAGCTGTTCATGGGCCGGAGCACACACCACCAGATAAACCACTGCGTAAGCATCACAATCAGCAGATTGCGCCATCGTACCAGTTGTAAAAATGCCTTGAGCTGTTGCATTGGTCGTTCGAAATTGCTGCAAAGAAAACAAACTTTGTTAACTTGCCTTATAAAGTAATTACTGCAGGTAGCAGGCCCCGCAGGTTTGCGTACCTTTGGCCCCCTAAAATTTTCTTTATGCGCTTTGTTCTGGTAATGCTCCTCTGCGGCGTACTTAGTTATCTGGCGGTACTGGTGATGCCCTGGTGGATTCCTATGTTAATTGCTTTTGCTGCAGTGCTCGCATTGCCTATGAGTGCCTGGCGCGCCTTTTTGGCTGCAGGATCAGGTACAGGTATCAGTTACCTCTTAATTGCGCTGAAGGCAGACGTTGACAATGCGCATTTGCTCAGCCGCAAGATGGCCGAATTGTTCTCCCTGCCACATTATGGCTTCATGTTGCTGCTGACCATGCTTTGCGGATGGATTACCGCCGGTATCGGAGCAGTCATTGCGGTTAGTTTGAACCGATTACTAAGGTCCGTACAATCTAAAGAGGTAGAACCCGGCTAAATCTTACTGTCCTGTAATAAAAGAAACTGTATGCTTCATCCTATCCGTTTACAACGGAACATTGCATTTCTGGCGATAGTACTTTTCTTCATTAAGTTGCTGGCCTGGTGGTGGACGCGTTCGGTTTCCGTATTTACAGATGCCATGGAGAGTACGGTCAATGTTGCTACAGGTTTAATTGGCTGGTACAGCGTTTGGCTGGCAGCTAAACCCCGCGATCGCAATCATCCCTACGGACATGGTAAGGCCGAGTTTATATCAGCTGCCATTGAGGGAACACTTATTATAATTGCAGGTATCATCATCATCTATCAGGCTGCCCTTCATTTATGGAATCCGCGTCCCTTAGCTTCACTGGATGCCGGACTGGTACTGCTGGGAATTACCGCCGTTATCAATTATGCTGCCGGATCTTATGCCGAAAAACAGGGTAATAGGGTGAATTCGCCCGCATTGGTATCCGGAGGTAAGCATCTGAAAACGGATACCTATTCTACTGCTGGTATTTTGCTTGGTTTGCTATTACTTAAAATAACGGGCTGGGTATGGCTCGATGCACTGATAGCCATCCTGTTTGCGGGCATAATTCTGGTTACAGGTTATAAAGTAATACGGCGGTCGCTGGCGGGTATCATGGACGAAGCTGATTTGGAATTATTGCACGAACTCATCGAATATTTACAGCAACATAAACGCCCGGCATGGATTGATTTGCACAATCTCCGTATGATTCAATATGGTAATATCCTGCACCTCGACGGTCATATAACCCTGCCCTGGTACTATAATGTGCACGAAGCCCATAAAGAACTGGAAATGCTGGACAATCTGATACGGCGCAAGTTCGGTGACCGCATTGAGTTATTTGTACATGTCGATGGCTGCGAGCCTTTTTCATGCAGAATCTGCAATTTGTCCGAGTGCCCGGTACGACAGCATCCTAAAGTCGCCGATATCCGGTGGGAGCCGGAAAACGTACTCCAGAATCGTAAACACAGCATCGAAAATGCTGCTGATCAATAAGTCTTTTCTTTATGTTTTTGCAAAATGCGAATGAAGACCGTAATAAGACGCCACAACGGATTATAAGTCTGGTTCCTTCTCAGACCGAACTGTTGTATGACCTGGGGCTGGATACCGAAGTGGTTGGTATTACTAAGTTTTGTGTTCATCCCGACGCATGGTTCAGGACAAAACAAAGGGTGGGCGGCACCAAGCAACTACACCTCGACCGAATCCGTCAGTTAAGCCCCGACCTCATTATTGCCAATAAAGAAGAAAATGTACGGGATCAGGTAGAAGCTGCGGCCCGCCTGGCGCCTGTTTGGATGAGCGATGTCAAGAATCTCGACGATGCCATCGGCATGATCAGGGGTATTGGAGATATCACCTGTAAAAGTCCGCAGGCTGATGTTATTGTAAAAAATATCGTTGCCGGGTTTAGGACCCTGTTGCCGGTAGCTACACCGCTTCGAACGCTTTATCTGATCTGGCGCAATCCCTGGATGTCGGTTGGCGCCGACACATTTATCCATGATATGATGGCAAGAGCGGGCCTGCAGAATGTATGCGCTGATATGAATCGCTATCCGGAGCTGAGCGAGGCCATGTTGTTGGATTGTGCACCTGAATTGGTATTGTTATCATCCGAGCCATATCCCTTTTCGGAAAAACATATTGCAGGGTTACAAAGTTTGCTTCCTAAGGCGCGTATTTTGTTGGTCGACGGAGAATTGTTCAGCTGGTACGGAAGCCGGTTGCTGCATACACCGGCTTATTTGAAGCAGGTGCGGGAGCGTGCAGATAAGGGGTAGTTCATTTCTAAAAATGACCAAAATATATCCTCGAATTGGTACTGTATTCTATATTGATTTCATCTCCTTCCTGATAAAATTCATATTCTTCTTTGCTTACTTCAATGCTCAGGCGGAAGCGGGAGCGCAGAAAAAAATGCCAGGTATTATTGGTATTTACGAACTGCTTGCGGCTGATGGATGTTCGCTCCACGGTTTTTTCGCCTTGCAGTAAATCCCTGTCCAGTTTTTTCAATGTCCGGTTGTAACTTATAAAACCGATAAGTGCTACCAGCAACAGCAGAAACACCATGCCAAAAAAATACTGCAGATGGATATATGGTTCCTGTTCCTCCCGGAGGCGCGCCTCTGCCGGTGTCAGGTTATGGATGGTAAGGGTCTCCATCAGTATTCCCAGTGAACAGGGAACTATAACAAATACAAAAGATAAGGTGCGCAGGGTGCGTTTAAATACCGACCATTCTCGGTCTCGCTTATTTTTCAGAAACAATCGTTCATCGGCGTTCATTTGTTCCTGATATGTAAGTACAGCGGCAGTCATAGTTGGGTGAGGCCCCAAATTAAGCGAAAAAAATTACTTTTGACCCTTAACCTTTCGATACATGTATATCAATAGCTTTTGCAGTATTAGTCCGGCTGGTATTCTTGATCAGAACACCAGCCTCCAGGTATTGCAACCACTGCAGCAGCCACGTAATGCCTGTCTCGAACCGGAGTACACCGATTTGATTAGTCCTATGCAGCTGCGCAGAATGACCAAACCTGTGCGTACAGGTGTTGCTGCAGCAAAGCTGGCGCTGCGGCAGGCTAATATATCCGTACCAGACACTATACACGTTGGCACAGCCTATGGTATGCTGCAGGATTCTGAACATTTCCTGGAGAAAATGATTGCGCAGGAGGAGCAAATGCTGACCCCTACCTCGTTTATTCAATCTACCCATAATACGGTTTCCGGACAAATCGCCTTGTCGCTGGGCTGCCATGGTCATAATATGACCTTTGTGCACGAAGGACACTCCTTTGAAAGTGCCTATCTGGATGCGGAATTGATGCTCGCCGCGGGTGATACGACAAATGCGCTGCTGGGAGCCGTGGAAGAGTGTACCGACACCAGTTACGCCCTGCTGCGGCGTTTCGGCGTTTATACGGACGGTATCTGCTCCGGAGAAGGAGCAGCGTTCTTTTGTTTGACCAATTCCTTGCAACCCGCATCGTTGGCACATATCGATCGTATGGAAATGTATTATGCTTCAGATGCAGCCGAAGCGCAAAACCGATTCCTGCATTTTATGCAGGCTTCAGATACTGAGCCATCGAATCGTGATGTGTTCCTGAACGGAGGTCGTGATGCAAATGGCTTGTCTTCTATTACGATGCCTCAAATCACTTATGAACAATTCTGTGGCAGTTTTCCGGTAGCGGGTTCTTTTGCGCTTGCTATGGCCTGCCGTCTTATAGCTTCAGACGGGCACTCCCGCTGTTGGATATTGCACCGGTCAGGTAATTATTATAGTTTCTGGTGCGTTTCGGCTCCGGATATTCCATAAGAGAAATGCGGCCCGAACAGGCCGCATTTCTCTTATGGTGTCACTATCGATTAATAACGAAGTAACCAGTCAATCTTTTCTTTTACTTTCTCCACATTAGGCAGCATGGCTGCTTCCAGGCTGGTATTCATAGGGACAGCAGGCAGGTTAAGTGCGCCCAGGGTTTGTACGGGTGCATCGAGGCTGGTAAAACAATGAGCAGCAATACGTCCGGCCAGGGCTTCGCAGAAGGAGTTGTTCAGTTGCTCCTCGGTAAGCACCAGGCATTTGCCATGTTTTTTAACGGTCTCATATACCAAAGCTTCATCGAGTGGGTACAGGGTGCGCAGGTCTACCACTTCCACACTGCCTTCAAAATCTTTGGCTGCGGCTTTTGCCCAATACACGCCCATACCATAGGTAATTACGCATATTGAATTGCCTTGTGCTACCTGGCTTTCGGTTGCCTCCAACACCACATTACCCTTACCCAGTGGTAATACATAGTCCTCGTCTGGCTCTATGGTACGGGCTTCGTCGGTGCCCGGTACCTTGCTCCAGTACAGTCCTTTATGTTCCAGCATAATTACCGGATTGGGATCCAGAAATGCTGCCTTCATAAGACCTTTCATGTCGGCTGCGTTGGAAGGATAAGCAATCTTAATACCTTTAATGGTAGCCAGTGTACTTTCCACACTTCCGCTATGGTATGGACCGCCGCCGCCATAGGCGCCAATGGGTACACGTATGATAGTGTTCACCGGGAATTTACCACAACTTAAATAACAGGATTTGCTGATTTCGGTAACCAGCTGGTTGATTCCCGGATATATATAGTCGGCAAATTGTACTTCCACAATAGACTTCAGACCCAATGCGCTTAAACCTACAGTAGAACCAATGATGTACGCTTCCTGAATGGCGGTGTTAAATACTCTTTCGTCGCCGAACTTATCGGCAAGTGTTGCCGCCTCGCGAAATACCCCGCCCAACCGACGGCCTACGTCCTGTCCATAAAACAGGGCTTCCGGATAACGGCGCAATATTTCTTCCACCGCGTGCAGAGCTGCATCTACCATCACGGTGCGTTCTTTGCCTTCCGGACTGCGGTTGCCCGTTTCTTCGGTTACCGGTGTAGGTGCAAACACGTGGTCAGAAACCGTGGCCGGGTCAGGCTCCGGAGCCGCCACAGCCAGATCAAATTCTCTCTGTACAAATTCTCTTTCTTCTGCTTCTATCTTATCCAGCTCTGCTTCTTTAATTCCTTTTTTCAAAAGCAGGCTTTTCAATTTGGGTGCCGGGTCATCTTTGGTATGTTTGGCCAGGTCTTCTTCGGTCCTGTACCATTCTTTGCGTACGCCCGACGTATGGTGCCCCAGTAAGGGCACTTTTGCGTGTACCAAAACCGGCTTCCTTTTTTCGCGAACCATTGCAATTACCTGTTGCATGGTTTTGTAGGATGATTCAAAATCACTGCCGTCGACCCGTACCCGTTCCATACCTTTAAAGCCGGCAGCATATTCGTACGCATCCATGGTTCGCGCTTCATCGCTGCTTACCGATATTCCCCAGTCATTATCCTGAACCAGGTAAATTATGGGTAATTGATGCAGTACTGCGAATTGAAATGCTTCACTTACTTCTCCTTCGGTAACACTGCCATCTCCCAACGAGCAGATTACTACAGGCGGTTCAGGAAATTGTTTCAGTTGCTGACTTTCAATATAAGCTATACCCTGCGCCACTCCGGTGGTTGGTATTACCTGCATGCCGGTTGCGCTGCTTTGGTGTATTATTTGCGGAAGATGCTCTCTGCGACTGTTGGGGTGATTGTAATAAGCCCGTCCTCCGGTAAAGGGATCGTCGCCCTTGGCCAGTAATTGCAGCATCATTTCATAAGGCCGCCATCCCATGCCCAGCATCAGACTTTCGTCACGGTAGTAAGGACTCACATAATCGTAAGGCTTTAATTGGAATGCAGTGGCAAGTTGAATTGCCTCATGTCCTCTCGAAGTAGAATGCACATATTTGCAAATAGGCCTGTTCTGTTCGTAAGTTTCTGCCATTGCTTTCGCTGTCATCATCAGACGGTAAGCATTGAGCAGTATTTTATTATCAGGAGTCATAAAGCGTTATTGATGCGGCGCAAAGATAGGGATTTGATTATAGATGAGGGGCAGCTTGGGAGCAGGCGAGCGGGCTTATGAAATTTAACAGGGACCCCGCCCGAAGGGGACTGAAGTCAAAGGTCCGTCGGTTTTCTAAAGCTGTGGTTTTCTCTTACGATAATAGAAATGTGTAAGTCTGTTGAATCTCAGTTGAGCCAACCCAGGGCCCGGCTGCTGAAATAGCTATATCTTTGTGCCTCATTTTATACAATGGAAAACAACGAATTTATACGTCTGGCCCTTCAGGAAGATGTGGCTGCCGGCGACTATTCTACTTTGGCCAGTATACCAGCCGATGCAAGGGGAAAAGCAACGCTGAAAATTAAAGAAAACGGCGTGTTGGCTGGTGTTGATCTGGCGCGCGATATATTTTTGTTTCTGGAGCCGGAAGCACGTTTTCATCCATATAAACAAGATGGTGATGTCATTACGTACGGTGAAATTGCATTTGATGTAGAAGCGCGTGTTCATACTATATTAAAAGCCGAACGCCTTGCTTTGAACTGTATGCAGCGCATGAGTGGAATTGCTACACTCACCCGCAGCTATTGCGATAAAATAAAAGGTTCGAACGCCCGCATCCTTGATACCCGAAAAACTACGCCGCTTTTTCGCAGGTATGAAAAAGAAGCTGTGCGCATCGGCGGAGGCCATAACCACCGTATGGGTCTGTACGATATGATCATGTTGAAAGATAATCATATCGACTATTGCGGAGGTATTACCGCGGCCATTCAAAAAACGAACAGCTTTCTGGAAGAGCAGCAGCTTTCTCTAAAAATCGAAATTGAAACCCGCAGCCTTGCCGATGTGGAAGAAGTGTTGCAGACAGGCAATGTACAACGTATTATGCTCGACAATTTTAGTCCCGACGACTTAAAAACTGCAGTCGAATTGATTGCTGGCAGGTTTGAAACGGAAGCCTCGGGCGGAATTAACTTCGATAACATAGCCAGCTATGCACTTACAGGTGTTGATTTTATCTCGGTTGGCGCACTCACACATCATGCGGTAAGCCTGGATCTGAGCCTCAAGGCCGTTATTTGATAGAGTTCAGCACTTCTTGTTTTAATTGTTCATGGAAAAAGTACTGTTCATTATCAATCCAAAGTCCGGGGTAGACAGGGTAAAAGCCCTGGCCGCTGTCATAGATCAGCAGCTGGATAAGCGTAGGTTTGAATCCGAAATTGCCTACACACAATATGCTAAACATGGTACCATCCTGGCGCGCGAAGCGGTAGCAAGGGGTGTTCAGATCATAGCAGCTGTAGGCGGCGATGGTTCCGTCAATGATGTGATAGCCGGTATCCGCGGTACTGAGGCTACTTTGGCCATCATTCCCAAAGGGTCGGGTAATGGGTTGGCGCGAAGTTTAGGTATTCCGCTCGAAGCCGAAAAGGCCATTCGGTTAATTAACCGCGGACGAAAGCACAGTATTGATTTGGGTAAGGCCGGCGAGCAGTTGTTTGTGAGTAATGTAGGCGTTGGGTTCGATTCACTGGTTGCTAAAAAATTTGCCAAAAGCAAACGACGTGGCATGATGATGTACAGCTGGATTGTGACCAAATATTTGTGGAAGTATAAAGAATGGACCTGGGAAATAGAGGTAGACGGGAAGAAGATGAAGGAGCGGGCCTTTATTCTTACCGTGGCTAATGCACAGCAATTTGGTTATAACTTTAAGATTGCGCCCCTTGCTGATTTGCAGGACGGTCTTTTTGATATCGTTATTCTTAAAAAATATCCTAAGGTGCTGGGCGCATTAATTGCTTTACGAGCTTTTCGCGGCAGCTTGCTGAAGAGCCGCTATGTGGCTTACACCAGGGGACGCGAAGTTACCATACGGCACGCTCATTTGAATATGATGCAGGTGGATGGCGATGTTCATCCCTGTTCTACGGAGCTGAAAATTACTATGTTGCCTGCGGCGTTGAACGTGCTGGTGCCGTAATTATAATTTTACCTGACGGATAATCCGTTTCAGGTTATGTTCCAGAATATCGGCCATGTTGCTGCATTTTAGATAAGCAGTATCGTTATGGTATTCGGCCAAACCTTCCGAAAGTTCCTTTATTTTTTCCGGGGTAGAAATGCTGTCTTGTTGTAGTATATCTCTCAGCTGGGCGATGCGGTAGCGTTCGCTTCTGAGTCGGTGTACTATCGAGGAAGCTTCTTCCTGCTGGTATTGTAAAAACGTTTTCTCAGTTAAATGCTGAAGACCTAATTGTACAAACGGGAAATTTTCCTTGAAAAACTGTGGCAGGTACACTTTCTTATTGCCTTCATAAAATTGCTGGTCGAAATCGATGCAACGGATGCGAAACTGGTAGTCGTCGAAGTCGGGGGTTATTTGCATTACAAAATTATAAGCCCGCATATCCCCTAATAAATTGATAAAGCAGCGTTCGTTGAACTTCACAAACTCTTTTGCGATTCGTTTGGGGTTATATTCCTGATGCTGAAGGTAGGTTTTGGCAAACACATCGCCCGGAATTCCCGGAATATGTTCTTCAACCAGTGTATGCTGGTCGGCCATATAGTTTATCTGATTTGGCGACAGCAAATGTTCTATTTCCATACCGTACACCCTGGAAGCATCGGCAATTTTTATATAAAAATAGTCGTACACATCATTGAGCCTGTTCACGATTTTGATCCTGAAGGGGTGCGTATTCCCGAACGTGCAGTAGTCGATTCTTTCAATATACTTGTGTTCTACTATCCGCAGATTGCCGGAAGCCTTCAGCATGGCATACACTTTTTTGAGACCATTATGAAGGTTTTCTATCTCATGTTGCGGATATATGGGGCATTCCCATAAAGTGTCCCTGCCGTTTTTGTCCATCAGCGGAACTGCATCACGGAATCCGGTCAGGTCTTTATAGCTCACCGGCAGCCTAACCTGGCGCTGATACGTTTGCAAATAGCGCATTAATGGTTCCTGTAAAGGGTATATTGGTTTCTTTTTGGATATGATTACATCATTGCTCATGAAGGAATGAATTTACTAATCAACAAATAATCGCTGAAAGGTTGCGCCTAAAAAAAGCGACTGCTCACAGGAGCAGCCGCTTTTAAATATATTTTGGGAAACAGGACCTTATTACAGGGTTTGCTCGTAGATAGATTCATCTACGCTGCGTTTGATACCATAATACTGCAGGTATTTTTTGCGATATCCTTTTTTGAAGTAGGCATCGGTATCACCTTCTTCAGGAACAGTAACCCAGTCGCGGGTTTTAGGAATATACCAACGATATACGGCTACGCGGTTTTCGCCACGACGAATCGGCGCATAAAATTGAATTCTTTTTTCTTTATAACCCATTTTGAGCATCTGGTCGTCGGTGAATTCATCTTCAGCGACGCTCACAATGTCTTTAGTAGTAGGATTGAACCAACGGTATACAGCGATGCGGTTGGGGCCGGGCTCGCGGTATGCATAAAATAACAGGGTTTTATTGTTATATTTCCAATTGAGCAATTGCCCTTCCTGGTATTCACCTTCGGCAACAGTCACGTAATTTCTATCAACCTGGCTGAACCAGCGATAAACGGGAACCATTTCATCGCTTTCTTGTGCCTGTGCAGAGGTGTTGTTTCCCAGGAACATGCCCGCCACAATTGCAGACACAAATAATAATTTTTTGTTCATAGTTAAATTCAATTTTTTCGAAATCGCTTCCAAAATACATAAAAATTTTTCGGACTTGCAACAGTTTCAGGATATTTTTTTTATTTTTTTTCAGGAAATAAGCAGGCTAAATTAACAAGCTCTTTCCTACCTTACCTAACGCCTGCAAGTGCCGTCTGTTTTATCCACCGGGGTTTAGTTTAAAGCCCTGTTCAGGTTCGTACAATTCCCGCGAACATATATACTATTTATCAAAAAGTTGAGTTATGTAGTGAAATAATCCCGGGAGCCTGAGCTAATGGGAATTTCCATGATAAAATTTTCATTTCTTTGTACAGGAATGAATGTGCAGCAGGGTTTAATAATAATATGTGCCAAAAGGAAAGGAATAAAATTGAAAAAGGTTTTTAGAATAGTATTCGGGCTATTTCTGGTAGCTTGTTTCTTATTTAATAATACAGAAATACGCGCGCAACAGCAAAATAATAATGCAGTCAGCGTCCAAAAAAGAAATACCGATAGTATACGTGCTGCTCAAAAGCAGCGCGCCGATAGTTTAACACTCATCCGGAATTACAGACAAAGTAAGCGCTATCAAGACAGTGTGGAACGCATTCGCCTCAACAGAATTAATGAAATGAAGGCGGAGCAGAAGCGTATTTCCGACTCTGCCACAGCTGCCCGCAAACGCATAGCCGACAGTGTAATGGCGGAACGCCGCCGATACAGCGATAGTATCCGCAATTATAACGACAGCATCCGGCTCGACCAGCAACGGAAACTGGCCATAGAAAAAGAACAACGTAAACGCGTAAGTGACAGTCTGGCTGCCCTGCGTACTTATCGCGAAAGCAAGCAGTATAAAGATAGTGTAACACAGGTGCGCGAAGCCCGTAAAGACAGCCTTGCTGCTATCCGGAAACATACTTCTGATAGTATGAGGGCGGCACAAAAACAAATAACCGACAGTTTAATTGCTCAGCGAAAAGCTTACAATGATAGCCTGAAATCTGCTCTCGAAGCAGCCAAAGCGCTGCGAATGGCCGAACTCGACAGCCTGACGAAGGTCCGGCAACTCCGCTCCGACAGCCTGGCAAAGGTACGCGAAGCACGGGCCGAACTGCGAAAACAGAAAGCCGAAGAAAAGGAAGCCGAGAAAAAGGAGAAAATGAAGCTCGCCCTGGAAATCAAGATAAAAAAGAAGCAGGAGCAGTATTCCAATGAAGATATGCGGAAGAAAAAATGGACGCTTCCAAGGAAAGTAATACAAAACACTTTTACCCGCTATAACTACTATTTCAATGCCGATAGGAAAATGGACGAAGCCATTGAGAATATGGTTCGATCCAATACTGATAATTATGATAGCCTGATAACCTTATTCCCCTTCGATCCCGACCGCGACTCGACAAAGCTCGCGCCGGATATGGATACTATTATCCGGAAGTCATCGCTCGGTATTCAGATACATGATCCCAGAGCCAAATGGCAGGATGATTTGTACCTCCTGGTAGGTCAGGCATATTATTATAAAGGTGATTATCAGAATGCAGGAGCAGCGTTTAAATATATAGTGTCACGGGCAGAAGCCGAAAAACGTGAGGAGGAGAAAAAGAAGAACCAGGCGGCAAAGGATAAATCGAAGGATCAATCCAAGCCTGTAACATATAGCGATGAAGAAAAAACGGGACTGGCCGGTCTCCTCGAACATAAATCTGCCAAAAATGAAGCTATGCTTTGGCTATCCCGCACACTTGCGCAAAGTAAAAAGGAAGGTCATGCGCAAACCTTACTGGATATGCTACGCAACGATGCGGCTTTCCCCGCCAGGCTTGAAGGCCGCCTGGCGCTTGAACAGGCATTCATCGACCTCGGCCGGGCCGATTGGAAAAAAGCCGCCCAATCTCTGGCGCAGGTATCGTCCGATAAGGAACTGCCTAACTGGCTGCGCCTGAGATCCAATTTTCTTACAGGTCAGCTGTTACAACAGCAGCAGTTATATGCTGAATCCGACCGATTCTTCCGCGAAGTGCTAAGCCTGAATCCCGATCTGGAAATGGACTTCTATGCCCGCAAACATATCGCGACCAACAGTATCGTCAACAACAATACCAGTGTAGGTACGGCCGAAATGCTTGCTAAAATGTCGGGCGATGGAAAATACCGGCCTTATTACGATCAGGTGTTTTTCGCGATGGGTAAACTTGCTTTGAAGAATAAGCAAAATGAGCAGGCTATAGAACACTTCCGTAAAAGTATCGACATGAGCCAGAGTAATAAGAAGCAAAAAGGACTTTCTTACGCTGCCCTTGCCGATCAGTACTACGCAAGGAATGAATATTTCAGTGCCAAGAAATTCTATGATAGTGCTGCTGCCTTACTTACGGCCGATCAGGATCCGGTGTTTAGCCTGGCCAAGCAGCGCGCAGCAGCCCTCGACCGGGTGTCGGGACCAGGTACCCTGGTAAGGGAGCAGGATAGCCTGCTGCACCTGGCTTCGCTCAGCGAGAAAGAGCAACGTGCCGTAATTCGCGACTATATACGCGCGCAGGAACGGCTGATGCGCGATAGCGCTTACCGTGCGTCGATGGCGAACAATGCCGGCGCTATGCCCGATAACAATATGAACAATCAGGGTGCCGCCCAATCCTGGTATTTTGCCAATCCAAATCTGATGCGCAAAGGTGAGCGTGATTTTAAACAACGCTGGGGCAATCGTCAGCTAAAAGACAACTGGAGGCGCAGTGCTGCATCCTCGATGGACTTTGGATCAAATGAGCCCGAAGAAGTTGCGGAAGCCGACTCCGGCCTGCCCGACGAAGATTCCCTGTTTGCAGCCATTCCCAACACGCCCGACGCCCGCAAGAAAGTAGAAAATATTCTGAGGATATCGCTTTTTAACCTGGGTAAAGGATACTATTCGCATCTGGAAGATTATCCTCAGGCATTGGCCACTTTCGATACGCTCGATCGTAGGTTCCCCGATCATGAATTTGGCGCCGAAGTTTTGTACACCCGCTACCTCATTAAAATGCGGCAGAATAAACCGGCAGAAGCCTCCGCCCTGAATGGGCGCCTGCAGCAGCAATATCCCGACTCGGAATGGGCTAAACTGCTGAGAGGAAGTGCGGCAGACGATGAAGATAACAATGGTTTTCTTTCGCCCACTTCGGTTCTGGCCAAAGAAAATATATCCAATCATTACGATGAAACTTATGGCCTGCTGATGCAGCGGCAGTATAAAGATGTACTGAACCGTGTGTCTGAAGCTGATGAGAAATTTAAAAATCAGGGCGATTTCCGTAAAAAGTATCAGCTGATGAAGGCCATCGCCATTGCTGGTACCGGCAAATATCCGGAGGCCGATACCATGCTGAGTATGTTTGTGGCAGCTAATCCTGCCGACTCGGCGCTGAGCAATTGGGCTAATACCGTTTTACAGTTTATCCGCAAAAATCCTATTGCAACTCCTGCCGGCGGGTCAGAATCGGGAAGTACGCTGCCCGGCGATAGCAGTGGCGCCGCTGAGCCTGTAGTGGGTAGTCTGGAATATACCGTTTCGCCCGCAAGCGTGCATTATGTAATATTGGCGGCCCAGCAGGATGCCCGCTTTTCAGGATTGAAATCAGGTTTGTCGGATTACCATGCCATGACCGGCGGCAATGAAGCGCTTTCGGTAACCATGACGACGCTGGATGCCAACCGCGGACTGATTGTCTGCCGTGAGTTTGCCAATGCGGCTGCAGCAAAGAAATACATTAGCCAGATCAGGTCCGTTAAATTGTTGTTCCGGGAGTATCAGTCGAATGAATATGAAATATTGAGCATCTCGTCCGACAATTTTCCCAAGCTGTTCCTGAAGAAAGATTACGATGCTTACAAGCAGTTTCATAACAAAAATTATAAATAGCCAGGGCTGAGCGGCCTTTGCATTTGCCATTCAACAACAAAGCAGCCACTTATGCGGCTGCTTTGTTGTTGTGATTATTTTTGTCTTGTTACCGTAAGTGCTCAACTCAACTTCATTGTACCATCTCTATTCCGTAATTTGATCAGGGCAAAGATTCCATAGTTCACGATATCGCAGAAATTGGCATCAATTCCTTCCGAGATGAGCGTTTTACCATCGTTCGCCAGAATTTGCCGTATGCGCAACAGTTTGGTAAGTATCAGGTCTACGAAGGATGCCTGACTCAATTCCCTCCATGCTTCGCCATAATCATGATTTTTCTGAAGCATAAGTTGTTCTACAACACTGGCCTGTTCCTGATAGTAGCTGCGGGCATGATCGATATTAAGTTCTGTGGGAGCATCGGCTGGGAGGCCCAGCTGGATCAGCGCAATCAGACCGTAATTCACGATAGCCATGAATTCGCTTTCGATACTGTCGCTGACGCGTTGAACGCCTCCGTTTTCCTGAATTTGCCGGATGCGCCATGCTTTAATATATATTTGGTCAGCAATGGAAATAGTTCGGAATATCCTCCAGGAGGTGCCGTAATCAGCGGCCTTTTTCAGAAATACTTCTTTGCAACTGTCGACTACCGACTTGTATTGTTCCAGTGTGTTCAACGTACGTTCTTTTTAGTATAGAGAGCCAGATTTTCCAGGAACTAAATCATGTACACGACCAGTCCATCGCGGGTTTTAGGTTCGAACCAGGTGCTTTTTGGAGGCATTACCTGACCGCTGTCGGCTACTTCAAACAATTGTTGAATGCTTACCGGATAGCAGGAAAATGCTGCTGCCATGTCGCCGCTGTCAACCCGGCGTTCCAACTCCTGCAATCCTCTGATACCACCCACAAACTCTACTCTCGTATCAGTACGCGGATCGTGTATTTCGAGGATTTCGGACAAGATGTTTTTTTGCAGAATGCTTACGTCCAGCACACTGATGGGATCGGTGTCGTAACTACCATCTTTTGCTGTAAGCTTGTACCAGGTTTTTTTCAGATACATACCGAACTCATGTGGCTGTTGTGGCCTGTAGGCAGCGTGACCTATATTTTCGAGGTCAAATTTGGTCGCCAGGCGCTCCAAAAACTGGTTTTCGTCCAGTCCGTTCAGGTCTTTTACAACACGATTGTAGTCCAGAATCTTCAGGTCCGAAGCGGGGAAAATACAGGTAATGAAATAATTGAACGATTCGTCGCCCGAGATTTTCAGCCCCTGTGCCTCAAATTCGCTGGCAACTTTAGCCGCCGAGGCTGCACGGTGGTGCCCATCGGCTATGTAAGTAGCAGGTACCTGATCATCAAAAATTTCAGTAATGATGCTCACATTACTATAATCCTTTATTACCCACACGGTATGTTGAATACCGTCTTCAGAAGTGAAGTCGTACTCAGGTGCATGCTCCTGTTTCCAGGTGGCAACAAACTGATCCATAGCCGCTACATTGTTGTAAGCCAGGAACACTACACCTGTTTGGGCACGGGTGGTTTTTATATGATTAATCCGGTCGAGTTCTTTCTCGGGCCGGGTAAATTCATGTTTCTTAATAATACCCTTGTTATAGTCCTCTATGGAAGAACCACATATCAGCCCGGTCTGCTCCCTTCCATCCATAATCAGGCGGTACAGGTAGTAGCAGGGTTCATCATCCTGAATTAATATCCCTTTTTGAATCATGTCGGCCAGATTCTCGGCTGCACGGTCGTACACATCCTGACTGTGTACATCTACATTTTCGGGCAAATCTATTTCAGAGCGGGTTACGTGATAAAAGTGGTAAGGATCGTCTTTGTATTTACGCGCTTCTGCTACGCTGCATACATCATAGGGGAGGGTGGCGACTTGCGCAGCCAGGTCTTTTACCGGACGTAATCCTTTGAAGGGAATTATTTTTGCCATGTTGCTTTTATATGCGTTAAGAGCGACAAAGTAACAAAAATAAACAGGTGGAAGCAAACGGCACATCGGTACTTATTGTTCCAGGCGCAGTTCCTGTAATACGTATTGGCCGTTTTTGTACTTGAAAAATATATATACTTTAAAAGAGCCGGAGTCGGTGATGAGCTCACCAATAAACCAGATAGACTGATCGCTGGGCGCTGTTCCTTTTTTCTGTAGTTGGAAATTACGGGGGTGGTGTTTTCCGGCAAACGTTTTAAGCACCATTTCCGCCTGTGATTTACTATACGTCGACTGTTCGTCGTTAATAGTAAGGTCAACCACTTTATCGAAATAGGCGGCTACCCGGGGAAAATCTCCTTTTTGCAATGCTTTGGAGACCTCCTCGACCTGTACTTGTCCCCTTACATTGTACTGCAGGAGACAAAGGGCAACGAGCATAGCCAGATATTTTTTCATTTGCCGAAGCTTACATACAATTCAAGCGGTAATTGGTATGGTTAATTGTGAGCAATTACCATGCCATATTTACAACCGCTTATTTTTTATTTTCAGACCTTCAGGAAGCCAGGTCTTCTTGCAGGGAAAAAACAAATGTGGCCAAAATTAATAAATGGCTCCCTTAGTTGGATTCTTCGCCCTACATGGTTTATGCTGCACAAATGCCTTTCCGCTTTGCTATCTTTGCAGCCATGAATAAAAAACGCGCTCTACTGATTATCATGGACGGCTGGGGTCATGGACAGGTACCTTCCGCCGATGCAATAGCCAATGCGGCAACACCTTTCGTTAGCTCTTTATATCACCGGTATCCGCATACGGAATTGATTACCTGCGGCGAGGCGGTGGGATTGCCGGAAGGTCAAATGGGTAATTCGGAAGTAGGACACCTGAATATTGGTGCCGGCCGGATTGTATATCAGGAGTTGCAACGCATCAATGTAGCGGTAAGGGACGGGATATTAAAAAACGATCCAACGCTGCAGGCTGCATTTTCGTACTGTAAATCCAATGGTCGTCGTCTGCATTTTATCGGTCTCGTAAGTGATGGAGGTGTACATGCTCATATAGATCATTTGAAAGCATTGTGTACGTATGCGCAGGAGGCCGGCATTGAACATTATGCCGTACATGCCTTCACCGACGGTCGTGATACCGATCCTAAAAGCGGCGTTGGGTACCTTACTGAATTAGATGCCCATTTGCGGGAGCATAAGGGTGTACTGGCATCCGTTACCGGCCGCTATTATGCAATGGATCGGGACAGGCGCTGGGAACGCGTAAAAGTAGCCTACGATGCATTGGTGCATGGTAAGGGATTGTCTACCACCGAGCCTATAGCGGCAGTGGCTGCGGCCTACGAGGCTGAGTTGACCGATGAGTTTCTTACACCCATTGTGGCAGTAGATGCACTCGGAAATCCATTGGCAACTATTGCAGAAGGAGATGCGGTCATTTGCTTCAACTTCAGAACAGACCGGTGCAGGGAAATCACAGAAGTGCTGACACAGCATGCTTTCCCCGAATTGCAAATGGCCCCCCTTGCCCTCCATTATGTGACCATGACGGAGTACGATCAGACTTTTCAAAACGTACAGGTAATATTTAATAACGATAATCTGGAACAAACGCTGGGCGCTGTTTTGGCGGCACATGGCTGTAAGCAGATCAGGATTGCAGAAACCGAGAAATATCCGCATGTAACGTTCTTCTTTTCCGGTGGCCGGGAAGAACCCTTTGAAGGTGAAAAGAGAATTATGATTCCTTCGCCCAAAGATGTGCCCACTTATGATCTGAAGCCCGAAATGAGCGCTTATGGAATTACGGAAGCTTTGCTGCCCGAATTGGAACAGCAATCAGCTGATTTTATATGTCTCAATTTCGCGAACGCCGATATGGTAGGGCATACCGGTGTTTGGGAAGCGGCCGTAAAGGCAGTGGAAACGGTAGATGCCTGCGTGGCACAACTGGTGCCCAAAGCGTTGGAACAGGGTTATGCTGTTTTTCTTACTGCCGATCATGGCAATTCTGATTATCTCGTTAATGCCGATGGTTCACCCAATACAGCCCACACGCTGAATCCGGTTCCGTTTTTCCTGATCGCCAATGATTTTCAGGGGCAATTAGTTCCAGGTAAACTGGGCGATCTGGCGCCTACTATTCTTACTTATATGGGCTTGGAAGTACCCCGCGAAATGACCGGAAATGTATTGCTGCGGCCAGTAGCTGAGGTAGTACCCCATTAGTCCTGTCCCTATATTTCTAAAATAATTCAGCCCTGGTTTTTAGATCAGGGCTGTATCTTTTTATCTATTCTGAACAAGCGGTAGGCGAGTATAAGGCCCGCTTCTCTGGCATTGGTATACGTATAAGTTTCGCGGTTTACCACTTCGCGTCCGTTGCGATCTGTAACATAATAGGTCACCATTTTCTTGTTGCCGTTGCGGGAAAATTTCAGGGTAACTTCTGGTACCGGACTGCGTCCGCCAATCCAATTTATATTGCAGTCTTTGAGCCGGTTGACCAGTTCCTGATCGGCATTTCCAAGCACCTGCAAACGCATATTGGCGCGTACATCGGAAAAAGGCAATAGCTGCGGAAAGTTTACATACATTTCATACACAGCAGCGTCGTATTCTTTCGTGTTGTTCAGTTTATCGGCACAGGTGGCCAGGGCTTCGTACGTTCGGGCTACAAACAGTTTTTCAAATTCCAGATCGGTTTTTTCCTGTTTCAGTATTTCGTACAAAATTTGCTGCGCTTCCTGGTATTTGCCCTTTTTCATCTGCAGCCTTGCTGTAAATAACCGGAAATACTTTTTAATCAGCCTTCTTTGGTCATCTTTCAGCTGGCGTTCAAATTTTTCCTGAAAAAATCCGGTGCTGAAATCGCGCATCAGGAACCAGATTTCGTCCCAGCTTACGGTGCTTTCGGTTGAAAACAGGCGGTACACAACCTGATCGCGTTCGGGATTCATCGCAAATTGATTTACGATGAGGTACTGTAATAAATATTTGGAACCCGTTTCGCCCGCAATTGTACTCAATGCTGAAGGGCGGTACCACCAGCCTTTGTCTTCGAACTTGACCTGCTGGATACGCCCGATATTGTTCATTAGTTTTACCAGATTAACACTGAAGTCGTAGTGGCTCTGCCCCAGCGTGGTGCCTATATGTACTTCCTTGAACGATTCAGCTTTGTTAAGGTATCGTTCGCTTTCCTTCAAATCGCCATTGTACATACAGCAGCGTGCCAGTGCAATATTGTACCAGCCAAAACCAGGTGTCGAACCCACCGCCTTAATCATATCTTTCATATGGGCGATACCATGCTCGGGCCGGCCTTTATATATGTCCAGAATGGAAGAATAATAAGCCCATTCCTGTAAGTGTTTTTCGCCGCCATCCTGCATACTGGCCAGTTCGTATTCCTGTGCAGCATCGCGAAAATTGCCGCAAATAGATAGGAACGTGGCATAGTTATTATGTGAAAACAGGTTGCTCCTTTTCAGAAGATTGTAATATCTGGCTGCAGAATCAATTTGTAGCGCATAGCTGTAGAGGATGGCTTTGTAGTGGTACACGCTTCTTTTGGCTTCGGCTTCAAAGCCCGGGAAAAACTGCGCATTCAGGCCTTTGTCTTTTTGGATTTTCCGCATGGCTGAATCCAGAAAATTATGTGCCAGTCGTTCGTTTTCAGCAAGGCTGTTTTTTAAGAAAGCATATTTGGATGAAGTATAAAAACGGTTTCGGTGCACCGTCCAGGCCAGATAGTTATACGACTGAAGAAAGAACTCGTTCTGGAAATTCCAGCGCTGTGCCCGGCGCAACAAGTCAAAGGCTTCCTGCGGCTGCTCGGTATTACTATAGCAATCCATCAGTTTATATGCGATTACAGCATAGTCGAAATGAAACCGATAAGCCGGAAAATAAGTCATGATATCGCTGCTACGCGTGCGAAGCATTCGGGCATAATCCCGTTCGAGTTGCATAAGCGCCCGCTTTAGCGGCACGGCCGCATTCTTGTAGCCCAGGAAGTCGGCAGCATGATTAACCTTGTACATGCCTTCATACATCCACCCAACATAGTAAGAACTATCGATCCGTATAAACTCCCGCGAGCGGGGCAGGGCGTCGGCACTATTCATGTCGGTACCCATTCGTTTAGCATCAATTTCATAGCGCTTTTCGTTGTTGCGCGGATGCTGTACCGGAATTATTTGCGCTACAGTACTGCCAGTTTGCAGCAGCACAAGTAGTACAATAAGGCTCAACTTTAAAAACTGCTTTACACAGCAACCATTCTGCTTTATGCTCATGTATCTCTTCGATATATTATTTGTTGGCTGTTAAATGATAAACGAACACAATACTATTTTTCAAATCAAAAAATAATACCGCGGTCCGTTTTCGACAAGTACAGTTTTGATCTTGAGTTCCAAAAATACCAAAAATAATGTAGCCGGAGGTAGAGGGATTGAAGAGTGCGACTAGCTATTCTCCGACATTCGCCATTCCATTTTTAAGGGCCAATGGTTTACCTTCGCTGCGTAAAATGATAACACCGGAATCCATACAGCAGGTCATTGGCCGTGCCGACATTGTAGAGGTTATAGGGCAGTTTTTACGTCTGCGTAAGCGTGGCGTAAATTATATTGCCAATTGTCCTTTTCACAATGAGAAAACACCCTCCTTCAATGTTAATCCGGCTAAGGGAATCTTTAAATGTTTTGGTTGCGGCAAGGGCGGCGATGTAGTTTCCTTTGTTGAAGAATATGAAAAATTCTCCTTTGTAGAAGCTATTCGGTGGCTGGCATCTTTTTACCAGATTGAATTGCAGGAGACCGAAGCACCCGAAGAGCACCGGCATCTGCAACAGGTCGAAGAAAGTTTGCGCATCGTTAATGAGTTTGCTACATCGTATTTCGAGCAGATTTTGCGCGAAGATGATGAGGGCAGGTTAATTGGTGGCAGCTATTTTGCCGAACGGGGTTTCCGGCAGGAAATCATCACTCAGTTCCGGCTGGGATATTGCCTCGACCGCTGGGACGCTTTCGTAAATGAAGCGCTGGCCAAAGGTTATTCGCAGGAAATTCTGGAGAAGGCCGGACTAGTCAAAGTGCGCGATGGTCGTGCTTTCGATAATTATAAGGGTCGGGTAATATTCCCGATTTTCAGTGCTACCGGTCGTATACTTGGTTTTGGGGCACGGCTGCTTCGCAAAAATGATCATGCGCCGAAGTATGTCAATACGCCGGAAAACGAGCTGTACGTAAAAAACAAGGTCTTGTACGGCCTGTACCAGTCGCGGCAGAGCATCAGCAAGCAGAACGAATGTTTTCTGGTTGAAGGATACACCGATGTAATATCCCTGCATCAGGCGGGAATCACCAATGTAGTAGCTTCCAGCGGAACATCGCTTACGGAAGGGCAGTTGAAACTGATTGGCAATTTAACCAAAAACCTTACCATACTTTACGATGGCGATCCCGCCGGTGTAAAAGCTGCGTTGCGAGGCCTCGATATGGCATTGAGTGAAAGCTTCAATGTGAAACTTGTGTTGCTGCCCGAGGGAGAGGATCCGGACAGTTATGTGCAAAAGACGGGTGCAGCCGCTTTTCAGGCTTATATTGAAGAAAATAAAAAAGATGTCATTGGTTTCCGCCTCGAGGTGGGGATGAAGGAAGCCGGGAGCGACCCCGTAAGAAAATCGCAGCTCGTCAATGAAATTGCAGAAACAATTTCCCGGATCGATAAAACCGAGGATTTTGCCTTGCAGCAATATTACCTTCGCGAGAGCGCACTGCAACTTCAAATCGATGAAGAAGGCCTGATTACCCTCGTCAATAAATACATAAGAGAGCGGCTGCAGAAAGAACAAAGGCAGGAGATACGTCGCGAAAGACAGCATGCGGATACCGATGATGCTACTGCAAGTTCCGTTCCGTCATCGGAAACTGCTGAAGCGGGCGGTCCGGCGATATTTGAAGAGCGCCACGCGGATGAATGGCAATTGGTTAAAATCCTGTTGGAGTATGGCGCCAAGCCCTATGTCGACGGAGCAACGGTAGCGCAGTATTTTTTTGAAACAATCGATCTTGAACTGCTGGAGCACCCCCTGACGCAAAAAATCGTCACCGAATATTACCAGCTTTGGAGTACGCAGGGACAGCAGCCCGATACGCGACATTTTACCAGTCATCCGGATAAGCACATCCGGCATCAGGTGGCAGATCTGCTGCATACACCTTTCTCTGTAAGTCCTAACTGGCAGGAAAGATATAAGATAGAAGTACAGCATGGCGAAGACCTGTATATGGCCGATGTGGAAAGTACTTTTGCATATTTCGAACTAAAGTTGCTGCGGCGCCTCCTGATGGAGAATATGAAACAAATGCAGCACGAAACAGAACCAGAGCGGATTCTTACCCTGGTACGTTCGCATCAGGAACTAAAGCAGCGGGAAAAGGAGCTTATGGCTATTGTAATTGTAAAATAGCCCTAGCTTCAGGTGCAGCGGTAGTGTGCAGGCTTAAATGCGGAAGATGCAGCCAAATCCATTCTTATTTTTATATTTTTAAGCCATTATTTGGCCATGTTTTATTGCTATAGTATATGAACAGAAAACAGAGTATTGCGGAAAGTGCCCTTGCCTTATTCGCGGTAAGGGGCTATGACAATACCTCTACTCAACTAATTGCAAAAGATGCCGGTGTGTCAGAAGCGCTGATATTCAAGCATTTTGGAAATAAGGAAAAGCTGCTGGACTTTATAATTAAGGATGGTTATAAAAGGATAGTGGCACAAATCCGAGGTATGTTTCAGGACAAAGAGCCTCTGGAGCTGATTTATACCGTTATTGATTTACCCTACAAGCTGGTTTGGGAAGAGCCCAAGTTCTGGGAACTTCAGTATCGCTTACTGGATCTGGATGTTTCTATAAAGCAACACCAGCGATTTATGCAGCCATTGCACGCTTTGCTTATAAAAGCATTTAAGGACTTAGGGTACGAAAAGCCTGATAAGGAAACTGAGCTGATGCTCTTATTCGTCGAAGCTTTCTGGAAATATCTCATCGCTCATCGCGATGAAAATAAGAGTAAATTTATAGAGCTGCAGGAGTTTTTCAAAGCAAAATACCGCTGAGTTTAGCTCCTGGTCAATTAAAATAAGCATCTACGATGAACGCCGAAAAACATATAAGTGGCCAATTGGTCGATGTTCACCAAAGAAGAATATATCCTGCCCGCATCAGCATTGCTGAAGGCCGTATACACCGTATCCAACCTGTGGACAGTGCCCACAGTCAGTTTATAATGCCAGGCTTCATCGATGCCCATATTCATATTGAAAGTTCTATGCTGGTTCCTTCGGCTTTTGCCCGCATGGCAGTATTGCACGGGACCGTGGCGACAGTAAGCGATCCACATGAAATCGCCAATGTGTGTGGCTGCGCCGGTGTGGATTATATGATTGAAAATGCGGCGAAAGTTCCCTTGAAATTCTTTTTCGGCGCTCCATCCTGTGTGCCGGCTACGCCATTTGAAACGGCCGGAGCGGTTATTTCCCCCGATGATATTACAATGCTGCTGCAACGACCAGAAATTAAGTACCTGGCCGAAATGATGAACTTTCCTGGTGTGCTGATGCGCGATGAGCAGGTGATGCAGAAATTGCAGGCAGCGCGCAGCGCCGGAAAGCCTGTAGATGGTCATGCGCCTGGATTGCGCGGCGCCGTAGCAGCCCGGTATGCCGCCGAAGGCATCAGTACCGACCATGAATGTTTTACGCTCGAAGAGGCTTTGGATAAGCTGGCGGCAGGCATGATTGTTATTATCCGCGAAGGCAGCGCAGCCAAAAATTTTGATGCGCTTCAGGGTCTCCTCAAGAGTCATCCGGGCAAAGTTATGTTTTGCAGCGACGACAAGCATCCTGATGATCTTATAAAGGGACATATCAACAAAATGGTGCAACGTGCACTGCATGCGGGATACAACTTGTTTGACGTGCTCCACGCTGCATGTGAATTACCCGTACGGCATTACGGTTTGGAAGTGGGATTGCTCCGCGAAGGCGATTCCGCCGATTGTATAGTAGTAGATAATTTGCAGGATATAAACGTGCTGCAAACCTATATCAACGGGCAGCTGGTAGCCGACAAAGGACATTGTCTTTTTGAAGCGGTGCCTGCTGTTGCAATCAATCAGTTTGCTATTGGCCCAAAAGACGTAAGTGCATTTCAGTTGAAGGTAAACAGGGATATGGAACAGGTAAGCTGCCCCGTTATTGAAGCACTCGACGGTCAGTTGATTACCCGCTGCATTACGGACACATTGCCGGTGAAAGAGGGCCTGCTGCGTACAGATGTGGAGCGTGATTTGCTGAAAATTGTGGTCGTTAACAGGTATCAGGAAGCTGAGGTGGCGGTAGGGTTTATAAAAAATTTCGGCTTGAAGCGTGGAGCCCTGGCATCCAGCGTGGCCCACGACAGCCATAATATTGTATGTGTAGGAGTTACAGACGAAGCCATTGCTGCTGCGGTAAACGCTATCGTTGAAAGCAAAGGTGGCATCAGTGTATTTGATGGTGTGCGGATTCATCGTATGGCCCTGCCAGTTGCAGGGCTCATGAGTCTGGAAGATGCATCTGCTACAGCCAGCGCCTATGAATCGCTCGATGCAGCTGCCAAATCGTTGGGTTGCCGCTTGCATGCCCCTTTCATGACCCTCTCCTTTATGGCCTTACCAGTTATTCCAAGTCTGAAAATGACCGATAAGGGTTTATTTGATGTAGATGCCTTTGCTTTTCGGGATGTACTACCCCCCACAGCCCGCCTTTCCTGAGTTGAGCATGCTTCCCGGATATTTGTTACCTTTGCTGGCGTAAAATTTTTCCTGCTGGCGATGAAATACATCCTTGTTTTCTTCCTGATAGCTATCGGTATGGGACCGCAGGTCCTGGCGCAGGATACTGTACCGGCCGGGGTATTTTCAGCCTGCGAAAAACCCCGTTTCCCCGGAGGCAATGCGGGACTCCGGCAATTCCTCTCTCTTAATTTGCGTTATCCCAACGCAGCTTTGGAAGCCAAGGTTTCGGGTGAAGTAGTGGTCGAATTTTTGCTGGATGAAAACGGACATGCCAGGGAAGCCAGGGTACTGGATGGTATAGGGTATGGTTGCGATGAAGAAGCTATTCGTGTAGTGAATGAAATGCCGTGTTGGGAACCTGCATTGATCAGTGGAACACCGGTAAAATGCCGATACGAGCTTCCTGTTGTATTTGAACTGCCCGGAGCCCATCGTACGCCCCGGAAAGTAAAACGTACCAAGTTCTAAGCATCTTATATTTGGGTATCTGCTGCTTTGCTCCTATCTTTCGGCTTATATATACATTATGATTTGCCGCCAAAATTCTACTATAAAAAGAATACATGCCAGAAGAGATTTTTAAAGGTTTTGAACAATTGCATGTGGTTGTTGTTGGCGACGTAATGCTCGATAATTACCGCTGGGGTGAGGTAGAACGTATTTCACCGGAAGCTCCGGTACCTGTAGTAAGTATCCGAAATGCGGAAAGCCGCCTGGGTGGAGCCGCCAACGTAGCTTTCAATTGCCGTTCGCTGGGCGCAAAAGTCAGCCTTGCCAGTGTTATAGGTGAGGATAACGAAGCCGATGAAATGCTGCGCCTTTTGGAGCTGCAGGATATAAACACCGATTTAATTATTAAGAGTAGTCGCAGAGTCACTACTACAAAAACAAGAATCATCAGTCGCAACCAGCAAATGTTGCGCTTTGATAGTGAAATAAGTGATGATCTGGAAACGAAAGACGAGCATGCATTCATAGATGCTGTGCTTCGTTTTCTGCAGATTCAGAAACCCGATGTACTCATTTTTGAAGATTATAATAAAGGAGTATTGAAGGAGAATGTAATCTCTAAAATTCTCGGACATTGCAAGGCACTCCGCATTATTACTGCCGTGGATCCGAAGAAGAACAATTTTTTCGCTTACCAGGGAGTCGATATATTCAAACCCAATCTAAAAGAAGTAAGAGAGGGGCTGCATATTCCTTTATCGAATGTCGGTTTGTCCGCCATGCAAGCAGTACACCTGCAGCTTGCCGAGCGGTTGTCGCACCAAATATCCTTCATCACACTATCGGAGTTGGGTGTATTTTATCAGCAGGGAAGCAACTCGGCTATAATTCCTTCGCAGCGACGTTCCATTGCAGATGTAAGCGGTGCTGGCGATACGGTGATTGCCGTAGCTGCTCTAACCTATGCTATTACACGTGATGTGCACCGCATGGCCGAATGGTCTAATATAGCCGGCGGCCTGGTTTGTGAAGAAGTGGGCGTAGTGCCGGTAAGTCGTACTAAGTTGCTGGCCGAAGTGCAAAGACTCACGTCTTAGAAAGCTCGGATTAAATTTCCCGGAAGATTATTTTATTATTGATTATTTAAAAAAATATTATAGTTCATGTCGTTAATTACAGTTGGTACCATGGCTTTTGATGCCATTGAAACACCCTTCGGAAAGAAAGACAGGGTTATTGGCGGATCCGCAACTTATGTAGCCTGGGCTGCATCCAATTTTTACAAATCAGTGAAACAAGTCTCTATTGTGGGTGGCGATTTTCCGCAGGAAGAGTTTGATCAGTTGGCAGCAAGAGGCGTCGACTTTGAAGGGGTTGAAGTGGTCAAAGAAGGGAAATCATTTTTCTGGAGCGGGAAGTACCACCTGGATATGAACACCCGCGATACATTGATAACTGATTTGAATGTATTAGAACAATTTGATCCGAAACTGCCCGAAAGCTATCAGGATTGTTCCTACCTGATGCTGGGCAATCTGGCTCCTGCCGTTCAGATAAGTGTTATAAAACAATTGAAAAATCGCCCGAAACTTATTGTAATGGATACCATGAATTTCTGGATGGACATTGCCCTCGACCAACTGAAAGAGGCGCTTGCCATGGTGGACGTGCTGGTGGTAAATGATGCAGAAGCAAGGCAGCTTTCCGAAGAATATTCGCTGGTAAAGGCAGCCAAAAAAATAATGTCCATGGGTCCCAAATACCTGGTCGTTAAGAAAGGTGAACACGGAGCTTTGTTGTTTCATGAAGGAAAAATATTCTCCGCGCCTGCGCTTCCATTAGATGTTGTGTTTGACCCCACAGGTGCAGGCGATACCTTTGCCGGTGGCTTCATTGGTCATTTGGCAAATACCAATGATATTTCCTTTGAGAACATGAAGACAGCAATTATTGTGGGTTCCGCTATGGCATCCTTCTGTGTGGAAAAATTTGGACCAGAACGTTTGAAGGAAATTTCACACAATGATATTACGGAGCGTATCAACCAGTTTTATGAACTGGCTAATTTTGCCACACTAACTATTTAATGGCAGTGAGGATGCACGTCTAATGTGCACTTCCGGTTTTGCCGGTAATAGAAAACAAAGAAAATATGCTGCATAACACGAAGATTATTGCTACCGTAGGTCCTGCTTCCGACACCTATGAAAAACTTCTGGGTCTTGTAAACGCAGGTGTAAATGTATTTCGCCTGAATTTTTCCCATGGTTCGTATGAAAAACATGCGGAGGTCATAAGTCATATCCGTAAAATCAATGACGAGTACCCTTTTAATATCGCGATTTTGGCCGATTTACAAGGGCCAAAATTACGTGTGGGTGAAATTGAAAATGGCTCCTTATTATTGGATGCCGGCGATATAGTAACCTATACCAGCGAAAAATGTGTGGGCACACGTGATGGTATTTATATTTCTTATCCCGACTTTCATAATGATGCCCGCGTGGGAGAAAGCATATTGCTCGACGATGGCAAAATAGAAACCAGAGTTATTGAAATTACAGCTGATCGATGTGTGAAAGCCATCGTGGTAAACGGCGGACTGCTACTGCCGCGCAAAGGAGTAAACCTGCCTGATACCAAAATATCTATTCCTTCTCTTACAGAAAAAGATTTGCAGGATCTTGATTTCATCGTATCGCAAGGCATCGACTGGATCGGTCTTTCCTTTGTGAGGAAGCCCAACGATATTCTGGATTTGAGAAACAGGTTGAAAGAAAAAGGCAGCCAGGCAAAAATTATAGCCAAAATTGAAAAGCCTGAAGCCATTCAGCATCTGCGCGAAATTATTCTCGCATCAGATGCAGTAATGGTAGCTCGCGGCGATCTGGGTGTGGAAATGCCGGTGGAGAAAATACCCATGATCCAGAAGGATATCGTGCGTAAATGTATTCACCGTGCCAAGCCGGTCATTATTGCAACGCAAATGATGGAAAGTATGATTGATCGTACCCGTCCAAACCGAAGCGAAATTACCGATGTAGCCAACGCAGTTATGGAAGGAGCCGATGCTATTATGCTGAGTGGTGAAACGGCCATGGGAGCGCATCCGGCACTGGTTGTGCAAACTATGGTCAATATTGTGCGTGAAGTAGAGAAAGAGGAAACCGTGTACAATCGCAACCTGGTGCCACAGCCGCATTCACCTTCTTTTCTAAGCGACGCATTGTGTTATAATGCCTGCAAGATTGCCGAAGATTTACGTGCCGATGCATTAATCGGCATGACACAAAGTGGCTATACCGGATTTATGCTGTCGAGTTTCAGGCCACATGCCCGACTATATGTTTTTACCAAAACGCAAACCCTGATTAATCAGCTCAGCCTGAGTTGGGGCGTTCAGGCTTTTTACTACGATAAAGAGGAAGGAATGGACGAAATTATAGCTGATCAGATTTCCATCCTGAAAGAAAAAGGACTGCTGAAGGCTGGAGATGTGGTAGTGAATACCGGCAGTACGCCGGTAAGCGAACATCTTCCAACCAATATGTTGAAGGTTACTAAGGTGCTGTAATATCACTTCAGCATGGTTCATAATCAAAAAAATGCCTGCCCCTTAAAGGCAGGCATTTTTTTGAAATGGTATTTCCGTAACCTAGTTCATTTCTTTAGCCAGGTTATCGGCGTTGCGTTTGTACTCGTCGGCGTAAGGTGTGCCCACAGCCATTGAAGCAGATTTTTGGGCTGCTGCAAGGGCTTCTTTCTTATTGCCCATTTTTTGGTAAATGCGTGCTTTCAACCAGTACAACCAGAAAGCATCTTTGTATTCTTCAATAGCTTTGTCTGCATAAGTCAGCGCCTTGTTCAGGTCTTTACCGGTTTCCAGATAATAGCTGGCAGCCTGTTGGTAGGGACGCTTAGGCTGGTTGATAGACTTTTCCAGATAGTCGGTGATGCGCTTGTCGTTGTCGGCGGTAACCGGAATAGCTACTTTCGTATTTTCCCAACGCAGTACGATATCGCAGCTGGTTGAAGTTATATTGTCGATGGAAATGGTGAATGACTGAACAGTTTCTGCACTCTTACTTGCCGGTACGGTAAAGGTAGCTACGTCGTCTTTGGCATCGAAACCGGAAGCGCCCCAGTTACCAATACCTTTGTTGATGATGATCTTCCATTCGTTTTCGCCGGGAACAGAATACAAGGCATAGCTGCCGGCTTTAATTACATTGCCTTTAATGGTTACGTCTTCGCCAAAGGTTACTTTAGTAGCAGCATTGGCACCTGTACGCCATATACTGCCGAAGGGAACTACTTCGCCAAAAGCTTTACGGCCGCGCAGGCTGGGGCGGCTGTAGCTGATTTCAATTGAAGATGTAGAAAAATCCTGCTTTAATACTGAAGCAGGGCTGGGTGCTGGCAGCTTAAGGTCTTGCGCCTGTGCGCTGAACGCAATGCATCCACCCATCAGAAATGTAAGGAAATAACGTTTCATAGAATTAATATAGTTTTTGGGAACCAAAGTTAGGGCAAAATAGCCATCGTATGCGGTCTTATATGATGCGCATAAGATGGCTGTCATTATTCTTCAATATCGTATTCTTTTATCTTACGGTAAAGCGTCCGTTCCGAAATTCCAAGTTCATGAGCAGCATCTTTACGCTTGCCTTTGTGCTTTTGTAAAGCCTTTATTATAAATTCTTTTTCGCGGTCGATCAGTGAAAGCGATTCTTCAACTTCCTCATGATGGTTGAGATCTTCACCCGGATGATGTATTACAATGGGTGGACCACTCTTTTTTTCCGGTGCCGGGTAATTGGTTATTGCAGGCGTGTTGAAGGTATTTTCAGCAGCTGCCGGATCAAATGCGGGCATCAGGTGCTCTGCCGGCAAATTGCCGGGGTTGGTTCCGGCGTACCCCTGATGGTGTGCCAGCTCAAACATCATTTTTTTCAGGTCGTTCATGTCTTTTTTAAGATCGAAGAACAACTTGTATAAAATCTCGCGTTCTGTGGTGCTGCTGCCTCCTGTTTCACTACTGCCGCTGAAGCTGGTAACAGGCACCTGGGTGCCCTGCGCAGCCAATGCCGGCATTCTGCTGCTGTTATCACGATTAGGGAGAAAATTGCTCAGCTGCTCTGCGGATATGACCTTGTCTTTGGACAGCACAGATATTTGCTCGGCGATGTTTTTCAGTTCGCGTACATTACCGGGCCAGCCATAGCTCATCAAAAGTTGTTTGGCAGGCTCGTCCAGCTGTACGGGCGCGGTTTTGTAACGCTCCGCGAAATCGCCGGAGAATTTGCGGAACAGAATGGGAATATCTTCCTTGCGCTCCCTCAGCGCCGGAACGCGGATGGGTACGGTGTTCAGTCTGTAATATAAATCTTCACGAAATTTGTTTTGCTGTGTAAGTGTAAGCAAATCCTTATTGGTGGCGGCTATTACCCGCACATTGGTTTTTAATACCTTGGACGAACCCACGCGTATAAACTCGCCGGTTTCCAGTACGCGTAGCAGACGCGCTTGTGTACCAATGGGCATCTCACCTATTTCATCCAGAAATATGGTACCTCCGTTTACCGTTTCAAAGTAACCCTTCCGTTGTTCGCTGGCGCTGGTAAAGGAACCTTTCTCATGGCCAAACAGTTCGGAGTCAATGGTGCCTTCCGGTATGGCACCGCAGTTGACAGCAATAAAAGGATTGTGTCTGCGTGAGGACAGATTATGTATGATTTGCGAAAATACTTCTTTACCTACACCACTTTCTCCAAAAATCAGCACACTCAAATCGGTATTGGCCACCTGGCCTGCCACCTGTAATGCATAATTAAGTTGTGCATCGTTTCCGATGATACCGAAGCGGTTTTTTATACTTTGTATATCCATGAAATGATGTGCTTTGACAAGCCTCCGGCCCAGGACCGGCGGTTGCTGATGAATATTATGTACCCGGATGGATAGCGGGTAGTATCTGACGAAAATTAAGGTGTTGCCCGTTTTCAAAGAAAGCTAAAAGGCATTCTTTTTTTCAGCAGATTCGTTCTATTTTTCCCATTAAGGTACCAGACGTTGCGCTGTGTACTTTTACCATTACATAGTCGCCTTTTTTCAGCTCATATTGTTCTTTGGGAAATACAATTACCTTGCCCTGGGAATTGCGTCCACTCCAGTCGTCCACACTCCTGCGGCTATCTGCTTCAATCAAAACCTCGAAGGTCTTACCAATTTCCTGCTGATAGTTTTCATGAGACATCTGGCGTTGCAGGGCAATAATTTCGGTTAGTCTTCTTTTCTTTACATCTTCGGGCACATCATCTTCAAATCTGCGCTGCGCCAGTGTTCCAGGTCGCTCACTATAGGCATACATGTACGAAAGGTCGTATCGGCTAAAGGCCATAATACTCAGCGTTTCCTGATGGTCTTCTTCCGTTTCGGTGCAAAATCCACTGATGATATCACTTGAAATGGCGCAGTCAGGCATTATTTCTCTGATGCGTTCAACCTTGCGCATATACCATTCGCGGGTATAAGTGCGATTCATCAGTTGCAGAATTCGTGTCGAACCGCTTTGTACAGGCAGGTGAATGTATTTGCAGATGTTGTGATATTTAGCCATGGTATATAACACATCATCCGTGATATCTTTTGGATGTGAGGTGCTGAACCGGACGCGTAGTAAAGGGCTCACCTGAGCTACCATTTCCAGCAAATGCGCAAACGTAACTACTTCAGCATGTCCGGGTCTGGTAAAATAATAACTGTCTACATTTTGACCCAAGAGGGTTACTTCCTTATAGCCGCGTTCAAAAAGGTCCCTAACCTCGGCCACAATCGACTGCGGGTCGCGGCTGCGTTCCCGGCCCCGTGTAAAGGGAACTACGCAGAAGGTACACATATTGTTGCAGCCACGCATAATGCTGACAAAGGCACTTACGCCATTGCTGTCGAGCCGTACGGGTGAAATGTCGGAATAAGTTTCTTCCCTGCTCAGTAACACATTAACGGCTTTTTGGCCGCTGCCGGCTTCTGCAATCAGGGCGGGTAAACTACGATAGGCATCAGGGCCTACCACCATATCTACCAGTTTCTCCTCTTCCAGCAAGCGGGCTTTCAGGCGCTCTGCCATACAGCCTAAAATGCCTACAAGTAAACCGGGTTTGTCTTTTTTGAACGAATCAAATATGCGCAGGCGGTTACGTACTGTTTGTTCGGCTTTGTCCCTGATCGAACAGGTATTTATCAAAACCAAATCAGCTTCTTCGAGGTACTTCGTGGCGCCAAAGCCCTCCTTATGAAGTATGGATGCGACAATTTCACTATCGTTGAAATTCATGGAACAACCATAACTTTCAATGTAAAACTTCTTGTTATACTGATTTGGATCACTTTCAAAAGGAGCATAAGCTTCCCCCTGTCGTTCTTCCAGTATTGTTTTCGATTCCAATTCTAACATAAAAAAAGTTAAGCGGAGCAAAGTTAAGGGTTTGAACTGTCAAAATTGCAGGTTGGGTTTCTGATAACAATATTATACAGGGAGCTATCCGTAGGAAAAATGGAGGATGAAGGGTCGTAATTAAAATGGAAATATAGTATAAGCGCATTCCTTAAATATCCGCCGCAGTTTAACCAACAAGCCTCTATATTTGTTAGCCAGCTGTAATTTGATTCATCATGTCAGGAAAGAAGAAAAAAGGGAGCACGACTTCCAGGGTAATAGGCGTCGCTTTTTTGATCATAGCTCTCGTGGGTGCTTATTGGGCGTATCGCTATTATAAAATCCGGTGGACGGTTAACACCGTTGCCGCAGGCAAACTATATATTCCAACAGGTGCGAAGTACGGGCAGGTGCTGGATTCGCTAAGACCATTTCTGAAAGATATCTCGCGCTTCGACCAGCTGGCCAAACAGAAGAAGTACGATCAGCGTATTTATCCCGGTCGTTATTCCATAGAGAAAAATGAAACAAATGAAGCTTTGCTAACCAAACTTCTTACGGGTTCGCAGGATGAAATTGCCATCCGGATAGGCAACTATGCAAGCATTTACGAAATGGCCGGCCGCATCGGACCTCTTTTAGAAACGGATTCAGCCAAAATAGTAGTTGCCATTACAAAGGCAGATTTTGCCCGCGGATTTGATACAGCGGCGCTCATTCATTTCTTTTTCCCGGATACGTATAACTTTCACTGGAACACTTCGGCTGAAAAATTTGTGAAGCGAATGAAACAGGAGTACGATCGCTACTGGACGGAAGAGCGGAAGCAACAGGCCGCTCAATTGAAAATGTCGCCCCTGGAAGTTACAACGCTGGCTTCTATAGTTCAGCTGGAATCGGCGCGGGAAGACGAGCAACCTAAAGTTGCCGGCTTATACCTGAACCGATTGCGCATAGGTATGAAACTAGACGCTGATCCTACTGTAATATTTGCTATGCGTAAAGCAGAAGGCTTTACCCGGAAAATACAAAGGGTGTATTATAAAAACCTGAGCTTTGATTCGCCCTACAATACTTACAGGTACCGGGGGCTGCCTCCGGGTCCTATTTGTATGCCCAACCGTTCGGCCCTCAATGCGGTTTTGCAATCAGAAGACCATAACTATATTTATTTCGTAGCCGATCCTGCCCGGCCTGGTTATCATATCTACGCTCGGACATTGAAAGAGCAGGAGCAAAATGCTGCTGTTTATCGTAAGTGGGCCAACGAACATAATGTCCGTTAATGGAGGTATAAAATTTCGGAGGAGGTTTGCGGCGCTATATCCGTTTGGCTTTTTGTTCCCTTATCATGGGGCCATAAGCCATGCCGCGTTCCAATGCGGCAATGCATACTGCCAGCCGGTTGGCTCGGGTAATATCGGTTTTTGCCTCCTCAACCCAATTGCTAAAGTAACGCTGGTGCGATGGCGCCAGCGATTCAAAGAATGATTTGGCCACAGGTGCATCCTGCAGGCATTCGAGTAGTATCGCGGATAAGGGTTTGATGCTGTCGTCTTTCTCTACCTCCACTTCGATCCTCGCACCTGCCCGTTTGCCGATGCCTTTGCGGATGCCGGCATTCAAGGCGACAATATAACTACCGTCGCCCATGGGCAGGGCTGTCATCTGCTTTATTGCGAAAGCATCCAGTTTGCCCTTTATTTTAAATGATTTTTTATTGCCCGGATTCAGTTCCTCCGCAATGTCGGACGGTATTTCAATATAAGTCCAGCCGGTTTTGTCGCCCTTCTCTTCAAACTTCCGGATTGTTGTAGAATAGTTCACCATCGCTTTGCAGTTGTTACCGGCTTATTTTACAAACTTAATAACCTCTGCGCCAGTTGCATCTTCGATTCTGATAAAATACATGCCTCTGCCAAAGCGGGAGAGGTCTATCCTTGCAGGCGCAGCTTCCCGGTTTTGGTTGAGTTGTCCCCTATACAGGTTTCGGCCTTGTACATCATATATGCTCAGCGCCAACGGGCCGCTTTTATGTTTATTGTACACAAATAATTCGTCCTGTACCGGATTAGGAAATACGGAATAGCTTCCGGGGTTTATACTTTCTGTTTTCCTGATCGAAACCCTCAGGCTGTCGTAAGCACGGCGAAAATTGGGCACTCCGTATCCGCGTTGAACATCGGGGTTCTGGTACAAATGGGAAACCGATTCAATCAAACCTCTCATTTCCAGAGGTTTCATGTCAGGCAATTCCTGCATCAGGCAAGCGGCCATTCCGGCCAGTATGGGTGTGGCCAGGGAAGCTCCGCTGAGCGTTCCAACGCTGCCGTTGGGTCCTATTACCGCGGCCGATACGCCAAGTGCGGCTACATTGGGTTTCAACACATTGCTGGCATTGGGGCCGCGTCCTGTGGAACTGGCAGCTACTTTGGCTGTATTTACCGAACCCACAGTTAATGCACTGTCTGCGTCGCCGGGGGTGAGTATATATTGCCAGGTGCTATTGCCCTCATTGCCCGCGCTGGCAATTACCAAAATGCCTTTTCCCGCTGCCGTATTAGCCGCACGGGCGGCCGGAGTAGTATGGCCGTCCAGCTCTTCATAAATATAATTATCGGCGGTATCATCAAATACATTATAGCCCAGCGAGGTACTAATAATATCGGCTCCTACACTGTCGGCCCGCTCCATGGCAGCTACCAAATTGTCTATTTCAATCAACTGTTCAGAAGCCAGTGCATCTGTGGCATATAAAGCGTAATCGGCATCGGGTGCCGTGCCCACGTGACTTTCAGGTACGTAAGAGGCGAGGCAGGATAAAATTTGTGTGCCGTGCGCACCATAGTCGAATACATGTGCTGTATCGTATATGAAATTCCAGGTGTCAACCAGCCGGTTGTTGACAAACATGCTGTCGAAGGCACTAAGGTTATTGACCGCAGAAAAACCCACATCCAGAACGGCAATGAGTTTGCCGGCGCCTGTATTACCTTTCCCGTGCAGGTATTCTCCTTCGCACAAATGAATCTGGTCCCAGGCTGCGCCATAAAATGCCTGATCAAATGCCGTGGGACGTTCCTGCAGGTTTTCGGCCGTATCCGCCGCCGGCATGGCATGAAGCCCGGTGCTAAACCAGCCTACTTTCTGTACAGAAGCTACAAAGCTAATTGTATCCAATGTCTGAATACGGGAAGAGTCTTCCAGCAATATCACGCAGTTGTTGAGCCATTTCGAGCTGCAGTGCAGTATGCCGGACGTTAACTCGAGGCAACTGTCGATATATGCGCTTACCACCGGAAGATCGGTACTGTCTATTGCTATTCCGAACCTGGTTCGGCGCTCAAGTGCACGTTGCGACAAATAAGCCTGCGGGTTGGATAACTGGTGAATGGAAGGTTCTTTGTCGGTAAACGTGATTCTGTAGGCTGTTTGCGGTGTCTGGGCCTGGCTGTTAAATGATCCCAAAATGCATAGTAACAAAGGAAATAATATCGCGAGTTTCTTCATAACATTGTCTTTGAGGATGTTTAACGGCCACAGCGCTTTTGAGGGTACTGCTGCAATATTTTTTTCCTCTTTTCCTGTTTTAAAGTAAGACGGTGCAACAGGGCCGGGGTAGAGGTACACGGTGTTTTTAATTATTCATAAAAAACGTCAGCTGCATGTTCTGAAACAGAGTTGAGCTCAATGAAGGTACAATCGGTGGCCGCGATCAGTTCGTGCCAGATATATGCCGGTATTTCAATTTTGGCCGGACCTTGTACCCATATATGTTCGGTTTTGGTGCTGTTTACCGGACGCCAGTTGAGATCCAGGGATCCGCTGGCTAATATTACTATTTCCGGATCTTTGGTTAGGGAGACGCCTTTGTGATAGTGCCGGCCGCTTATACTGCCGGCTTTGCGGAAGCAAATTAAATGCCGGCCATAACGTTCATGAAAGTATTCATACGTAAAACCGCGCTCGTCTTCGCCGATTTTGTCTAGTTGTGTAATCTGAACCATTATATCCGCCTTGCTATAATTGTTATGAATATTGTTGCCGACTATGCCGGTTGCTCACTTTGCTCACTTTGCTCACTTTGCGCACTTTGCTCTGTATCGGCCGGAGTAGTTTTACCTTTCAGGCGCAGGTCATTTTTTTCGATTTCCAGCAGTCCTGCTTCGGCCATAACGCGCAGGCGCCAGTGGAGAAACAAATCGCCTGTGCTTATTTTGTTTTTGCTCAATACCTGATTCACGAGTTTGCCTGCTTTCTGGTTTTGGTTATTCATAGCCGAAAGCAGGAGTGTATCGTAATGATCAAGCGGATGTCCACTTAGTTTTTTACCTCCCTCAAAAATGCGGATACCTGCATTGGCCTGCACCAGGTTGGTCCATTCATCACCGTCGGTTTCCCATTCCGAAGGTGTTATGACGCGGGCAAGTTTGCGGGCTTTTATTATTTCTTTCAGGGGTAAAAATGATATACTATCGGGGTAGAACAATTTTCCGTTGTTATCCAGAAATGGAAGTCCGTTTACATTCACTACGTAAAACCGGCCCTGATGCTTTTTCAGAAAATGGAGCAGCCAGAAGTAAGCGGCAATATCTGCCGCGAGCGGTGCCATCCAAAACCAGACACGGTCTTCCGGATTGTTGGACAACTGACTTGAAACCTGCATCAGACGTTCCAGATCATCTACTACCAGGTCCTGTTGGGCAGTGACCTGCTTCCAGAATTCACTTCTGCCTTCGCTGAAACTGAGTCCTTCCGTTTTCAGGGGGCCTACATTCAATATGTCTTTCAACACGACTACTTCTCCCTGCATGCTTTCTTCCTGCGCCACGGCTTCCTGTAGTGGTTGGGCTGCCAAATTGCCTACTACCAGATGTATTGTGCTCATGATGCAAAATAAAGTCCTAATTTTTTCAATTACAAATCTATCCCTGCCCTGTTACAGGCAATACTAAGGCTTTGTCCGTATGAATCTTTATCTTAGCTGCAAACACGTTATAATATGTTTACGATTGCGGTTCACGGTGGCGCCGGTACAATACCTCGGGATCAAATGGATTGTTCGAAGCAGGCGGCTTATGAAGGCGCACTTCGGGATGCACTGCAGGCAGGTATAGACATATTGAAAGCGGGCGGCAGTTCTTGTGACGCGGTGGTAGCCTCGGTTACGGTTCTGGAAGATTGCCCACTTTTCAATGCTGGTAAGGGTTCCGTATTTAATCATGAGGGTAAACATGAAATGGATGCTTCACTGATGCGGGGCGATACAATTGATGCCGGTGCAGTGTCGGGATTGAGTCAGGTCAGGAACCCTGTCCAGTTAGCAAAGCTGGTAATGGAAAAGTCGGAGCATGTCTTGTTGCAGGGTGAGGGGGCCCAACAATTTGCCAAAGAAATGGGACAACCGTTTGAGCCTGATGCGTATTTTTTTGATGCCTTCCGGTATCAACAATACCAGGAAGCCCTTGCTGCGGGCCGGATTCAGCTGGATCATACGCCTGCTGGCGACCGGAAATTCAGTACGGTAGGTGCTGTTGCCCTTGACAGCTCCGGAACGCTGAGTGCAGCCACCAGCACGGGAGGAATGACCAACAAGAAATTTGGGCGCGTAGGCGATACGCCTATTATTGGTGCCGGAACCTATGCCAATAATCAAACCTGCGCAGTTTCCTGTACCGGTCATGGTGAATTATTCATCCGGCAGGTGGTGGCACACCAGATCCACTGCCTTATGTTATACAAAAATTTGACGCTTCATGAAGCCTGCAGGCAGGTGGTTATGGATGATTTAGTACGTATTGGCGGAGAAGGCGGCCTTGTCGCCGTGGATGCGCTGGGCAATATTGCTATGCCCTTCAATTCGGAAGGTATGTACCGTGCTTCGGCACATAGCAATGGTCAGGTGTACGTGGGCATTTACCGGTAAAATAAAATCTTAGCGCTATCGGAGCATTTGCTGATACAAATCCATCAACTGCCGGGCATGATTGGAGGCCGAAAATGCAGCGGCATACCGTTTCCCTTGTTCTCTCATTTGCTGTGCGAGTTGCGGGTCGTGCAGAATTTGATTAGCTGCCTGAGCCAGTCCCTGTACATCGTCCGGAGCCACGTATCTGCTGTGTGGCCCGCCCGACTCTTCGAGGCAGGAACCGGTAGCCGCTATCACGGGCACTTCGGCATGCAGCGCCTCGAGCAATGGAATGCCAAACCCTTCGAACCTTGATACATACACAAACAAAGCTGCCTTGCGATACAAGGCAGGCAAGTCGCTAAAGGGAACATTCCCTATAAAACGTACGCGGTGCTCTACATTATTTTCTCGGATAAATTCTTGCAGCCGCGCAGCGTAATCGGTTGCTTTACCTACAATTACTACTTTCACAGCCGCATCAATAAAGGGTAAGGCCTTCATAAGCAACATCAGGTTCTTACGCGCTTCAATGGTGCCTACCGAAAGAATGTAGGGTTGCTGCAACTGGTATTGTTCCAAAATTTCTGAATCCCGGGCTGTCCCGGAAGCTTCAAATGCCGCGTCGCAGGCCTGGTAGATGACCGATATTTTCTGTTCCTGCGTTCCAAAAAAATGGACAATGTCGCGCTTTGTCTGCTCACTTACAGCCACTATATGAGTGGCATGTTTACAGGCAAAGCTGAATTTAGCCCTGTAAATACTACGGTCAATCGTTTTGTAATATTCTGGGTAACGCAGAAAAATAAGGTCGTGTATGGTTACCACAGTTCTGATATTGGTTCTTTCGATCCCGGATGGAATCTCATGGCTGAGACCATGGTAAATGTCCAGTTTGTCTTTAACCAGACGGGGCACGACCCATTTGCTTCGCCAGGCGGACTTCAGGAATGGAAACCGGGGTGTAACAATGCGTAGTGAGGGTAAGTCGAAAAGAGCTGCAGTACGTGTATTTTGCGGTGCCTTTGTGGTATAGGCAAGGTATTGATGTTCGGGAAAATTATCAGCCAAAGCATGAATCACCTGCCGGCTGTAATTGCCGAGGCCGGTATGGTTTAAAAATGCCCGTTTGGCTTCAAAGCCGATCCTTAACATAGCAGCAAAGGTGCAGAATTCCCCTTAAAAAAAAGCCCGGCAACTAAAGCTTGCCGGGCTAAATAAAAATGCCTTGTTTTAGCGCATCAGGGTTACATTCCCCGTATAGTCTTCTATACTGCCGTTGAGTAATACAGCTTTGATACGGTAAATATATACACCTGTGGGTTGATCTTTGCCATTGAAACGGCCATCCCATCCTCGGCCATCTATGTTGTTGGTTTCAAAAATGAGCTGCCCCCAACGGTTGAAAATTGACATGCTGAAAGCTCCCAATCCCTGGCTAAGGATATTCCTGGGGAAGAAATAATCATTTGTACCATCTCCATTGGGCGTGAATGAATTGGGAATGTCGATGCGGCAGTTTTTGGTAACTACCACTTCGTCGCCTGCAGAGCACTGATCGACCGTAACGCGTGCACTGTACGTCCCTGTTTGCCTTACACCAATGGAGGAAGTGGTTTCGCCTGTGCTCCAGAGCCAGCTGGCTTGTGCATTGCCGGCATTATGCTGGTCGCCCAATATCAAAACATCTCCGTTGGGGCAAATGGATGTATCGGGTCCCAGATGAAGTACCGGAAGTGGTTTTACGGTTACTTCAAACGATTGGGTCAGTTCGCCACAGGCACGATAGCCGGCAGTAATGCTAACGGAAAATACACCGGGGCTCAGGTAGCTATGGGATACGGGATTCTGCTGGCGTATGATATCAGGCGAATCTCCAAAATTCCATTGAATTTGTTCGAGTCCATTATTCAGGTAACTGCCCTCGAAGGTTATCTGGTCACCAGTACATATGGCGGTATCAGAGCGATGGAATGAAAGATAGGGTAATGAGTCTACATAAATATTTCGGTAGGTTGTATCGGAACAAGGCACAAAATTTTTGGCTACGAGCATCACTTTGTAAATACCCGGTTGGTTAAACTGTTTATTAGGATGCTGAACGGTTGTTGTGGTGCCGTCGTTGAAATCCCAATAGTACGAAGGATTGACGCCATCCATACTGGTGGCGGTAGATGTATTCTGGAAGTTGATGATGGTGCCCACACATACGGTATCGTCCGAGGCTGTAAAATCAGCCTGCAGTGGCCTGTCAATAATCACCGGCTTAATTACGCTGTCGGTGCAATACTGATTTTGGGCTACCAGGCTTACATAGTATGTACCCTGGTTATTATAAATCATGGTCGGATTCAGGGCGGTATCAGTGTATCCGTTGTCGAAATTCCAGGTATAACTTGTTCCGAATTCTGTTTCATTTACAAATCGGACGGTGTCCCGGTTGCAGGCATATCCGATATCAAAGCTATAATCGGGTATTGGCGTCTGGCGTACCACAGCCGTAACGGCTATGCGGTCGCTTTCACAGCCAAATTCGTTGGTTTGCGTGGCATACCAGGTGTACACCGCAGCGGAGTCGGTGGGTACTTCAGGAATTATATTGCTGCCTGTACCGCCGGTAGCTTCTTCATACCATTGTACATTCGATCCGCTCACTACCGTAATGGGGGCCGCAGGCTGTCCCGAACAATAAGGTGGTACCGATATCACAGGCATTGAAGGCTTGGGATGTATGGTCACCACCACAGTATCTCTTACACTTTCTACATTACAACCTGGTACAGCCTGGCTTACGTACCATTCGTAGGTGCCAGGAATGGCGGTCGATGGGGTGGGGGCACCGGGCAAGGCTACACCGCCGGTAGGTACTGTAAACCAGCTCAGGTTGCTACCGGTGGTGGTCGTCAGAGGAACGGCCACATCGCCCTGGCAATAAGAGATATCCACACCTGCAGGCTGGTTAGGCTCAGGAGCGCCTGTCACGCTTACGTTTTTGATAGCATGTTTGGCCCAGGAAGCACCGGTTCCGGCACTAAAACCAAAATAGCCATTGAGTCCCAGGGTAGTGGTGCCGGTCATAGCTGGCGGATTGCCATCGAAGGCAACGGTTACCGTACCAAAATAATAGGTCAGTACGCAGGTGTGCCAGTTGCCATCGGTAATAAAAGTTTGGGAAAGCAGGTCGGGTACGAGCTGTCCGGTCGTGGTTCCTTCGTCATAGTTGGAAGTACCGGTTAGTCTTCGCAGCGATACCTTAGGATTAGCGTTAGGCGGAGCATTGTTATAGGTGTCCAGGATCAGCAGCAGTCCATTGGGGTTATTGGGCAAGCCAATACCGCCACCAGCCACAAAGCCTGTAGGCGGATTGGTAATGTACCAAAATGCAATGCCGTCGGCCGTGGGTATAGAACTATTGGTAATTCGGAAGTCGAAGCTAACCGTAAACTGAGCGCAGTTAGTCAGGTTTTGAGGTGTACTATAGTAAATATATCCTGCCTGATCACCAATGCTATTGGTTAATACAAACTGGTCGGCTTCTATATAGCTTTGGGGTCCGTAGGTCCAGCCAGTGGTATTTACCGGATTGCCTGTAAGTTCGAAATTGAAACTTTGCGAGAACGCAAACTGACCAATAAACAGGAAGAGGAGAACACTGTAAAGTTTTTTCATAGCAGGAAAAATGTTATGAGCCGGATCGAAATTTTTGCACCCAACGAACTTAAGACAGTAGTCAGGTGCGCATTAGATGGGTGTAAATATAATATTTAAACTTGTTCAATAAAAGAAAATATCAGTCATGTGACCGATCCATTCTTCCGGGTGGTTGCAATAAAAAATCCTGCCGCAAAGCAGCAGGATTTTAAGTAGACAAATTCCTATTATTTTCTATGTTTATCTCTGTTTTCCAGATAGTTAAGTAGCACCTTCTTGAAGTCGCGTTCGGCCCGGTACATATTGGCCAGTTGTTGGGCCGAGATTATCTTAAGAAATTCATCTTTGTATTTCCCCTTAATTTCTACCATTTTCTCTTCCAGTTTCTGTCTTTCCTCTATCTGGCGGGCCGATGTGCTGGCATTTTCCTCAAGGTCTTTTATCGCAAATCGATACACGAGCAATTCGTCGGAATAGCGGTTATAAAGTGGCAAAAACTTCTGCATTTGTTGCTGTGTAAGACTCATCTGACCGGTAACAAATTCTATTTTCAGTTTGCGGATCTGACCATCTTTTTTCCTTGTGGTATGCTGTGCGTAACCGGTAGTAAATATAACTATTGCGATAATTAATATGGATGCAATCTTCTGTAACATGACTTTGTAATTTTAATAAACATTCTGCTGATTACCAAACTTCCGTTTCCAGAAAATCAATAATTTCCTGCTCGCTAAATCGCTGCAGCGAGGCTTCGGCAGTCAGGGAACGGGTATCTGCGGCTGTAAGTTGCAAACCGCTTATATCAGCTTCATCCAGGTTGTTGCTTAGCCAGTCTTTGATTCTGGCACTAGGAATTTCAGCGAGGCTTTTTTCAAAAGAAGTGCCGGGATTGAGATCAGTACCTGAAGTATTGCCCAGGAATTGCCAGCCTCCGAACATGAGTATAAATATAACAGATGCTGCAGCCACCCAGCGGGCTAGTTTAATACTGCGGGTTGAGGGGTGTTCAATGGCTTTTGCGCGTGGTTCAGCACCGGTATGGACAGGCTTCTCAAAATAACCCGCAGGCACCTGGTAAGGCTGAGCGTTTTTGAGGCCCGACAGCAAGGGCGATAGCTGTTCGACCTCCTGATCAGCGGGAATCTCCTGCTCGAAAAGCAGCTTTTGTATATTTTCTTCAAAGCCTTCAAAATAACCTTCCGGAATCTGGTAGGGAGTAGACTTAGCTGTTGGCCAGGGCGTAGCACCTTGTTCCGTAATTTGTCTGAAGTCTCCTAGCCTTGCCTGTAATGCCTGCTCAAAGTTTTCAAAATAACCTTCTGGTACTTCGAAAACACTCGTTTCGGGCAATGATAATTTTGGATCCTCAGTGCTCTCTGCCCATCGGATGAGCTCGGTTATTTTACCTGGAAAATCTAAAAAATAGTTTTCAGGGATACAAAATACGCGCTGCTCAGCCCTACGCATTCCAAAATCTACACCTATAGCACGAAGTTCGGCTTGTATTTCATCCTGGATTTTCATAAGTGCCATTTAGACATTGGTTGAAAACGGTAGTTTAATCACGCTTTAAATATTCTTCTACTTTCTTTACTGCATGATGATACGAAGCTTTCAGAGCGCCGGTCGAGGTTTCCAGTACGCGCGACATTTCTTCGTAGGGCATTTCATCGTAGTATCTTAGCAGAAATACGGTTCTCTGTTTATCGGGCAATAAAGCTATAGCCTGTTGTAATTTCCATTCCAGTTTGTTGGCATCGAAACCTTTTTCGGCATGCAGCTTATTAGCCAGGCCCGATTCGTGGTCTGACAGTGACAGCGATGCCTTGCGTTTTTCCTTATCCAGAAAAGTCAGGGTTTCGTTGGTTGCGATTCGATATAGCCAGGTGTACAGGTTAGCTTCTTCTCTGAAGTTGTCCAGATAGTTCCAGACTTTGATGAATACATTCTGCAAAACATCGTTGGCATCGTCGTGGTTCACCACCATGCGGCGAACATGCCAGTAGAGTTTTTCCTGGTACTTGCGCACTATTTTGGTAAACGCAGCTTCGCGGGTGGATTCCTCACGGAAGGCGTTCAGTAGTTCTTTATCGTCGTCTGGCAATAAAGGTTGCGTCATATAAATTTGATATTGAATGGTAAAAATAGGGAATTGAAAGCAGAGTTTTTTCCTTATGAAGCAGTATTAGATATTCCTTTAGATAGTTGTTTTTTTTATTTACTGTTGCCCTCTCCCATATTTTCTAAGGTGTCGCAAATCTCGATTAAATTTGCGCAATGACTCCCCTAAAGCAATTTCCCCGAATCGTTTTTTTTGGAACCCCTGATTTCGCGGTGGCTTCCTTGCGTGCCATGGTAGAAAATGGTTTTAATGTGGTAGCCGTGGTAACAGCACCCGATAAGCCTGCCGGACGGGGTATGCAGCTTCGCCCTTCCGCTGTAAAGGTATACGCGGAAGAACAGCAAATTCCATTACTACAACCCGAAAAATTAAAAGATCCCCAATTTCTGGAGGCGCTGGCTGCCTTGAAAGCCGATGTACAGGTAGTAGTTGCCTTCCGCATGCTGCCGCAGGTTGTATGGAGTATGCCGGCACACGGTACCATAAATGTACACGGGTCCCTCTTACCCGAATATCGCGGTGCGGCACCCATCAATTGGGCTATCATGAATGGCGCCACACAAACCGGCGTTACCACCTTCCGGCTCCAACACGAAATAGATACGGGTAATATTTTAATGCAACAGGCTGTGCCCATAGAAGCGGACGATGATTTCGGAACTATGTACACGAAGTTGATGGAGGAAGGAGCCAGCCTGCTGCTCAAAACCCTGGATGCATTGATCGAGGGCTCCCTGCAGGAGAAGGAACAAAAAATGGAAGGAACGGTGCCACATGCGCCTAAATTATTCCGCGAGCATCAAATGATTCAATGGCAGCAGCCAGCCCGCTCCATACATAATCAAATACGCGGTCTGGCACCGGTGCCTGCAGCCTTCACGCAGCTGGAAGGTAAGCAAATGAAAATTTTCAAGTCCTGTTTTGAACTTACGGAACATGGCGCAGATCCGGGCACCTGGAACAGCGATGGTAAACATTACTTGCGGTTTGCAGCTGCCGATGGCTGGCTATATGCATTGGATGTTCAGTATGAGGGAAAGAAGCGGATGCCAATCACTGATTTTCTCCGGGGCTTCCGGCTGCCGGTTTAACCAATAAAAAGAGACATCTGCTTATTAGATGTCTCTCCTTTTGTTTTCAGATTGTATTTCAATAAAGAAATGCCGCAGTTCACAAAGCTAAGTGCTAATGCAAGGTGATAGCTAATTATTGTGCTACCGTTTTCCGTGATTTTAAGGCCACTTCACTGTACAGCGATTCATACATGGGTACTATTCGATCTATAGAAAACGAAGCGGCGTGTTCGATGGCTTCATCTTTAAAGCCCTGCAGCCTTTCTTCATTTTCCAAAATATGAATGGCATGTGTTGCCATAGCGTTCACATCGCCTACATCAGCCAGGAAACCCGTGCGGCCATGTACATTGATTTCGGTGAGCCCGCCTGCATTGGACGAAATTACGGGCACCCCACAGGCCATAGCTTCCAAAGCTGCCAGACCAAAACTCTCGTATTGGGAAGGTAGCAGGAATAAGTCTGCAATGTTCAGAATTTCTTCCATTTGATCCTGTTTTCCAAGAAAACGCGTGTCTTCTGCTACGCCCAGTTTTCGTGCCAGGTCTTCTGCATTTTGCCGCTCCGGACCGTCGCCGATCATGAGTAGTTTAGAGGGCATGACTTCATGTACTTTCTGAAATACAGATAAAACGTCCTCTACACGCTTTACTTTACGAAAATTGGAAACGTGGGCCAGGATGCGTTCACCACCCGGAGCCAGCATTTTTTTGAAATGTTCCTTATTTGTAAGGTGAAAGCGTTTGGCGTCTACGAAGTTGGGAATGACAGCAATCTCTTTTTCGATATGGAAAGATTTCAGGGTCTCCTCGCGCAGGTTTTCCGAAACAGCTGTAATGGCATCTGATTCATTAATGGAAAAAGTCACTACACATCCGTAAGTCGAATCTTTTCCTACCAGGGTAATGTCGGTACCATGTAAAGTTGTTATAAACGGAATATCCTTCCCTTGTTTCCGCAGCATTTGTCGGGCAAAAAAAGCCGAAGAAGCATGCGGTATAGCGTAGTGAACATGAAGTAAATCCAGATCGTGGTGGTTCACAACGTTGACCAGGGTACTGGCAAGTGCCGTTTCGTAAGGTGGAAAATCGAACAGGGGATATTTAGGAACGATGACTTCGTGGTAATAAATATTGGGACGAAACACATTCAGCCGTACGGGCTGCTGGTATGTAATAAAATGAATCTCATGTCCTTTGTCTGCAAGGGCCAGTCCCAATTCCGTTGCCATCACCCCGCTGCCCCCAAAAGTAGGGTAACATACTATGCCTATCTTCATAAAGAGGTTTAATGGCCGCAAAGGTAGCGAATAATAAAGCCCGTCCGCAAATAGACAGGCTTTATATGGATATTGCTTTGATAGAATTTAATCCTGTTTGTCTTTTGCATGTGCGATAAGATAGGCACGTACCAGTTTGCCATCATTATCACTAAGTTTGGCCCGGGGAATCATACGTTTCAATATTTTGTTCCATTGCTCAGGCGTGCGGGTTTCGGGCATTTTAAGTTTATGGCAATTGTCGCAATTATTTGTAAAAAGTATTTTGCCCGACTCTAGTTGTTCGGCATTATACTGAGCCAAAATTTGTTCTTTCGATTCAACCGGCAGTTCGGCAATGGCCTTGCTTGCTTTGGGTGCACAGCTGGCCAGGTACAAACCTGCAGCACAGCTAAATAATATGGTAATCGCTTTTTGCATATGTAATCAGATTTGGGGTCGAAGTTAAAACAAATGTCATTTAAATGTCACATGCTGCAATTGCCTGAATAACATTATACAAGCTTTCTTTGTTCGTTGCTTTTCGGAAAATGCGATATTTGCTGCATGCGATTTATCATTGTGGTTGCGGCATCTGAAAATGATATCATTGGCGTCGACAATCAATTGCCCTGGCATTTACCCGACGATCTGCGGTTTTTCAAACAGGCTACCTCGGGTAAGCCTATTATAATGGGACGTAATACCTGGGAATCAATTGGCAGGCCATTACCTAACAGGCTCAATATCGTTTTGTCATCCCGCCCCTGCAATTTGCCGGAAGGTGTACTTCAGTTCAGCTCACTTGATGAAGCCGTAAATTTTCTGCGTCAGAAAGAATGTTCAGAAGCCTGCATTATTGGCGGGGGGCAGTTGTATGCTACCGCCATACATCTGGTCGATCGTATTTACCTGACCCGGGTGCATGTTCAGTTGGAAAAAGGAAATGCCTATTTCCCTAAACCGGATCCAGCGATATGGACACTTTTAACTGAAGAATTTCATCCCGCAGATGAAAAGCACGCTTATGCTTTTACCATTCAGTGTTGGGACCGTAAAGCCAAAGAAAATAACGGATGCCATTAAGCAGTTACTTACGTTATCTCTGGCAGGCAAAAGGCCGGCACGGTACGCATTCCCCTTTTGTATATGCCTTTGTGGAACAGGTGCTCAGAGGTAAAGTGCAGGCAGCTGCGCCTTTGCCGCAGCATGCATTTTCAGACCAGCAAATCAACCTGTTGTATCGAGTACTTCGTTTTCTACATCCGGATCAGGTAGCGTATGCGGCAACTTCAGAAGAGAACAAAAGTTTGCTTGCAGTGCTGCAGCAGCAAGCAGTCGGTCAACCACAGGCTGATGGGATTCCTGTTCCTTTACATTTTTCCAAAATGCTGCTAATAGATCCGGATAGCGAAGCTGAACAGGACCTACCAGGCCCTGAACAGAATATAGTTTATCTGGTGCTGCATCCGCATAAGAATAAAATGACGGAAACACTTTGGAGGCAGTGCTACCACCTGCGAGGAACCATTGTAAGTATGGATTGCTGGTGGTTCGGACTATTGATTAAGCACGAAGCTTTCCGCCACAGTCAGTATTTCGCCTTACGTTAAGCTTTTCTATCCACTCCAGCTTCGGCTAATCCTGCCTCTTCCTTTTTGGTAAGATGGTCTACCACAATCAGCAAGGTGATAGAAATGAAGAATAATGCCCCAATCTTATGTGTTTCCAACAGTTCTGAGAAGAAGTTATTCACAAATCCGGCTGCGAACATCATAATCAATCCCATGGTTACTTTCTTGTAAAAGGGATCGCGGGCCCTGTGGTAAATTTTTTGCGCCCGTGCAAAAACCACTACCAACAAAACAGCATACAGAAGCATTGATGGCCAGCCCTGCTCTACCAGCATAAACAGGAAATAGTTGTGGGTAGTAGACCGCTCCGGGTTCCGGCTTACCCATGTTTTAAACATGGGTACCGTATGGCCTTTGTAGTGATCGTAAAAATTATTGGGTCCAACACCGACAATAGGATGCTCTGTACTCATTTTTATAGAAGCTATCCAACGGTAAAAACGCTCCATCGAAGACATATCATGACCGCGGAATGTGGCCGTAATCAAATCGCTGAATGTACGTTGTGTGGCCGTGTACTTCATGTTAGGCCGGTACTTGATATAGTTGTTATTATAGCTGATAAGTGATACTACCAGAATAATAAAGGCGAAGAAGCCCGGCATAATAAGGTTGACCAGCTTCTTGCGGATGGCAAATGCTATTACCAGGGAAAATACTACAGCCAGCATGGCGGCCCGCGCTGCGGCAAAATATATGGCCGGAATAAAAAAGATAATGACCAACAGCAAAACGAAACGCTGTCTGGGTTTGCCCTTGCATAGCTGGTAGGCCACCAGCAGCAGAGGAAATACCATTGATAAAACGGTAGAGTAGTCTACGTGGTTAAAATAGAAAGGTCGAACCACATCGTTGGAAGCCCAGAAATCAAAATGCAGGTACATGTGCCAGCTGAAAGCTACAATGGCGTGCAAAATGATGGGTACCGTGATGAGCAGAAAAGCCTTTTTGAAATCTTTTTTCTCTCTAAAAACCAGTACCGGCAGAATAACGAAGCTGCAGAGGAACCATATTTTTGCCGCAAGAAATTTGAACGATAGCAGGTGGTTTTGCGAAAATATTACCGACACTACCAGCCATACGAATTGCAGAAATAAGATTAAGGTGATGGGATGTTCCAAAAACCATTTGGGTAAAATCCGGTAATTGTATAATACAATGAAGATAGTGGCAGGTACAAACAGCCACATAAGTTGTTCGTCCGGTACGGAAGTGGATAATACCCCGTTGCCCAATTGTATTTCGCAGGACAGCGGAATAGTCAAAAGAAAGAACCAGAAGAATGATTTCCAATCGAAAATCAACCAGCAAAGAATGGCCATGCCGAAGGGTACGGCCAACAGGAAAAAGTTTCCTGTATAACCAAACAGGCATATAAACAACAGGAAAATGGCCGCACCGCCTGAAAGGATCCATTTATCCCATTTCTCCCACTGCTCGGCAGGCTTCCAGGTTGAGTTCATCTGATTTTTCAATTGTAGGGCGCTTAAGCTTCTTTAGTATTCATTACACTCTTATAAAATCCCTGAAACAATACCAGGAAGCAGGAAAAGAAAAGTCCGCCCAGGATGCTGGCAGCAACGATAATAAGGGTCATAGGATGGGAGGCCTTATTGGGCACATAGGCATCCTGTACCACGTAGAAAACTTTGATTTTGCCGGAAGCCATTACTTCATATTCGCCCACCAGGGTACGGTACGCAGCAATGTCGCGGGTGTACTGGTCTTTAATTTCTGTAATCTGTTTCAACTGTTCCAAACCTGCCGAAGCTTCGGCCGATACGCTGCCGGATGTAGCGCCCACTACTTCGCCTCTTACCGGAAGCAACTGGCTGTAATTACCAATGCGGGCTCTGATAGCAGCTATGGAGTCGTTCAGGATATTGATGGAATCGGTAATAGCCGCAGCTTTCTTATTCAAGGCCTCTGTTACATCATGGTTGGTACTGAGAAAGTAATTCAGGAACATCTCTTCAATATAAGCACGGGCTGCTACAGCTATTTGCTGTGCACGCTCCGGATCGGGATCCTTATATTTAAGCTCCACGTTTTTGGTATCTTCTACCGTTATTTTGTAATTGCCTTTTACTTTTTTGAATAATTTGGCCGGCTCCGTAACACCGTAAACTTTTCCAAGATCGAACTTGGAAATCAGGTGCCAGATCAGTCCGTCGCTTTTACCGATGGTCTTAATGTGATCCACATCATCCGCAATTGCAAAGAACTCCTTATGTTCATACGATGTATTTCTGAACACATAGTTACGATCAATCAGAATGGGGTTTTTGACGATGAATATAGTCTCCGATGTATATTGGTTTTTCTGCAGCAGACAAAACAGGAAACTTAAAATCCCTGCTGCAAGTGTTACGCCTATGACGAAGTTCTTCTTCTTGAAAATTTGCCTGGAAATACCCAGCAGATTATAATTATGCTCGCTCATTAAAAAAAGGGCAGTTTATTTTAGTTGTTGGAATTTATTTGGATTCGGATATAGCGACCGGAATACGATGTATAAAAGTGGAATATCAATCATTAAAGGTACCAGGTGCAGGTACACATAGGGAACCTGTATAAAAGCATAAAAGACGGCAAGATAAATCTTAAAACTTGCTATGGCAAATACCCGGTAATCAATTTTTTTGCGCTGGCACCAGTAAATAGCGCAAAGTACGGCCACACTCAGAAGACTCATACTCAGGTGCAGTTGTCTTACCTTATCTATTTTGGCCGGAATGCTGATGGGCAAATCGTAAAAGTATATAGCAAAGCCAAGCCCCTGTTCCAACACGTAGGGATAACGCCCATTATGCCAATCATGAATAATCCATTCACCTGCAGCTGCCACCGTGTAGTATCCCATACCTTTCGAAAAAATTGTAGGATCAATCAATAAAAAACTTCCATAGAACAGGGCAATGCCGGCCAGGGTCAGTACGCCGGTCAGGAAGCTGGTTTTAATTCCTCGTTCGTGCAGCAAAATGAGCAACAGCAGCGGAACCCAAAGCACGAGTGAGAAACGGGAAAGCAGGCAGATGGTGAGCATCAGCGCTATAATGCCAATGCGTTTGCTGTTGAGTGAATAGGCAAAAAATAAATAGTACGCAGCTATGAGTCCTTCCACCGTGGTTTGAAACTGCGGTGCATGGTTACGCATCCAGAAAAACAGTATCAGAATCGGAAAAAGGAACAGCGTCAGCCGGGCAGGCTGAGCTATTTCGTTGCTCCCCAGCCTGAAGTATAATACAAGCAGCGCTGCCGTCAGAAAGACAAATGGTATCCAACGGTAATCGAAGCCTGCAGCTTCGGCAATACAATAGGGGAGCCATTGAAAAGTAAGGTAATTGGGAATTACGATATGATGCCAGTGCGTGCCCTGAATAGGGGTGTAGGGAAACTCGCCGGCCAAAAATCGTTTTGCATAAAACATCAGGGCGGGAATTACGTCCGAACCTGATTTGTAGGGATCATTAATGTCAATGGGATGTGCTGCGAACAAGCTCTGCAGTATAAAGGCCAGCGCAGCTATAAATGGGATCGCGAAAACGAGGTATCGGTAGCGTTGAAACAGGCTTTGTTTTTCCGGTTCCGATACCTGCGTCTGCGAGGTAAGGGCTGCTGTACCCGGAATGCGCAGCATCAGAACACTAATACCCACGCCTATGCTACAGGCAAAATGGATAATGGGACTGACGAATGGCCCGAAAGCATTCCGGGTTTCGGTCAGCATCAGCAACTCACCTGCTATACAAAGGAAGAGCGTAATTATCTGGATGGGTATGCGCAAAGTTGTGTAAGATGTTCTTTGATGAATTACACACTTTCTCCCGCTTTCATTTTTTCTGAGTTCTCGGCAAATTGCAATGCTGCAGTCATTTCTCCGATATCCCCATTCATGAAATCGTCGAGGGAGTAAATGGTCATATTAATCCTATGGTCGGTAACACGTCCCTGGGGATAGTTATAGGTGCGGATTTTGGCAGAGCGGTCACCCGTACTTACCAAACTCTTTCTTCTGCTGGCAATAGCTTCTTCATGTTTCCGTACTTCTTCTTCATATAGTTTGGTACGCAACATGGCCATCGCTTTCTCACGGTTGCCCAACTGGGTGCGTTCCGTCTGGCAAATAATAACGGTTCCCGTAGGTTTATGCGTTAGCATCACCTTGGTTTCCACCTTATTTACGTTCTGTCCGCCGGATCCTCCACTACGGGCAGTTTCCATTTTTACATCACTTTCCTTCAGTTCAAAGTCTATTTCCTCGGCCTCGGGCATTACTGCAACCGTAGCCGCAGAGGTATGCACGCGTCCGCTGGCTTCGGTAGCCGGAACACGTTGAACCCGGTGTACGCCGCTTTCAAATTTCAATACACCGTATACGTCTTCACCAGATATTTCGATCTGAACTTCCTTATAACCGCCGGCGGTACCTTCGGCTTCAGACAACAGAGCCACTTTCCAGCCTTTTTTCTCACAGAACCGCATATACATGCGCAACAGGTCGCCGGCAAAAATACTGGCTTCATCGCCGCCGGTTCCTGCCCTTATTTCCATAATGGCATTCTTCTCGTCAGTAGGATCTTTCGGAATTAGCAATTGCCTGATTTCCTCTTCCAATTTGGTTTTTTCTTCTTCCTGCTGATCCAAATCCTCCTTGGCCATTTGCCGCAAATCTTCGTCACTTTCCGTTTCCAGCACTTCTTTCCCGAATGCGATTCCATCAAGGCAATTGCGGTACTTATTGTACGCAGTTACAATGGGCTCCAGCTTACGGTACTCCTTCGATATTTGCGTGAAGCGTTTATTATCGCCTACAATTTCCGGGTTTGTTAAAGCAATCCCCAGATCATCAAACTTGGCTTTGATTGCTTCTAATTTTTCTATCATAACAAAATGTGTGCGAAATTAAGGAATATAGAAAGATTTACGAAATAGGGCAATTGGCATGTTTTACCAGAACTGGGCTGCGCATTTTTATCAATTATTTGATTGAATGACTTTATACCGGTGGGTCTGCAATATGTTTCAGTCTCAATGTAATAAAATAAAAATCCCCGGACTTAAAAGACCGGGGATTTTGTGTTTCGAAAAAATAGGAGAACCTAGGTTTATCGAACCAGGGTGACATTGCCCTGATGGGTAAATACCTGTCCTGATTCAGAAACTGCTTCTATGATGTATATGTACACACCCATAGGTTGTACGCTACCGTTATAAGTTCCGTCCCAACCTTCATCTATATTGGTTGTGCTGAACACCTTATTGCCCCAGCGGTTGAAAATGCTGAAGTTTTTCAGTTCAGCAATGCCGCGGCGGGAGGCTTTGAAGGTGCGGTTGTTGCCGCCGGGATTAAACGCATTCGGCATATCCAGTACTGTGGCCGGTACCAATACATCGATCGAGTCTACCACCACACAACCATTTTCTGTAGTGGCCTCTACGAAATAGCGGGTTCTTACCTGAGGGCTCATAAACGGATCAGCCACGTTAGGGTCGCTCAGGCCGGAAGTTGGGAACCATTTAAAATAGGATGCATTTGTTCCTGGTTCTATATGGTAACGTTCTCCAGGATAAACACTAACGCTGTCCGGCAATTCCAGTACAGCTTCCGGATACACCTGTACCATTACTTTTTCGGTATCTACACAATCATGTACGTCTTTAATATATACTGTGTATTCAGTAGTCGTCAGCGGACTAGCCACCGGGTTGGAGGCTGTCGTATCGCTGAGGCCGTAAGAAGGCGTCCATGCATAGGAAACACCACCGCTGGCCCAAAGTGCTGCTTTATTACCAGGACAGTAGCCGGTATCGCTTACAATGGCACCAAATCCGCCGGGATAAACAGTAATGCGTACTGTGTCAAAGCCGGCACAACCAATCGGAGTGCGGACATCGAGCCGGTAAGTAATTGTAGAATCTGCAACGATTTCAGTATTGGGTCCATCTGTAATCGACAGTCCGCTGGTTGGAGACCATTGATAAATATAGTCGTTACGGTAAGGACTAACTGCTGACTCAATGGCAATTTCAGACCACTGGCAGGCTGTTTTGTTGGGTCCCAGCTCTACCGCAGGAATTTCCTGCATGCCGATAGAAATGGAAACGGTGGTATCGGCACAATCAGGGTACGAGGCCGTCAGGAAATAAATTTCTGACTGGTGTACCAGAATATTGGGTTGCAGTGCTGTAGTATCGCTAACGCCCGTTGACGGAGTCCAGCGATAAGTATAACCAGGAGTACCTACGGCAACAATCGGAATGATGGTTCCGTCACATACCACGGTATCATTGGTGATAATATCCAGTTCACGCGGCGACAGGTCTATATGCACGGATTCTGTGACGGAGAAACCGCAAATGCCGGGAATAGTATCTTTCACAGTAACGTTGTACACATTGTTGACAGAAGGATCTACGGAAATTACGGCCTGGTCGGGTGCTGTTAATATTCCTGCTGAAGGCTCCCACAAAATAGAATTGTAAGGACTTGGATTGTTAATAGTAACGCCAATATTAATTTGTTGCTCGTAGTGGCAAAGTGTGGTATCACTTACAACAATATCAGGCAAATTGGTTTCCATCACCACGAAGGTCATATAGGAAGTGTCGGAAGTGATACAGGAAGAATCGTTATTGGCATACAAGGTAACGGTATAGGTACCAGGCACTGTAAAGGTATGTGTTACATTGGTGTCGTTTGACTGAGGCGATCCGTCGCCAAAATCCCAAATAAACTCTTTGTACGTAGTAGACAGGTTGGTCAGGCTAATGGTATAAGGTACACAACCCGTATCATTTTGTGGTATTGCAGGGTTTAGCATGAAGTCCGACTGCACACCGGTAGCTTCGAAGTTGAATTTAAAGGTGATATTGTCATTGGTGCTTCCGTTAAGTTTAACAGGTGCAAAACTGTTGGGCGTTGCGGGATAGGCTGTTGAGGTGGCACAAACAGAGTGATAAATAATACCGTTTTTGTCCATACGTGCTGTTGCCGGGTGGAAGTGGTCACCTGTTGTACCAAAGAAGCTTCCAAAGAAAAGATCTGCGAAATTTTCTGTCAGGGCGCAGAACCAGAACGGACGTGCAGCGGTTTCAAAAGCATCGGCTGTTAGCGGCATGCCGGTTTGCGCACTACTGCTGGTAATGGTCGCTAACAAAATACTACCGCATACGTCCACAATCATGGCTGTAGGTAAAATGGTAGTGTTGCCGGATCCAAGCTGTGTAGAAGCCAGACCCTGGGTAAGGCCGGCATCCATTTTTTGCAGGAATACGGCACCGCCACCCACTGAATATGCACCAGGCGTTACGGGATAATTGCCGGCAGTAGCTCTGCCCGCTATGTAGATATTACCGTAACGGTCAAAAGCGATACGGTGCGCGTGGTCGTTGTTGGCTGTTCCCAGGAAGGTGGTTGCTGAGTTAGTAAGCGCCGGTGTCAGTATGGTTACAAATCCATCAACACCACCTAAATTGGCTGTATTCCAGCCCGCAGAAGAAGCAGGCAGGGTAGGGCTCTCGGTCCAGCCCGCAACCACTACATCTGAAGTTTCGGGGTTGATTTCAATAGCAACACCGCCGTCCCAGCCGGTGCCACCAAAATAAGTACTGTAAATAAGCGTAGAAAGATCAGCAGAAAGATTAGAAATAACTACATCATGACTACCTGCATTGGTACTTTGTAAGGCGTTGGCAGTTAAAGGATAATCGGTGGAACCCGAACTGGAGGTTACCCAAACAGAGCCATTGTCGCCGAACGTGATTTCAACCGGATTTACTGCGTATGTGGCCGATCCTAATGAGGTGTAAGCGCCAGTGGTACCTACTGTTTGCATCAGGGTAGCTTCCATACCGGTACCACCCAGGAAGGTACTGCCAATAAGGGATGATCCGTCTTCGCTAAAGTGTGTGATGTAAATATCTGAGCCACCGCTCATATTCAACTGGTATGCGTTGGGAGTAACAGGCATGTTGGCGTTACTTACGTTTCCGGCCATAAACAGTTCTCCGGCTTCATTTACACGCAGCGTGTTAGGCTGTACATTTCCTGCGCCGGTGCCCCCAAAGTAGGTTGCATATATAATATTACTTCCGGTAGCGTTGGCTTTTACGATAGAAGCAGTCTGACTATTAGGATAGGTAGTTTGGTAGGCTCCTATGGTAGTAGGCCAGCCAACGCCGTATCCAAGGGCTGCGGAATATGTATTGCCCAAGTCGTCGAAGGTGGTACTGTGGGCATAGAAGGCGCTGGTTGAGCCACCGCTGAACGCGGCAAATACCAGTACCGGGTCAATGATCAGGTCATGTGCCTTATCGTATCCCTGAGGAAATTCGAAAGATAACTGACCACCTTTAAATACATAACGGCTGGGAACTTCCACTTTCCTGTCACCAATCACCTGATAAGTATAGGGAGCCTGCTCTACAATTTCATTTACCGTGGTTTTGATAACCAGATTACCCTGCTCGTTCAATCGGGGCTGAACGCCTTCAAAAACCATATTGATCTTTGCGGGATCAGCACCGGCTTTTACCACCAGGTCATATTTTACGGAATGGTTGTCAGAATTGTACACTACCAGGTCAGTGCCTTCGTAAAGGTCTTTGTACTGAACCGTTCCAAATAAACCTACCTTGCCGGCCCATTTAGTAGCGTCGTTTCCGATAAAATAGTTGTGATAGTACGAACGTTTTTCAGCAGTACTGAGTTTGGGGTTCGGTTTTGCACCTTTGAAGTTCACCTTATAGGCATGTCCTTTATAGGTGCCATGAAATTCCCCATGGGTGCAGGCTTCGGTAGACGCATGTCCAAATGCATGTTCGTCCACGAAGTTGTACACGAAGCCATTGCTGGTAAGGAACATCACCCCTCCCGGAATCTCTGCCTTGAATTTTGCCTCTTCAAGCCATTGTCCCTTATTCTCAATAAAATCAATGCCCTTTACAGGTGCTTCCGGCGCCGTACCGGTTGCCGGATGTTTGTCACGCGCGTATGAGCCCGATACCGCACCAACAAGGCACATTAATAATAGTACTTGCTTTCTCATATTAAAATTTTATCTATTTAAGTGGAAGCTATTTTGCGCAATTTAATAAAAAAACATGGTTCATGTATGCCCAGCCTGTTAAGCCGTTGTGGATTATCCTCTTCAATCGCCCGATTTTTGTTAATAGACCGACCTAAATTAAAGATGGATAGGGAACTGGCAGCGGCCAGACCTCCCAAAAGGCCAAAAGCGGTATTTTTTGTCAAAATATTGACATTTGACAACCAAATGATGATGTAATAATAGGATTTATCCGTTGTTTTATAATGTGTTGTTTTGGTTCAGACCCATTTTTGATGATCTTAAATGAATATTTTATGATTAAACCATTCGGTAAATATTTTCGACATCAATGTACCACCAGTTTTTTCCGTACCCGCGAACCTTCCTGCGTTTCCATCGCTATTATGTAAAGGCCTGCTGGCAATCGGCTAATATCCAGCCAATTGTTTCCGGGCATAATATGCTGCGGAATTAATGTTCGACCCTGTAAGTCCAAAATTTCAACCCTTCCGGAAACCTTTGTTTGAATACACACTTCTTTGTGTGCCGGGTTAGGATAAAGTAAAAAATGTACGCCCGGTTCCAGCGTAAAAATATTTACCGGCTCTGCTGTTATGCAGTCAGAAGTGTCGCGGCAACCTCCCTGCGACACTACTACAGCATAAGTTCCTCTTTGTGTCAGTTCCATTTGGGCACTGGTTGCGCCGTCAATAGCAGTAAGGCTGGTACAATCCAACCATTGGTAACTGGCTCCCGGCATTTCCAATACGCTCAGTGCATCGGCGCTGACATTCACCTGGATGTTTCTGGGACTACATGGCGCCAGTTTATGCAGATATATATCAGGTCCGCCTGCCGAAGTAAGGTCGAGCGGTGAAAAATCGCGGTCAAAACCTGCAGTTCCTGCAAAATAGCCTGCGCTTATAATACTGCGCTGCTGGTCCGCGACGATTGTTTTGCCATAGTCATTCTGACTGCCTCCAAGAGCGCGTGTCCAGAGAATACTACCCTCGGGGCTGGTTTGCAACAGAAAGGCATCGACTGAGCCGGCTGATTGCAATGGCAACATTTGTTGCGCAGTTTCAAATTGAAGTACGTCGCGGAAGTATCCGGTTACAAACAGGTTCTGACCATCGTAAGCTAGGGCAGTAGCTTCGTCGTCGAGTGGTCCGCCCATGGTTGTCACCCATTGAAATTCGCCTTCTCCCGACAATTTTAGCAGGAAAATATCTTTGTTTATACCGGGTACAGTTCGGTTGACCACATTCGCTCCCGGATCGAAATCTACCGTACTGTTGTAATATCCGCAGAGGTAAACGTTCCCGGCAGCATCGCACAAAACATCGTCGGCATCGTCGTCGCCGCTGCCGCCAATATGACTGATCCAATGCAGGTCACCAGCGGTATCAGCCTTAATCAGGAAAATATCAGCTCCCCCAGTGGATACGACTGTGGTATCGCCACCGGAAGTATTTAAAGTGAGACTTCCCCAAAAATTTCCGGTAACAAACAGGTTGTTGTCTGTGTCCAGCGCCAGTGCATTAGCGAAATCGTAACTACTGCCTCCAACCTGCCGAAACCAGTGGAAATTCCCATCCTGATCCAGTTTCAAAACAAAAAAGTCGTAGCTACCGGCCGAAGTGGCGCTTTGCTGAACCCCATTTGCCCCATCATAAAAGAGGTTGCCAACAAAATAGCCCGACAGGTATATATGGTTGCTTGCGTCACTAATGATAGCCGATGAACCATCGGCAGAAATACCGCCCATTTGTCTGGCCCATCGAAAATTTCCATTCTGGTCCAGCTGGCACACGAATATATCAGTAGTTCCCATTAACGAACTGAAGGGGTGGCTTCCTGCGCCGGGATCCAAATCTGCAGTACCGGAAAAGTGTCCTGCAATGGTTACATTTCCTTGCTGATCTACAGTGATGGCTGCGCTATAGTCGTTGTCCGGCCCACCGATTTGTTTTACCCAGAGAATAGCGCCTTCAGGATTGGATTTGCAGACAAAAACATCGTTTCCGCCGGAGCTGGTTAACTGGTGCGCATTGCCAAACTGTGCGGTTGCCTGAAATGTGCCCGTTGTATAGATGTTTCCTGACGCATCCGTAGCCATGGCGTTGGCCATATCTACACCGCCGCCACCCATTTTCTCTGCCCATTCAAGCGTATGCAGCTGCGCCATCATTCTTCCTGTTGGAAGCAGCAATAGCAGGCATAATGGGATAACATAGCATGGATAAGATTTGTACTCGTTTTTCATAAAATGCTGTAGGTAAATGTGGGAAGTTTTTTTTCAAAAATGTTCAGACAATTTACAAAAAATAAACATTCATGGTATGCATTATTTTTTGCACTGCTGCGTACACGAAGGCTATTTTTAGCCCTCCTCATCTTTTTAGCCATTTCATTGTTACTACACCACAACTGAAACGTATGCACAGTAACGAAGAGTATAACAAGACGGCAATGTTTTATAAGCAGGTTTTGCTTTTGTTGAAGGATAGTGGTATAGAGTTTATGGTAGGCGGTTCGTATGCGGTTTTTGAATATACCGACACTACCCGGGAAACAAAAGACATGGACATTTACTGCCGCCCCCGGGACTATCCGAAAATGATGAAATTTTTTGCAGACAAAGGATACGAAACACAGTTGTATGATGTTCGCTGGCTGGCCAAAGTATTCGATAAAGAAGGGAAATTTATAGATATCATTTTTGATACTGTAAATAACCTTTGTAAAGTGGACGACGAGTGGTTTCGTCGCTCCAGGCCTGCGATGGTTTTCGATATGAATGTACAATTTATCGCTCCCGAACATCTTATTTGGGGCAAAATGTACGTAATGAACAGAGAGCGCTACGACGGCGCCGATGTCAATCACCTGCTCTTGAAACAGGGGCGCAATATTGACTGGAATTTACTGAAAGAACTGATGGAACCCAACTGGCATATCTTACTTTCCCATTTATTAATGTTCCAGTTTGTGTATCCCGCCGACTATGCCGAAATTATGCCCCGCTGGTTGTTTGATGAGTTGATTGAGCGGGCAAGAGAACAGTACGATATCCCGCATGCTACCGAGAAGGTGTGCCGCGGACCCTGGATTGATCAAACCCAGTACCAGGTGGATATAAAAGAGTGGAATTATAAGTCGTATACGATTAAAACAGTGTAATTATGGACGAAAGGAAAAAGGTACGGATTGCTGCTGTCGGCGATATTCACGTAAGAGAATCTGAAGTAGGAAAATGGACAGATTTTTTTAGTTCTATTTCCAAAGCGGCCGATGTACTATTAATTGCGGGCGATCTTACTGATACAGGGGATGAAAGCGAAGCTGCCATACTTTCTGCCGAACTGCGCGCCTGCAGTATACCTGTGGTAATGGTTTTGGGAAATCATGATTACGAAAAGGGTCGCCAAAAACTTATACGCCAGGTTCTGCTCAATAATCCGGAGGTGCACGTACTGGATGGCGAAGCTATTGTGATACATAATGTCGGTTTTGCGGGTGTAAAAGGCTTCGGCGGGGGATTTGATAACCATGCCTTATCGATGTTTGGCGAGCCTGCAATGAAGGCTTTCGTACAGGAAGCAGTAGATGAGTCGCTCCGTTTGGAAAGAGCGTTGGCCCGCATCGAACAGGAACACGACGACATTCCAAAGATTGCTTTAATGCACTATGCTCCTGTCTGTGAAACGGTGAAAGGCGAGCCCGAGGTTATTTACCCGTTTTTGGGTTCATCCCGTTTAGCTGAACCTTTAGTGAAACGTAAAGTGGCAGCGGCTTTTCATGGCCATGCCCATGCGGGTATTTTACGATCCGAATATCATGGTTTGCCCATATTCAATGTAGCCAAACCGGTGCTGAAAAAAGAAGGCATCGAACAGGGCTTTTTTATACTGGAGCTTTAGTGTTCGGCGCCAGGCCTGACACCGTACTGACTGCTACCGCGTTTTCTTTTTATTTCATTTTTAAAAAAAATAACCTGTCTATGGCTGGATCAAAACATCTTTACAAATCCGGAATTATAGGAAATTGCTCTTTTATTGCTCACGTAGATATGAGTACCAATGTAAGCTGGCTTTGTCTTCCACGGTTCGACAGCAGTTTTGTGTTTGGAAGCTTGCTGGATAAGAAAAAGGGAGGTTCCTTTTCTATATTACCGGAAGGTAAATATTCATCGCGACAATACTATATTGAAAATACCAATATACTTTGCACGGAAATAACCTGTAAAGATGGTAAATACAGAGTAACCGATTTCGCACCACGTTTCTTTTTGTATGAGCGGTATTTCAAGCCGCTGATGATGATCCGGAAAGTAGAGCCGATACAGGGTAATCCGCGCGTAAAAGTGACCTGTAATCCGGTAACGGAATATGGCGCTACTCAGCTGCAGCCAGCCATCGCAAGTAATCATATCGACTATTTTGGTTCCGCCAGTCCGCTACGGCTTACTACTAATTTTTCGGTAAACCATATTATCGAGGAGCAGCACACTGTATTGAACGAAGTGAAATACCTGGTAATGACTTATGGTACTCCGCTTGAAGCTCCTCTTAAGTCAACTGTCGAAGATTTTCTTAACCGTACCCGTTATTACTGGCAGTCCTGGATTAAGAAAACCAGTATTGGCAACCTTTATCAGGACAGCGTGATACGTAGCGCGCTTGTACTTAAGATCCATCAATATGAGGATACTGGTGCGATCATAGCTGCCAGTACTACCAGTTTGCCGGAGTATCCGGGCAGCGGGCGTACCTGGGATTACCGGTATTGCTGGTTACGCGATGCTTATTATATTCTGCAAGCCTTCAATAATATTGGCCACTTCGAGGAGATGGAGGGATATTTCAATTTTATAGCCAATATTTCCATGAAAGAGCAGGGGCGTTACCAACCATTGTACGGTGTAACCGGCGAGAAGAAACTGACCGAAAAAGAAATTCCCCTGGAGGGGTATTTAGGAAATAAGCCGGTTCGTATCGGTAACCAGGCCAGCGAACATATTCAGAACGACGTGTATGGTCAGGTTATGATCTCCTTACTGCCACTTTATACCGACGAGCGCTTTGTGGTTGAAGAGCGTACCGATTCATCCAGGTGGTTATCGTCCATTCTGGGAAAAATAGAACAGGTCATAGATGAGAAAGATGCGGGTCTTTGGGAATTTCGCGATATAGACGGACACTTCTGTTATACCTTTCTTTTCCAATGGGCTGGAAGTATGGCGGGAGCGAAGATAGCCAAACGAATTGGTGATAAAAAGCTGGAAGCCCGGGCCCGAAAGCTCGCTAAAAAAGCTTCAGACAAAATTGAGGCCTGTTATGATCCTAAACGCAAGGTGTATCAGCAGGCCATCGAATCACCTTATATGGATGCGAGTACCTTGCAGCTCATTATGATGAATTATCTGGATCCATCTTCGCAACGTGCACGCGATCACTTAAAGGAAGTGGAGAAGGTGTTGTCGGCACCAGGCGGATTGTTTTATCGTTATAAGCACGAAGATGATTTTGGAACCCCGCAGTCGACATTTCTTATTACCGCCTTCTGGCATGTGGAAGCCCTGGCCTGTACAGGTCGTATCAATGAAGCCAGAGAGCGTTTTGAGCAATTATTGAAGTACACCAACCATCTCGGATTACTGAGTGAGGATGTAGAGGCCAGTACCGGGAGTCAATACGGCAATTTCCCACAGGCTTACAGCCATGTGGGATTAATGAATGCCGCATATAGAATTTCTAAAAAGCTGGATTATCCCGACTTCTTATGATGTTTGAGCCGGGTACGGGCTTTCTACCGTTTCGGTCATGAGCTGTAGAAAGCGCCGTACTTCTTCCGGGTTTTTGAGGTAGTAGGTGGCCGACGAGATGCCCGATCCAACTTTAATGGTAACGGCATTTTCCGGCATGGCTTTAAAAGTATCTTCATCGGTAAAGTCATCCCCGATGGCCAGTACAAAGTCAGCGGGGTATTCGCGCAACCATTCTTTGGCTGCACTGCCTTTGTTGACGCCTGCACTTTTTATTTCCAGTACTTTATTGCCTTCCATTATCTGCAGGCCCAGATTGCTGGCTGCATATCGTAATGTTTCGGCCAGTTCTTTAGCCCGAAGCTCTCCCAATCCACGATCTGTTTTCCGGTAGTGCCATGCGAGTGAAAAATCTTTTTCCTCCAGGAAGGATCCGGGTGTACGATCTACAAACTGCTTAATCAATGGAAAAAATTCGGCTTTCCAGTCGGGTATAATGTCATTCGCAATTGTCCACTCACCATCTTCCTTCTTAAGCCAGGCACCATGTTCTGCAATTATATCGACAGGTAAAAAGCCTAACCATTTCTCAAGGGTCTCCTTTTTGCGGCCGCTGATAATTACCAGTTTGTTGCGGGCATCGGCGCAAATACGACGTAGTAATTGGGTCACCTCGTCTCCGGGCACTGCCTTTAGCGGATCGTTCTGAAAAGAAACCAGGGTGCCGTCGTAGTCGAGAAAGAAGAGGCGGCGTCCGGCTTGTTGGTATCTGCCGGACAATACGCGCTCAAGATCCCGGGTAATAATGCGGGTACTCAGTAATTCCTGTTTTCTTATCACATCTTGTAGTTTTTGTACAAATTGATTTACCCAATGGTGTATGTCGAATTTTTGCACGGTTTGTTGTAATAATTCCATTCTGCGCTTCTGCTCATCTTCGGGCATTTGCAAAGCGGAATAAATGGCTTCGGCTACTGCTTCTTTATTTGTAGGATTAATGATTAGTGCTTCGTACAGTTCTTTGGAGGCGCCGGCCATTTCACTCAGGATCAGTACACCGGTTCCGGTGGTCCTGCTTGCGATATATTCCTTACACACGAGGTTCATACCGTCGCGTAAGGGCGTAACCAAAGCTATGTCAGCGCTTGCGTATATGGCCGATAACATTTCCAGAGGGAAGGAACGGTAGAAGTAATGTATCGGTTGCCAATTTAATGTACTATACGTTGCATTAATGTCAGAAACCAGCCGGTTTATTTCCTCCCGTAAATCGGCATAATGTTGTACCTGGTCCCGGGAGGGGACAACGAGTTGAAGAAAGATTACTTTTTCTCTGTATTCGGGGTGTTTTTTCAGGAACAAACCATAAGCCTGTAGCCTTTGCGGAATGCCCTTGCTGTAGTCGAGGCGGTCCACCGAAACCATCAGTTTCTTATTGCCAATAAGTTGTTGCAGTTTTTGACCGTTGCGCTGCGTCAGTGTGCTCGACACTATGTCGCGATATTTCTCGTAGTCTATTCCCATCGGAAAAGCGTCCACTACTATAGTGCGGTCGTCCATGATGATTTCATTTGCATTGGCCTGTGTATGCGTAATGCGGGTAGCTGCACTCATAAAGTGGCGTACATCGTCGAAAGTATGAAAGCCTATCAGGTCGGCACCCAGTATTCCTTTCAGCAGTTCATCTCTCCAGGGTATCAGTCTGAATACTTCATAGGAAGGGAAAGGTATGTGCTGAAAGAAACCAATACTTAGTTCAGGCAATGCCTGGCGCAACATTTGGGGCACAAGTAATAACTGGTAATCCTGAATCCATACGATGTCGCCCGGTTCAGCCAGTTGTAGTACTGCATCCGCAAACTTTTTGTTTACCTGCTGGTAGGATTCCCAATCCTGGCGGGCATAATGTGCATAACTTGGAAAGTAGTGGAATAAGGGCCACAAGGTGTCGTTGGAGAAGCCATCGTAATAATGCACAATATCTTCCTGGCTCAACATGACCGGATATAAGTGCCTTTTTCTGAATTCCTCCTGTATTTTTTGCTGTACATGGACATCCTCTACCACCGCTCCCGGCCAGCCTACCCATACACTATTATTCTGCAGATAAATACTTCCCAGTCCGGTGGCCAGTCCACCTTCACTTTGGTGGTATATGGGTTCATTATTCTTAATCTCTACTTTAACGGGCAATCGATTCGAAACTATAATTATCTTCTTAGTTGCCATGGTCCTTTTGTTGTGCGTATTTGTTGGTTCTCTATATACAGATATAGGGGCAAATTGTTGCCACTAAGGCTATTTGCATTGATATCGAACATTGGTTAGTTTTCGTGGTTAATTGACTTAATACTTCATTATGTTGAGTTTTGATGCGCGCGGAATTTATTGTAGGCAGGCGGGTCTGTATATTGATCCATGGATGCCGGTTGATAAAGCTATCATTACGCATGCACACTCGGACCACGCCCGGCCAGGTAGCCGTCGGTATTTATGTCATACCGATACTGTGCCAATCCTCCAACTTCGCCTGGGCCGGGATATAGAGGTTGAAGGAATTCCATATGGACAAACGATTTATATTAATGGGGTTCGTATCAGTCTGCATCCTGCAGGTCATATCACCGGGTCAGCGCAGGTACGCCTCGAATACAAAGGCGAAATTTGGGTGGTTTCCGGTGATTATAAGGTACAGGATGACGGCGTATCTACTCCATTTGAAGTAGTTAAATGTCATCATTTTATTACCGAGTCTACTTTTGGCCTGCCCATATATAATTTTCCGGAACCCAAAGAAGTTCACGCGGACATAAATTCCTGGTGGGCACAAAATACCGAGGCTGGTATAAATACGGTTATTACGGGTTATGCGCTGGGAAAAGCGCAGCGTATCATGCAACATTTAGATGCATCTACCGGGGCCATTTATTTGCATGGCGCTGTAGACAATGTAAACCAGGCACTCGGGCTTAATAAAGGTGTATTTGCGGAGGCCCGCCGTTTGCTTCCCACTGATAATATAAAGCATCTGCGTCCGGCAATGATATTAGCACCACCTTCTGCTATTGGCACGCCCTGGATGCAGAAATTAAAACCGTACAGCCTGGGTGTATGCAGCGGTTGGATGCAGTTGCGTGGCGCGCGTCGGCGTCGTGGTGCAGATCGCGGATTTGTTCTTTCAGATCATTGCGACTGGCAACAGCTCAATACTGCGATACAAGCAACAGGCGCTGGTCACGTGTATGTTACACATGGCTATAAATCCGTGTTTTCCCGTTGGCTTCAGGAGGAACTCGACTTACAGGCGTTTGAAGTTGATACTTTGTACGAAGCCGGGTCAGACGAATTGGCCGGCAGTACGGGCGAGGATTAGACAAGGAAGTAATGTTACACTCAGGTCTTCAGTTAGTTTTTAAACTATGAAACAATTCGCACAGTTGTTGGATGAGCTCGACCAGACAATGAGTACCAATGCCAAGGTGGATAGCCTTCTTCGCTTCTTTACTGCAGTAGATGAAGAGGATATCATTTGGGCAATCGCTTTGTTGACCGGTCGTAAGCTTAAACGTGTTATGCGTACTGCAGCTTTGAGAACATGGGCCGCTGCGGCTGCCGGAATACCTCTTTGGTTGTTTGAGGAATCTTATCATATAACAGGCGATTTGGCCGAAGCGATAACGCTTATGCTTCCGGCTCCGGTGGCGGAAACGAACTATTCCCTGGCGGAAACAGTCCGCTACCTGGCCTCTCTGGATCAAATGTCGGAAGAGGAAAAGGAGCGTGCTATCCGAAAACGCTGGTCGGAAATGCCAAAGTCGGAACGTTTCGTTTTCAACAAGATGATTACGGGGAATTTCCGCGTAGGTGTTTCGCGACAATTGGTGGTTAAAGCGCTCGCTAAGTATTTTGATCTTGGGGAAAGCTTTGTAGCGCATAGACTCATGGGCAATTGGGATCCGGCTAATACACGCATACAGACGCTGCTGGAAGCCACCGGCGACCTGCAGCCCGATTATCAGCCTTATCCATTTTTTCTGGCCTATGCCCTGGAAGATAGTCCCCAGCATTTAGGTCCCTTGGATGAATGGCTGATTGAACGTAAGCTGGATGGCATAAGAGGGCAGATCATCGTACGCAACGGCCAATTGTTTGTGTGGAGCCGGGGCGAAGAATTGATGACGGATAAGTTTCCGGAATTTGAACCGCTGGCTGCGCTACTGCCTACCGGCACCGTGCTGGACGGAGAGATAATTCCCTGGAAGGATGGAGCTCCTTTGCCTTTTGCAGTGATGCAAACACGTATCGGAAGAAAGACGCTCAGTCCGAAAATACGTGAGGCGGCGCCACTCGTGATGGTTTGTTTTGACTTGCTGGAATGGCAGGGTGAAGACATACGCCAACAGCCACTCAGCTGGCGCAGGGAACAGCTCCGTAAACTGTTGTCGACACTTGCTGTGCCGGTGCCGCTTATACTGTCGGACGCCCTCGAATGTAGCGACTGGGAAAGTGTGCGCCAATGGCGTGCCAATGCCAGAAATAGTAATTATGAAGGTGTAATGATAAAACGCCTTCAAAGTTCGTATCAGTCTGGAAGAAGGCGGGGCGACTGGTGGAAATGGAAGGTGGAGCCTTTTACCATCGACGGTGTATTATTATATGCGCAGCAGGGCCATGGCAGACGAGCTAATTTATTGACCGATTACACTTTTGCAGTGTGGGATGGTGACGCTCTGGTGCCTTTTGCAAAGGCATATTCAGGATTGACGGATAAAGAGATGCTGGAAGTAGACGCCTGGGTTAAGCGGCATACGGTGGAGAAATTTGGTCCGGTGCGAAGCGTGCAACCTCTGCTGGTATTTGAACTGGCTTTTGAAGGAATTAACAAATCTACCCGCCATAAGTCCGGAGTTGCCTTGCGTTTTCCGCGTATATTGCGATGGCGCAGAGATAAGGGTCCTAAAGATGCGAATACAAAAGAGGATCTGTTACAATTGATTGGATCGCAATCCATATGAATAAACTCGCAGAAGACTGGTTTGAATTTAAGGAATGGAAGCCACATGCCTTTCAACGCAACACCTGGAAGGCAATTGACGAGGGCTATTCCGGATTGCTCAATGCGCCTACAGGTTTCGGAAAGACCTATGCAATCTGGTTCGGTGTATTGGCCGACTTTATGAAACGTAGAGAGCGTAGTGCTGCCTCTGTTAATGGCTTACATTGCCTGTGGATTACTCCACTTCGTGCTTTGTCGCAGGAAATACTTCAGGCCGCGGGCAGGGTAGTAGATGATCTCGAACTCCCGTATAGTATTGGATTACGAACGGGCGACACCAGTACCGCCGAGCGTAGCCGGCAGCGCCGCAATGCCCCTGCTGCATTAATTACAACTCCGGAAAGTGTTCATATCATGATGGCCTCCAAAGGCTATAAGGAGTACTTTAAGAATCTTCATTTTATTGTGGTGGATGAGTGGCACGAGCTGTTAGGCAGTAAAAGAGGTGTGCTGGTTGAACTTGCTATAGCTATGTTGAAAAGTCTGAACCCGGAATTGCGTGTATGGGGTATTTCTGCTACTATAGGTAATATTGAAGAAGCCAGAAATATACTCCTGGGTCCGCACCATTTACATTCAACACTAATACGAGCGCAACTGCGGAAAAAGACGGTGATTGAAACCATTTTACCCGATACCCTGGAGAAGTTCCCCTGGTCTGGTCATTTAGGCATTCGTCTGGCAGAGAAAGTGTTGCCAATCATCGAACAATCCAACAGTACGCTTATTTTCACCAATACACGCTCTCAGGCCGAAATCTGGTATCAGCATTTATTACAAATCGAGCCGGGACTGGCAGGACTTATCGCCTTACACCATGGTTCGCTGGGCGAAGAGCTCCGGCAATGGGTTGAACAGGCATTGCACGACGGTGTACTGAAAGCAGTGGTATGTACCAGCAGTCTGGATCTGGGTGTTGATTTTCGTCCGGTAGATACTGTTATCCAGGTAGGCTCGGCTAAGGGTGTAGCTCGCTTTTTGCAGCGCGCAGGTCGCAGCGGCCACCGTCCCGGAGCTACCAGTCGTATTTACTTCCTGCCCACACACTCCCTGGAGATAATGGAAGCTTCTGCTTTGCGTTATGCAGCAGAACAACAATTGATCGAGAGCAGGCTACCTTACCTGCGTTCCTTCGATGTGCTGATGCAATTTATGGTCACGCTCGCGGTTTCAGATGGTTTCGATGCGGACGAATTATTTGCTGTTATTAGCCACACCCATTGTTTTGCTTCTGTTAGCCGTGACGAATTCGACGAATGCCTGCTTATGATCACACAGGGCGGGCGTATGCTGGAAGCCTACGACGAATTTCATAAGGTTGTATTGGTAGATGGTCTATACAAAGTCACCAACCGTAGAATTGCAATGCGGCACCGTATGAGTATTGGGGCTATTGTGAGCGACGCCATGATGCAGGTTAAATTTATTGGTGGAAAGTACCTGGGCAGCATTGAAGAGTGGTTTATCTCCCGATTGAAACCCGGTGATGCTTTCTGGTTTGCAGGTCGTAACCTTGAGTTGGTTATGGTAAAAGATATGCAGGCAATAGTCCGGTCTTCAACATCAAAAAAAGGTGCCGTCCCTTCCTGGATGGGTGGGCGGCTACCACTGTCCTCCTATCTTACAGAAGCACTGCGACATAAGCTTAAAGAAGTGAAGGAAGGACCTAAGGATAAAGAACTGCGTTTTCTGCAACCATTGTTCGACGAGCAGGACCGTCGTTCTTATCTGCCTTCGGAGCAGGAGTTGCTGATCGAGAAGATAGAGACGAAGGAAGGCTGCCATTTATTTGTATATCCCTTCGAAGGAAAGTTTGTTCATGAAGGTATGGCTGCCATTATTGCGTATAGGCTGGGTCGCATACGTCCATTCAGTTTCTCAATAGCCATGAACGATTATGGATTCGAATTACTGAGCGACCAGGATATTCCTATAGATGAATCTGTGTTGGCCGACCTTTTTAGCCCGCAGAATTTGAGTGCCGATATAGCAGGCAGTATCAATACTACTGAAATGGCGCGCCGTAAATTTCGGGATATCGCTGGTATTGCCGGACTGGTATTTCAGGGTTATCCGGGCAAGCCTGTAAAGGCAAGACATTTGCAGGCCAACTCCGGACTGTTTTTTAAAGTATTTCAGGATTATGAGCAGAATAACCTGCTATTGCGGCAGGCATATGAGGAAGTATATGATTTTCAGCTCGAAATCGTGCGAATGCGCCATGCCTTTGAGCGCATCAATAATCATAGGATCGTTTTACGCCAGCCTTCACAGCTTACTCCATTTGCCTTTCCTATCTTTGCGGAAATTTTCAGAGAAAAGTTCAGTAATGAACGACTTGAAGATCGCTTGAATAAGGTGAAAGCGCAATTGCTTACCAATGAGCCGGGCCGACCGGCAAAGGTGCGGCGGCGAAAAGGCTTCTGAGGTCTGCCTGTTCAGCTTAAGTAAAAAAGGTGATTGTACGATGCAGATAGAGCTGGCAGGAAATCCGGTATTGCTTTTACCCGAAAAGGCAATGCTCTTAATAGAACCTAATATTTTAGTACTGGCCGATGTACACCTGGGTAAGGCTACACATTTTCGAAAATCGGGCATACATATCCCAATGGCAACTACCGCGCGGGATTACGAAGTGCTGAACCAGTTGCTACTACAGTATCAGCCTTCGCAGGTTTGGTTTCTGGGCGACCTGTTCCATAGTGAGCACAATGCCGAATGGCAACAATTCGCTGCCTTCATTCGCCAATGGCCGGATATTCATTTCACCTTGCTGAAAGGTAATCATGATATTATTCCCGAACAGAATTTCGCGACATTGTCTGTTACTATCGTCGCTCAGTCGCTTTGGTATCAGGACATCTGCTGTACGCACGAGCCCTTGCAGCAATTGCCCGGAGGCGTTGTTAACGTGGCCGGGCATATTCATCCGGGTTGTCTTATTCGCTTGGCCGGCCGGCAACAATATCGGCTGCCCTGTTTTTATCTGAAAGACAACGTATTGCTACTGCCGGCATTTGGTTATCTCACCGGACTGTCGGTGATGGACGAGCGGAGTGCGCAAATTTTTCCGGTGTTCCCCGATCAGGTGATGTGCCTGCAGACAAATTAAGGCTTCAGGCGTACGAGCCGGTAGGCAATGCCTCCCACAATCCCCTGTCCGTTTTTTATGTTCGTGAACACAGACGATGGTTCCGTAAACGGATCATTGTCGTTGTCACGTGCGGCGTCCCTGGTACGAAGGTAATGGTAGCTGTTTTCGGTAAGGGCAGTTACTTCCAGCTGATAGGTAGTAGTATCGATACCGGTACCAAAGTCGTTACCAAAAAGTTCGAGCTGAATGTTTTTTGCGGAACCATTGAAATTTCCATCTTCAAAGAAATACTCAACATACGTTATACGGTTGCCATCACTGGTGGTCTCCCCCATATCAGCGTTCTTGAAGCGGAACTCTCGTGGATACAGGGTTGAGTCGGACTGCCCCCAGGTTTGACGAGCCATAACCCGTAGACGGTAGTAGTTCTTTGTTGTGGCAGCGTCATGTAGTGTAAAGTGAAGATGTACTTTTAGACCGTTTTGTGGATCGGGCACATTGAATATTTCTTCCGCAGAAGTTTGTGGAGATTCAGGAATATAATCTGTGCCTTCAATGGTACCATAACCTTCGACAGTTGCCGTTATACGATAAAGATGACCCGGCGTAGCCTTTGTACTGCTCGTATAGTACGGGTATTTATTAATTGTCGTTGGCAAAAGGTCCTCTACCCATTCATCGTCGCGGTACAGTTTCACTACAGCCCCGGCAAGACGGGTTTGCCGGTCGTTCAGTGATTTTAGATAGCTGACACGAACAAGTATACTACTGTCCTTGCGCATAAGCGCATTCAATACCAGTCCCTTTTCCGATTCAGGTATCTCGAATTTTACTTCTTTTTCGCAGGCGCTGAAGATCGTTGTACCCAATAGTAAGAGGGCAGGAATCCAGTATTTTAGAGTAGTCTGCATATAGTTAGAATTTTATGGAATAGCTAATGCTTGGAAGGATGGGCAGTAATGCTATTTTCATGATGGAATTGGCGCTGTTGAAATTCTTGTGATAATAGTAGAAAGGATTTTTGCGGTTATATACGTTGTACACACTTATGTTCCAGGTGCGGGTGCTTTTCTGTCTTTCTCTTATAAAATTGATACTGATGTCGAGTCGATGGTAAGGCTCTATACGTACATTATTCCGTGCTGTTATGTTTTTTATTTCTTCCATCGCTGGCCCCGGGTTATAAGGATCTTCTACAGCAGGTTCAAATTGACTGAATGCGAGCGTGAAGGGTGTGGCCGATTGATATATAAAGCAGCCGGAAACCTCAATGCCTTTAGTCAACCGGTAAGTGGCTACTGTTTTGAAGTCGTGGCGGCGGTCGTATTTGTAGGGAAAAGTTCGGCCGAAGTTGATGTCTGTAAATGTACGATCTGTCTTAGACAGGGTATAAGCAACCCAGCCGGTAAGTCTTCCCTGCTTTTTCTGCGCCATAAGCTCTATGCCAAACGATTTACTTTTGCCGGAGGTAATTTTGTCTTCCCATGATTCGCCGGTGCTGGCTACCACATAGCTGGCGCCGTCTTTGTATTCGATCACATTGCTCATGTCTTTGTAATAACCTTCGACAGACAGTTCCAGTTGATTCTGAAATACGCTGCGCGCGAGCCCGGCAGCAAACTGGTCGGCTATCTGCGGCTTAATTTTATCGGTTGCAGGCACCCATAGATCGGTGGGCAGGGTTATAGTATTGCCGGAGAGCAAATGCATGTACTGCGCCATTTTAGCATACGATAGCTTTAAGCCGATATTCGCAGGCAGTAAATATCGTACACTGAGCCTGGGTTGCAGTTGCTGATAAGTTGTGTTGTTGCCCTGTAGTGCACTCCAGTGCAGTCCCAGATTTGCACTCAGCTGGTCGCTTACTTTCCATTCATCCTCCAGATAAACATCTATTTCGTTATTGTTGGTATTGTATGATTTGCTTTCGAAGCTATCCACAGTAACTCCATTTTCCTTAGCGCTGTATTTTGATGTGCCGGGCCTGAAGCGGTGGTGCGTTATGCCCGCGCCGAATTTAACTTTATGTCGATAATGCGGGAAATAATCAAAGTCGATTTTGCCTCCGTAGTCGCGGATGCCCGATTGCAGCGATATTTTATCTTCTGATTTCTGCCCGTTATAAGTGGAAGTATATTCGGCGCCTATTTTCAGGCCAAAGTCGGTGGCCAGAAGTGTCAGATTGCTGAACAGCTTGTTGGAAAAAACATGGTTCCAGCGCAGGGTTCCAAGATAGTTGCCCCAGCTGATGGCTGTATGTGTGCGATCCACATCATTGATGGTGGCGCCAAATTTATCCTTGCCTCCATATACGCTTAAAAACAAACGATCGTTTTCGGAAAACCTGTGTTGCAGCTTAAGATTAAAATCGTAAAAATAGAGCGTAGGGCTGATTTCATTATTTGAAACTATTTTAGCCATAGGTGCGATGAAGAGGTCTCCATAAGTCCGACGCGCTGAAATCAGGAAAGTGGTTTTGTCTTTTTTTATAGGCCCTTCCAGGGTGAGTTGTGAGGCCAGCATCCCAATGGAGAAGTCGCCGTGGACTTTCTGCATATTGCCATCTTTGGTTGCAATATCGACGACTGAGGAAATTCTTCCGCCAAAACGTGATGGAAAGGCACCTTTATATAAATCAACATTTTTGATGGTGCTTACATTAAAGGTCGAAAATATTCCCAGCATATGGCTGGGATTATACAAAGGAGCTCCGTCCAGTAGAAATAGGTTCTGATCGGGTGACCCGCCACGGACGAGCAACGCAGAAGTGCCTTCGGATCCCTGCTGTACACCAGGCATCAATTGTAGAGTCTTGAGCAAATCGGCTTCACCAAAGAATTTGGGCAGCGACATTATTTGCGGTCCGGACAGCGTTATCTTACTCATTTGGGTTTCTTCCTGAATAAGCTTTGTGTCCGTAATGACAATTTCGTCGAGTACGCCTTTTTCGGGTTGAAGCTTTATAATTAGCGGACTCTGCTGATGCATTGAGACCAAAGTGTCCAGCGAAAGGTAGCCCAGGTACGATACTCTTACGAGCTGTTGCGTCTTTTCAGACTGCAAGCTGAAAAAGCCATAATTATTGGTGGTATTGCCCGTTTGTTCGTCGGGCAGAAATAGCGCTGCACCTATCAGCCGCTCGCCGCTTTCAGCATCTTCTACATAGCCGCTGATAGTATTCCGTGTGTTTTTTTCGGGAGATTGTGCCCAGGCTGTGTTCGGATACCATAATAAACAATAGAGCAGACAACCTATAGCAACGACTTTTAAAATTTTATAAAAGTAATCATTACGCATCTCAGGCATTTTTTATCGAATGAGTATAGTTGTATCTTGCAACTATGCCACAAATAACGCCAGGTCTTACATCTTATTATTTTTAAGACAGAAATATTTTATCCGGAGCTTTTGCGCAGTATTCTATTTGCGTTCAAAGCCGAACACCTGTTCTCTTTCATCTTTAATGCCTTTGATACGGTTGCGTATTATCTGCGCAGCAATCATACTAAAGGTAATACCATTGCCTCCATAGCCCAGTGCAAAAAACATATTTCCATAGCCGGGATAAGTGCCTATATAGGGAAGTCCGTCGCGTGTTTTACTAAAGGTGCCGCACCACGACATTTCCGTTTTGGCTTCCAACTGAGGGAAGAGCGATTTTAAGGCAGCTTCCAGTTTCTTCGTTTTAGCAGGCCGTAGGTCATCTCTAAGTTTGCGGTTGTTCATATTGATGTCTTCTCCGCCAATGATGATGCGGTGGTCGCTGGTAGTGCGCAGATAGGCGTAAGGTCGCGCCGTTTCCCAGATAAGACATTCATCGTGCCAGAGTTGTTCTTTGCGCATGGGTTCTGTTACAAGAGCAAAGGTGACGTCAAGATCCATTACTTTTTTAGGGAGAAACCTGCCCGCTTCGTATCCCGCAGCTACAATCAGGTATTTGCAGGAAATATTGAATCCGTTGGCGGTGCGGAGGTCGAAGCCTGTGGAAGTAGCGCTGTGACCAATGATCCCTGTATAAGGATATATTTGAAGATTGTTTTTCTTTTGGTGGTAATGTAATAAATGGACCGCAGATTTATAAGCATCCATTTGTGCAGCTTCGTCGTTCCACAAAGCACCCAGGCGGTTAATACCATAGGTTTCGAGCAACTGCTCCTTTTCCAGCATATCTACGGGAAGCCCATATTTTTTTCGCACTTTAAATTCGCGGGCAATCTCTTTACAGCCCTTCTTATCACTCGCAAGGTATAAACTTGACTTACGTTCGAAGTCAGCCTTTATTTTGGTTTTTCTAAATACTGCTTCAATATCGTTTATGGCCTGCAAGCTGGAGCGATAAGCTACAACAGCCGTTTTCTCCGATACCTTTTCGAGCAACTGGTGTAAAGGAATGTCGATTTCGTATTGAAGTTGGGCCGTACTGGCGGCTGAGCTGCCGGTGCTGATACTGCGTTTGTCGAACACGCTACACTGTATGCCGGCCGAACAAAGTTCGTGAGCGACCAACGCGCCTGTAATGCCAGAGCCTATGATAGCCACTTCAGTGTACATGTGCTCCCTGACTTCATTTACATAGCTGTACAGGGGATTTTTTATTAACCAATAGGGGAATCCTGCGTATAAGTCCATATAAACCCAAAACAGTTCTGGCTTCCTAAAGGTTCGCAGTAACCATTGCAGATCAGACTATTTGGTCTTTATTTATTTCTATATAACCTGGGCAACACTGTGAAATGGGTGTTGTAGCATGCAAATGGCAAAATAATAAAGGGAGCTCGCTGGCTCCCCTTATGTAATCGAATTTTTTATGCCTGACTAATCTGCCGCCGCGGTTTCGTACACTTTTATTTCGTTATATAAGGTATCGCGCTCCACCGGAATACGTCCGGTTGCGGTTATTAAATCGCATAACTGCTCCGTGCTCATTGCAGGGGTCTGTTCTTCGCTCCCTGCCATTGAATAGATCCTGGTAGTGTCATCAATGGTACCGTCCAGGTCGTTGACGCCGTATTCAAGGGTTAGCTGTGCGGTTTGGCGGCCGAGCATGGGCCAGTAGGCTTTAAGGTTGGCCATATTGTCCATGAAGATCCGCGCGATGGCATATAGCTTAAGGTCTTCCATCACACTTACTTCTCCGAGATGCGATAGATCGTTGTCACCACTTCTGAACTTCAGCGGTATGAAGCAATTGAAACCGCTGGTTTCGTCCTGCAGCTTTCGTAACTGGCTCATGTGGTCTACGCGGTGAGCGTATCGTTCTACATGTCCATACAACATAGTGGCATTGCTGTGCATGCCCAGTTGGTGTGCAGTTCGGTGTATGTTGAGCCATCCCGGACCGTCCACTTTGTCGGGACATATTTCGGCTCTGACTTCTGCGGCAAAAATTTCAGCTCCACCGCCTGGTAACGATTGCAGACCCGCATCTTTCAATTTGCGCATACCGTCCTCCAGGCTTAGTTTGGCTTTACGAATCATATAATCAAGTTCTACTGCAGTGAAGCCTTTACGATGCAAATCGGGACGGTGATCACGTATGCGGCTCAATAAATCGCAGAAGAAATCGAGGTTCATTTTAGGGTGTACTCCACCTACTATATGCACTTCTGTAACGGGCTCTCCGTCGTACTTGCGCACGATGTCCATCATTTGTTCCAGGCTCAGCTCCCAGCCATCTTCTTTGTTTTTATATGTACGAGAATAGGAGCAAAAGCCACAGGTGAAAATGCAAACATTCGTTGGTTCGATATGAAAATTCCGGTTGAAATAGGTTTTCCGGCCATGCAGACGTTCCCGCACATAATTGGCGAGCATACCTAAATAGTTCAATTCCGCTTTTTCGAACAATACGAGACATTCTTCCTCTGTTATTCTTTCCTGCTGCAATACTTTCTCCGCAATGCGTTTCAGGTCCGGATCAGATACTGATTGAAGTAAAGTCTCAGGAAATACAGGCGCTTGTAACATATTCGTCAAATTTTTTTAGCGGTAAAAAAATGGTGCGGCATAGCATTTTGCTTGTATGCCGGACTGCGGCAAAGGTACGTTGGTTTCTTAAAGGTTTTGTTCCAGGCCTATATTTTACCTGCAGCAGGGGCAAAAAAACAGCCTGCTGAGAACAGCAGGCATTTCCTCTAAAACTTACAGCCATGAAAAAGCTATTTTACCGCTACTAAATGCAGGGTGAGGTTAATTTCTTTACTGATAAATTTATCTTTAATGCTGGCATCACTGTTGTAGTTGATGTTCCATTGTGTACGATCGATGTTGAATGTAGCATGCGCTTCCACGCGATCATTGCTAGCTTCAACTTTTGCAGGAAAACTGATGCTCCTGGTAACACCTTTCAGCGTCAGGTTACCGGTTACCATATGGGTAGCGTCTTTATTAGTAACAGTAGCAGCATCTACACCAGGTGTAACGCTTACCAGTTCAAAAGTGCCATCAGGATATTGTGCTACATCCAGGAAGTCTGGAGACAGCAGGTGACCTTGCAGTTTTGCATTTCCTGTGCTGTCCTGATCTTTAGGAGTCAGGCTATTAAGGTCAAATACAAATTTTCCGCCGGTGATGTTATTGTTATCTATAGTAAGTGAGCCCTCTTTCAGGCTAATTGTTCCATGGTGTTGGCCTCCAACAGGTTTTGATCCGATCCACTCAATTACGGTAGCATTGGCATCCGCTTTCAATTCGGCACCGGTACCAGCTTGTGCTTCAATGGCATCGCCCGCTTCTACCTTATCTGCATCAGGGCTGTTGTTACAAGAAACAGCAAATAGCATAGCAGCTGCTGCAATCGTCAAGGTTAATTTTTTCATGCTCTCTTGTTTTAATATTTAAAATGAAAGCGCAAAATTAAACAATAATTGTACATACAATGGTTGTGAGGGTGTTAAATATTTATTAGTCTAATAGAAAAAATCGATGAGGAATACCTGAAAATTCCCTAATGCAGATCCTTTATTTTAGTGGTAGACGGTTGAAACGTACCGATTGGGTTCCCACCTCCAACTGATGCGGTAGACCCAGAGCCAGGGTAAAATTGGTATCCTGATGGCCGGCCGGAAAATCGAAGCATACCGGATAGTCATAAGCTTCAACTTTATCCCGGATAATTTCATATATATTTTGACCGAAGGGGCGTTCGGTATCCTGTACATCAGTAAAGCCACCGCAAACAAGCCCGGCGAGCTGGTTAAGCATACCCGCCCGTTTCAGGTTGAGCAACATGCGGTCAATATTATACAGGTATTCTCCTATATCTTCAAGGAACAGAATTTTCCCCTCCGTAACTTGTTGCGATACCGATCCCGACAGGTGGGCCAGCATCGCCAGGTTACCGCCCACAAGCACACCTTCCGCATGTCCGGCCCGATTGTAAGGATTGACTTCAATAGGGTATTCGGGATAGGCTCCTTTTAATGTCTGAAAAAAACTATTCAGGTGAATAGCCTGATCCACATCATCTCTGAAAGCGCCGCACATAGGACTATGTAAAGTGGCAATGCCCCATTGACGCGCTATATGGCTGTGTAATACAGTAATATCGCTGAAGCCGCAAATCCATTTAGGGCGCTGTACAAATTTTTCGAAGTTAAGCCGGTCTATAATGCGGCTCAAACCGTAGCCACCCCTTCCCATCAGAATCGCTTTCACTTCAGGGTTGTCGAGCATTAGTTGCAGGTCGTAGCAACGCCGGTCATCGTTATCTGAAAAATAAAAATGCTCGGTGCCAACCGTTCTGCCTAAAAGTACCTGATATCCCGCACGCTCGAGGGCTTCTTTTGCTGTAATAACCCTTTCTTTAGGTAGATAGCCGGAAGGGCATGTAATGCCTATAGTATCGCCTGGCTGCAGGTAAGGAGGAATAATCATATTACTTGGTCGTATTGTATTGTTGAGGTTCTGGAATTGGTAAAAATAATTTTCTTTTGCAGAATAAACCCTGCTTAATCTTATGTTGAAAAAAATACTCCCGGTACTTACCTGTTTGCTTGTACTTAATGCCTGTTCATCCACTACACATACGAACACGGCGGCGGAGCAGCCGGTAAATGAAAGAGGACGCAACGATGCGTGGACGCCGCCCGCGGCAGGAACTATAGTAGCAGAATACGAGAAGGCTATAGAGAATGATCCTTTAAACAAACGAAGTTTCAAGGTGCAGGTAATAACTACAGATAGCAGCGACCAGGGTAAATATGTAGTCAGGATGGAGTGGGGACATAACCGTGGTGACCGTTATATAGCACTGCCCGACTGGACTGGGTCTGTATTGCTAAAGCCATTATTGCAACCAGGTTCCGACGCTTATCATTGTTTGCTTGGCTTTGACGCCAACGACAACGAATTCCATGAATTGTATGAAATAAAAGCACTGGACGGAGATATTTCCCTGAAGCAAACACGGGGCTATTACACGGAACGCTAAGCGCTTTTTCCTGTAAAAAATATAGATCTAAATTGTACATTTAACCGCATAAAATTATACCGACGTATGAGCACTATTTTGGTCCACAAAGAAAATAATCTGGTTTGTCTTACCCTGAACCGTCCCGAAAAATTCAACAGCTTTAACCGCGAAATGGCGATAACGCTGCAGCAGGAACTGGATAAGTGCATGCGTGATGAATCGGTTCGTGCGATTTACCTTACCGGGTCGGGTAAAGCTTTTTGTGCAGGACAGGATCTGGCAGAAGCAGTGGATCCAAACGGCCCCGAACTCAGGTCTATCGTACATGGTCATTATAACCCTATTATAGAGCGCATCCGGACTATTGAGAAACCGGTAATTGCGGCAGTAAACGGTGTGGCTGCCGGAGCAGGTGCCAATATTGCCCTGGCCTGCGATATAGTGGTTGCCAGTGAAAGCGCTTCTTTTATCCAGGCATTTAGTAAGATAGGTCTCATTCCCGATAGCGGAGGGACTTTTTTCCTCCCGCGCCTCATTGGAATGCAAAAGGCCACAGCCCTGATGATGACCGGCGATAAAGTGTCGGCTGCAGAGGCCGAACGATTGGGTATGATCTACAAATTTTTTGCCGATGATGTGTTTGAAGCAGAAAGCCGCAAGCTGGCTGCTAACCTGGCGGCCATGCCTACCAAAGCATTGGGATATACCAAACTGGCGCTTAACCAAAGCATGAGAAATAACCTTACACAGCAATTGGCTGTGGAAGAAGAATTCCAGGATGCCTGCGGTAAAACGGACGATTTCACCGAAGGTATTGCTTCCTTTCTGGAAAAAAGAGCACCCCGATTTATCGGTAAGTAGTCAATGACCAGCATTCTATAAATAGAAATCCTTTGATGCTTAAGCTTATAAGTGCTACTGAACAATGCGCTGTCCTAATTGGTTCCCGATCCGGGGTTAAATAATCGAATCTTAAGCCTCAGACATTGGAAATATAAAAGCTGTTCTATATCTTTGAGCATTCTCAAATTGAACTTAAATGAAAAGACGTTTATCTGCATTGCTGGTAGCTAGTTGCGCGCTGATTCTGTGTACTTTCACCTCCTGTTATCGGGAGTACGTGTGTAAATGTAAACTGGAATACTCCGGAGCGCCCGGGCTCAAGGAAGGAGAGGTGAGGGAATATACCATAACTGATTCTAAGAAAAATGCAGAAAATAAATGCAAGGCAAGTTCCAAAGTGTATGATATCGACGGTATCCACACAGAAGAAAACTGCGAGCTTTTCTAAACAAATAAATATACAAAAAGCTACAGCCCTTTCCGCAGGAAAGGGCTGTAGCTTTTAGATGTTTCTGTTATTTAATTAAGTTCAGGCCGTTGCTGTGGGTTTGCCTTAGTTACTTTAGATGCAAAAATCAATACCTGAATCAGCAGGCCGGCTATAATCAGGATACCAAACTCTACATCGGTAAGCAAGGCTGAGCCGGCCATTATTTTCTTGGAAGCTTCGTTCATATTCCGGGCTTCCGCAATTTGAATAGCCGACAACCTGTTGAGGTAAAGTACCGCCTGTCTGAATTCTTCGTTCAGATCAGTCCGGGTTATCAATTTGCCTTCCTCATTGCTCAGGTTACTCAAATACTGTTTCTCCAGCTGGTCTATATTCCCGATGCATTTTCTGAGAGTCCCAAAATAAACCGCTTCTTCCGGGGTAAGACGTGTTTTGCCATAATCGGAAAGAAGTGCTGCAATACGCGTATTCTGGCTTTCTGCCTGTAACATACCGCTCGAACTGTCCTGATTCCCGCAGGTGTATAGTGCTTGTTTTTTATCGTACAAGAGCTCGCTCAGGTGAAAGATATAACTCTCCACCAACAGCCGGTCTTCGTAAACTTCCGAAAACGATGCGCCCAACTGCGTTACATGGTTTCGGTCCAGAATATTTTTCGAAAAAATCAGCACAAAAACTGCAGCTAATATCAGTGCCGCCGTTAGTTTCTGGCGAATACTAAAAGCCCATTTCATAAACATCTCCTTTTTTTAAGCCCCACCGGGCTTCCGGTTTCTTTCAAATATAAACAAAATATGCCGGATAACGGCCTCCCGGCAGATGGCGAAAAATTAATGACTTGTTATAGGGGTTTTCTTTAAAATATTCCGTCTTGCTGTACATAAATGCCCGCGATGCTTCGGCTTGTACCAAGTATAACCAATGCAACCCGGGTACTGCCCAAAATCTTAAAGACAATTTATCATGAAAATTAGTAGCTCACTACTTTTTAGCCTGGTGTTACTTCTTGTTGCCACGGATATGAAAGCCCAGGGTGAAAATAACTATTGGTGCTACGGAGCGCACACGGGTATTAATTTTAATCTACAGCCACCGGTACAGTTTCAAACCCCGATGGACACACACGAAGGGAGCGCCGCTGTTTCTGATGCCAATGGTCAATTGTTATTCTATTCCAATGCTGGCGTAGTGTACAACCGCAATCATACCATTATGCCCTCCAGCTATGGTATATTAGGAAATGGTCCCGCATTGCCCACAATACCCTATATGTCGGGCTCTGCGGCTCAGGGCGTGACCATCGTTCAGTCGTTCAGCAATGCGAATCAATACTATTTGTTTACGCTGGACGATTATACGGGTCCGGGCACCTTAAGGTATAGCGTGGTAGATATGAGTCTTGACAACGGATTGGGTGATGTGCTGCCAACACAGAAAAACATTACGCTGGATACAGATTTTTCAGAATCGATGGTAGTGATGCAGGGAGCTGACTGTTCCGAACAATGGTTGGTAACCCGGAAGCGTACAAGTGCACTTTTTTATGCCTACCGAATCAATACCGCAGGCCCGAGTAGCAATGCCGTGGTCTCCGGCGCACCGGGCACAAATGCTATTATGGCTGCTGCACCCGAGGTAGATATGATGGTGTCCAGGGGAAATGGCGTTTTGTATCTGAATAAATTTGACCGGTCAACCGGTACGGTAAGCGCGTTTGCGAGCCTGGATGTAGCAGGGCTGGGTTCTGTAATTGCTACAGCCTTTTCACCGCAGGCTAAGCGTCTGTACGCTGCCATGGCGAATTCGCTGTTACAGTTTAACCTTGAATTACTTCCTTCCGTGCCCGCTGTCAATGCTTCCCGCATTACAATAGTCCAGGATAAAATAGCAAGTATGCGCACAGCGCCCAATCAGAAACTGATGCTCGGACGCTTATTCAGTAATACGCTTGCATGTCTGCATAATCCCGAAGCTATTGGTGCAGCTACCAATCTTGATACAAACTATCTTCCCTTGATTCCCTTTAATAATATGCCCGTTATGAAATTGCAGCTCGGCGCTCATTTTGTTCCTCACTTGAGGGATACGATCGCCGGAACCACGTACGACACTGCGATATGTGAGGGCTTAACTGCGGTATTGCAGGCTCCTTCAGGCTTTTCGGTTTACAAATGGTCAGACGGATCTGCCATACAAGCTATAGCAGTAAGTCAGCCGGGCACTTATTGGGTACAATATACCGATGTCTGTACTGTCGGGACCGATACCTTTCAGGTGCGATACAAAAATTTGCCTGTAGACCTTGGATCGGATACGGCAATCTGTCCGGGCCATTCAGTTGTATTGCGTCCGCAGCCGGAAGTAGCAGGTGCCGGCTACACCTGGAATGATGGAAGCCTGGCACCCGAACTTTCTATATCCGTACCTGGTTCTTACTGGGTGCGACGTATTGCGGATGACTGTATTTCGAGTGATACTATTCACATTACGAACCTCGATTTTCACGCGCGGGTACTTAGTCCTGATACGGTTGTTTGCGCCAATGCCATCATCAGGCTGGAAGCGGAGGCCAGCAACGGTCTGCACCGATGGAGCACAGGCGCAAGCGGCCTGAATACGGAGGCCGGTGCCGGCTTACATTATTTTACGTTGGACAACGAATGTGGAACCCTTACCGATTCTGTTTCGGTACAAAGTATTGACTGCAGATGTCAGCCATTTGTGCCCAATACCTTTAGTCCCAATGCCGATGGTAAGAATGATGTTTTTGCACCAATATTGTCCTGTGTGCCCGGTGAATACATGTTCTCTGTGTACAACCGCTACGGACAGCGAGTGTTCTTTACCCAGCAATATCAGGAAGCATGGAATGGCACCATGGCAGGCCAGCCGGCTACGCCAGGCGCCTATTTTTATCATTGTGTTTTTAAGACGGCTCAAGGTATTTCGCAATCCTTAAAGGGCGACGTACTGTTGTTGCGCTGAAGCTGTAGAGGAGATGCTAATTTCCATTCCATGCAGGTTCAATACGAATATCGTCAATTAACAGGCTGCCCGCGGCAGGAGCTGAAAATTCAATGCGAAGCCTGTCCCGATCATCTGGAAGCCTGAATTCAAATTGGTGTTGTTCCCAGCTGCCTCCGCTGTGGTTGAATACCCATTGATGAAGCGCAGAGCCCGACTTTGGAGAAATGGCGGTTAGCGATACCCGCAGACCCTGCACCGTGGTTTTTATCCAATAACTCATGTGGTAGGTTTTACCTTTTTCCAATGCTACCTCGGTAGCTATTCCCGGAGCAAAACGGCCAGCCTTGCCCGATGATTTTTCTACTTCAATGTGCAGCGATTGCCGCCCCTCTTTAAAGTCGGTAGTGTCGGCCCGGAGGGTAAATACATTGTCCCTGTCAGACGGATAAACCTGCCAGTTGGCAGGTGCATTGTTTTTCACGTGTTCAAAGCCGCCGTTAAAGCCGGCTTTGGGATTGTGTTCAGTATGGCTCATAGGCTGACAGCTAAGGGCGGCCAGGGCTATTGTTAGTATCGAAGCACATGATATTGTATGTCTCTTGCTTTTCATTCTTTTCTTAGTTTTGGGTGAACGAATGCGAAGAAACGACAGTTGCCTCAGTCAAAGTTTGACCCTGGTCAAAAAATAAAGCTAACGTGCTGCTCGTAGCCGGCTGAGCGTTTCCTGCTTCATACCCAGATAAGTGGCAATCTTACCCAGCGGAGCCCTGCGGATTATTTCGGGCCGCGTTGTTGCCAGCAGTTCGTAGCGCTCCCTGGCAGAGCGGAACTGTAAAGCCATCAGGCGTTCCTCCAGCCGTACATAATATTCTTCCAGAATAAGCCTTCCTGCGCGTTCGGTTTCCGGAAATAAGCAGTACAGCTCGTTCAATTTTTGATAACTAATGGCTGTAACTACTGATGCTTCCAGGCTTTCGATGGCCTCGTTCGATGGATTTCTTGAAATGAAGCTATAGTACGAAGTACCCAGCTCACCTTCTGTCGAAATCCAATTGCAGATAGATCCTTTTTGTTCGTTGAAATGATGCCCGCCCAACATGCCTTCATTTACGAAGTACAAATAATTGCACATTTTTCCTGCCTGCAGAATGGTTTCATTCTTCTTAAATTGAAACATGACCATGTTTTTGTCAATCCATCCAATAGCTGCTTCCTGCAATGTACAGCGGCTTTGTATTGCCACTAGCAGGCTGGTATGGCGGTTCAAATGATCCATATGTCGGTTAGTATTTTTGTGCCGGTTTTTACCCGGCGACCTGTTTAGTTGTATGTGCTATCGCAAACGAAAATATTTTTATTTGCACGTTTATAAAAATATAAAATGCATGCAGCGTTGAACTAGTGGCATTTTGGAAATTGTACAAAATTTTAAATATACCCATCTTATGCTTTCCTACTGGAACTCAAGCAGTTGTCTGCGGCTCGAATTTAATTTATCCCTGCAGGCTGTGAGAGCCTGTCAACTATTTTTCAATTTGATAGTTATCCTGTTTCACCAATTCAATCAGGATTTATGAAAAGGAGTCTCTTTTTATTACTCACACCGGTCATGTTTGGAATTTATAGTTGCGGTAATGGCAACAACGACACTACCGATATGGCCGACAGTATGAACGAAGCCCGGGTCGATGCAGCAGATCAATATGGTCAGAATGCTGCCTTCTCTGAAGACGATGCCTCTTTTGCTGTAGAAGCAGCCAACGGTGGTTTAACAGAGGTCGAGTTAGGCAAACTGGCACAGCAGAAGGGCTCGAGCCAAAAAGTGAAAGATTTCGGATCTATGATGGTAAAAGACCATGGTATGGCCAACGACGAACTTAAACAACTGGCCGCCGCCAAAGGTATCACATTACCTACAGGCCCATCTGAAGAAAAACAACGTTTGATCAATGAAATGTCTGCAAAATCGGGAGCTGATTTCGATAAGGCTTATTTAGATGAAATGGTGAAAGACCACCGTGAAGACGTGAGAAAATTTGAAAATGCCAGCAACTCTGTGAAAGATCCGGACTTGAAGGCATTTGTAGACCGCACGCTGCCTGTGTTGCGTAAGCACCTGGAGCATGTGGAAGGTCTGAACAACAAATAATTAGCGGAGATGGGTATGTGTAATGGCGCTGCAGCAATGTGAGCGCCGTTTTTGTATGTACAGAAAATGCTTAGAGATTTAGTAGTAACTTATGCTGATTGTAATGAGGAAAGGCTAAGCCCCGACTGCAATCTTTTTGTTTGCTTTCTTCCATACCAGGAAAGTCTCCAGGCCCAATGCCAGTAGTGCCAGGCCGATGCATACTTTCCACAAGGGAAATGCTGTGCCGGATTGTTGCCAGCCATGCAACTTTACGGATGTTTCGTTCAGCCAATTGATTTTCGTATCACCCAGCAGTTGTTCAACATCGCCCTCGGTAGCGTATTCCAGGGTCGATTCCTGAGCTGCAGTATTAAGGGCCACCAGTACACTATCTGAATTGTCGCCATATTGCAGATAATAAAAGCCTGCTTCTTTAGCGGCTGTACCTGCAAATATTTCCATGCCCGCGCCCGCAGCCCTTTGTGATGGGATAGCATTAAATCCCTGAGTCCGCATACTCCAAACGTGCCGGCTGTCAGTGCGGGTGGCCGGCAACCATAAGGGTATATTACTTCCTACCTGCAATGCATAGGTATTACTACCTCCGCTCTGTATCGCCATCTTATATATAATGGGAGCGAAAAAATAACTAACCGGGAAGTTGGAACTTCGGTCGTCGAGTGGTGTAGCACATATATACAGCTTCCCAATACCGGGCGAATACTGAGCAAGAAATGGTTTACCGTCACGGAAACTCAGCAGCGATTGCTGGTTGGCCGACAAGCCCGCAGTAATCAAATAGCGTCGGGTGACGGTGGGCAATTGCACATTGTCCGGAATTTTTTCAAACAAATCCTGTAACAAAATATGTGCTTCCTGCATGCTTACTACCTGTTGCCTGCTGGTGTCGGGACCTTCGAACCGAAGCCCGGTCCAGGAACCGAGTGCCCGGTTAAACTGTTCGAGGCTGGCTATGTTTCCCGGGAATAACAATATGTTCTGACCACGGTCTAAAGCCTGCTTTACCTGCTGTTGTAAACCAGGGGTTATGGTTTGTATATTTTGTAAAATGATAAGACTATGGGTCTGCCAGCCTGCCACCTGTGCGTTGCCTGTAGATATGGTATTTACACGAAAACCGTCATAAGTGCGGAATGCGGCCTGCAGGTAAGGATTAATGGGCTGATCAGCTACTACTAATACAGAAAGCTCAGGTGCCGTACGTACAGCAATCCGGAAAGTATCGTCGAAACTCAGTGGATAGTCCTGCAATGCAATGCGCAAAGGTTGCCAGCCATTGCCCGATAACTGTATTTCCAGGGTATCCAGCCGCACATTGCTTTTATTGAATTCCAGCGCTTTTACAGCCCGCACCTGTTCGCCTACACTAACGCTAAGGTTAGCGGTCGCCGGGGTAGCGGTTCCGCTTTGCTTGCTGCGTACAACCAGCGGATTTGGCTGTCGCGGATCCAGTACCGGCGATAAAAAGTAAGCTGTGTCTACATACAGATTGGATGTTTTCCCGGCGCTTAAAGGATAAAAATAGTATTCAGCATTGGATGGACGGGGTATATCTTTTGCAGCCTGAAAAGAAGCTTTTTGTAAATCGGTAAAAAAATAGAGATTCCAGCGTTCATTACTTTCATGCTCCTGTGCTGCGGTGATGCCGGCCATTATCTGCCGAAAATCATTGCGTTTTGCTGTGGGCTGCAGTTCGTTGATGGCTTGCAGGGCTTCGTTGCGCAGCGTAGGCCGCATTGCTGTGTTGCGATCGTTAGCCAGAATCAGAAAGCGTGCATTTGCAGGAGCCGAAGCTACCAGGTCGCGGGCTTTCGCCTTGGCCCGTTGCAACAGGTTCTCCTGGCCCTCGGCCACCGTCATACTGTAAGAGTTGTCGATGTATAGTACGTTCACCGCGTTTTTCCCTGCTGCATCTTCTTTTTTACCCCAATAAGGTTGCGCAAATCCCAGTATCAGAACGGTAAGCAGTACACAACGGGTAATAAGCAACTTCCAGTCTTGAATTTTAGCCTGTCTTTTGGTAGAAAGCTGTATATCACGTAAAAACTGGGTATCAGGAAAATTGACTTTTTTGTACCGACGCAGGTTAAATAAATGAATCAGTACAGGGATAGCCAACGCGATAAGTGCAAACAGAAACAGCGGAAATAAAAAACCCATAGTTTTCAAAAATAGGCACTAAAATTAAAATATCGTCCAAAAATAAACCCGATACTGGCACTCATCCCGCTGCCTGATTTTAACTATTTTTGGCGCTATGCGTAAATACCTTCACTGGAAAACATACCTGACCGTTTTCGCGCTCACCATCGTAGGTTTCGCACTTTACTACTTCAACAGGGTAGCCAAAGATATGGCTATTGAAGAGGAGAAGAAAGTAAATATGCTGGTGGAAGCTATCCGGACAGTGGCTATGGCCTCTCCGGGTTCACAAAACGATGTCACATTTGCGTACAAAGTAATCGAACAAAATACAACCATACCGCTGTTCATCACCGATAGCAGCGGCAATATTATTGACCGGGCCAACCTCGATACCACACGTCTGCAAAAAGACCCCGACTACCTGAAACGTAAATATGAGCAGTTTAGAATGCAGCATGAACCTATATTATACGATTTCAGTACTCCCGGAATGTCGGGCAAAGGCTATCTGGTATATGGCGACTCTGAGCTGTTGAACCGGTTGAAATATTATCCTTTACTGATTCTTGCCATTATTCTGTTCTTTATACTGATAGTTGTTATAGCCATTAGTAATGCCCAACGCAGTATTCAAAACCAGGTATGGGTAGGTATGTCCAAGGAAACGGCCCATCAGCTGGGTACGCCCTTATCATCTATTGTGGCCTGGATGGAACTGTTGAAGGAAAACGAAAGCAACCGGGAGTGGATTACTGAGATGGAGAAAGATGTATCCAGATTACAACTGATTGCCGACCGCTTTTCGAAAATTGGTAGTGTGCCGCAACTGAAGGAAGAGAACCTTGTGAGCCGTTTACAGGAAATGGTAGATTATATGCGGGCACGGAAACCTCAAAAAGTGAGTATCGATTTTCTGCATGAGGAAGATGACGTGCAGGTTCTATTGAGCGGTCCGCTGTTCGACTGGGTTATTGAAAACCTGATGCGCAATGCGCTCGACGCAATGGAAGGGAAGGGGCGTATCGAAGTCCGTTTGGTAAATCAGCCCCGTATAGTAACCATTGATATTGCCGATACTGGAAAAGGTATTCCTAAAACCGATTTTAAGAAGGTATTTGCTCCCGGGTTTTCTACGAAACAACGGGGCTGGGGCCTCGGTCTGTCCCTGGCGAAACGCATTATTCAGAAATACCATAACGGCAGTATTTTTGTGAAACATTCAGAGCCGGGGAAAGGCACTACTTTCCGGATTATTTTCAGACGATAATTTATTCTGAGAACTGCCAACACAATGACCTTATGATTCAAGTACGACCCGCCTCCGTTCAGGACCTGGATACCATACTGGAGATTTACAATCATGCTGTCCTGCATACCAATTCGGTTTATACCGAAATTCCCAATAATTTGGAACAACAAGCACAGTGGTTACAGGAGAAGGAGGCAGCAGATTTACCAGTGTTCGTGGCGATTAAAGAAGGCCGCCTGGCAGGTTATGCCAGTTACAGCGTTTACCGCCCATGGTCCGGATTCCGCTACTGTCGCGAAGTTTCAGTGTATGTACATCCCGATTGCCGCAGGCAGGGTATCGCACGCGCATTGTATGCGCAAATAATAGAGTACGCCCGCCAGAAAGGTATCCATGTGTTAGTAGCTGGTATTGATGCTGAAAATAGCAGCAGTATTTATTTACACGAACAATTTGGTTTCGAACAGGTGGGCCATTTGAAAGAAGTAGGATTTAAGTTCGGTAAGTGGCTCGATCTGATATTTATGCAGTTGAAACTCGTATGACCTGTTCAATCATTCTCTTAGAAAAATAACTGCAATTCGAACGAAATTGTACGCCCGTAAGCATAGCGATACTTTTCGGGAAATTGTGCCGGCTGCTGGCTTGCAACATCATAGCGCAACTGCTGAAAGCCCGAAAGGATATAGTTCCGGTTATTGAGTAAATTATATATTCCAATATTCAGGACGGCCAGGTCGCTGTTACGTTTGCTTCCCTGTTTTTGACGCCCGAACGTTTTGCTGATTTGAAAATCCATACTGAAGGCCGCAGGCAATTCGTTCTGTGATCTTATCTCCATCCATTTCTTAGTATTGGGCACCAGCAGGTCTACCGCTTCGGCAGTAAAACGTAAAGGATTCACCTGTACATAGTTTCGCCGGTGGTAATGAGCAGAGATACGCGCATCTATTTTAGGTTTTCGGAGCTTATAGCTGGCAGTGCCGCTGTATTTCGTTTGTGGCCCTACCGGCGGTCTGATGCCTTGCCAATACACTTTGCTGTTACTTGTCTGACCCAGGCTGTCGTTGTCCTTGTATATGTGTACTGCCGGTATCGAAATGTAGCGTGTATCCAACCATATACCGGCAATGGACAAAACGAATCTTTTATGAACCATCCATGCCGTGTGAAAATGCAGAGCGTACATATCCCGCTGTACATCTGAGAGTACATAACTTACAAAGCTGTTATAATCTTCGTAGAAGAATCGAAGGGTTTGCACTTCATGCGTCTGCAACCGGTACAGGCCTGAAATACTTACTTTACATACATTCTGTGTGTAGATATAACTGAATTCCATTTCTTTCCGATGTTCGTTTACCGGGCTTACAACGGTAAGATTGTTAAATCTCGGCGAAATAAAAATATTGTTGAATAACGGAGGCATTTGCAGCAGTTGTCCTTCTATCCGGAAAGTATGGCCCCGGGCGGGTCTTAGCTCAATATTTGCCTGTGCAGAATAGTTGGTGAAATTGTGTAAAGCTGATGCTCCTTTTGAATTATGTTGATATACAGCATTACGATAATGGCCCACACGCCGGTAGGCCTCGTAGTCTGCATTGATGCAAAAATTTAAATCCCAGATCTTTCGTTTGTACATTAATTCAAGAAGGGTGCCCGCTTTGTAAAAATCGGTTCTGTATTCATATTGGTACCGGTCTCCGGTCTTAATGGTCCTGTCGGGACGGTCTAAATCGTATTGTACATATTGCGCCGGATCTTCCATATTGTATCCGGCGTACTGGTTTAAATTCACAAAATAGTCGCCGCCCAAGAGGTCGGCTAATTGACGGTAATGCTGGTTTTGCTGAAATGCTCCATTTAGATTCAGGCTCAGATGCAGGCGACCGCTAAGTTCTATATCCAAACTTGCACGCCCGTTCCATTGTTGCAGGTCACCTACGTCGGAAGACAATACATAGGCCGATTGCAAACCTGTATGGGGTTTCGCGCCGGTATGGCTTCGGTTACGGTCATACAGTTGTTCCCAATTTATCTGCCCCGCATTTTCATCAGCTTGCCAGTGTCGTTCGTACATCGTTGCCAGTTCGGGTCGGGGTAATGCTTGATGGTAAAGCCAGAAGCTGGGTAGGTTTCTGTAGTTATCGGGACGGGGATCGGCGGCAAGGTACCAATCTGGCGACGTGTATTTCCTTCGGCCTTTCACCCAGCTGGTGGACAGCTTCCAGTTTATCGCAGCGTTTTGATTGCCCAATCGGGCCATCACTAATATTTGCTTATCGTCCTCCCATTTTGCACTGCGCACCTTCCCTTGTTGGTAGCCCCAGTTAGGATTGTAATAAGGACTTTCCTTCAATTGTATGGCTTCTGCGGTAGTGGCGGTTGCCGTTGATGATTGCATCTGTGCATAGGCCAAGAGCACGTTTAATTGTAATCGTTGTGTCTGTTTGTTATAACCTGAAAGAACATTGATGTCTTGCAGGTAGGTGCCCGGCCGGTAACCCCTGGGGGAATAGCTTCGCTGTAATCCAATGTAACAATCTTCTCCGTCTCGCGTGTTTTGAATACGATGAAGCAAATACCATTGATTTCTGTAATCGCCATTTCCATAACGATAACTGAAACTCGTACTTGCATTGTGCTCTGGATATAGACTCAGCCGTCGTTGGGAGTCAGACTTTATGACCCTGTTTTTAGTGTCGTTCGTTGCCTCCCGGAAACTTTTGCGCAGTGCAGCACATACATACAACATGTTGCCTGTTTCTATATCCGAAATTTTTAAATCCCTATTAATGCCACAATATCTTTGACGCAGCTTTATTTCCGTTGCGCTTCGTGTCCCCTGATCGTAAACATCAGGCTCTGTTGTCATTTGCACTGTACTGGTATCCTTATAAGAGATGTTCAGATACGCTGCTGTATCTTCACTTGTAAAAATATTAATCCACTCGCCATCCGACGGGCTTATACGCGTCTCTGGTTTTTCCGGTGCATGTTTTATTGATTTGTGGAGAGCGTCTGGTATGTCATCCTGATGTGTGGATGAGCATTCGGCAATGGTCTGTGCAGGCAGGAGCGGTGCATAGAACAAAAGCAAAATATAGATTTGTATCTGTTTCATGGTGTGGGATTTGGATGCAGCAAAGATAATAAATGTTGCAAATACGTATAAATTATGCATTACGAATCTTCTTTACAGCATTTGAGCTGCCTGCGAGGCTGCAACAAATAAGCCCCTGGGGCTTAGTCGATTTCAGATTTACTCCCCTAAGCCTTACTTTTGGGCAATATTTTAAGAATTCATGGAAGCAGTAAACACCCGAGTAAAACCCTTATTTGAAGAAGACAATATCCGTGCACTGGATGCGATTGATCGCGCTCAGTTAATTGCCTTTGCACCCTACGTATGGGAAGCTTCCCGTTTATTGCGTGATAAGGGTATTCTGAGGGTTGTCGAAGATGCCCGGGCCGATGGTATAACTATAGCTGAAGTCGCCGACAAAGTAGGTATGTCGCACTACGGAGTACGTATTCTGTTAGAAGCGGGTTTGGGTATTGCATTGGTCTATAGAAAAGATGGCAGGTATTTTTTAGCCAAAACCGGTCACTTTTTACTGAACAATGATATGTCGAAAGTGAACTTCGATTTTATGCGTGATGTATGTTATAAAGGTGCAGCATCGCTTGAAGACTCCATCGCTCATGAGCGGCCGGAAGGCTTGAAAACACTCGGCAACTGGAATACTCTATACGAAGGATTGTCAGAATTTCCCGCGCAGGCAAAAGAAAGCTGGCTGGCCTTTGACCATTATTACTCTGATAATGCATTCCCGGAAGCCTTACCATTGGTATTTGCTCAACCTCCTGCTCGTATGCTCGATATTGGTGGCAATACCGGCAAATGGACCTTGCAATGTCTCGAATACAATCCAGCAGTACACATGGGTATAGTAGATTTACCCGGGCAATTACGCATGGCGGAAAAGAATATTGATGCGGCAGGTTTTAAAGGACGGGTGAGTTACCACGAACATAATGTACTGAATCCGGAGTTGGAACTACCAGCTGGTTACGATACTATTTGGATGAGCCAGTTCCTGGATTGCTTCGCCGATAGTGAAATCGTATCTATTCTGGAAAAATGTTACCGGGTTGCTGATGCCCATACGCGCATATTCATCAATGAAACGTTCTGGGATAGGCAAAGATTTCCGACATCCGCTTTTTCACTACAGATGACCTCATTATACTTCACTACCATGGCAAATGGCAATAGCCAGATGTACGACAGTGCTGTATTCTATGAGCTTATAGATCAGGCCGGATTCAAGATTGTACAGCAGTACGATCAGATAGGACTGAGCCATACGATTTTGGAACTCAGGAAGAAATAACTGAATAGGGCTGTTGAAGATTATCCCGAAATAAACTCAATATGAATACCATTACAACTGATGTGCTGGTAATTGGCGCAGGCCCATCCGGGACAGTGGCCGCTGCCATTATTAAACGCGCAGGATTTGATGTGCGCATTGTGGAAAAAATGCAATTTCCGCGATTTGTTATTGGTGAAAGCCTGTTGCCACGCTGCCTGGAAGCGCTGGATGACGCCGGATTTATGGATGCTCTGAATGAGCAGAAGTTCCAGGTGAAATCAGGAGCCAAATTTGTACGGGAAGGAAAGGTATGTGATTTTACTTTTGAAAAACAACATACAGATGGCTGGCGTTATGCCTGGCAAATGCCCCGTGCCGATTTTGATCTTACCCTTGCCAATGAATGCGAAAGAATGGGTATACCCGTTTCCTACCGTCACGAAGTTACTGCCATCGAAATTGCAGACGATGGCAGCAGTACCACTACAATCAAGCCGGAAGATGGAGCCGCTTATCAGGTGAATGCAAGGTTTATCGTAGACGGGAGCGGCTATGGTCGTGTAATACCGCGCTTATTCAATTTGGAAAAGCCCTCTACACAACCTGCCCGCAAAACCATGTTTGCCCACTTAACCGATCCGCGCCGCCTCGAAAGAGAAGAGCCCAACCGCATAGTGGTATATGTGCATCAGGACGATTGCTGGATATGGACCATACCCTTCGCTAATGGAAATACCTCAGTTGGTTATGTATCATCGCCTGATTTTTTTGAAAAGTATACCGGAACAGCCGAAGAGCAATTTCGCCGGATGATTGCCGATGAACCTGAGTTAAACGAGCGTTTTGGTCAGGCCGACTTACTGTTTGAACCCAAGGTGCTGCAGGCCTGGAGCGCTACTACCGATACTTTTTGGGGCAAAGGATTTATCCTCACCGGGAATGTTACCGAGTTTTTAGATCCCATCTTCTCGTCAGGCGTTACACTCGCAACCGTTTCAGCGCAAACAGCAGCAAAACTTGTGGTGCGCTACCTTAACGGAGAAGACGTAGATTTTCAAAAGGAATATACGGAGCCTACTATGCATGGTGTCAGCGTCTTCCGCACTTATGTAAATGGCTGGTACGACGGAACGCTGTTCAAAATATTTTTTGCAGAAGATAAGAGCGAACAGTTCAAAGAGCAAATATGTAGTGTACTGGCTGGCTACGTATGGGATATGAGTAACCCATTTGTAAAAAATCACGAAAAATCGGTGCGTACTCTGGCACGCTTCCTCGATAATACGCCCGCCACCACAGGATCAACCCCCGAAGTTTAAGCATACAATAAATAGAGAGCATAATGAAAAAAATTCTTTTAGCAGCTTTTGCCGGCACTTTCCTTTTTGCCGCATGTGGTACCACTGAACAGGCTGGCACCGAAACGACCGAAGATCATGCAACACATGACCATGCATCGCATGATGATGCTGCCCACGATCACAGCAGCCACGCTATGGCGGCCGTGCTTGATCCGGTTTGTAATATGGAAAAAGCCGACAATTGGACCGAGTTTTCTGTCGTAAACAACGATACTACCTGGTTTTGTAGTCCGCGTTGTAAGGAACAATTCGACAAGGACCCGGCAAAATATCCCAAACATTAATCAGCTGAGAAACAGCTAGCTGAATTATCAGACATAAAAGACGCAGTTATTGCGTCTTTTATGTATCCGGAATATGAACAAAGCAGAACAATATATGAGACGCTGCCTCCAACTGGCAGCTAAAGGCCAGGGACAGGTAGCACCTAACCCTATGGTGGGCTCGGTATTGGTACATGGCGATCGTATAATTGGAGAAGGTTGGCACCGGCAATATGGAGGCCCGCATGCTGAGGTGAATTGCATCAGGTCAGTAAAAGAAGCTGACCGGAAGCTGATTCCCGACAGTACCTTATATGTGAGCCTGGAGCCCTGTGCACATTATGGTAAAACACCTCCCTGTGCCGATTTGATTGTCGAGCAGGGTATCCGAACAGTTGTTGTCGGATGCGTCGATACATTCAGTAAGGTGGCCGGCAAAGGAATCGAACGCCTGCAGCAGGCCGGTGTGCACCTGCAGCTCGGAGTGCTCGAGGCCGAATGCCGTTATTTGAACCGCCGGTTCTTCACGCGCCAGGAACTGGGCCGGCCCTATGTACTGCTAAAATGGGCGGAGACTGCCGATCGGATGCTGGCGCCGGAACAAGGTCAACGTGTAATGTTATCCAACAAGTATGCACAGACATACGTTCATAAAATGCGTAGCGAAGAGGATGCAATCCTGGTCGGCTATAGAACTGCATTACTCGATAATCCCCGTCTCAACAACCGGTATGGTACAGGTTCGCAGCCACTGAGGGTAGTTATAGATCCGCAACTGGCTTTACCGGTTCATCTGCATCTGTTCGATGGTACGCAGCCAACAATGGTGTTGAACGAGCTTAAAGAAGGGCAGGATGGAAATATGCTGTATAGAATTATCGATGCCCCGGAGAATGAAGCTGCCGGTATCCTGGAACGCCTCGAAAATGTCAATTCTGTTATTATTGAAGGCGGTAGTAAAACCTTACAATTATTTCTGAACGCCGGTTTGTGGGACGAAGCCCATGTGATTCAAACCCCGCAAATCATAGGAAAAGGTAGCGCGGCACCTCGTTGGCCCCGGGTTCCCGCCTTGTCACAACAACGGAAATTCGACAATAACTGTATCAATATTTATACAAATGAGCATCCCGGAAAACTATATCGACATTAACAGAGACGCCTGGAATAAGCGTACTGCTGTTCACGTCAATTCTGAATTCTACAATCTGAATGGCTTCCTGGCTGGGGCATCCTCATTGTCGGCAACTGAGACAGCACTGCTCGGTGATGTACGAGGGAAAACGATACTGCACCTGCAATGTCATTTTGGACTTGACACATTGTCGATGGCCCGCATGGGAGCAACGGTAACGGGAGCTGATTTTTCAGATAAAGCAATCGGGAAAGCACGCGAACTGAGCCGGCAACTTCAACTCGATGCCACTTTTATATGCTGTAATATATACGACCTGCCTTCTTTCGATAAGCAGCAATACGACATAGTATTCACTTCCTTTGGTACTATAGGCTGGCTGCCGGATCTGGATAAGTGGGCTGCCGTAGTGCGGCATTTTATGAAACCCGGTGGAAAATTTATTATGGCCGATTTTCACCCGGTTGTCTGGATGTTCGATAATGAGTTTTCATTTATTCAGTACAGCTATTTCAAAAAAGAAGCGATAGTAGAAAATTCCGTTGGCACTTACACCGACCGGAGCGCGCCTATAGCTTATCAGGAAATAGGTTGGAACCATAGTTTGGATGAACTCTTATCAGCCCTCCTGCAGCAGGGAATGGGGATAGCCGCTTTCAAAGAATATGATTTTACGCATCACAATTGCTTTTCAGGTATGAAGGAAGTAGGCCCTGGACGTTTTCAACTGGCGAAATTGGCGGGAAAAATTCCTATGATGTACAGTATTGAAGCATTTTGTATGCCTACCAGCAAATTTTAATATGGAGATGCAATTGACTTATAAGACTATTGCCGGGCCGGGTGTAGCTGAATTTAAAGACAGGGGAAGTAAGTTTATTGGCTATGCCTATCCTGTAAATGGTCCCGATGATATTAAACGTTGTTTACAGGAGTTAAAAAAAGAGCACCCAAAGGCGGTACATCATTGCTACGCTTACCGCCTGGGTACCGACGGAACCCAGTTTAGAGCCAACGATGACGGAGAACCTTCGGGAAGCGCAGGACGACCTATATTGGGTCAGATTGATAGTGCCGGATTGACCAATGTACTGGTGGTTATTGTTCGCTATTTTGGCGGTACATTACTTGGTGTGCCAGGTCTCATTAATGCCTATAAGACCGCTACTGCTGCCTGCTGGGAGTCCACTTCATTTGTGGAGAAAGATATACTGCACCCCGTCACGCTGGAGTATGATTACTCAATTATGAATGAAGTAATGCAGGTGCTAAAACAGAATAATGCAACTATTTACCAACAGGAACAACAGTTGTTTTGTCGGTTGAAGGCTGGTATTCCGCTGCAGAATAAAGATAGATTTCTGGAAAGGGCAACCGATATACGCGGGCTTACCGTGGAGTAATGCTCCTTTTCTATTATTTACCGGAAGCTGATCAATCAATCCTATGCAACTATAAATCTGGTGTTTATGTCAATAACACATTTAGCTTTACTTTTGCCCATCTAAATCTAAAATACCAGATCGTGGAGATAGCCTGTTTACCGCACCAAGCAACCCATTTCTTTTCCAAATTAAACCTGGATTATCTGGCCGATGAGCCGGTTCTGCGACCCTTGTACCAATACCGTCCTGACGATGCCGGACTCGCGGACGCTATTCGTGACCGGGCTCAATTTCCTGTGGATCGTCCTACGCTGGTTACTGTGCTTAAAGAACAGTACGGAGAAATGGAACTTTCGGATCGCGTGGCGGCTAATCTGGATGCATTGCTGAAGTGCAATACGTATACTGTATGTACAGCCCACCAGCCTAACCTCATGACAGGTTATTTGTATTTTATTTATAAAATACTGCACGCCGTAAAGCTGGCGCAGCATCTCGAAACTTTGCATCCCGGCCAGCAATTTGTACCTGTATTTTATATGGGTTCGGAAGACAATGATCTGGATGAATTGGGGGTATTCCGTTTTAATGAAAAACGTTTCCGCTGGGAAACTCCTCAAACAGGTGCCGTAGGACGTATGCGTACCGACGATTTAAAGGAAGTGCTTCTGGCCTGGGAAAAGCTGGTTGGTCCTCCGGGGGCAAATGCTGAGCAACTAAAAAAAGTGATGCTCGATGCGTATCAGCAACACCCTACAATTGCCGCTGCCACCAGATCAATTGTCAATACGCTAATGGGCAAGTACGGCGTGCTGGTATTGGATCCGGATGATGCCCGGTTGAAGCGCAACTTTCTTCCCGAACTTCAAGCAGAACTGTTTGAACCCAAAGCACACGAACTCCTGCAGCGCACTACTGCTCTGTTGAATGACCAATACAAGGCGCAGGCATTTTCCCGGCCTGTCAATCTTTTCTACCTAAAGGATCAGATACGTGAACGTATCGAGTACCAGGACGGGAAATGGCAGGTATTGCATACAGATATTACATTTGGAAAAGAAGAACTGGAGCAGGAAGTACAACTGCATCCCGAACGCTTCAGTCCTAACGTAATTCTTCGCGGACTGTATCAGGAGCGTATTTTGCCCAATGTAGCATTTATAGGCGGAGGTAGCGAGGTGGCATATTGGATGCAGTTGAAGCCTGTATTTGAGCACTACCGTGTTTTCTTTCCGGCATTGATTTTGCGCCAGTCTATTCAGATAATCGAAGCAGACACTTTGCAGCTACAGCAACGGCTATCTTTATCCGATACAGATATATTTGTGCCTGAGGAGACTCTAAGCCGTAGTTTCGTTCAGCGTAACAGCCAACATCAGTTATCCCTGAAGGAAGCGGATCTGCAGCTTCAGGAATTATTTGAAAATATCCGGGCAAAGGCCGTCCAGGTCGATGTTACGCTGGATCAGGCTGCAGCTGCAGCTTTGACCAAAATGAACCGGCAACTGCAAATTATACAGCAGAAAATGATGCGTGCTGAAAAGCGCAAAATGTCGGAAGACCTGAAACGGATAGAGCGCCTTAAGCAGCAACTTTTTCCGGGAAACAGCCTGCAGGAGCGCTACGACACCTTTATGCCCTTTTATCTTACTTACGGCAACGAACTGTTTGATATATTGCTCAATGCAATTTTGCCTTATGGCAACGAGTTTGTTTTGCTGAAAGCGGCAGAGAAATCTTAGTTCCGATAACGGAAATTCAGTATAGATTGTATTCGTCTTTTGCTTATAGTTATGGGTGGCATCATCCGGTCTGGTGCCGTGCTCGCAGGAAAGTTGTATTTTGCTATACTATTAATACCTGCAATACTGGAAATAACGAATATATATCCGCAAAGTACGTTACTGAAGACGCATGTCGCGTTTTTTTACTTTTTGCGTTCCGATGATCCCGCCTTTGAATCCAGGTATTATGCTTTCCCGCATACATCTAAACCCCTGAATATACACCGACAGGTGGATTATACGATTGGTGCCCATTCTATCGAAGTATTTGAAAAGCCGGACGCAGCTCCACTTGCCATATTGCAGGGGCGATTTGAACAACCTTTGTACATACGGCTCTCGGGCAGGATGGATAAAGTCACCATTATTTTTAAACCTTTAGGACTGGGCCATTTTGTGGACCAGGCATTTGGTGATATTGCAAAAAGTCATTCTCAGGTATTTTGCGCCTGGAATCAGGTTCCGGCCTATCACCAAATGATAACTGAATTTTACCAAAGCAATGATCTGGAACAGCGGGCAAGCCTGTTGGAGCAATTTTTACTGAGTCAATACCACCCGCTCAGAGGGTATGAGACGATGAAGCATATTATAGAAATGGTGGAAGATGTTCAAGCTGATTATACCATCGCGGAAATAGCCGCAGCCTCGCATATGAGCGAAAGAACCCTTAACAGGCAATTTCAAAAATACACCGCCTTTACCCCTGTTGCTTACCGCAAAATAGCCCGCTTCCGCCATTCATTGGAAAACAGGCTGTTCAATGATAAATTATCCAGTCTTACCCAGGTTGGCTATGAAAGTAATTACTACGACCAAAGCTATTTTAACCGTATCTATAAAAACCTTACCGGCAAAAATCCGGGTAAGTTTTTCCGTACTATCGAGCAACTCGCCGATAAGCAGGTGATTTTTGAGTTTTTACGGGATATGGATAATAAACCAGAGAAAAAAGGCTGACCCCGCCAGGCTGCTGCCTCAACGTCGTTTAAATATTTGCTGGTCACTCCCTTCATAATTCTTTTCGCAACGGCTCAAAAAATGATTTTTCGAAACCCTTGCGCAGACCTATTTTTGCAACCATTGAGTTGCTTAATTTTCGAAATTATGAGAAGGGATGTTTTTCAGGCTATCGCAGACCCTACACGCAGGGCTATTCTTACTTTGATTGCACTACAGGCTATGACGCCCAACGCTATCGCCGAGCACTTTGACAGCACTCGGCAGGCGGTTTCCAAGCATTTGAAAATTCTGACGGAATGCGCGCTGCTGAAGACACAGCAGCAGGGTAGGGAAATCTATTATCAATTGGAAGTAGAGCGCATGAAAGAGGTCGATATATGGTTGGAGCAGTTTCGGAAAATTTGGGAAAGCCGCTTTAGTCAGTTAGATGCCCTGCTTGAAAATATGAAACAACAGAAGCTGCAATCGGAGTAGCTCAGGATTTAAAAGGTCGAAAAACCGAATTCCTGTTGCGCCAAAGGTCAACGGCTAAAACTTCAATAATTTTACGGGAAGCGAACCTACAGTTCGAGCTACCTGCTACAGATATATGCCGGTCACAATCGGGATTGTAAAATACTATTGGTCGGGAGGTAAAAGTTCCGCATTCCTTCATTTTGTCCGAAAAATACAATTTAACTCCCGTCTGTTGTATTTCCTTTGCATACTGAAGTTAAAGCCACAAACCGTGGAACGAATAACTAAAAAAAATGAAAATTGCTATGAAGAAAATGAATCAATGGAGAAAATTCCTGGCTTTGCCGGTTATGATGTTTGGTATTACTGCTATGGCGCAACAAACAGGCAGCTTTCATGAGAATATTGATTTTATGGGGGCGCAGCGCAGGCTCTCGTTCTATGTGCCCCCAACGTATGATGCCTCGGTATCGTACAAGCTGATGATTGGTTTGCACGGGTTGGGCGATGGCAGCAATAATTATCGTAACGCACTTGTAAACTCGCTTGGGTTTGCGGCGGCTATGCCCAATACCATCCTCGTCTGCCCCGACGGGGGTTCTGATCAAATGCGGGACTTTTATACACCAGCCGGTGACGAAGCCATAATTGCCGAATGTATTGCGTACGCCAGAGAACAATACAATATCGATACAACGCAAATTATTCTTCAGGGCTTTTCGCTCGGAGCTAACAGCGCTTTACGTTATGGATTACAGCACACCGATCAGTTTAAAGGTCTAGTACTTAACACACCTGCTGTACAAGGCGTAAAGCAGGCAGTGACGCAGTTTGACGATGGCGGTATTTTTGATTATGCGCAGGCATCGGAAATACCGATTTACATTACGCATGGGGAGGAGGATGAAGTATACGGTGCGCCTATAGATTCTTTGGTGGAACAACTTGTACGACATGATGCTTTACACGTGTTGAAGCGTTTCAATGGCGGGCATTCGGTACCGGCTTTCGCCAACCACGACTACAATGCATTTTTTGATGCGCCGTTGCACAATGGGCCCGATCTTTCTGTGAGCCGTGTTATTGTACAACCCCGGAGCTGCAATCCTATCACTGAAGCACGCGTTCTGATTCAAAATACAGGCAACGAGCCGCTTACTGCAATTGAAATGACCTATTCTGTAAATGCTGCACCAGTAACGTTCAACTGGACTGGGAATTTGTTGCCGGGGCAGCATACTGAAGCAGAATTGCCTGCCTTTAGCAGTGCCGAGGGAAATTATACCTTGGAAGTCAATGCCGGTTTACTAAATGGTGCAAACTCTGACGTCGTGGTTACGAACAATACCGCTGTAGCCGCCTTCAGAATAGCTGGTGTTGCAATGGAGCTGCCCATAGTAGAACGTTTTGAAAACGAGCAATACAATAATACCTGGCTTACAGAACCTTCAGGTGATTTTATAATGCCATGGAGTTTCGATGATGAGTTTAAGGCACTTACATGCCTGAATACCATTTTTATTTTTGACAACGCGGGAAGAAAAGAGGAGATCAGCAGCCCATTACTCGACCTTACCAGCTTTCCCAATCCCAAACTTGGATTTGACGTAGCTTATACCTACACAGAATTTACGGCTGCTTTTCTGGGAATTGATGCTGTATTTGCCGATACTCTGGAAGTTCTGATTTCAACTGACTGCGGTGAAAACTTTGAACGGCTTTTCAAAAAAGGGGGTTCTGAACTGCTGACCTTTCAGGCACCGCTAGTTAATCCTTCGGGAATACAATCATATTTCGTCAGCCCGGGTACATCAGATTGGCGGCGTGAGATTATTGATTTGTCGCCGTTTGCCAGTAGCCAGCAGGCGATCGTCAAATTCCGGTATATATCAGCGTTAGGTGGAGTAATATTCCTCGACAATATTAGTTTTAACGATGGTAAGGTTGGAATAAAGAACCTGGCAAAAACTACGTTTCAAATGTATCCCAATCCAGCAACAGATCAATTATTCCTGAGTGTTGGTTCCGGAAAAATAGAGTCTGTTAGCCTTATGGATATGACGGGTAGGGAAGTGTATCGGCACGCCGAAGTCGGGCAGTCACAGGTTACGCTTAATTTGTCGTCAGTCCCGGTAGGTGTATATATCGTACAGGCGCAGACTACTGCAGGACCACTGAGTCGTAAAGTTGTAGTGCAGCGATAGATACTGAAAAAAATCAAGCCGGTTACGAAGGTATCGTGACCGGCTTTTTTTGTTTCTGGTTTGGATGTATGGGGCTGCTATGGCCCTATTGTGTTTTTTCTACTCCTCTTTGCGATGGAAGACTATCGCCTCCTGGCGTATTGGCCCTGTAGTCAGACGCTGCGTTTTCATCTGGTAGTTGCTCAGCCCCGGGCGCAGGACTGTAATCGGCTGGGGCTGTTCCCCGTACATTAGTGGAGTCAATCGGAGTACTTACCGGCGTGCCGTCTCCCGATCCACAGGATGCGAGCAAAAATAAAGAGGCAGAGAATATCAGTGAAATTCGTTTCATCGATTATATTTTAAGTTTATGATTTATTAGGGTAACCATCTATTAACAGAATGTCGGCCCTTTTGTTCATAAACAAATCCTTACCACATAGTATAAGAAAAAAACGAATCTTCGGGTCATCAAGCGATGCATTTGTGTATTTAACTGACGGTAGGTTTGCGGCCTATTTCTCCAAGGTGGGTATAATGGAATCCCTTCATGGACTTGAGACCATACCCGAATACGCGATCCATACTGCTATGTCCCAGCATTACAAGCCCCGCTAACTGCAAATAAGGTATCTGCAGCCACAAACCCATGCAGCCAATAAACACCGCTACTAATTGATGGTGTGCGAGATTGTATCCCAGCGCTCCTATTTTATTGCCAAAAAGATAGGCAGCCATACTGATATCGGGTGCAAGAAACAACAATATCCAAACCCACCAACTAAAACTCATCGGCAGGTATTGTATCAGTACCAGAGCAATAATCAATGGAACAAAGGACTCGGCAAGAATGATCTTTTTCATATTTCGTCGTATTTGAAATGCAAAGATCTTCAACCTTTCCCGCGTTCACGTTAACAATAGATAATAAATGCTCTTAGGCCTGTTTTGTCATCATACGTTTTCTGATGCGGCTTAGACTTACTGGTGTAATGCCTAGATAATTGGCGATATAATGTTGGGGAATACGCTCAATTATTTTGTCTTTGTTTCCGCGCAACAGGGATGCATAGCGTTCTTCCGGACTAAGCATTAGCAATTCCGTCATTCTGTCTTCCAGTCCGGTTGCTATATATTCGGCAAGCAGCCTGCCGAAGCGTTCCCATGTAGCCGATGTTCGGTACAGTTGCTCCAAATGACTGTAAGGAAATACAAGTAAAGAGCAGTCGGTAAGCGCTTCAATACTGAAGCGGGAAGGCTTACCACTGATGGCGCTGAAATAGGCCGAAACCAGATTGTTTTCGAAATAAAAATAGGTAGTCTTCTCCTCTCCATCTCTCGTATAGTAGTGCCGCATATTTCCCTCCAGTATAAAACCGACGTAACGCTCCCTTTGTTGTTCACTAATCCACAGACTACCTTTGGCTAATTCCTTGTAACGGAGCATAGGTAGCAGCATTTCCCACTCCAGGTCACTGAATACTACCAGGCGTTCCATTACTGCTCGTAGTCTGCTGTAATCACCGGATTCCATATTCATGTTGAAAATTTTACGGCTCCCGCTCAAGAATATAATTATAATGGTTTTGGTGCTGCAGCGCGGGCAGTTTCCATTGCAGAAGCATTGCAAAATACAGAATCTGCCTTGAAATTATAGGGATGTAAAAATTGAGTGTGCAGTATTTTCAAGCCTGCTGAATAGGGCTTCCAATTAGATGCCCTCAGATCAACAACAGCTATACAAAGCGTTATTGGCTGTTTTTGCTTGCCGACGTGCTTTCGTCCGAATTTGTTAGTTCGTTCAATTCTTCGGAGCTTATTTCCGGTAGTAAATAGTTAATGCCTGCTGGCAGGAATGCGGAATACATAGCCCCTCTTGTTGTAGCAATTGCATTTGTCAGTAATTCTGCATTAAGTACGTTTTTCTTTAAGTCTTCCAGCCTGATCTTTTCTATTAGTGCGTGTCGCTCGAGTTGAAAAAGAGTGGTAGCCTTAAACGATCCAATTGTGACACTTGGTTGTTTCGCGTCCGCGATATTAACTGTAAGTGTGACGGCTATTTGTTCCAGTTCTTCGTCAAAAAACTGTACTAAGTTGATTTTGTTATTGATTTTCAGCTGTCCTGCACGGCTTGTAGGCCTGATAAGCGTTTGTTCATCAACAGTAAATCGAAGGATTCGCCATTTTAAATTTTGAGCAATCATTTTTGTCCGGAAATACGATGTTTAGTTCGAAATGCTGCACTCGCTTAACGTCATTTCGGAATGCTTATCGATTGTTTTGTTCATCAATAGTACCATCTTTCCCGTCCTGCGTTCCGGAGGCGACATGGTCACCAGGTCAACGCCCAAAGCGTCGCCCAATAGCCACAATGTTTCCATATTGAAGTTATGTGTTCCACTGAGCCACTTGCTGATTTCCGAGGGGTGCTTGCCCAGGGCTTCGGCCAGGTCTTTTTGCGACCAGCCTTTGGCTACCCTGCATTCGTCCAAGTAGGCAGCCAATTGCATACGTCGGCTGATGGCCAGGCGTTTTTGGGGGTCGATGTTTTGGAGCCTCCGTACGGAAGCGCGCTTTTCATTAGTGTTCATAGTTATTAAAGTTTAGGGTTCCTGTAAAATTTCTCAAATCCTCACTCAGTCCGAAATCGTCAAACCTGTCTTGAATGCGAGCTGCAATTTGTTTGCTGACCTCCATCATAATTTGGGCATTTTGAGATAAATTAGGGTCATCCTGCCACGCTCTGACATTTTTCATCGCGCCAGATCCCAATATTACCATGAATTTCGAATATCTAATGCAATACAAACGCAGCTTCCGATTTTCAAAATCATAAAGAGCGCATACCCCATCACCAGGGAGACCCTCATTAGGTTTGAAAAATTGCCAGCGCGCACCAATCTGTCCTATTGCTGCTACTGTGCCAACAATCTCGTCAACTTCTTCCCCATACGCTCCTTCATTGTCGATGACAAACTGATCGAAAAGCGTAACATCGTCTGAGCCCAAAACCACTGAATATATGGTTGCTCCCCTTCCTGTGAATTCTGGCAATTCTACAAGCCTAAAATTGAGTTCTGAGTTAATTACTTTCAAAGCTACAAATTTTTTTGTGATTAATTCACTTTTGAGTTAATTTTTTTGCCACATACCCATACTTCTGAATCTCTGTTGAAGATGTACACAAGCTAGCAAGGTTTTTCAGTTGCTTTATACAAACGGCACAGTCGTCCTTTGAGTAAAGCACCTATAATGTCAAAAATACATAATTTATGTATTGCGTCAAAATTTATGTATTTATTGTTCTGTGTTTTGTTCTGCTTCTACCCTTGCACAGGCTATTTGCGAATCATCTCTGCGTGTGGCGGAGCGGTAGGACTATTTTCACAACGCAAGCAAACGGGCGTTATATTCGAAAATAGTTGCAACAGGATTAAGGAATATCAAGCTCGATATGCTATTAACAGACGTAAGAGAAGTCTTTCCCACAATGCTTCTGTCGCTTCCGGAATAAAACGGGGCGCAGAAAGTAAAACCATGAGAGATGTGTCAACCTGCGTTAGGCATTAGGGCGGATGGTGTAGTTATAGCTAAAGTCTGGTACTTTGTGTTGTATATAATAGGATGGATTGTACTTCTTTGTTACCTCATGGGGCGAAGTTGCTGATGAATTGCAGAGTGGATATTTATACTTCCTTCATTGCGATTGCATGGGTGTGTTGAGGCGAATACAGTCCGTAAACTTGCAAAGCTCCATTTGTACGATTGTCTAAGTGCCTACGTGGCCGTTGCGGCATGGCCTGAGGGGGATAGGCTGCCCTGCTGGATAAAGAGTGGGTAAACGTGGCCATTCCGATGTACAACTTGTGCCTGTAGGTATCGATGTAAAAAGCAAAAAGCCACTCGTTATGAGTGGCTTTTTGCGGACTGGACGGGGCTCGAACCCGCGACCTCCGCCGTGACAGGGCGGCATTCTAACCAACTGAACTACCAATCCATCGCTTCAGGGCCGCAAAAATAAGAAAGACATTTGAATTGCCAAATTGATTTTAGAATTTTTTTTGCGTAGGATTTACTCTTAATTTTTACCTATTTAGAAAAAATAGCCCATTTTGCACTTGTGGAGCTTAACGTATCAAATAGTTTACACTGGTCCGCTTTTCGCAAGACTCGAATAGCACCCACGCCAAGCGGTTACCTGCATTTAGGCAATATACTCTCCTTCTCCTTAACGGCTGCATTTGCTGCGCAAAGTGGCGCGTCTATCCTGCTTCGAATCGATGATATGGATAGAGAACGTTATCAGCCGCGATTTGCACAGGATATATTCGATACTTTAAATTTTCTGGAATTGCCCTGGCACGAGGGGCCAGGTAATTTAAAGTCTTTTGAACAAGAGTATGCGCAGGTACATCGTAAAGAATTGTATACTTCAATGCTGCAACGCCTGAGAGACAATAACTCGGTATTTGGATGCGCTTGCTCCCGAAGCGAAATCCTGAAAAGGCATCCATCAGGGAATTATTTGGGATTTTGTAGCAAGCGCTCCTTGCAACTTGATGCAGAGAATCTGAGTTGGCGTGTTCGCACGCACAATAATCCAGTTAGTGTCACAACGGTACACGGATTGATTTCAGAGGTTCTGCCCGAATCAATGTATTATTTCATCGTACGCCGCAAAGATGGCGCCCCCGCCTATCAGGTATGTTCGTTGGCAGATGATATATATTTTGGTGTCGATTTTGTAGTACGCGGTGCCGATCTATGGCCCTCAACGGTCGCGCAATCTTTTCTCGCCGATTGTCTTGCCGAACCCGCTTTTCAGCAGATAAAATTTTTCCATCACAATCTGTTAACTACGGAGGCAGGATTGAAATTGTCCAAATCAGCCGGCGATACTTCAGTATACCAGTTGCGCAAACAAGGAAAGAAGCCTGTAGAGATATACAACTTAATAGCCCGCAGCCTCGGCATTAAGGGGAATATGAGTAATTGGGAAAAACTTGCAGAAGGTTACCTTGAAAAATATTATCGCAATGAGGCGGGCTGCAATTGAAGGAGCTGCCCGTAAAATTAAAAGTAAGCGATCAAACAATATGTCAATTGGTCCCATCGTGCCATTTTTTTTATCTATAGCATTAACAGTGTCCTTCAGAGTATGAACCGCCATCTTATCCACGGGGAACAACAAGAGCAGGCTTCGTCGTTTGAGCTTCATCGCCGGCAAATACTCCCAGCAATGAACATGTAGAAAGGAAGCTTCCGGCAGTCATCTGTGTTTTGATGAATCGGCAAGCTGTCGGAGCAATTAGATTGCGGATTCATCTGCGATGGTTGTGCAGTACGAATAAATGCCTTTCAAATGTTCTTTGATAGCAAGCATGAATTGTTCCTTCCTTCTGCGGCTGACATCTACCCTGATTTCATTACTCATTACAAGTGTACCGCCTTCGCCGCGCACATATTCCTTTACATGTTCCAGATTTATCAGGTACGAACGATGAACGCGAAGGAATTGATTTGCCGGAAGCAATTGCTCGATGTCAGTCAACGGACTGGATATCAGCATTTTTTTATGGTTTGCCAAATGCAGGGTGGTATAGCTGCGGGCTGCAGTACAAACTACAATCTCATCTGCATCAATTATAGCAAAACCATTAGCGGTAGGGACACGAAACTTTTGTGCCATCATGATTTAAAAATTGATTCGGTAATTGAAGTTTGGATAGAATCCCAATTGGTTTTGCGTGCGAATTTTTCCTGAACGGTTATCGTACCACTGACTATAAATGTTTTGGGTGTTGGTTACGTTCTGGAAGTCGACAAAGAATTCCTGCATCATTTTTTTCTGGTTCATACGATAGGTCAATTTTATGTCGAGGCGGAAGTACTTCTTCGTACTGAGTTCAAATGCCCGATCTTCTTCATAAATGGCTTTGCCGGCCGACAGAGAGGATGCTTCGTCAATTGGTGTATACCGTTTGCCTCCCGCGCCGGTAGCTTTAAAGTCCACCGCTATTGTATGAATATCTCCCACTTTCCATTCTTTACCTGCCAGTAAATTCATCACATAGTTTCCATTAAACACGGTATTGTGCCATACATTATTGCTGCCTTTGTATTTTGAATCAAATACGGATGCCGTACCTAAAACATAGTATCCTTTGGAGAAAGGTTTCTCAATGGTCAGCTCCAGTCCATAATTGTATCCTCGGCCTTTATTCACCAGGCTGTCTTCCAGACCGGCCCCATATCCTGCCCCGATATTCAAGGCCGACCAGGAACTGCTTCTCTGCTCTACCGGAATATGATGCAGGTATTGGCCGTAAGCTTCAATCTTGTACTTCCAGCTGTTGTTAAATACTTGTTCCCAGCCGGCTACTAAATGGTGAGCTTTGTTGAATCCTAAATTTCTATTTGTTTGGATATTTACATCGGGAGCAATTCTGGTTTCCAGAAAATAGGTCATAAGGCTTTGCATCTGGCTGTGACCGCCATACGCGAAGGTAATTGCTCCGTTATGGGTAGCGGCGTAGCGCATGCCTGCTCTCGCGTCGAGCGAAATATTCTTGTTTAGGGCCAGATACTGACTATATAATCCGCCGTTAAAAGTTAATCGGGTATTGAACCTGTGTTGCCATTGGCCAAAGGCCCGCAACAAATGTGTGTGGTTTTGCTCCTGCATGAATGGAATAAAACCGTATTGGCCATCCTGCATACTGTCTTTATAACTATAGTGTAATTGATCCGCAGTGATACCTGCAGTCAGATTGTCGCTTGCGGAAAATTTCTTGTTGAAAACGAAGCTTGCCACATACCGCCATTCAGATGCTTCTTCGCGGTATTTCTTGTGCGGCAATTGGTCCAGGTCGAGAGAATCCTGACGCGTTGTGACGCCACTACCGGTGGCAGCGAGCGTAAACGTAGACGAGGTGTTGTTGTTGTAAAAGTAGCTATGTTTCAGTCCCACTACCCCCATACGGGTTGCGTTATACAGGTTGTGATATGGATCGTTGTAGAAATTCACCGTATCTTTCAAATTCCCTTTGAAATCGATATTGCTGGTTCCACCCACAGCGAATAAAGTGAACTGCCCGACTTTACGCGTAGGTAAGTTTACTTTCAAACTAAGATCCTGATAACTGGGAACAGCTGCACCCGTACCTACATCCACGCCCAGTGATTTAATAAGTCCTGGAATGCTGTAGCGGTAGTACAGCAAATAGGAGGCTTTATTTTTCTTGCTAATCGGGCCTTCCGCTCCGGCTTCCAGCCCGTTAAAGCCTATTTGTGTGGTAAACTCGTGCCTGTGTGTATTGCCGTTTCGTAGGTTTACATCGAATACTCCGGAAGTGGCGTTGCCATATTGCGCGGGGAACGCGCCTGTAAAGAAAGCCGAGCGCCCGATTACATTATTGTTCAGAATAGTGACAGGTCCGCCGGTTACGCCCAGCGAACCAAAGTGGTTAGGATTGGGTATGTCCACTCCTTCCAGTCGCCACAGCAAGCCAATGGGCGAGTTGCCCCGAATAATGATGTCATTACGACCATCGTTCACGCTATTGACGCCGGCAAAATTAGCCGCCATCCTCGCTACGTCGTTGCGGCTGCCTGCATATCGGCGGCTGTCCTCTGCATTAAATTCTACGGCGCTCACAGTAGCATGCTGCAAGGCACTCAATTTGCTTTTTGCTACTATGGCCACCTCCTCAACCTTCGTGCTTAATTTTTCCAGCAGTTCAATTTCCAGTACTGTTTCCTTTCCTGCTTCCACTACTACATTGTCAATTTGCCGGGGCTCATAACCTACCTGGCTGGCTACTATACTTACGCGGCCAATCGGCACTTGTACTAAACTGAACGCACCCGTACTGTCCGTGGTTGCTACTATCTGAGTGCCGGGAATACTGATGTCTACAAAATCGATACCCCGTTTTGACTGTTGATCGATAACGATACCTCGTACGGTTTGTAGTTGCTGTTGCGCTATTGCCGAAAGTGAAACACTGAATAATGTGCCCGTTAGGAGCAGATGTTTCCTGGAAATACTATACATATATTAATGGAAAATTGAGGTCGGACGCTTTAGTATTGCATGCGACGAATGGGCCCTTTTGGCCAATTTTTGAGAAAATTTTTTGTGCAAAATTATTTCTGCTGCGATGCCCCTTGTGCCCTTAATCTATGAATTGCAAAATAGGCAGATGAATGGTGTACTTGAAGGATGATGGGTTTTGGGCGTAGATTAGCTCCTTTGAACTAGCTTAGGATGGCCTTGGGCTGGGAATGAAATTTGAATTGCAGTACAGCATTTTCGCTGAATTTATAGTGTTGCATTTGTTTCATAAAAAGGCGCTTCCAAATAATAAAACCAGGGGAATACCCTGATTCCGATTGATGTATCTGAGCATTTGTATCAAAGTCGCTGGATTATGAACTAATCCTCAGTTGCGTCTTTCACTTTCTGATTGCAGGTGGTGCAACGTCACCTCCTGCCATGCAGTTGGCATATCCGAACAGATAACCTCAAAACGTTCATTCACTACTAAAGTTTTTCCTTTGGCTGTTACAATGGTGATGCTTCCGGTATTAGATGCATTTATTTTGTTGTAGTCAAACCGGATAAACTCCCGTGCGACACGCGCTATGAAATTATTTTGTTTGTGCATTTGTTCATGTAGGGGAATTGTGGGAGGCAAGGGGATTGCCATTGCTACAAAGGATTGGACAATTGGGGATTTATGTGTGCAGACAAGAAACGAGTATATATTTTCAAGGTTCCGGTTGAGGACCCGGCCATGTGCTTCCTCTATTTCCTAAGCCGGGTCAGGTTAAAATCAGGAATGTACCGGTTTAACTTTTGCTGAGCTGGATTTCGAAATTGTTGTTGATGTTTTCCAATGCCTAAGTTGAGTTGGGAAAGTCTTTCTGCAATTGGAACGCTATGGAAGGATAGTGGACGAAAAAATGGATCGGTATTTTCTCGATTGGTTTGGATTCTCATAATAGTGGTAACAAATTTTGTTTGGTTAAACGAGATTGGTTATAGACTGGTTGTGGCAGCAAGCTATTAGAGCCATTTGCCTGCTGCAAAATTAGGTTGATTTTTAAGGTGGTATAAGCGTAGAAAATCTTAATTTTCTAACTGAGTATTTCTACTTATCAGTACGTTATATTCTCTCCAAGCGCTTGCTGGTGCGGTTTCTGGCTAAAGTTTAGTTAAAAATATTTATGTTTGCCTCTGATGACCGGTAAACCAATAAACCAAATTTACCTGCCCACACGCATTAAGATCGGTCTCATAACTATGGCACTTTTGCTGGTGGTAAACCAAGCCGCACAAAGCCAGCAAATCAATCCTGCACCGGTTTTCAAGAAACCGGAGGATTCAGTTATGTACTTGATCAAAGGGGCAGACAGAATTCAAAATGTTCAACCAGACAGTGGTGCAATTGCTTCCGTAGCTTACGCTGATGGCCGGAAGCACCGTTTCATTTCGAGTGTCGCATGGTGGTTAGACCTGATGGCCAATAACTATTGTAGCAATGGTAGCTTCGATAGTGGCACGTATCGTTTTTGCGGTCCTGTTTCTTTTGATGCACAAAGTCTGCGATGTCGTAAACATTTTGTAGCTGCAGCAAGCGCAACTATAGAAAACTACTTTCCATTGGGTATGTACGATAGTGCGGCGATTAGTTGTTATAGGATTATCGATTTATATCAGAACAACGCAAATAGCCTGGAAATTGCTTCCGTTCGGCCGCTTATTGATGCTTATCAGTACCTGGCAGTTTGTTGGCTCAGGATGGGTTTTACCAGCAGGGCACATAAGTACATTCTAATAGCCGAAAACCTTACGGGTATACATGATGAGTACTACTTGCTTTCGTCTGTGCTGCTTAAAAAGGCCGGTATTTTTTTAGAAGAACACCGGCCCGACAGCGCACTTGCAACGCTGCAGCAATGCCTGACTTATTTAGAACCTGATGATACTTCAAAGTGTGCAGAAGTTCTGGTGAATACTGCATTGGCCTACGCCCAGCAGGGGCATACGTCGCTTGCAATTCAGTCATTGAACAAAGTTATGTTTGCCAACACGGGTCCGGCTATTGATTCCGGGCTGAAGATTACTGCCACTCAAATATTGGGAGATGTTTACTATCGATCGGGTAATTATCAGAAGGCCAGGGCAGTGTTGGAACCTCTGCTCCGTGAGGCTTCGAACAGAAAGTTGAATTTCCATTCCCTTGCGGCTGTTCGAACTTTGGCGCAAACATATTTTGCTCTTGGGCAGCCCACTCTTGCTTATAGTTTGCTAGATAGTTTAATTGAACGATCCGAGTACCTGCGTAATAAGGATAAGTTTCAGATGCTTAATATGATGGACGAGCACTTGTTGACTGCCGAGAAGGACAAAAGGATTATTCGGCACGAACTTCAGCTTGCGCGCCAAAAAGCTAAGTTGCGAGAAAAGAATACCTGGATCGGCGTCTCTTTTGCAGGTATCGCTACTTTAGGATTGTTTGCCGGAATGCTGTTCAGGTCGCGTAAACAGGAACGCCGTTTGCAACTTCACACGATACAAACCTTAAAAAGCGAACGCGAAGTGCTGCGTCTGCGCGCCATGTTCCAGGGTGAAGAAAGCGAACGGGAGCGCTTTGCACGCGAATTGCACGACGGATTTATAGCCCAATTGTCTGCGATAAAGATGAATCTTTCTTTGGTTCAACCAAAAGTTGCTTACGAAGCTCAGCATCGCGATGCTTTGTCGCTTTTGGACGAAACAATTCACGAATTGTCGCAAACCGCTTATAACCTTATTCCGGTGGTGTTGTTGCGCAAAGGCCTGGCGGCAGCTATTGAAGCATTCTGCGTGCGGGCGGCGCAGATTCATAATCTCATGATTAACTGCCATGTTTCAGGCGAAATTCCCTTGCTGCAATATGATTTTCAATTAGCAATATACCGAATGGTACAGGAAGCAATTCACAATGTAGTTAAACATGCCCATGCCAGCCAGGTATTGGTGCAAATAGATTGCAACGATTATTTGCTCGGCGTGACCATTGAAGATAATGGTTCTGGCATACAAATAGTGGAAAATGAATTAAACGGTTTAGGGATCGATAGCCTTCGAAAGCGGTCTGCAAGTTTCAATGGTTCCCTGAGTATTGGCCCGGCAGCCAATGGAGGTACGGTAGTATACTTTGAATTTGAAATCCTGCGGTATTTGCTGCGTACCTGATAATATATGAGCATAAGAATAGCATTAACCGACGACCATCCATTAATACTTGCAGGAGTAAAGAAACTGCTGGAGCAATATGCCGAGATGGAAATCATAGACTGCTTTAATAGCGGTACATCCTTGCTTGAAGGCCTGCGACTGCGCCAGCCTGATGTTCTGTTACTTGATATTCAATTACCCGACGTGAATGGAAATGAGTTGATACGGGAGATTGTCAGAAATTATGCAGGGGTACGCATCTTAATCCTTACCAATAATAACAGTACTTTCTTTTTGAAAGACATGATCCGCAATGGTTGTAAAGGTTATATCCTGAAAACGGTCGATAGCGAGACGCTTCGCTATGCCATACAGGAAGTATATCAGGGACGCGAGTATATTCAACCCGAATTGAAAGAACAATTGTTGCAGGAGACATTGAAACTGCGCCCGCAAACTGCAGCACAGTTTGTGTTGACAGCTCGGGAAAAAGAAGTTCTTGCATTAATAGCAAGGGAACTTACCAGCGCCGAAATTGCGGCAAAATTACATTTGAGTCCGCGTACCGTCGAAAACCACCGGTTCAGTATAATGCAGAAAACAGGTGTAAAAAATACAGCTGGTCTTACCCGGCTGGCGCTTGAATTGGGTTTAGGCTAATTGTTTTTTTCAAACTTGATTTCGTCTTTCACTTGTATTCCAGTCCCCCGCACACACTGCTGCACAGTTATCTTATCTTTGCGGGAGATTAAAACCGAAGCTGAATGTTCTTGCGATATTTTTTTTCGGTTTTGTGCTTGGAAGGGAATATATATGTGCGTCTATAGTTTTTGATTGTAAAAATAATTATGAAAAAGTCCGAAGCTACCCGTTTAGAGATTCTTCAAAAATCTTTCGAGCTCATTTATGCAAAGGGCTATCAAAATACCAGTATTGATGATATTTTGGCTACTACCCGGTTAACGAAGGGAGCATTTTATTATCATTTTAAAAGTAAGGATGAAATGGGGCTGGCCATTATCAATGAGCTAATGAAGCCGGTGCTCAACCGCAGTTTGATACAACCGCTGATGAATGCTTCCGATCCCTCTAAAGCTATATATGATATGATGTATGGCTTGCTGATGGAAAACCCTTTTTTGAGAGTAGAATATGGTTGCCCTGCTGCTAATTTCAGCCAGGAAATGACGCCCTGGAATGCGGACTTTAGCCTTGCACTCAATGAAGTTACCGATAGCTGGAAAAAGGCTCTTTCGAATGTAATTGAACAGGGCAAAAAGTCGGGACACTTTAGAAATGATGTACCGGCGCGACAGGTAACCTTGTTTATTCTTACGGGTTACTGGGGTGTGCGTAATCTGGGAAAGCTGGAGAACAGTAAGAAAACGTATTTGCTGTACTTGAAAGAGTTGAAAAGTTATCTCGCTTCCTTGCGCTAAAAAATATTTTATAAAACATACCACTTAGTTTGTTTTTATATTAGCTTTGCAACTGGATTATATAGGATCTCCGGGGATGGTGTTAAAATCCTTTTCTTTTATCAAAAAAACATACTAAGTAGTATCTTTTTTCTTATGTTCGAGTTGTTGACATTTTACCACAATTCTGTCCGCTGGCTGGTTTGCATTTTACTAATAGTAGCACTTGTTCGTGCCGGACGGGGTTATTGGGCTGATTTGCCTTTTACCAGGACAGATAATTTAGTTCGCTATTGGACGGGAGGTGTGGCCCATGTACAACTATTGCTGGGTATGCTGCTTTATTTCCAAAGCCCTTTGGTCCGTTATTTTTTCGCTCATCAGAAGGAGGGTATCCAGCAAATGAGTTTGTATTTCTTCCCGTTGTTACACGGTGGTTTGATGTTGTTGGCTATTGTACTTATAACAATTGGTTCCGCCCTGGCAAAGAGACAGGTCGATGATCTTAAACGTTTCAAGTCGATATTGGTTTGGTTTGGTTTGGCCTTGCTGCTGATTGTTATTGCGGTTCCCTGGCCGTTTTCACCCTTGGCAGCGCGACCATATTTCCGGTAATACTATGATGCGCTTGAGGATATCACTCCTTATATTTTTCGTCCCGCTATTGGTTTCACAATTTGAATGTTGAATAATTCTGCCTTATGATCATTAAATTATTTTCTTCCCGATGGGGAAGGTTGCGTGTGCTCGCTTTTCTTGAAGGCAGCTCCCTGTTGTTTTTGCTACTTATTGCTGTTCCTTTGAAGCACGTGAACAATAATCCGTTCTGGACGCAGACGATAGGACCGGTGCACGGGGCTTTGTTCCTGTTGTTTCTGTTGAATACCCTTGCAGTGGCTACCGAACATAAGTGGCGGCTTAAGTTCACGCTCGGGGTTTTGGCTTCCTGTTTTATTCCGTTCGGTACTTTTTATGTGGACTTTAAATTCTTTAGAATGAAGTGGAAAGAGGATTACAAAAAGCAATTTAAATCATGAAATTTCTTGTCTCTGTTTTGGTGCTGGCACTTATTTTGTATGGCATATACCGGACCTATACCTATGTGCACTTGGCCGATGGGTTGGAAACGAAACTGCGTAAAGGAGCGATAATCCTGGATGTACGAACGTCGCGGGAATTTAAGATGGGGCATATAGCAGGGGCGGTAAATATATCGTTGGGGGAGCTTCGGAACCGCTATGTTGAGCTGGATACTTCAAAGGTATATATTACTACCTGTTCGCATGGATTAAGGAGCGTAAAAGCCGCCGATATACTAAAGGAACGCGGATTCGCGCAGGTCTACAATGGTGGAGCCTGGACTGATTTACAAAAGATGGTTGAGCACCTTTCTTTGTACTGATTGGGTTAAAAAAATATTCAGATGTGTTGCGTAATCAGGACGACAAATTCATCAATTCCCGGTTCTTACAATTTTGAATAATGCACGATTGTTGGCAAATTGTATGATGGCCAGGTAAGTACCGTTCCCCAGTGTTGCGGCCTGCCGGGTAAGGGTTTGATTAATCATTGCTTTATCTCCTGTACAGGAAATAAGTTTCCTTCCCAGTAAGTCGTGAATGCCCACTTCAAATTTAGTTGCCGGATCCAGGTTTGTTTCCAGTTGCAGCATGTTGTTGAAAGGGTTGGGCCATATTTGTATGTCTGCACTTTTTGCCATTTCATGAACGGATGAATTATCTACATAAATCCAAACCGAATCTTTGGCCATACAGCTACTGCCCGAAGCTGTTGCTGTCAGTCTATAATGTGTACTAAAGGTCGGACTGGCCCAGGGGCTCTGCACATTGGCATCGTCCAATTCTGTGGCTGGCGACCAGGAGTATTGTAATCCCGGATCTGCTGCAGTTACAGCTATTTGAATACTGCAACCAAAGCAGATGGTAGTATCGTGGGTAAGTATCTGCACGGGTAATTGTGGTAATATGTTTAGAGAAGCAACGCCGAGTGTGTCGGGCGTTAAAGTGCCACAATTATTAAAAGGAGAAAGCAGATAGAGACTAAGGGTCCTTTCATCACCCGTACCGATGGCTTGTACGGGAACATCTACATAGCTTTGCCAGGGAGCAATGGTCGCAGTTCCAGTCATCGGCTGATAATCTAAACCAGATTGTGCAGTGCCTCCAAGCACATATTGTACGTTGAGTGTGGCATTCATAGCTGTTGCCCTATGTATGCGAAACTTGGCAGGCATGCAGCCCCGTACCGCGTATGGCGTGAGTGAAGAGCCGTTAGCTCCACCTATAGCCTCTACCCATAAGCTGTCGGTCGAACGCAAACTGCCGGCCTTGATAAACAATCCCGAATCATACAACCCCAATCGTGGATTCATGGACTGGTTATCTGTAGGCTGATATACCAAGTCGTCGTGCCGGGCGCCATCGGCTACCGCGATTTTAAGTCGGTAGGTATCGCAAGGCGTAACATTGCCAGAGGCAATCAGCGGAGTGGTAAAGCCATTAAAGATCAGGTTCTGACCATTGTTGCCTAAATAGTCGACGTAGAACTCTTCATGATTTGGCCCTTCACAACTCCCAGAGCCATTATTGATCGTATTAACACCCACCGGGATATTCGTTCCCGGCACCAGCGCCAGGTTCTGATTCCATGACTGACCCGGTTTACTCAGGAATATACCCATCACATCATTGGGCCATTTACAGGCGTTAGCCGGGTATTCCTCTGAAGCAAACACATATTGCATGGATATGAATGGACCTTTCGGGATAAAATCAAACTGCATCGCATTCGCATCGATTACACTGTCGCCATTGTTGAGCGCGTTTAATTCTGGTACCCATTGGCTATAGCGGTTCTGACCATAAGGATAAGGCCAGTTGGAATTCACTACATTGGTTCCAGGGTTAAATCCCGAACTAGTATAAGTGGCAGGAATAGTTAGAGATGGATTAAACCCATTCCAATAGCTAGGTGCGGTATGGATCACTCTTGCGGTTGCCATTAAAATCCCACTGTCTATGCCGATGTCGCTGGGACCATTAAAATGAAAAAGTCCATAGGTAACGTTACTCGATGAAAGCGAAGGATTAGGAATTTGCCAGCCAAAAGCGAAGTACTTTTGGTCAAATAATTCCACTTCTCCACTTGCAGGCGCTATGCGGTTAAAAAGGGTATCAGGTAACATCGGTATACCCCAGGTTGGAGACGGGAGGTAAGTAGATTCGCAAATTATGGAAAGATTAGATTGTCCCCGTATAGTAGATACGGTTATGATGAGCGAGAGTGTTAATAGGGGGGGTATTTTCTTCATGGTACTCTGCGGGTAGTTGAAGTTAAACGTTAATGTAGGTGTTTTAGATGCCTCATGTTATCTTTTTGTAAATGTAAGATGTGTTTCTATAAAAACAAATAGGGAATTTTCAGCGAGTGACGCGTTGGGATTACTTCCGTAATCCCTTTACGAGGGAGGCTACAGCAAAGATGAAGCCGGTCGCTTCGCTACCTGTTTTTTGCTTGCTGATGATCCTGATAAAGATATTGTTCCTTGGGATTACTGGCGTGATCCCTTTGAGGGGGAGGCTACAGCAAAAATGAAGCCGGTCGCTTCGCTACCTGGTTTTTTATTTTGATGATTTGCTGAAACTGCGTTTCGCAAATCGTCAAAATAAAAAACCCGACTATCGTCGGGCTTCATTTTTGCTGGCGGAAGGAGAGGGATTCGAACCCCCGGACCTTTAACAGTCAACGGTTTTCAAGACCGCCGCAATCGACCACTCTGCCATCCTTCCGGGCGCAAAATAAAGGCAAGCATTTCAATTTTCAAAAAAAAAGAAGAAATATTTTTGAAAGCCTTTACTGTAGCGGCTTTCCTAACATTGCCTTCACAAAAAGAATACTTAACTTCATGGAAAATATTAATGAGTGATGACTGCCGCATTCAAGACTTCAATTTGGTTTTATACGATACTGATGGCCTTACTTTGTTATAGCCCGGTAACCAATGCTACATCCTTTAACTTTGCAAACATGAGCAATCAACAAAACGATAAGAACATAACACAACATACCGATACCGCTACGTTCGCAGCCGGATGCTTCTGGTGCGTGGAAGCCCTTTTTCAACAGCTAAACGGCGTGCAAGCCGTAGTGTCGGGTTATACCGACGGGCATGTAGTCAACCCAAGTTATAAAGAGGTATGCACAGGTACCACAGGACATGCAGAAGCCTGTAATATAATATACGACCCGGCGCTTATATCCTTCGAAGAATTATTGGCCGCATTCTTTACAGCCCATGACCCCACACAACTTAACCGCCAGGGCAATGATATTGGAACGCAATACCGCTCCGGTATTTATTACCACAACGAAAGCCAAAAAGAGCTGGCCGAATTTTATATTAAAAAGCTAAATGAAGCCCAGGCTTATAACAGCCCAGTCGTAACCGAAGTAAAACCAGCTACCGTATTTTACGTGGCCGAAAACTATCATCAGGACTATTATAATCAAAATGGTAATGAAGGGTATTGCAGACTTGTAATTCAACCTAAACTTGAAAAATTCAAAAAGGTATTCCAGGAAAAACTAAAGAAATAATACTACCGCACAGGGCAGCAGGCCGCCAATGGTTGTGCGCCTGCTGTCCTGCGCGATTGTTTGAATAAGCTAAGTGCAAGTTCTCTGAAAGGCCTGCTACCGGCGGGATGCGGGAATTCCGTTTAATCTTTACTTCTGTTTGTGCTTTGGCTCGTATATGAGCCTGATAAACGAACTGAGGCGCTCTTTGGATTTGTATACCGGTACTCCGGCCACTATACCCAACATCAGCTGGTCAGAAATGCCGAGCCGCATTTGAGGCCGCACGGTCATATCGAATTGCCGGTTGTAAAATTCCTTATTGAACTCTACTCCGATAAAATTTCGCGTACCGCTGATCATATAGTGAAAACTGGTATTAACTTGCCAGTTGGTATGCACTTCCTTACTGTTGAAGTCGTGTTCTATTACAGGACCGGCATATACGAGCGTATGATAATTGTCGCCCCATCGCTTGGCAGCAATAAACACCGGATTATATACATTGCTCCGCCATACGCGACCCTCGCGGTATTAATTGAACGGGCTGAGCTCAAACTCATGGAGGTAGGCTACAGCCATCGACGTTTTGTAATGTTCGGAAACGAAGAAGGAATATTGCGCCGCTAATTTGAGGCTGTTTAACCTGCTGCCAGGTGCGTTACCTGCGCCGGGTTCTTCTTTCCTGCCCGGATAGTAAAAGGAGAAGGGCAGCTCGACCTCAAGACCCAGCCGGTTAATGGGAGCCCACTCATACTCGACCAAAGCCTGGTAGGCATCGTAATGTAAATTGTCGGTGAGGCCCATGCCAACATTCCATTCACGTTCTCCTTTGCGAGCCCCCAGATCTCTGATCAGATCTATATACAAGGGTTCGGCATGCAGCACTTTATCCGTTTGAAAGGTGTTCTCTACTTCCTCAATATAGAGACTGTCGAGCCTGTCTTTGTTATTGGCTAACTCGTCTGTTTGGGCAAATAGGCTGATGCAGGGAAGTAACAGTGTAAAAGCTCCGCATAACGATTTTCCAATCATAAGCAATGTTTATTTCGATAGAGTTACTTTTTAAAAATCCTGAAAATATCCATACCGTTTGCGTATAGCATTAGCGCCAGTAACAGTACAAGACCCACGGTTGTCGCGATCTCCATGACCTTCTCGTTTACCTTCCGACCGGTTACCATTTCTATGAGCGTAAAAACTACATAGCCTCCATCAAGCCCGGGAATGGGCAACAGGTTCATAAAGGCCAGCACAATGGAAAGAAAAGCAGTAACACTCCAAAAGTGTTGCCAGTCCCATTCAGGTGCGTATATTTTCCGCATCGAATCGAAGCCACCGAGCCCCTTGTAAGCGCCCGTTTTCGGATTCAAAATCAGTTTGAACTGTTGTACATAGAAATTGAGTTTGTCAAGCGCCATACCAACACCTGCAGGAAACGATTCAAAGAATCCAAACTTGCGCACTTCGAGTTTGTAAAGTCCCATCTTTTCGAAATCTTCCGTTTTCTCCGGCACCAGCCGAACTATTCCGAGAGCACCGGTATCGTTGACGCGGGCTGAAATGATCATTTCTTTACCATCACGTAAAATCTGCAATTGCGTTTCCTGTCCTTTGTTCGCTTCAATTTGCCTGCGGAAGTCTTCAAAAAACGGAGTTGCAGTGCCATTAACGCCCAGCATGCGGTCATTCACTTTAAGGCCTGCCTGCTCGGCGGCCGATCCTTTGGATACCTCGCCAATTATTGTGGGCAGGGGAATGCTGAATAGCTGGCTGCCTTTGTTGTCGATGAGTTGTTCAGCGAAGTTTACAGGAAATACTATTTTTTGCTCTGAACCATTGCGGTCTACAATCACTTCTGTGTTGGGCTGGAACAGGGATACCATTACTTCATCGTAGTAATGCAGTGTTTTTCCATTTACGGCTACAATTTTATCTCCGTCTTTAAAGCCGAGTTTATAAGCCAGCGAGTCTGTTACTTTTATGCCTGAAGTCAATTCTGATAAAGGCAGACGTTTTTGACCCCATACAAATAAAACCATTGCATATATCAAAAATGCCAGCAGTACATTTACAATAATACCTCCAAGCATGATCAATAATCGTTGCCAGGCTTTTTTGGAACGGAACTCCCATGGTTCGGGTGGTTTAGCCAGTTGTTCTTTGTCCATACTTTCATCTACCATCCCCGCTATTTTTACATAACCGCCCAAAGGAAACCAGCCGATACCCCAAAGCGTATCACCTATTTTTTTCTTAAATAAAGAAAAGGGAAGCACATTGCTGAATGGGAATAGAAAGTCGAAAAAGAGGTAGAATTTTTCCACCCTGGTTTTAAACAGGCGTGCAAAGAAAAAGTGGCCACCTTCGTGCAGTACAATCAATAAGGAAAGTGCCAATACGAATTGCAATACCTGTACCCAGACTCCGGACATATTTAATAGTAAGTTTGAATTTTTTTTGGTTTGCTCCTGACAAAAGGAGCCTGTATTGATCTAGCTGTAAAGCTGGCTTTTCTTTACCAGGCTTTCTGTAAGCTTTCTTGTTTCCGTATCGGTTTGTTCCAGTTCTTCCAAAGTAGGTGTTTCAATAAAGGCAATGTCGGATAATGCTTTTTCAATAATATCGTTCATTTCCAGGAAGCCTACTTTATTGTTCAGGAAGCTTTGTACCACCACCTCATTGGCAGCGTTGAGTACGCAGGTGGCGTTACCACCTTTGTACATAGCTTCCTTGGCCATAGCCAGGTTGCGGAAGGTCTTGTAATCGGGCTGCTCGAAAGTGAACTTCGAAAAATCCCGGAAATCAAAACGCTTGAATGAATTTTGTAGACGCTGCGGATACGACAGGGCATATTGTATCGGCAATTTCATGTCGGGCAGTCCCAGCTGTGCCTTCAGTGATCCGTCGCAAAACTGCACCAGCGAATGTATGATAGATTGTGGGTGTATTACCACATCAATCTGATCGTTTTCCAAACCAAACAACCATTTAGCCTCAATCATCTCCAGGCCTTTGTTCATTAAGGTAGCGGAGTCGATGGTTATTTTAGCGCCCATTACCCAGTTCGGATGCTGCAGGGCATGGTCTTTTTTTACATTCACCAGGAAATTGGTTTTCTTTCCCAAAAAGGGACCTCCCGATGCTGTCAGAATAATTTTTTCTACGCTGCCAGGCTGTTCGCCCACGAGGCACTGAAACAAAGCAGAGTGTTCGCTGTCTACCGGCAAAGGCATAATATTTTTTTCGCGAGCCTTTTGCATCACAATTTCACCCGCTACTACAAGCGTTTCCTTATTGGCAATTGCAACCTGCTTGCCTGCTTCAATAGCGGCCAGGGTAGAGTGCAATCCTGCAAAGCCAACAATGGCTGCCAGCACCATATCTACCGTATCCCATTGTACCACGTCGCATAAAGCAGCTGCCCCGCCATAAACTTTGATGTCGGTATTGCTGAGTGCTTTTTTTACAACTTCAAGCTGTGATTCATCCGTGATTACTACCGCGTTGGGCTGGTAACGGAGGGCTTGTGTGATAATGAGTTCGGTATTTCTGTGTGCCGAAAGGATTTCTACGGAAAAAAGCTCCGGATGTGCATCTATCACATCCAGGGCCTGGGTTCCGATCGAACCTGTTGAGCCTAAGATCGCTAATCTCTTCTTCATAATAGCCCGCAAAGGTAAAGAATAGAAAGCATAAATACCCCGCCTTAAGGAGGGTGTGCCAACCGGGGGACGCAGATTGTTATATCGCTTTTGTTAACGTATAACTGTCTGAATTAAATTCTGCTGGAAGAGCAGGATAATTTAGAAATTGACCTGTGCCTGAAGCCGCAACAGATTTCCTTTTTGAAAATTATCCCGCAAAGTATAGTCCTCGAACCGGCGCGATGAAATGGCATAGGTTGCAATGAGCTCAAACTGGCGGAATGGCTGCCATTCAAGTCCAAACTCTACATCATTTACTTTGTAACTACGCGCATCCAGCTCAAATTTCTTGGCACCTTCATAGTATTGAACACGAGCAAATGGCAGGAACACCTGGTTTTTAATCGTAGCTCTGTAAGATAGCATAAGGTAACCACCCTGCAATTTTTTCACTACAATAGAATCGCTCTGTTTGTCAAATTCTGGTCCGCGACCAATATTGTATTCGGCCTGTATACCCCAGGGTTTAGGATACATTATAAAGGAGGCGGCCAGGCGCTGGTCTGTGTAGCTTCGGTTTTGGGTAAGCCTGGTTCCATCGCTCAACTGGTCGGAAGGAATCACAAACTGTCCGGTGTATGCCTGAATTCCGGGTTCGATAATTTGATCGCCTGCGGCAAAAGGGTAGGTAATTCTGGTAACAAGATGTGGTTCGTTGTTAAGTTCCGGCTTATTGGAGGTTTGCCCGTTAAAGGCTCCAAAGGCAAATATGCCATAGTCGCCCGAACCTTTAAGCCCCTCTTTTATAAGCTGGGCAAATAGCTCCCGTTTGGCTGCAGGTGCCCAATAAAAAAATACGCCCAAATCACGTTCGTTGCTGAAGGCGCTGTTGATTCCATCGCTCCGGTCGAGTGGCAGGCGGTTCTGGCTCGATTGCATATTTTCAAAACCATAAGGAATTTTGCTTTGCCCTATGCGAAAGCGAAATTCATTTTTCGCGTCTATGCCTATATCGAAATAGGCATCGCGAATTTGTCCGAAATGTAGTTTCTCATTCGAAACGGAACTGGCAAAGTCGGGCTGGAAGTAAAAGAATATACGCTTGCCTATCTGCCCGGAAAACACAAGTCTTGCTCTTCGCAATGAAAATCCGCCCCCTTCGCCCCAACTACGGTCACATTGTTCGCACTTCAGTTTCGGGTTGGTTTCCAGTAAGCGATTGTAGCGCACCTGTACATAACCTCTGAGGTTAATGTACTCGTACCATTTCTTTTCGGTGGCGAGCGCGGAATCAACCTGAGCTGGCTGTGCTTGCAGCATGCATACGCTCACCAGCGATAAGAGTAGAGTTAGGACTATACTTTTGCGTAAATAGTACATGTATTCGTTATTGGGTTGACTGGGTTACTTATTCCGAAGATTATTTTGGAATCTTCTCCAAAAAATTGAACGGGCGCAAAAGTACTATGGTAACAATTATCTAACCCTGCGTTTATAAAGATGTAAACATAAGGTAACATGGAAGTCACTGCCAGGTAACAATTAAGTAATAATTTCTTAACAGGGCTACGGTTAGTGCCGCTAAAGATCATGCAGCAATTGAGCTGGATCCCAGAAGCGCTGCTGAAAATCTTTGATCTGGTCGTTAACTACGCATATTCCTTCCTGCTCCAGCAATTCCTGCATAAGTCCGGGAGGATGAAAATGGTGTTTGCCGGTAAGCAATCCTTTGCTGTTGACCACGCGGTGCGCCGGCACATCGTCGAAAGCTTTAGCAGCATGCATTGCCCAGCCTACCAACCGCGCTGAGGAACCAGTACCAATACATCTGGCGATAGCCCCATAAGAAGTAACCCTGCCGCTTGGAATTTGGCGAACAATATCAAATATCAATTCATAAGCAGATGGGCCTTGCATATAGCTGATGGGTTAAAATGCCAACATCCCGTAGCATAAGGCTATCCGGGATGTTGGCTGTTGTTAGGTTTGGTTGTCCGGGCAGCGCGTAAGCTGCTACGACGGGGCTCGGGTACATTCTGATAGTCGTAAGGGCAGTGTTTGCAACCATTGCCGCAGCAGTAGCCCCGTTTTTCCAGATAGTGCGCCGTTAGCACCATATTTCCCTGCTCATTGAAGTAATAGTCTTTTCCTTCTTCAATTTTCATGTGGCGAAATTAGCCCGGAATCCTGGACATGTATTTTTTCATTTCATTTAGCTGCTCAATAATCTGTTCGTTTTTGGGCTTGGCAGCTTTTGCTTTAGTGAAATAGAATTTGGAGCCTTTGAAATCGCGGCGCTGTAAACAGATAGAAGCCAGTTGCAGGTAAGCCGTTGCGTTACTGTCGGCATCGGGAAGTCCCGATTGTACTGCTTTGCGCAAATGCTCGTAGGCCTCCTTCATATTACCTTTACGATAGGCAATAGAGCCCAGTTGCAGTAAGGCAGTTCCCTGAAAATCTTTATCTGCCGTACCTGCTGCCAGACCTTTCTTAAGTTCCGATTCTGCCAGATCCAGGTCGTCACTCATGGTTGAAAAATTTGCCTTTAGCATATAATACGCAGATCGCACAGGCTTATACAACAGGTTGGGGTATTTTACCTTGCTCAGTATTTTTTGGGCACCTTCCACATCTCCTTCTTCGATATATCGTTGAATAATCGTTACAGGGCCTACCAGAAAGTGTGCAACAACCATGAGAATGGCAACGAAAATAGGCAACCAACCCAGCCACCAGGTCACGCTTACACCCAGATATATACCAAGGGCAATCAATGCAATAGCTATCCACAAACGATTAAATACGATAAAACGACGCAGTCCGAACATAAATTTTGAATTGGAGCGCAAAGGTAAATCAAATATTGAGGATAGCAATACCAGCCTCCTGCTGGTACCGAAGGTTGTATTTTGTAAAAGAACCGTTAATAAGAAAAACCGACCGTTTATAAGGTTTTGGTTGCATATATGCGCATGGTTTATTCCATTTGTGCTATTACCGTTGACAAAAGACGGATTATTTCTTAACCCAAAACTATAACGAATGAAAAAAATCACAATCCTTGCCTGTGTAGCCCTCGCCGGTTCCCTGTTCTTTACTTCCTGCAAAAAAGATTATACCTGTACCTGTACCAGGGCTGGTTTGCCCAACCAGACCATTCCTATTAAAGCTACTAAGAAGGACGCAAAAGCTGCTTGCGAAAGCAGCACCTATAAGGTTGCCGGCTACGATTGTTCCTTAGACTAATCGCCCCTGTCTTTGCCAGCTTTAGCACTTCCTATATTTTACTTTAGGAATTAGTAAACAACCGCGCTACTGGCTTTTTGTTATTGAGTTTATCTAACAAACAACATCTTATTGTTTATTTAAACTCAAGTGTATGAAAAAAGCAATGGTCTTTTTAGGAGTCGCTGTAGCAGGTTTGATAACGCTGCCTTCATGTAACAAGGATTATGACTGCGTATGCAGACTTAACGGTGCGAAAGTGGAGACTTACTCCGTAAGAGAGAAGTCAAAGAACCTGGCTGAAGACGAATGTAACCGCAAGCAGTCCTCATTGGGCGTTACTTACCAATGTAAGATTGAGTAATGAAAAAAAAATTCATAATATGCCGGAACCGAGGGGTTCCGGCATTTTTAATATGAAAAGCCTGAAAGCGCTGATAAATGATGTTAAACACTTATATCCGGTTAGACAATCTAGGTCGTAGCAAATGAAGTAACTTTGGCGCGATGCAGCGTAACGATTCAGGGAACCTTATTTTTCAGCGGGCGGTCGCATTTGTGAACCAGACCAGCCAGCATATTTTCCTTACCGGAAAAGCGGGTACGGGTAAAACCACGTTTTTACGATATATCCGTGAGCATTGTTACAAAAAGATGGCAGTAGTTGCACCCACCGGCGTAGCAGCCATCAATGCAGGTGGCGTTACCATACATTCTTTTTTTCAACTCCCCTTCGGTACCTTCCTTCCAACCGCCCGGACTGTGTGGGGCGGTGACAATCAGAATATCTATAATCAAAATCAGTTATTAGCGAAGCTGCGATTGTCGCGCGAAAAAAGAACCCTCATTCGTGAGCTGGATTTGTTGATTATCGACGAAATTTCGATGGTCCGGGCCGATGTGATGGATGCCATCGATACCGTACTACGCTGGATACGAAACAGCAACGAGGTATTTGGAGGCGTGCAATTGGTGTTTATCGGTGATATGTTTCAGCTTCCGCCGGTGGTGCGCAATCAGGAATGGGATTTGATGGCCGAACACTACAGCAGTCCTTTTTTCTTTGATGCTTTATCGGTTAAGAGGGCGCAACCCCTGTATATAGAGCTCAAAAAAATATACCGTCAGCGCGATGCCGCCTTTATTTCAGTCCTGAACAATATACGCAACAATACCTGTGGTTTTGAAGATATAGATTTACTGCAACGCTACTACCGGCCGCATTTTGATGTGCCGCATGATCAGGGTTATATCACCCTCACTTCCCATAATTATAAGGCAGATGCCATTAATCAGCAGGAACTGGAGAAATTGCCGGCACCGCTGTTTAAGATTGAAGCCAGCGTAATCGATGATTTCCCGGAACATGCTTACCCCGTTGACAGGGTAATGTACCTGCGGGAAGGTGCACAGGTTATGTTTATCAAAAATGATAAAGGAGAGAAAAGAAGATATTATAATGGCAAAATTGGGCGGATTGAACGTATTGAAAAAAACGGCGAGGAAATATGGGTGTCTTTTCCCGGGGAAAAAGATCAGCTGCAGGTCGAACGCGAAACCTGGAAAAACATCAAATACCACTACGACAACGACGATGATGAAATAAAAGAAGAAGAGTTAGGCAGCTTTCAGCAATTTCCGTTGCGCCTTGCATGGGCCGTAACCATTCACAAAAGTCAGGGGCTTACCTTCGACAAAGCCATTGTAGATGCCGGTCAGTCATTTGCTGCCGGACAGGTGTACGTAGCACTCAGCCGGCTCACGAGTCTGGACGGACTGGTTCTCCGGTCCCGTATCGACCCAGACAGGATTATGACGGACGAACGTATTCTTGATTTTTCGAAAAATGAAGTCCCGGAGGACGAACTGGACAGGATTCTGGAAGACGCTCAGAAAATTTTTACAGAGCAGTCGCTGCTGCAGGCTTATAACTGGGACGATGTAGCAGAAGCCTGGAAGGAACATACAGAGAGCTTAAACATTCGCTCCTTACCTGATCCGCTGGAAGTGCGTGTGTTCAGTGACAAAATACTACAAGCATTGCTTCAGGAGCAACAGACCGCCCAGAAATTCAAAAAACATCTGGAACGTTTTTTTCAGATCGCTGCTGCTGCCACAGAGATTCATGAGCGGACATCGGCCGCGGTCAACTGGTTCCGTGATCATTTGGACAATGAAGTAATTTCCCCGCTGAAGGCGCATATCGAGGCAGAAAAAATCAAGCCGCGCACCAAAAAATATGTGAAAGACCTGCGACAAATACTGCAGTCGATCGAGCGCAAGCGGATACACCTGCAACAAACGGAATCGATAACTGCAGCCCTTGCCAGCCGGCAAAGTATGCAGGATATAATGGAAAAAGTCAGTTTGTTACACGTACCCTTATCCATACCAGCTGAAAAGGAAGAGGAGAAGAAAAAGGCGGTACCGGGTGAAAGCAAAAGAATCAGCCTGGAGATGTTTCGAAGTGGAAAATCTGCCTCAGAAATTGCTCAGCTGCGGCAAATGGCTAACAGTACGATTGAGGGGCATCTTGCCGACTTTGTAGGGACCGGAGAAATAGATATCAACCAATTGGTACAGCCGGATAAACAATTATTGATACTAAAAGAACTGGAGCAGATGCCCGAACCGCTTTCCAGCAGCATAAAGGAAAAATTAGGCGCCGCAGTTTCTTACGCCGATATAAAAGCCGTTACGAAGCATTGGCAACGAAACCGGGAACAGGCCGGCAGCAAGGTATGAGGAAGGAATGGCCAGACGCAGGTAATACAAGGTTCCAATCACCGTTATATTATGACCCGACTTTGGTAGCAGCCCTGGGACCAAGTGACGGGAGCTTTTTGTCCTGCAAGTTTTAATTTTGTTTGTCCCCCGGTAGATAAGGTCTTCTGCAAACAGACCGTAGACAAAACCGGGGATTTTTAAAAACTTTATAAGTATTCATGAAGAACATTGTTTTGGCCAGTACGTCCACCCTTTTTGGAGAGTCCTATCTGGAGTATTTACGACCCGTGGTTGCTTCCCTGTTTCAGGGAATCGATGAGATTATTTTTGTTCCCTACGCACGGCCCGGCGGTATAAGTCATGATGAGTATACGGTGAAGGCCGCGACTTTTTTTGCCAGCCTGGGCATTACGGCCCGCGGTCTGCATACCTTCAGCGATCCGGTGGCTGCAATAAGGGAGGCAAAGGGTTTTTTTACAGGTGGGGGTAATACATTTTTATTGGTAAAACAATTGCATGAACGGAATATAATGCGAGCGCTTAGTGAAGCCGTGGGTTCAGGTACACCCTACCTGGGAGCTAGCGCCGGTAGCAATATAGCCGGGGTGAATATGCGTACGACTAACGATATGCCTATAGTATACCCGCCTGATTTCGCTACCATGGCATTGGTTCCGTTTAACCTCAATCCGCATTACCTCGATCCGGATCCGGAATCTACCCATAACGGAGAAACAAGAGAAACCCGTATTAAAGAATTTCATACCCAAAATGATATTCCCGTTGTCGGTCTCCGAGAAGGCAATTGGATCAGGGTACAATATGGCAGATTAACCACCGAGGGCAGCAGAACAACCCGTATTTTTATCAAAGATCAGGAACCATTTGAGCTGGAGGCCGGCAGCAGTCTGGATTTTTTGAAATAGGTAGTCAATATTATTTGGATAAATTATTAAGTGTAACAGGCCTCCGGGCATCAGTAGTTCAATTATATCGGATATGAAAAAAGTATGGGTTATTGCAGGTGTACTGCTTACAATTGCTGCTTCCTGCGGGAAAAAGGAGCTTGACCCGGTTACGGGGTACAACTCGCGTCTGGAAATAGATGCACTACATTTTGTCAATGTGAACTATGTAGACAGTGTTGAGGCTACTGTCCAGTTTTCGTTTTTGGTTAATAAAGACACTACTTCGATACCTGATACAGTGAGGTTTACGCATAAATTTCTGGTAGGGAGTCTCACGAGTAATGAGCGTGTCGATTTTAATACGCCCCAGCACGCAGTGCGAGGTTCTTTCCGGATGATTATCCAGTTGTTTGGCGGAGGTGCCGACAGTGTACGGATAGGTAATTTTAATTATCGTCATAACGGAAACCATCTGCTTAGCAGGCCGGTAAGCTTTACTGGTGGACCAGGCATGTTTGTATCGCCCGAAATCGTTCATGATTTTTAAGCGATCGACATCAGGTCGGCCATATTAAAACGTATTTTTGCTATTGGAAACTACAAGCTGGTGCTGCCGCTGCCTTTTTACAAGGCGGAGGAAAGTCCGGACAGCATAGAGCAACGCACCATCTAACGGATGGGATTGTGGTACATACCGCAATACAGATAGCGCCACAGAAAATAACCGCCTCCGGGTAAGGGTGAAAATGTGTGGTAAGAGCACACGATAATTACAGGTAACTGTAGTTATGGGCAAGCCTTGCGTGATGAAATGCCCAATAGGTAAGCGATCGAGGGCTGCTCGTCCGATGCTTACGGGTAGGCAGATAGAGCGGTGCAGCAATGTACCGCCCAGATAAATGGCAGCAGCATTATTTATAATGTACAGAATCCGGCTTACAAGGCTTGTAGTTTCTTTCTTATTCCCAATCTCCGTTCAACTTCAGCACTTTTTCGATTACGTCCCGCACACAGCCGTAGCCTCCGGCAAGGGGCGATATATAATGAGAAATAGCTTTTATTTCAGCGACCGCATCAGCTGGGCAGGCCCTGAAGCCACATACTTGCATGGCCTTCAGATCTGGCATGTCGTCGCCCATATACAGCGTTGTATTGGGGCTTACCTGATATTGTTGCATCAGCTGTTGCAGCAATTGTACTTTGTCTGCAACTGCCACAAAAACATCTGTTACGCCCAGTTTATGCAATCTTTTTTTAGCTGCATGCGTGGTGCCCCCCGAAATTACCCAAACTTTATAGCCCTTTTTTATCGCCAGTTGTAGCGCATAACCGTCTTTAATATTCATTCGCCGCAGCAGTTCCCCATCTTCCTGCACATGCAGCATACCGTCGGTCAGTACGCCGTCAATATCAAAAACGAATACATGCAGGCCTGCAAAATGTTCCAGTACGTTCATAAGCTACAATTTCCGGGATGGTGTGGTTAAATGTGTTTCCTGTATAGAATGGCTGAGATCGGCATAAATAATCTGCCAGGTTTTGTTGTGCCGCAGGAGTTCCAGGTGCTTGTCCATGGTGGCCTCATCGTTGCGAATGGCCGGTCCGGTTTGCATTTGATCCGGCGGTAAATGTTTCAACTGACTAATGGTTTGCTCGATAATAGGTTGCAGTACATCAAAGGGTATATCGTTGGATACACAAAGTTCTCTGGCTATATGAAAAAGATGATTGCTAAAGTTATTGGCAAATACTGCACTAAGATGCAATTGTTGACGTTGTCTGAAATCGGCTTCCAATACTGATTGTGAGATGTCTTTCGCCAGTTCCAGTGCAATGGTTCTTGCCTTTGTGCTTCCTGCTTCCACTACCAGTGGTATTTGATCGCCTGCAGGAAGGTTGTTTTTTCGTACGGAGTACAGAGCCCAGATTACGGCAGTGTGTTCTGATATGCTATGCAATACTTCCAGGGGTACCGCACCTGCACAATGAATAACGGTGCGTCCCGGGATCACCAGCCGGGCCGCTACTGCACTTAATGCGTCATCTTTTATGGCCAGTATATATACATCGGCGTTGGTTACGATACGGGAAAGGTCATCGGTGGCTTCGGCATTCGTGCAGCCTGCCAGCGTTTGTGCATTCCCCATTGACCGTGAATATACCTGCACAATATCATGGCCGCTGGAATGTAGCCGGGTTGCAAAATACGTTGCAATATTACCGGAGCCTATAAATACGATGCGCATGTGTATGGGAAGATTTGCTGTGTTTGCTGGTTGCTCATATCAGGGAGGGGCTGCTAGGCATGTGCCAGAATATAATCCTTCATGAGTTTATGTACTTTTTCCTTCAAAGCATGCCGGTCGCTCATCGACAAACCTGCTGTGGGGATTGGTTCCAGAAAGTGATATCGGATAGTTTTTGGCCGCGCCCAGAATTTTGGTTTCATGGGTAAAATTTCCCGCGTGCCCATAATTACGGCTGGCATTATGGGCTTTTGTGCACGTATGGCTGCGATGAAAGCGCCATCGAAAAACTCCTGCAATGGTTCGCTGGTTTTATTGCGCGTGCCTTCGGGATACAGGCAAAGATGTAATCCCATTTTCAGGGTTTGCTGCATTTTGGTAAAACTCTCTTTCCTGCTTTGATCATCTTCGCGCTGTACCAGTATAGAGCCTGCTTTGTAAATAATTCCGAATAAAGGGGTCCTGGCCATTTCGGCCTTTGCGAGCGTCTTGTTGGGACCGGGTATCCAGGGTGTTGAAACAGGAATGTCAACCAAAGAATTGTGGTTTACGACTACTACATAATTCTCACCCGGTTTGAAATACTGTTTCCCTTTACGCCGGACAGGGCAACCGACCAGAGGTAGGAAAATGCTCATCCAGATTTTGTAGGTAGGATGAATAATGCGGGCGCGTACCGGCTCTTCAAACAAGAGGGCGATGCCAGCAGGAATCAGGACTATAAGCATGGTCAAAACAAAAAACACCATGCCTGCGAAAAAATATATATGTCCTGCTATTCGCTTAAAAATATTCATGCTTATCCGAAATGCGGGCCAAAGATAGGGAGCTCCTTCAATTTAACAGGTAAATACCTTACGAATTACCTCGGTGAACGTCGAAATATATAAAAATTCAGCTTGCTGTCTTTTTTATTAAAGATACTTCCTCAGAACTCAATGCAAGGCCCCCGCCATCTCACTACAGATAAAAATCCCAACCAGTATACATTTCAGCGCGTCTTAATATCTGGTGCAATAGGCTCGTTTATAAAGCCATACTGCTAGGCTGTCGTATTATTACTACATTTGATATTAATATGTATCACGCCCTGATAAAAAATGATTATTCTTTTATATTTGTGAACAAACAAAAATACCTGTTATGAAAATATACAAATACTTATTTCTTCTGGGATATAGCGCATTAGTAGGTGGAAGTAGTATTCATGCACAGGTCCCCGGTGGTGTATATGGCAACCTTAAAATGTGGCTGAAGGCCAACGAGGGCGTAACCGTAAGCCCTGCCAATACCGTTACCAACTGGGTAGAGCAAAGTGGCAGCGGTGTTCTGGGTGACTTTTCTACGCAGGGCGCCGCTATCAATAAGCCCAGCCATCAGCCGCCTACTTTTCTCCCTGCGGGAATTAATTTCAATCCATATATCGTATTTAACGCCACAGCCACACCCAATTCCGTGTCCAGTGCTAATGCGGTTACAGGTGCGCAAATACTGGATCCGGTCAACAACACCCTGTTTCAGGTTATCCGGTTAAAAACCATGACCTCAACCGGAGTGTGGCTGAAGTGGCAGTGGCAAACCAATCCCTATGGTGGGGCGCGTCTAGGCTGCGAAGTGAATAATCCCGGGCTAAGTGCCGGCCGTATACGTATGGATTTCCGGGGCAGTAATGTAGGGCCCACCGTAGTAGCCGATAAACATGCTTTGTCGACCGGCGTAATGGGCGGACAAAGTACCACCTTACGCCTCAATGGCGCAACGGATAATATTTTGAACGTTACCGCTACTTTTTCCCCCGGCACTACTACAGGCAGACTTACTTTGGGTGCCGAACCCTATGGCGACGATTATCCTACTAAAATTGACATAGCAGAGGAAATACTGTATTCAAGAACTTTAACCCCGCTGGAGCGTAACCAGGTTGAATCCTATCTTGCCGTAAAGTATGGCTTCACCCTGATGCAAACAGGACCGGATGCGAACGATTACACTGCATCTAATGGAACAGTAATATGGAACCATGTTGCGAATGCACCGTATTATAATAATATTACCGGCGTAGGTAGGGACGATTCGTCGGGCCTGCATCAGAAACAGTCACTTTCTATCAATAACCGGGCTATGGTTACTATGTACAGCGGCAATGTGCCTGGTGTATTTCCTGCATTGAACGTCGACAACAACAATGTGTTTGCAAACGACAGAAGCTATGTTCTGTTCGGCGATAACCTGGCCGATACCCTGGTTACCTTATGTGGCCCCGACGGTAGGTTCGCCCGCATGCAGCGCACCTGGAAAGTGCAGGTTACGGGAAGTCCGGGAACAGTAACACTGGCGCTGCAAAAAGCCAATGTGCCGCCCGCTATAAAGGCACTCATAGTTGCGTCGGACCCCAATTTTACTACCAATGTAGTGCAGATTCCGATGCAGGATAATGGCACTCAATTATACGCAGCACATAATTTCACCAGTAATCAATATTTCACCTTCGGCTCTATGCCTGTGCAATTAAACGGCGTAGTGGGTCCGGTAGTTTGTGAAGGCAATAACGGATCCGTTACGCTCAATCCAACAGATGGCATTTCTCCGATAAGTTATCAGTGGAATTCTACTCCGCCACAAACCGGACAAAACCTTTCGGGCGTTAGTCCGGGCGTGTACACAGTAACCGTAACCCACGGCAATGGTTGTACGTTCTCCGAAACATTTACCATCCCGGGTAGCGCCACGCCGGTTTACGCACGGGTAGTCGATACCCAAAATACCCTCTGTACATCAGACAACGGTGTAATAAAATTAGATGGAACCGGAGGAACGCCCTTTTATCAGTTTAGTTTGGATGGAAGTAGTTTCAGCACCAATAAGACTTATACAGGTCTGGCTGCCGGTGCCCACATTATCCGTATCAGAGATCAAAACGAATGCGAACACGATACCACCGTGGTTTTAACCAATCATAGCTACGAACTGGATGTCACTGCCGAAACGGGCGATGCCTGGTGCGATGCCGGTGGTTTGGGAGGTTATATGCGGGTTTCGGTGGAAGGAGGTACGGGACCTTACGGTTATTTCTGGGACGAGCTGCGAACAGGCAAAGGGCCGGTTATGCAAAATCTGCCGAAGGGCAGGTACAAGGTGACCGTCACTGACCGTTATGGTTGCACCGGCGAAGTGATAGAAGAGCTCGATGAGAACTATTGCTGCACCATATGGATACCCAACGCGTTCACGCCCAATAATGATGGTAACAATGATGTATTCAAGGCCATCCCTAACCGTTCTATCCCAAAATTTGAAATGAGTATTTTCAATCGCTGGGGACAACGCGTATTCAATACTGTTAGAGATAACGAGGGATGGGATGGTAATAACGAAAGCGGCAAGCCCGTGGATGCAGGTGTGTACTTTTATAAAATCAGGTACACCTGTGAAAGAGGTGATAAGGAATTCAATTACAGCGGCGATCTTACCTTAGTACGCTGATAAATCAATTATTAAAGAATTGAGCGGGAATAATCGGGCAGCCGACTATTCCCGCTCTTTTTTGCATAAACGATGGAGTAGAGATTTTAGCGATGTTGTGGAATTCAGGTGGGCAATTGTTTCCATAATTCCCCGGCTGCTCAAAGTTGTAAAATGTATTTGCCTTGGTTGTCAACGGTATATCCGGATGGAATAGGTTTTGAATAGGTACAAGCGTACTGAGGTTATTCACCCGAAAAATTATTCCATTATGAGAAAGTTAGCAGCCATAGTAGTCATATACGCCACGACACTGTCGTTAGTTGCCTGCGGAGAACGGAAAAATCCTGCTAATGACCCGGTGGTTAATTATAATGAGTCGGAAGCCACAACATTACCAGGTGCGTCGCCTGCCCGCGTAACGGATACAGTATTGGTTCCGCCGATTGATCCGGCAATGGACACCAATATTCAGATGTCCGACGCCAAGCCGTAACGGTTGATTATTACACGAATATTTTGATTGTAGAGCAGAAAAATAATTAGTTATGAAAAGTTCCCTTCTTACGCTGTGTTCCGGAATGTTTCTTTTGGGAGGATTGTATTTTCCCGGGGCCGGCCACCAGCAACAAAACCGGAAACAAGCGCAGCAAAAAACAGTTCAGCGTGTACGCAGAGCGGATACACCGGTGAACAATAGCCGTATTCAACCGAAAAATAATATACCGGAAAAGGATAAGACAGACTCCGTGCCTTTGCCGCAACCGAAGCCGGTACCTGTTCCCATTCCGGACACTATACACTAAGGTCCTGTGGGCTTAAAAACATTCAGCGAATAATAGAAAGATATTGATGGGTATGTTTGTTTTTCATGGGTATGTTTTGTTTTAAAAGAACAACGAGGGGAACCATTTGGTGGTTCCCCTTGTTGTACGCTACGCCACAGGTTTATAGTTTCGCAGCCTGAATTCTTAAAATCTTTCTGTTCTTCTTTTGTACCCGCATCTTCTCCGGTACCAGCTTCAAAATTTCGTCCATCAGTGTTTGTAATACACTCAGCCGTACAAAGTGATCATTGGTTACCAGCGAAATTTCCCGAACGGGTTCTTCTGCATCAAAGTAGCGAAGGTATTCGCTTTGGTCTTCCGTGAATTCAAAAGTTGCCAGCTCTGGTAAAATGGTTACGCCGCCATTTTTATCAACCATTTTGCGAAGCGTTTCTACATTGCCCGATTCATATTGGTATGGCCGGCTCTCCTGTAGTTTTTCGACATGCTCACTGCAAAGGTTCATAATCTGGTTGCGCAGGCAGTTACCTTCATTCAGCATCCACATACGCTTCAGGTCAATATCGTCTGGCGTGATTGTGCGCTTTTCCAATGCTTTTTCATCTTTCCCGAAATAGGCGATCAAAGATTCGTAGAACAGTGGGTATTCTTTGATATGGTTTTCTTCGAGCGGAGTACTTAATAAAGCACAATCCAGTTCGTCATCCTTTAGTTTCTTAATCAGGTCTTTGGTCTGTAGCTCTGTGACAATCAGCTTTAGTTCCGGATGCGCCTTAGCATGGTTTTCCAGCAGTTGGGGTAAAATATACGGCGCCAGCGTAGGAATAATTCCCATGCGGAACGATCCGGCTACGCTACCCTGGCGTTGCTGAATCAATTCCTGAATCTTCGAAGCTTCTGACAGAATAACTTTTGCCTGTTTTACGATTTCTTCTCCGATTTCAGTAGTAGCAATCGGGTGTTTGTTCCGGTCAAACAGGCGTACATTCAGTTCTTCTTCCAGTTTATGTATCTGCATGCTGAGCGTTGGCTGGGTTACAAAGCTTTTTTCGGCAGCTGCCACAAAGCTCTTATAAGTGGCCACAGATACTACATATTCTAATTGGGTGATTGTCATATATTGTATGTTTTTCAAGGAAACAAAGATAATAGATTGTAGCTTTGCACGGTTTTAAATTTAAGCGAGACAGATGATAACCAGGGCTATTGAGGTGATGAAAAACCGGGTAGGGGATGACATTCATGATTCGCGGTCTCCGGCGGGGAACTGGCTTCGTCCACGATTGGAGGCCATCGAAAAAGGCAGGGCACGTATCTCTGTTCTTATAAGACCTGAAATGTGCAACCCATTTGGTAACATACATGGGGGTATGATGTCGTTAGTAATCGACGAAGCTATTGGTTGGGCTGTAGTCAGTCTGGCAGCGGAAAACCATTATACCAGTGTTACCCTGAATGTAGATTTTTTGTACGCTGCAGCTTCGGGCGAGCGAATTGCAGCCGAAGCAGTAGTGGTGCGACAGGGTAAAAAGGTAATAAATGTGGAGGTGCATGTGTACAACGAACACAATACCCTGCTGTCCAAAGCGAGCAGCAATCTGGTTGTGACAAGCATGAAAATTAAATCTTTGGAGGAGTTGAGCGCGGGGTAAATACGCGCTTGCGATTTATAACCCTGAGGGGACAAAACAGAATTAAGCTGAAAAATCGAAAAATCGATGCTGAATGGTAAGAAAATAGTGGTCGTTTTGCCTGCGTACAATGCAGCACTCACCCTCGAGCGTACCTATAACGAAATTCCATTGGATCTGGTGGACGAGGTAGTACTTGTCGATGATCACAGTTCTGACGAAACCTCAGCTGTAGGCAGGCGTCTCGGTATCCGTCACATCGTGCGTCATGAACAAAATAAGGGTTATGGTGGCAATCAGAAAACCTGCTACGCCACCGCACTGGGGCTGGGAGCCGATATTGTAATTATGTTACATCCCGATTACCAGTATACACCCAAACTTATTCCTTCCATGTGCTACATCATCGCCAATGATCTTTATCCTGTGGTGCTAGGCTCCCGTATACTGGGAAAAGGCGCCCTGAATGGTGGAATGCCTATGTACAAGTATGTTTTTAACCGGATGCTGACCTTGTTTGAGAATATTATGCTCGGACAAAAACTAAGCGAATATCACACGGGTTATCGTGCGTTTTCCGCCAGGGTGTTGCGGGATATTGATTTCATGGCTAATAACGATGATTTTGTTTTCGACAATGAAATGCTGTCTCAAATTTTCATGAAAGGATACGAAATTGCAGAAATTACCTGTCCTACCAAATATTTTGAAGAAGCCTCCAGTATCAATTTTCGCAGAAGCATGAAATACGGGATGGGCGTGCTGCGGGTTTCGTTGCAGCACCGATTGCATAAATGGAAACTTGCTAACTTCCGAATTTATCGCTGAGTAATATGAGGTTTGTCCCTTCCGTCATCATCATTTGTATATTATTATTTTGCTCCATCAGAGCATTTGGCAGAGAGCAGCCATGGACTGGTTTCGGCATTGAAAGCAATGTAATGATGGGACGTATGATCAGGCACACACCTAAATTTACAGGACCCATATCCAGCCATGTATATGGTGTTACGCTCAATTTAATCAAGCAAACTTATGGCCAGCGCGACTGGCATACCCGTCGCCGGTTTCCCGCCGTTGGCGCCGGATTTATTTATCTCAATTATAATAACCCGCAGGTATATGGTGCCATCTTCGGTGCCTATCCCATGATTCAGATTCCCCTGCTGCATACGGGTCCATTTTCCTGGAGCTTCAAAGCGGGTATGGGCGTGTGTTATGCTACGCGCCCTTATGAGCGTTTGCCCCGCACCAATACCACTAATGTAGCCATAGGTGGTCATTGGAATAATGTAAGCCCTTTTTCTACAGATATTCGCTGGCAAGTCGATCAACATTGGGAGGTTCAGGCCGGTGTTAACTTCACACATGTGTCTAATGCAGCCTTTCAGCAACCCAATCTTGGTATTAACACCTTCGGCCTTCATTTGGGAGCCCGTTATTCGCCCGTAAGTAATGCGCCCGTTTTTTCGGAGAAAAAGCCCGAAAAGCTGCCCGGACGCTTTTTACTGCAGGCCCGCGGTAGCGTAGGCTTTGTAGAAGCCAGTACACCCGATGGACCCTTATGTCCCGTATACATGGGGGCGCTTTTTGTAAGCAAACGCTATTGGAGCAAAAACAAGGTATATGCCGGAGTTGACTACTACAATAACCGATCTAAGTATGCCTATCTGAAAAGTAAGGATCATTTTCCCGGAGAAGAAGAAAAGCACTGCAGGCAGGCTGCCGTGTTTGCAGGAAATGAATTTTTGGTCGGGAGGGTAGGACTGATGTTCCAGCTGGGATATTATGTGCGGCAAATGGCCGAGCAAAATGAACGTCTTTACCAGAAACTGGGGGGCAATATTTATTTTATACAAAAAGAAAAGGGCCCGCTCAAGGAACTGTTTTTCTCCGCCATATTAAAAACCCACATGGGTACAGCCGAACTTTTTGAAATGGGCCTTGGCATAGGAATATAATTAAATTAATCATTGGAACAATTACAAAACATCATTTCGCAGTTAAGTCCTGTACCCGGCAGCGGCGCTATCGATGCTGCAGCCTTGTTACAGGCACATGCGGAAACTGCAGTCACTTCTATTCGGTACAATCCGCGAAAACCCGTACAGGAACACTTTGCGGCTGAGCAGGTGCCCTGGTGCCCCGAAGGCAGATACCTGCAGGAGCGACCTGTGTTTACACTGGATCCTTTATTTCATGCCGGCGCCTATTATGTGCAGGAAGCATCGTCGATGTTTGTATATCAGGCAGTAAAAGCCCGTATGGCTGCCGGCGCACCCATACGCGTGCTTGATTTATGTGCTGCCCCGGGCGGCAAATCCTCTTTGCTGGCCTCCTTGCTGCGCGACGAAGATTTGTTGGTTGCCAATGAAGTTATTCAAAACAGGGCCGGAATTTTGGCGGAAAATCTGACACGCTGGGGCCAAATGAACACCTGGGTCACTAATAATGATCCCCGCGATTTTGCAAAAATTACCGGATATTTTGATGTGATACTGGTTGATGCGCCCTGCACCGGTTCAGGGCTTTGGCGCAAAGATCCCGAAGCGCTACAAGAATGGTCGACCGAGCATGTAAAGCTTTGCAGCGAGCGGCAGCGGCGTATTTTATCGGATATTAGTCCGGCACTGAAGCCTGGTGGCTTACTGATATATGCCACCTGCTCCTATTCAGTAGAAGAGAACGAACAGGTTTGCGACTGGCTGTTGTCTACGGAAGCATTCGTGCCGCTTGAAATTCCTCTGGAGGAGGACTGGAATATAGTTGCTTCGCAATCACCCATGCATTCGGCATCGGGTTACCGTTTTTATCCCTGGAAATTAAAAGGTGAAGGCTTCTTTCTGGCTGCCTTCCAGAAAAAATCGGATAGCATTGAGCTGTTGCCTGAACGGGAAAAGAAATCGAAGAAGAAGGGATCGCTCACTCAGCCTGCCCGGCGCAAAGATCAGGTGCCCGATTGGTCGCGTTTTTTAGATACTTCCTTTATTGCAATTGAGCGTGGCGATCTGCGCTGTGCTATTCATCCGGATCATCTGGCCGATTATGAGTATTTGCAACCGGCTGTACGATGGAAAAAAGTGGGAACGGCTTTGGGAAAAATGGCCGGCCGTGATCATCTTCCCGATCATGAGCTTGCATTAAGTGTACACCTCTCGGCCAATCTGCCTTCTGTATCGGTTGATCATGAGGAGGCACTGCATTTTCTGAAAAAAGAAGAAATTAAAAGGGATTTGGGATTGAAAGGCTGGCATGTTCTCCGTCACCAGGGGCTGGCGCTCGGCTGGGGAAAATGGATGCCCGGACGTATGAACAATTATCTGCCCAAGAATTTGCGTATCCGCATGGACTTGCGATAAATGATTTGGATCTATGGGGTTAATGGTCCTGCACTGTGGGATTCCCCTATGTTGCAATACTAAATCTTACCTATTTTTGCCATCCATAAATAAAAAAATAACATGAGCACCGCTGCAAGAATAATAAAATCGCCTGTTGGCACTCAATTGAATTGTAAGAACTGGATAACGGAAGCTGCTTACCGCATGATCCAGAATAATCTGGATCCGGAAGTTGCCGAAAGGCCCGAGGATCTGGTGGTATATGGCGGTATAGGTAAAGCGGCTCGCAACTGGGAGAGTTTTGATAAGATATTAGAGTGTCTCAGGAAGCTGAACGAGGACGAGACTTTGATGGTTCAGAGCGGAAAACCGGTGGGCGTATTGCGCTCGCATAAAAACGCTCCACGTGTATTGATTGCCAATTCTAACCTTGTAGGTCGTTGGGCCAATTGGGAACACTTCAGGGAACTCGAAGCCAAAGGCCTGATGATGTACGGTCAAATGACTGCGGGAAGCTGGATTTATATTGGTTCGCAGGGTATAGTGCAGGGAACTTATGAAACCTATTTGTCGCTGGCTGCCATTAATTTCAATGGTTCCTTAAAAGGTACATTGAATGTTACCGCCGGTCTGGGCGGAATGGGCGGCGCTCAGCCTTTGGCTATTACCCTGAACGAAGGTGTATGCCTGGCTGCCGAGATGGAAGAATGGCGTATTCAAAAGCGTATCGAAACCCGCTATCTCGATGAATACTTTACTGATATAGACCAGGCTATTGACCGTGCGCTGCAGGCGCGTGAAGGCGGTGAGGCAGTATCTATAGGTGTATGCTGTAATGTGGTAGACTTGCTGCAGCGACTTCTCGACCGTAATATAACGCCAGATACTTTAACGGATCAGACCTCCGCACACGATGAACTGATCGGATATTTCCCCGAAGGTTTGTCGGTAGAGGCGGCCAATGAATTGAGGGTGCAGGATCCGGAAATGTATAAGAGCCGTTCGCTCGATACCATGGCGCGTCATGTGCGGCAAATGTTGGAACTGCAAAAGCGCGGTGCTATCACCTTTGACTATGGTAATAATTTGAGAGGCCAGGCCAAGGATAAGCGAGGCGTAGAAAATGCCTTTGATTTCCCGGGTTTTGTGCCGGCATACATTCGCCCGCTTTTCTGCGAAGGCAAAGGACCATTCCGCTGGGTAGCTTTAAGCGGTGATCCCGAAGATATTTATACAACTGATCGTGCGCTGGCTGAACTATTCCCCGACAACAAAGGATTGCAACGCTGGTTGACGATGGCGAAAGATAAAATTGCTTTTCAGGGTTTGCCGGCACGTATTTGCTGGCTGGGCATGGGTGAGCGGGAGAAAGCAGGTTTGTTGTTTAACGAGCTTGTACGTACAGGAAAGGTGAAGGCTCCCATTGTTATTGGGCGCGACCACCTTGACTGTGGTTCTGTGGCTTCACCCAATCGTGAAACGGAGGCGATGAAAGATGGTAGTGATGCCGTAGCAGACTGGCCTATACTCAATGCACTGATCAATACTGCAGGCGGTGCCAGTTGGGTAAGCTTCCACCATGGCGGAGGGGTAGGTATGGGTTATTCCCTGCATGCCGGTATGGTGATAGTAGCCGATGGTTCGCATGATGCCGAGGAGCGACTGAAGCGTGTGTTGCACAATGATCCGGCTATGGGTGTGCTGCGTCATACCGATGCAGGATATGAAGATGCTGCGGCGCATGCCGACCAGTTTGGTCTTAATATTTGGTAGTTGTTGCAGGTAATTTGTTACGCCGGTCCTCTGTGGCCGGCTTTTTTACGTGTTACGGGTATTTGTTCTGTTTTATTTCGCGGGTAAAACGGGTATTGGGCTGGGGTGTACCTATATAACCATAAATATATGTGCCTTATAACCTGCTGTGGTGGCTGTTTTGGATTGAAGTTGTGTTTAAATGCTGTTTATTTTTTTGGTGGGTAAGAAAAGAGGTCCTACTTTTGCGTCCCGTTGCGAAAAAGACGTAGCGGATCAGTTCTTACGATACCGGTTGAAATCTGCTTCAGGCTTGATTTTACAGAAGGAGAGGGGGTTAAAATTTTTCGAAAATTATTTTTCAAAAAATTTGGTGATAACAAAAAGTTGTTTACCTTTGCACCCCGCTTCGAAAGGAGGTAAAGGGAATAAGTTCTTTAAATTGTTTAGAAGTCTCTACAGGAGCGGGT
>Ga0222425_100083_pt1 | contig 156330 bp, 126 predicted proteins | sample 2B1ome_2_FD_180089 | JGI IMG/M metagenome (GOLD analysis project Ga0222425, IMG submission 180089) | Enriched microbial communities from leaf-cutter ant dump, University of Wisconsin, Madison, United States - 2B150A (version 2) | ecosystem: Environmental > Terrestrial > Nest > Insects nest >... | reverse complement strand
TGAATCTTGGTGAAATTAAAAGTCGGGGTACTCGGTATCGGCGATAGTGACATAATAGTTGAGGAAGCGGCCGTACCAACTGCCGGAGCCGGTACCGCCACTAAGTCCGGCGGCCCTAATTAGTCTAACCTAGTCAAACACTTCGGACCGGCACACCTCAAGTGATGAGCTTACATTTTGATTAGTAGAATTTGAGCAAAATGTTTTTATTTTCAAACGATCTACCCCTCTCGAACGGGGCTACAGTTTGAATTATTCACCAACAGACGTACTTAGTTCCAAATACAACAATCACTTACAAGACCCGGCGGGTAGCCGGGTCTTTTTTTTGGACAGACTCAAAATCCATTAAAGAATGAGAAAAATTTTAATGAATTGACTCATCCAAATTTCATTAAAATATATTCATTATTTTAATGAAACTACCCCAAGTACCTCCTCCGTTCCATGAAACCTTCAGTCGGTTGAGCAAAGCCCGGCAGGCGGAGGTGTTGTTTCATCCCGGAGAAGCAACCGGCGGCGACAAACGTTACCTTCACTGGAATGATCTCCGTCGCAAGCCGGCGCCTGCGGGACTCAGTGCGGAAGAGTGGTGGCTTGCGATCAAATGGTGGCGCCTGCGGGATTACCGGCAAATAGGCCTGAAGGACAAACAGGGGCGGCCTTTCGTCTTTGGCACGCCCGACAACCTGCAGCAAAGCCTGCACGAGATAGACCGGGGTCTGGGGTTTGCCCTGAACCTGCCCGAGTCGGTCACGCAGCCCGATGTGCGGGACAGCTACATCGTTAGCGCGCTGGTGCAGGAATCCATCACCTCCAGCCAGTTGGAGGGAGCCGTCACCACCCGCGAGGTCGCCAAGGAAATGCTCCGTAGCGGACGACAGCCGCGCGACAAAAGCGAGCGGATGATCCTCAATAATTATCTCACCATGCAGCGGATCCAATCGTTGCAGACGGAGCCGCTGTCACCGGAACTCGTCTTCGAACTGCATCGGCGTGTCACGGAAAACACCCTTGAAAAGGCGGACGCGGCCGGCCGGTTTCGCCGCGCCGACGAGAACGTTCGCGTGGAGGACATGGAGGGCAATGTCTTTCATGAACCGCCCGATGCCAGGGAGCTGCCGGAGCGCCTCGCGCAGATGTGCGATTTCGCCAACGGCCGGGCTCCCGACTATTTTGTGCATCCGGTGCTGCGGGCGATCATCCTGCACTTCTGGCTGGCCTACGATCATCCCTTTGTGGACGGCAACGGGCGCACGGCCCGGGCGCTCTTCTATTGGTCCATGCTGCGGCAGGGTTACACCCTGTTCGAATTCGTTTCGATCTCGCAAATCCTGCTGCGCGCGCCGGCGCGTTATGCGGAAGCCTTTCTGCACACCGAGACCGACGACAACGACCTCACCTATTTCATCCTTCACCAGACGGAGGTCATCACCCGGGCGGTCGAGGCCTTGCACCACTATGCCGCCAGGAAAGCGGCAGAACTCAAAAAGACCGACCTGATCTTGCACGGGCTGGAGGGACTCAACCATCGCCAGCAGGCGCTGCTCACGCATGCCTTGCGCCACCCCGCAGCCCGTTACCTGATCGAAGGCCACCGGCGCAGCCATGCCGTGACGTTTCCCACGGCGCGCAACGATCTGTTCAACTTGGTTGAGCGGGGTCTGCTCTCCGTGGTCAAGGAAGGCCGCTTCAATGTATTCCGCCCGGCCTCCGATTTTCAGGAAAAACTCGGTCGTTTGGGCGAAAACCCGCCCGTCGTTGCCGACCCAGACACCCTGCCGCTGAAACTGCCATTTCGAACCGTGCAGGATTGACGAACTCGAATCCTGGGAAGGGGGAAAAGGCCTTTCCCCTTGGTGTGTTTCGTGGTTTCTGAGTTTAAATTCGACCGTCGGTTAACCGCTAATCCGCGCTAACATGGTCGGAAACAGCCTCGCGTACGTGGGTCTTTCACTGCGCTCAGAATGACCGGAGATATATTCTCCCTCGAAGCGTATCATCTTGAGCGCAGCGAAGGATCCAGTGTCCGTTGCGTCAAATGGCCATGAGTATTACTGGAAGCGCTCTAGCGTGAATTAGCGGTTTCTCCTCCGCATTTTCTAGTCTGAATTCGCCCGCCTAAAACAGCTCCAGCTGCCTGGTGCGGCGGCGGGCTTCGGGGTCGTCGCGTTCGCTGGCAAGCAGGGATTCGTGGATGTCGCGCAAAAACGGTGACGGAAAACGGTCACGAACCTCGCCGCGCCAGTGGCGGCGGCGGGCGTGGGTGAGGAAAAGCCGCTCACGCGCGCGGGTGAGGCCTACGAAGAACAGGCGGCGTTCCTCGGCTTCGTCGCAGTCGTCTTTGTCGTCGAAGCTGAAGCGGTGTGGCAGCAGCCCGTCCTCGCAGCCGATGAGGAAGACCACGCGGAACTCGAGTCCCTTGGCCGCGTGAAGCGTGAGCAGCGACACCCGTTCGGCCCGCGCATCGTGCAGGTCAACATCCACGCCGAGGGTCAGTTCGTTGAGAAAGCCGTCGAGCGTGGCGTCCGGTTTTTCCGCGAGCGGCAGCAGCGCGTCGGTGATGGCGCGCAGGTCGGGGTCGGGTGCTTCCGCCTTGGCCAGCGTCGCGGCGGCGGTGCGCAGGCGCTCGGCGAGCGGCGTGTCGGGCGGAAGCAGCTTCACCTGCGTGAGCAAGGCCGGCACGACGGGATGATTGGAGAGCGAGGTGTGCGCGCGTTTCTGGAAAGGGATGCCGGAGCGGGTGAGCGCTTCGACGAGCGGGCCGGTCTGCGCGTCGGTGCGGTAGAGCACGGCGAAATCGTTGAACGCGCAGGCGCGCGCCTCGTGTCCGGTGGCGCGGCCGGTGTCGAGCGACGTCAGGCTGGTGCCGCCGATCAGCCGCTCGATGGTGGCGGCGATGAACTCGGCCTCGCCGCGATCGGTCGCGCACTCGCGCATCGTGAGAATCGTGGTGTCGCGGGACTGCGCGCGCAGGATACGGTCGCGGACGAGCGTGGCCGGGGCGACGACCTGCAACGCGGCTCCGACGATGGCCGGCGAGGAACGATAATTGCGCGTGAGCTGCACGACCCGCGCAGCGGGGTGGTCGTCCCGGAATTGCTGGAAGAACCGGACGTCGGTGCCGCGAAAGCCGTAGATGGCCTGGTCGGGATCGCCGATGGCGCAAAGGCTGTCCGCGTCCATGGCCAGCAGGTGGACCAGCTGATACTGGGCGGCGTCCACATCCTGGTATTCGTCCACGGAAAGGTGCCGCCAGCGCTGGCGGCAGGATGCGGCGATGTCGGGATGCGCGGTCAGCAGTCCAAGGGCCAACGGCACGAGCGCGTCGAAGGTCACGCAGCCGCGGGCGCGCAGGGCATCGCGCACGGCGGCATGATGCGGCGAATCGGCGGCAGCCGACAAAGCGCGTTGCGCGTCGGTGGCCGACAGGCCGAGGGCTTCGCGCGCGATGGCGAGGGCGTCGGTCTCGTTCGCCACGCGCAGCGGCGCGCCCAGGCCGAGTTTTTCCTCGTGCTCGCGGAGGATGCGGAGGCCGAGCGCGTGGAAGGTCGTCACGGGCACGCGGTCACCGCGTCCGTCGGGCAGCAGGTGGCCGAGGCGTTCACGCATCTCGCCCGCGGCGCGGCGGGTGAAGGTGATCGTAAGGCACGCTTCGGGCGCAACGCCGTGATCCGCGATCAAATGGGCGATGCGATGCGTGAGCGTGCGGGTCTTGCCGGTGCCCGGCCCGGCCACGATAAGCAGCGGGCCTGAGACGATTTCCGCCGCGGCGCGCTGGTCAGGGTCCAAACCCGTCAGAATGGGGAACACAGAGGACGCAGACAGCGCAGAGGTTTCAGCAGGAGCGACCGTCGTGTTTTGCGGTAACTCCTCCGCGTTCTCTGTGCTTAATTTCTTTTTTGGTCTGGCTGCCTCTTTCTCTTTCTTCACCGCGGCGGGCAGGTCGAAGAGCACGCCGACCGATTTCGTGCTTTCGACTTCGCCGGGCTGGAAGACGCGGATGACGCCGTATTCGCCGTCGTAGCCGCCCTCGCGGATCACCTCGCCGGCGCGCATCCGCCGGAGGCCCTCGGCGAGCAGGGGCGAGGCGGCGGACCCGACGGCGTCGAGCGGCACGTCGGCCAGGATGTCGAGTTCGGAGCCGACCTTGGCGACGAGCTGTTCGTAACGCTGCTGCACGGTCTTGCTCTTGGGGCCGGACTGGCAGAGCTCGGAGAGCATCTCGGCCAGCGGCACAAGGCTGCGGAACGGTGCCGCGCCCTCCGGCTTCTGCGGCGCGGCGCGGTCGGCGAGTTCGTTTATGCGGTAATCCACGCCGAGCGTGAGCGGCTGGCCGCAGACAGGGCACCTGCCGCCGAGCCGCTTCGATTCCTCCGGCGCGCAGCGGAACGAACAGGCGCGGTGGCCGTCGAGGTGGTATTTGCCTTCCTCCGGGAAGAATTCGACGGAGCCGCCATAGCCCTTGCCGGTCGCGAGCGCGTCGCGCAGGGCGAAGTAATCCAGCGCGCAGTCGAAGCGGCTGGCCTCGCGGCCGAGGTTGGCGGGCGAGTGCGCGTCGGAGTTCGAGACCAGGCGGAAGCGGTCGAGCATGGAGAGCCGCCAGTTCATCGGCGGGTCGGACGAGAGGCCGGTCTCCAGCGCGAAGATGTGCGAAGCGAGGTCGCCGTAGCACTCCTCGAGCGTGTCGCAGCCCGATTTCGAGCCGAACACGCTGAACCACGGCGTCCAGATGTGCGCGGGAATGAGGTAGCAGCCTTCGCCGGCGGAAAGACAGATTTCGAGCAGGTCGCGCGATTTCAGGCCGAGGATGGGCCGTCCGTCCGAGGCGAGGTTGCCGATGCGCGCGAGCCGGCCGACCATGCGGTCGGCGCTGGCCAGGTCGGGCGCGTAGAGCAGGTGGTGCACTTTGCGGACCTTGTCGCCCTGCTTGTAGATCGTGGAAATCTCCACCTCCAACAGGAAGCGCACCGGCGCGCCCGCCACGGCGGTCGGGCCGAGTTCCGCGACGACGGCGGCCTCGAGGTCGTCGCGCAGGCGGAACAGCCCCGGCTCGGCGGGCACGAGCTCGTCGCGGATCGCCTGCATCCACGCCGGATGGGTGAAGTCACCCGTGCCGACGACCGTGATGCCCTTCTTCTTCGCCCAGAGCGCGAGGTGGAAGAAGTCGAGATCGCCGCTCGTCGCCCGCGAGTATTTCGAATGAATGTGAAGGTCGGCGTAGAAGGACATCGGGACCGGCTGGATCTCAACAGATCGTCTGAAAGGGCGAGGTGGGCAAGTCCGGCGTGTCAAAGCCCCGGGAAGGCGGCGCTCCCACCTGATTTTGAAGGCGCAGCCTGATACCGTGGACTCAGGATCTATCCTTGGGCGGGTCGCCCGTCGGCGTCGGCGAGGGATCGCCTTTCGGACGGGGATGACCGTCGAGGCCTTCCTTCAGTGCCTCGACGAAGGCATTGCGGAGGAGGGTCTTGATCGACTCCCAACGCCTCACCCGCGTGTCGCCGAACTCACCTTCGAACGGGACGCGGAGCGCGACCTGCCCGGTCTCGTCGTTCTTCATGAGCTTTGCGGTCAGCGCCACGATGTTCTCCCAAAGGCGGGCGAGCAGCGGCTTCTCCCGGTCCTTCGGGCTCGAGAAACGCAGGTCTTCGAAGAACGGCTTGAAGTACCCTTGGTAGCGGCCTTCGCGCGCCACCATTTCCAGGTAGCCGGTGAACTCGCCGGCGGAGACGTCCACCTGGCCGTAGGCCAGCAGGAACTGGTTGATCGCGGGCAGCGAGAGCTTGTCGATCTTCAGGCGCAGGTGGAAACGAGGCTGCGGCGCGAGCGGCTCGAGTTCGCTGCCGAGCGACAGCGTGCCGTTGCCCGGCGTGCGGCCCTCGACCAGCAGGGTGGCGGGATAGTGACCGGGATCCAGGTCCGGCCGGTTGCGCAGGCCGCGCACGCGCACGCGGAGGTCGCGGAGGAAAATGTCCACGGGCGGCTCGCGTGCGGGCGCAACGAAGTGCAGCTCGCCCTCCGTCGCCTCGAAATGGGTGACCTCGATCGGGAACAGGTCGTTGATCACCTCCTGCCACCGGCGGTCAAAATCCAGGTGGCTGCCCTCCTTGGTCGGCGCCTGCACGAAGTTCAACCGCGGTCGCTGCGCGACGATCTCGCTGACGACCATGCCGCGGAAGAGTTCCTTCCATGCGAGCGAAAAATCGAGCGTCTCGACCGTCACGAACGGATGCGCGGTGTCACCCGCGCGTTTTTCGATGCGCACGCCATGCATCGTGTAGGCGCCGCGCAGCAGGCTGATGCCGATGTCGTCCACCCGGCCGGAATAATCGGGGATGGCCTCGAGCCGGCGGTTGATCGCGTCCTTGAGCAAGCCGGGCAGGGCCAGGCGAAGGCCGGCCAGCGTCAGGGCGATCCCGGCTGCGGCGATCCACCACGCGCGGTTCCGGCGCCAGGTTGCATGGGCTGCGAACGGCATGGGGATAAGACCCGCACGCGAGGGCCGTGGGTTCCGCGGCCTCTTTCCGCGCAACCGGAACGGCGGATCCCGAGGTGCCCGCGGGAAATTCCCGGCCGGAGATTCAGGGATTTCCCGTGACGGTGATCCCGGTGCTCAGCGTGGTGCCCGCACGGTTGCGCACGAGGACGCGGTAGCGGCCGGCGTTTTCCACCGACGGGGCGAACGTGAGCGAGGCGGCGGTGGCGCCGGGGACTTCCTCGTCGTTGTGCAACCACTGGTATTCAAGCGGTCCGGTGCCTTCGGCGGAAACAGAGAGCGTGTGCCGGCCGTTGCTCGTTTCGACCGCGGGCGGGTGAGTGATGAACGGCACTTCGGCGCCCACGATGCCGGTCGGCACCTCGGTGGAGGCGACGGTGACATCCGCCACCTGCGCGCTGACGACCTGGCCGCGCAGATCGCTGTGCGTGGCGGTGAGGGTGAATTTTTCGCCTGGGGCGAGATCGTGGGGCGGTCGCCAGAACACCCGATAGGGCGCGGCATCGTCGGTGCCGAGGTATTCGCTCTGTCCCGGACGCGAGGCGCGTTCGAGCGTGAACGTCACCTCGCCGAGCCCGTCTCCCCCCGAAACCTCGACGCGGATTTCCACGCGCGAGGGAAACACCAGGCCGTCGATCTCGTGTGCGGTGAACTTGAGCGCGGCGCCCGGGGCCGGGTTGACCAGGGCGATCCGGACCGGTGCGGTCCCGGCGAGCGCGGTTGCGGCCCGCCAGACGGCGAACTGCAGCGGAGGCAACGTGACCGTCGCGCGGCCTTCCGTGTCGGTACTCACGCCGGCGGTGATGTCCGGGTGTGATTTGAACAGGGCTTCCATCCGTGTGCCCGCCCGCTGGCTTGTGGGCACGGCGACGGTCAGCGTCTCCGTGCGCGAGGGGTTGAACACAGCGAGGTATTCCACGTGTTCGCGACGGTCGATGCGCGAGAAGGCAAACACGTCCTTGCTTGCCGTCGGGCGCGGCAGCATCGCTCCCGTGCGCAGGGCCGGATGCGCGGCGCGCAGCGCAGCCAGTTCGGCGATCAAGCGGTAGAAGGGATGCCCGGTATCGAACTTGTCATCCGCCCCGGTGCGGGAGGTGGCGAGCAGCGGCGCGCTTTTGAAATCCGGCGCCTGTGCGGCGAACATGCTTTCGCGCGCCTGCATGTCGTTGCCACCGCGGCCGATCATGCCCTGCTCGTCGCCGTAGTAGATCACCGGCTGGCCGCGCGCGAGGAGCAGGAGACCGTGTCCGAGTTTGGCGAGTTCGGCGAGCAGCCCGGGCGGGGCGCCGGGGTTGTCCTGCTGGAGAAAGTAGGCGAAACGGCCGGCATCGTGGTTGCCGAGGAAGGTCGTGGTCGAGTGGACGTTGCTGTCGTGGTCGGTGTAATAGTCGTCGCGCAGGAAAAAGTCCGTGAGCGCCGCCGCGGAACCCGCCTGCGAGACGAATCTCCGCGCGGCGACGAAGAAGCCGAAATCCAGCGTCGTGTCGGCGGTCATGCCGCCGGTGGAAAATTCGCTGAGCACGGCCGGATCGCCGGCGTCGTTGTAGACTTCGCCAAAGGTGAGGAAATCCGGCCGTCCCAGCGCGCGCGCCCGCGCGCGGATGGCGGGAAGAAAACCCTGCCAGAAGGCGTTGTTCACATGGCGCATCGTGTCGATGCGGTAGCCGTCGACGCCGGTCTCGAGCCAGGTGGAGAAGATCTCGGTCATGCCCTGCACCACGCGCGGGTGCTCGGTGAACAGGTCGTCGAGCCCCACGAAGTCGCCGTGCACGGAATTCTCGCCGGTGAACGTCGTGTTGCCGCGGTTGTGGTAGAGCGTGACGTCGTTCAGCCACGCGGGGACCTTGATGTCATGCTCGCCGGCGGGCACGGTCGGACGGCGGGCAAAGCTTTTTTCCGCGGAAAGCGCCGGAAACGCCGCCGGATCGCCGAGGCCGTTGAACGCGAGCGCCGTGGCGTCGAACGGGTTTCCTTGCGCATCGCGGTAGGGTGCGGTGGCGACCGGCACGTAATCGAGCGCACGGCCCTCCGGCACGATGACGTCGGCCGTGTGGTTGGTGATGATGTCCATGAACACCTTCATCCCGCGCGCATGGGCCTGGCGGACGAGTTCGCGGAATTCGTCGTTGGTGCCGAGGTGCGGATCCATCCGGGTGAAATCCGTGATCCAGTAGCCGTGGTAGCCGGCCGTGCCGCTTTGCATCGGCTTGTTTTTCAGCGGCGGCGTGAGCCACACGGCGGTGATGCCGAGACCTTTCAGGTAATCGAGCCTGGCCGTCAGGCCGGCGAAGTCGCCGCCTTGGTAATGCGAGATCTTGGTCGGATCGAAGCCATGGGTCTCGGGGCCGCCCGGGTAGCCGCCGGTGTCGTTGTCGGTGCGGCCGTTGGCGAACCGGTCGGTGAGCACGAAGTAGAACGTCTGGCCCGCGCCGGCGTGGGTGAAACGCGGCACGACGATCGCATCGCCGGCTGTTCCGGTAAGGGCGGAAACGGCCAGCCAGCCCAACAAGGCCGGCCGCCGGAGGGGTCGGGGTAACATCATGACGCCCCGAGCCTGCGAAGCCCGCCAGTCAGGGCAAACCGAGCGCCTAGGAAAAGTCTTGTGAGGCCCGGACAAAACCTAGGCCGGGCTGTGAAAACGCTTGGATTGACGACCGGATAAAACCGAGAAAGCGGACGCGCCGGATCGATCAGCCCCGAGCGTCCGACAGTTGTTCTCGCTCTGAAACAGCCATCAGTGCCCGGCGCAGGTGAAGCCGGCCGACCTAAGACTTGTCCGGGTCATCTCGGTTTTCTGGGCGCAAAGCGATTGGTGAATAATCCGCTTGCCGGGTTTTTTGATGGCCAGAAAACGCGCCGACCCCCCGGCGCCTTGGCTTCTTCACCCCAACACACCCACCATGCATCCGACCGTTACCCAACGTTCCGCGCGCCAGTTTCTCACCCGAGGACTGGTGGCCGGCTTGTTGCTGGCGCAGTTTGCGACTCCAGCGCTGGCCCAGACAACCCAACCCGCCGCTTCCGAAAAGGAAAAGGAAGAGGAGCCTGTCGTTCTGGAAAAATTCACCGTGACCGCCGGCTTCGCCGGTTCGCTCGCGGCCGCCGCCGAGATGAAGCAGAACCAGAAGGTGATCACCGAGGCCATCGCCGCGGAGGACATCGGCAAGCTGCCCGACATCTCGATCGCCGACGCGCTGACCCGCCTCACCGGCCTCACCACGCAGCGCACCAACGGCCGCAGCCAGCAGATCAGCATCCGCGGCCTCAACGGTGACTTCAGCACCGGCCTCCTCAACGGCCGCGAACAGGTTTCCACCGGCCTCAACCGCGCGGTCGAATTCGACCAGTATCCGGCCGATCTGCTCAGTTCCGTGGTCGTCTACAAGACCGCCGCGCCCAGCCTGACCGGCCAGGGCCTGGCCGGCTCGATCGACCTGCGCACCGTGCGTCCGCTCGACAAGTCCGGCCGCGTGATCGCCGTCAGCGGCTACTACGAGTGGAACGAGCTCGGCGAACTCACCCCCGGTGGCGAATCCACCGGCAAGCGCTACAACCTCTCCTACATCGACCAGCTTGCGGACGGCAAAGTCGGCATCGCCCTGGGCTACTCGCATTCGACCAAGCCCTTCGCCGGCGAACAGTTCCAGGCCTGGGGTTATCCGACCGACACCGCGGGCAACTTCGCCCTCGGCGGCATGAAGCCCTACGTGCGCAACAGCGTGCTCGAACGCGACGGATACATGGGCGTCATCGAGTTCAAGCCCAACGCCAACATCCACAGCACGCTCGACATCTTCTACTCCGACTTCGAGGAGCGGCAGCTGCTCCGCGGCATGGAGGTTCCGCTGGCCTTCTGGAGTTCCGCCGTGCTGCAGCCGGGTTACACGGTGACCGACGGCCTCATCACCAACGCCACGCTGACCAACGTCCAGCCCATCGTCCGCAGCGACACCTTCGTCCGTTCCGACAAGCCCGTCGCCGTCGGCTGGAACCTCGTGCTCGGCAAGGAATCCGCCTGGCCGGTCACGTTCGATGCCTCCTATTCCCGGGTGAAGCGCGACGACTTCAACCTGGAGCTCTGGTCCGGCATCGGCTCCCTCGGCACGCCGTTCACCACGGCGGACACCGCGACCGTGCAGCTGGCCCCCGGCGCCGTTCCCGTCGTGAAGCTCACCAAGAACTACGCCGACGGCTCGATCCTCCGCGTCAGCGACCCGCAGGGCTGGCAGTCCTGGAAATTCCCCGCCACCGGCGCGCCCGGCTACTACAAGGGCTTCCAATCCAAGGACGAGCTGACCCAGCTCAAGCTCTCCACCCGCCACGAGCTCCCGCGTTTCTTCGAGGCCGTCGAGATCGGCGTGAGCCTCACCGACCGCTACAAGCGCGACGGCGAGAATCCCTCCGGCTTCCCCGTGCTGAAGAACGGCGCCGCCACGGCGGCCATGCCCGCCAGCATCGGCACCACCGACTTCAGCTACATCGGCATCGGCCCGATCTACGCCTTCGACGCGCTCGGTTACTTCAATTCCGGCGCGTTCGACCTCATCGGCAACGACGGCACGGATTTCGTCGCGCGCCGCTTCCAGATCCGCGAGGAGGTGTCCCAGTTCTACGCCCAGTTCGACATCGCCACCAAGGCCGGCCGGGTCCCGGTCACCGGCAACGTCGGCTTCCGCGTGATCCACACGGACCAGACCTCCAACGGTCTCTCCGCCAACGGCAACACCGTGACCCCGGTCGAGGACGGCGACACCTACACGCAGTTCTCGCCGAGCCTGAACCTCAACTTCGAGATCACGGACCGCAGCGTCATCCGCTTCAGCCTCGCCCGCCAGATCGCCCGGCCCCGCATGTACGACATGCGCGCCTCGCGCACCTTCGGCTTCGACGCCACGAAGGTCGGTTCGACCGATGTCAGCCAGAGCCCGTGGAGCGGCGGCGGCGGCAACAGCACCCTGCGCCCGTGGGTCGCCGACTCGGTGGACCTCTCCTACGAACGCTATTTCAAGGACAGCAAGGGCTACTTCTCCGTGGCCGGGTTCGCCAAGAAACTGCGCAACTTCATCTACGAGCAGAGCACGCTGGCCGACTTCTCCGGCTATCCGTTCACCACCTCGTCCGTGCCGGCCCTCCTGCAGGGTGCGGTCACGCAGCCCATGAACGGCGACGGCGGCAACCTCCGCGGCCTCGAGGTCTCGCTCGTGCTCGCCAGCGAGCTGATCAACGAGAACTTCCGCGGCTTCGGCATCCAGTTCGGCGGTGCGCTCACCAAGAGCAGCATCAAGCCCTGGGGCCCGACCGGCGGCGACGCCCCCATCGCGGGCCTCTCCGAGAAGGTCGCGCAGATCACCGCCTACTACGAGCGCCACGGCTGGTCCGCCCGCGTGAGCAACCGTTACCGCTCCGAGAACCGGCAGTACATCACGACCTTCGGCCCGCCCAATCCGAGCGGCGACGTGAGCCCCAACGGCGGCTTCTCCATGGCCCAGCCCGAGAGCGTCGTGGATGCCCAGATCAGCTACACGTTCTCGAAGAACGGCCCCCTGAAGAACCTCTCGATCTTCCTCCAGGGTTACAACCTGACCGACGAGCCGCTGATCACGTACAACAACGACGACCCGCGCCAGGTCATCAATTACCAGAAGTACGGCGCGTCCTACTCCCTCGGCGCCGCCTACAAGTTCTGAGCCGCCTGACCACCGGCTGTCTGGTCAAACGCACGCGGCCACCCGTGGGGTTACGGGTGGCCGCCCTTCACCTCCCCTTCTGCCATGCCCGTTCGTTCGCAGACCCGTGCCGCCCGGACCGCGCCCGCCGCGCGCCGCGCGGCTCCCCCGCCCACCCCGTGGCTCGACACCCGCTCCGCCGGCGTGCTCGCCCACGTCTCCTCGCTGCCCGGCGAATACGGCATCGGCAACCTCGGGCGCTCGGCGCGCGCCTTCGTGGATTTTCTGGCCGAGTCCGGAGTCCGTTACTGGCAGATCTGCCCGCTCGGGCCCACCGGTTACGGCGACTCGCCCTACCAGCTGTTCTCCGCCAGTGCGGGCAACCCCTATTTCATCGACCTGGGCGAGCTCGTGGCCGCCGGTCTGCTCGCCGAAACCGAGACCGCGCCGCTGCGCCGCCTGCCGGCCGGGCGTGTGGACTACGGCTGGCTCTACGCCGATTTCTGGCGCGTGATCCGCCTCGCGGCCGACCGCTTCCTGTCCGGCGGTGCCGACCGGCTCGAGGGCCTCGGCTCCTTCCGCGCCTTCCGCCAGGAGCACGCCGGCTGGCTCGAGCCCTACGCCGATTTCATGGCGCTCAAGGCGCATTTCGCCGGCTGGCCCTGGCCGACCTGGCCCGCCGCCTACGCCCGGTGGGCGCCGCGGATGCGCACCGCCCTGCCCGATTCCGTCCAGCTCGAGGCCGAGCGGCATGCCTTTTATCAGTACGTCTTTTTCGGGCAGTGGGAACGTCTCCGCGCCCATGCCCGCGAACGCGGTGTCGGGATCATCGGCGACGTGCCGATCTTCGTCGCGCTCGACAGCGCCGACACCTGGCAGAACCGCGCCGTGTTCCGTCTCGACACGCAGGGCCGGCCGCTCGCGGTCGCCGGCGTGCCGCCCGATTATTTCTCCGCGCTCGGCCAGCTCTGGGGCAACCCGCTCTACGACTGGGACCACCTGCGCAAGACCGGTTACGCGTGGTGGATCGAGCGCCTGCGCGCCGCCTTCGAGCTCTACGACGTCATCCGCCTCGACCACTTCCGCGGGTTCGACACCTATTGGGAGATCCCGGCCGACGCCCCCGACGCGCGCACCGGCCGCTGGCAGCCGGGACCGGGACGCGAATTTTTCGAGGCGGTGCGAACCGCGCTGCCTTCGGCGCGCATCATCGCGGAGGATCTCGGCTATATCGGACCCGACGTCGTCGCGCTCCGGCGTGACGCCGGCCTTCCGGGCATGAAGATCCTGCAGTTCGCCTACGGCCACGACGCCAACAACGCCAACCTTCCGCATTTCTATCCGCCCGACAGCGTCGCCTACACCGGCACGCACGACAACCTCACCGCCCGCGGCTGGCTGGAGTCGTTGCAGCCGCCTTACGCGGCGAAGGTGGACGAGTATTACCGCTTGAACGGTTCCAAGTCCGCCTGGCCCATCATCGAGGCCGCGCTCGCCACCGTGTCGCGTCTCGCCGTGATCCCCGTGCAGGACCTGCTCGATCTGCCGGCGACCGCCACGCTGAACCGGCCCGGTACGACCGAAGGCAACTGGCAGTGGCGCTTCACCGACGAACAGCTCGGACAGCTCCGCCGCGAGGCCGCCGGCCGGCTCCGCCACGGGATCACGTTGTACGACCGCACCGGCGACCGCCCGGTGAAGGATTACAGCGAGCCGCCGGAAGATCATTAGTTTCCCCCTCTCTTTGCAGGAGCCTGCCCGGATACGCCACCTGCCCAGCATCGCCCGCAAGCAGGCTCCTACCATCTCCGCTTTCACCCCATGCGCGACCTGAAACCCCTTTCCCTCTCCGCCATCTGGAATATGAGCTTCGGCTTCTTCGGCATCCAGTTCGGCTGGGGGCTGCAGATGGCCAACATGAGCGCCATCTATCAGTACCTCGGCGCGTCGGAGGGCGAGATTCCGATCCTCTGGCTCGCCGCGCCGCTCACCGGGCTGATCGTGCAACCCATCATCGGCTACTACAGCGACCGCACCTGGCATCCGAAGCTCGGCCGCCGCCGGCCGTATTTTCTGGCCGGTGCGTTGCTCGCCAGCCTTGCGCTCGTGGCCATGCCGAATTCCTCCGCCCTTTGGATGGCGGCCAGCCTGCTCTGGATCCTCGACGCCTCGATCAACGTGAGCATGGAGCCGTTCCGCGCCTTCGTGGCCGATCTGCTTCCACCGAAGCAACGCCAGGTCGGCTTCGCCATGCAGAGCCTCATGATCGGCCTCGGTGCCGTGCTTTCCTCCTATTTGCCCTGGCTGCTGACGCAGCTGGGCGTGGTTTCCACGGAGGCGACCGGCAGCGGCATCCCGCGCTCGGTTCACCTGTCGTTTGTGATCGGCGCCGGCGTCTACTTCCTGGCCGTGCTCTACACGATCGTGACGACGAAAGAGCATCCGCCGGAGCCGGAAACCACACCGCATGCGGGAGCCGCCACATCCTTTGTGACGGAAATCATCCAGGGCATCCGCCAGATGCCGCTCGTGATGCGCCGCCTGGCGGTCGTGCAGTTCTTCACCTGGCTCGGACTCTTCTGCCTCTGGATCTATTTCACGCCGGCCATTGCGCGCGACATTTTCCACGGCACGCCGGGCTCGCCGGAGTACCAGCAGGCCGTCGAGTGGGGCGGCACCTGTTTTGGCACTTACAACGGCGTCGCCTTTGTCGTGGCCTTCCTGCTCGTCGCGCTTGCCAGGCAGGGCGTGCCGGCGAAACGGCTGCACCGCTTCGGGCTCGTCTGCGCCGGCGCAGGCCTGCTTTCGGTGGGCTTCATCGAGCGGCCCGCCCTGTTGCAGGTCTCCATGATCGGCGTCGGCATCGGCTGGGCGACGATCCTGTCCATGCCCTATGCCCTGCTGGCCAACTCGATCCCGGCGGCGCAGATGGGATTCTACATGGGCGTGTTCAACTTCTTCATCGTGCTGCCGCAGATCATCGCGGCCACGCTGCTCGGCCCGATCGTCCAGCACCTCATGGGCGGCCACGCCCTCGCGGCCGTCGTGACCGGCGGCGTATGTCTGCTCGTGGCGGCCGTGGCGCTTTCTTGGGTGCCTGAAGAAAAGCCCGTCTGAGTCTTGCGGTGGCACGGGTCTCCTGACCCGTGTCGCCAACCCGCGGGTCGGAGACCCGTGCCACTTTCCAGATATGAAAACGCTCCCATCACTCCTCCTCGCGCTACTCTTCACGCTTGCCCCGTTCCTTTCTGCCGCGCCGGCACCGGAACGCGAAAAAGCCTGGCCGAGCGCCCACCTGAACGCCGTCGGCCTGCCTGGATGGGCGCGCGGCAGCACGATCTACGAGATCAATGTCCGGCAGTTCTCGGCGGGCGGCAAATTCACCGCCGTCACCGCCGCCCTCCCGCGGCTCAAGGCCCTCGGCGTCGACATCCTGTGGCTCATGCCGATCCATCCCATCGGCGAAGCGCACCGCAAGGGCCCGCTCGGCAGCTACTACGCCGCGAAGGATTACCTCGCGGTCAACCCGGAGTTCGGCACCGAGCAGGACCTGCGCGATCTCGTCAACGGCGCACATGCGCTGGGTCTGCGCGTCATCCTGGACTGGGTGCCCAACCATGTCTCGCCCGACAACCCGCTTACGCGCACGCACCCGCAGTTCTTCTGGCGCGACGGGCAGGGCAACCTCACGCCGCCGCACGGCACGGATTGGACCGACGTCGTGCAGTTCGACTTCAACGCCCCCGGCCTGCTCGATTACCAGGCCGGCGTGCTCCTGCACTGGGTGAAAAACTTCGGCATCGACGGTTTCCGCTGCGATGTCGCCTGGGGTCTGCCGACGCCTTTCTGGAACGAGGTCGTGAAGCGCGTGCGCGCCGCGAAGCCCGACGTCTTTTTTCTCGCCGAGGCCGAGCTGCCGCAGCACCAGGTCGCCGCCTTCAACCTCTCCTACGGTTTCGACCTGCACCATACCATGAACCAGATCGCGCAGGGCAAACGGTCCGCGAGCGGGATCGACGAGGCTTACGCGAAGATCCGCGCCCATTTCCCGCGCGGGAGCGCGCTGATGGTCTTCACCAGCAGCCACGACGAGAACAGCTGGGCCGGCACGGAATTCGAGCGCATGGGCGACGGCTACGCGCCGTTCGCCGTGCTGACCTTCCTCCTCGACGGCGTGCCGATGATCTACAACGGCCAGGAGATCGGCCTGGATCGACGACTGAAGTTCTTCGAGCGCGATCCGATCGTCTGGCCCAGGCAAACGCATCCGACGACGACGCTCTACCAGGTGCTGACGAAACTCCGCCGCGAGCATCCGGCCCTGCACACCGGCGCCCCGATGCGCCGCCTCGACACCACGGACAACGCCACGTTCTACGTCGTCGAACGCACGGCCGGCGACCGCAAGGTCGTCGGCATTTTCAACCTCGCCGCCAAGGACGCGCAAGCCGACCTGTTCGACCCGGCGCTGGCCGGCGAATGGCGCGACGCCTTCACCGGCGAGACGGTGAAACTCGACGCCTTGGTCCCGCTCGACCTGAAAGGTTGGCGCTACCGCGTGCTGGTGAAGTGATCCCCCTCCTTGGGCGGTGAGCTTGCTCACGCCCCGCGTGTTGCCTGTCGTTCGTGGCGCCAGCGAGCTGGCCGCCCACGGAACCAAGCAACCGGTCCGGGGCCTGCGGGGTCATTGCTTGCGCCGACCCTGCAAAACACCCGGGCTACTTCCCCGCATCGGCACCCGGTTTCGCCGCCGGCACGCCATGCGTGTAATCGAGGTGGTCGTGATAGACCGTTTTCGGACGTTCCTCGGTTTGCGTGCGCCGGGTCTCGGCTTGCAGCCGGAATTCCTGGGGCGTCATCCCCTTGTGCTGCTTGAACACGCGGGCGAAGTAAGCCGGGTCGCTGAAACCGCTCGCGTAGGCGATCTGCGAGATGGTGAGCACGCCGCCCTCGAGCGCGAGCAGCGCGCCGTCGATGCGGATGCGCTGGATGTAGTGCGTGAGCCGCTCGCGCGTCTCGGTGTGGAACAGGTGCGAGAGGTAGTCCGCCGAGCAGCCGAGCTGTTCCGCGATGTGCTGCACGCTGAGCCCGGGGTTGGCGAACTGCTCGCGGACGAGGCATTTTGCCTGAAAAACCTTGCCGATATCGCTGTTGAGATGGCCGGTGCCCGTCTCGACCAGGTTGCGGAACAGGCCGAGGAGCGCGAGCAGCACGCCCTTGCGCACGGCCTCGCGCGCCGGAGCCTGCATCGCCTGCGCGTGCACGAGCGCGTTGCCGAGCGTGAGAAAGACATCGAGGTTCGGCGCGTCGAAGAACTCGATGACCTCGATGTCCGGCTTCCGCGGCCGCACCTCGTGCGCAAAGTGAATGCTCACGGTGTTGTTGTAGAAGCCGGCGACGAGGTTGCGGAACGGTTTGTCGGGCTCGGCATGCACGACCTCGCCATGCGGCACCCCGGGCGGGATCAGGCACAGTTCGCCGGGACCGACGCGGAAACCCTCGCGCGGGAAGCTGAACTCCGTCCAGCCCTGCAGCCCGAGGAAAATCTCGGGCCGGTAGTGGTAATGCATGCCGCGCCGGTTCTGCACCTGCTTCACTTCCTGCGGCACGCGCAGCGTCAGCCGTCCGTGATCGGCCTGCCGGATCGCGTGGTCGAGCACCGCGTGCATCTCGGCCCGGTTGTGCGGGCTCATCGAGCGCGCGGACAACAGCGCATGGTGGGGCGCAACGGCTTCGGAAGTTGGGGTGGCCGGGGGCACGGCGGGGGTCCACGCAGCCAAGCCGCCGCCTCCGGAAACACAAACCGAAAGGGGTGAAACCGGCGCTGCGCGCAGGGCGGTTTGATGCATGGAAAGGTTAAGTCCGCATCATACGGGCGTCACGCGGGTACCGGCGACAAACACCGCAACCCTGACACGCTGGGGTCTTGCCGCGAAGGGAACGGAAGCTAAACTGCGCCGTCCCATGGTTTCCATGTCCGTCCCTTTCACTCCCGCCGAACTCGAGGCCGAGACGGAGCGCCTGTTCAAGGCGTTCCTCCACGTGGACTGCACCCCGGGCAAATCCTGGGATTACGAGGCCTGCCGGAAGTTCGCGCCGCTGACCCTGGAAATCAACCGGCTGAAGAACGAGAAGGACGCCGTCATCCTCGCGCATTCCTACGTCGAGCCGGAGATCGTCTACGGCGTGGGCGATTTCAAGGGCGACTCCTACTTCCTCAGCCTCAAGGCGCGCGAGGCGAAGGCGAAGATGATCGTGTTTGCCGGCGTCGTGTTCATGGCCGAGACGGCGAAAATCCTCTCGCCCGATGCCACCGTCGTCGTGCCCGACCGCGGTTCCGGCTGCTCGCTGGCCGATTCGCTCACGGGCGACCAGTTGCGGAAACTCAAGGCCGCCTATCCCGACGCGGCCGTCGTGTGCTACATCAACTCGACCGCCGACGTGAAGGCCGAGTCCGACGTCTGCGTGACCTCGGGCAACGTCTACGACATCGTGTCCGCCCTGTCGCAGCGGCGCATCCTCTTCGTGCCCGACCGCCTCATGGGCGAAAACATCCGCGCCGAGCTGAAGCGCCGCGGCGTGGACAAGGAGATCATCACCTCCGACGGCACCTGCATCGTGCACGACGTGTTCGACGCCGCGGCCATCGCCGACGCGCGCGCCCGGTTTCCCGGCTTGAAGGTCGTCGCGCACCCCGAGTGCACCCCCGAGATCGCCGCGGCCGCGGATTTCGTCGGCAGCACCGGGGCGATGATGAAATACGTGAAGGAGAGCCGGGCGCCCTATTATCTCATGCTGACCGAGTGCGGCCTCGTGGGCCGCCTGCAGGTTGAGACCCCGGAAAAGAACTTCATCGGCGGCTGCCGCCTCTGCCCCTACATGAAGCTCAACTCGCTCGAGAAGGTGCGCGACGCGCTCGCCGCCCCGCGCGCCGACCAGATCGTCACGCTCGACGAGGACATCCGCCGCCGAGCCGCCCGCTGCATCGACCGCATGTTCGAACTCGCTCCGCGCGACTGAATCCCGAACCGACCCTTTGTAACGTATTATATTACAAACGCGATGATCACCGCCCGCACCGAACACCTGATCGACCTCGCCCTTGGGGAGGACGCCGGCCTGGGCGACATCACCAGCCGCGCCATCTTCCCGGCCAGGTACCGCAGCCGCGCAGTCATCGATGCCAAACAGGATCTCGTGCTCTGCGGGGTCGAGGTTGCGGCTCGCGTTTTTGCCAGGCTCGATCCGGCGTTGAAAATCCGCCTGCTAGCGCGCGATGGGCAGCGGCTCAAGCGCGGCGCGCTGGTCCTTTCCGTCGAGGGATCCACCGCTTCCATCCTGACCGCCGAGCGCACCGCGTTGAATTTTCTCCAGCGGCTCAGCGGCATCGCGACCCAGGCCGCCCGCTACGCCGAGGCGGTAAAAGGGACGGCCGTGCGCGTCGTCGACACCCGCAAGACGACACCTGGCTGGCGCGCCCTCGAAAAGTACGCCGTGCGCACCGGCGGGTGTTTCAACCACCGCGCGTCGCTTGGCGAACATGTGCTCATCAAGGACAACCATATCGCCGCGGCCGGTTCGCTCACAAGGGCCGTCCGGCTCTGCCAGGCCGCCGCCGCGCACGGCGCCAAGATCGAGGTCGAGGCCAAGACACTCGCCGAGGTGAAGGAGGCGGTCCGCGCCAAAGCCGACATCATCCTGCTCGACAACATGTCTCCCGCGCAGGTGGAGGCGGCCGTGAAGGCGGTGGCGGGTCGCGCGCTCATCGAGGTTTCCGGCGGCGTGACCTTCTCCACGCTGCGCGATTACGCCTTGAGCGGCGTGGACATCATCAGCGTCGGCGCGCTCACCCATTCGGTGACCGCCGCCGACCTGAGCCTGGATTTGAAGACAAAGGCGCGGAAATGAACCACAGAGACACGAAGACACAAAGAAAGACAGGTTCCTTGGTTCGGTCTCTGTGCTTCCGTGCCTCTATGGTTAATTACTAAAAAGCCATGCGCACGATCCGCACCGACTGTCTCGTGCTTGGCGCCGGCCTCGCCGGTTCGGCTTACGCCCTGCACCTGGCCCGCGCCGGGCGCAGCGTGGAGCTGCTCTCGCTTGCGGACCCCTTGCAGGCCAACAGCGACTGGGCGCAGGGCGGCATCATCTACGACACCTCGTCTGATCCCTCGCGCCTCACGCAGGACATCCTCGACGCCAGCGACGGCACGGCCAATCCCGCCGCGATCGCGCAACTCGCGGCCGAGGGGCCTGCGGCGGTGAAGGAGCTGCTGATCGACGAACTGAAGATCGGTTTCGACCGCGAAAGCACCGGCGAACTGCACCTCACGCGCGAGGGCGGGCACCACGAACGCCGCATCATCCACACCAAGGATGCGACCGGACACTCGATCCTCGCCGCGGTGGCCGCGCGCGTGGACGCGACGCCGGGCATCACGCGCCGCAGCGGCTTCGTGGCGATCGACCTGCTCACGCTTTCGCACAATTCCACCGAGCCGCGCGACCGCTATGAACCGCTCACGTGCTTCGGCTGCTACGCGCTGGACGCGGCCACCGGGGAGGTCGTGGCCATCACCGCGCGCAAGACGATCCTCGCGACCGGCGGCCTGGGCGGGATCTTCCAGCACACCACCAACCAGCCCGGCAGCGTCGGCCACGGCGTGGCGATGGCCTACCGCGTCGGCGCGCGGTTGATGGACCTCGAGTACGTCCAGTTTCACCCGACCACCTTTTTCAAGAAGGGCGCCCAGCCCTTCCTGATCACCGAGGCGTTGCGCGGCGAGGGCGCGGTGCTCGTCGATGGCGCCGGCCGGCGCTTCATGGATGCCGCGCATCCGCTCGGCTCGCTGGCCCCGCGCGACGTGGTGTCGCGCGCCATCCAGCACCAGCTCGCCGCCACCGGCGAGCCCTGCGCCTACCTGGATCTTTCGGCGATGAAGCCGGAGTTCATCCGCGAGCGTTTTCCCTCGATTTACGCGCGCTGCCTGGCGAACGGCGTCGACATCACGCGCGAGCCGGTGCCGGTCGTGCCGGCGGCGCATTTTTCCTGCGGCGGTGTGCACACCGACCTGCAGGGCCGCACGAACGTCCGTCATCTGAACGCCATCGGCGAAACCGCCTGCACCGGCCTGCACGGAGCCAACCGCCTCGCCAGCACCTCGCTGCTCGAGTGTCTCGTCGCCGCCAAGGCCTGCGCCCGCGCCGACCTCACGGAATTTGCGGCCCCGGCGGAAGCCAATGTTCGTATTACGAACATTGGATCGGACGCCCTCCCGCGGGAAGGTCGGGCAAATGTTCGTAATACGAACATTCGCCTGCCGCAGCCGCGCGAGTGGCGCAGCCCGGCGGGGGTGGCGGATCCGTTGCTCATCCGGCAGGATCTGCAGCAGATCCGGCAGACGATGTGGAATTACGCGGGCATCCTCCGTTCGCCACGCCGGCTGGCGCGGGCGCGGCGGATCCTGCTGGAGTTGCGCGAGGACATCCAGGCGTTCTACCGCGACTGCCGGCCGACCCGCGAGCTGATCGAATTGCGCAACGCCGTGCAGACGGCGCTCCTGGTGGTCCATGCCGCCTCGCTCAATCCGGTGAGCAAGGGTTGCCATTTTGTGGCGCCGGAAAATGAATAGCCGCCCCCCGCGCGACGTCTCATCCGGCATGAAAATCCCGTCTGTCCTTCTCGCCTCCCTTGCGCTCGCCGTCACGGCTTCGGCCAACCGGGACGACCGGCGCGGCGGGCCGCGCGTGATCGTTTACCAGAACGCCGGCTACGGCGGCGCCTCGCTGGTCCTCTATCCCGGCGACATGATCGAGAACATGTCGGGCATGAGTTTCGACGGCGGCGGCAAGCTGAACGACAGCATCTCGTCCATCCGCATCGAAGGGAACGTGGAGGTTTTTGTCTATGAGAACGCCCGCTACCGCGGGGAAGCGCTGCGCCTGACCGAAAGCGCCCGCGACCTCACCGGCCGGCTCGTGGCGGGGGGCGTGGGCCAGAACTGGAACGACCGCATTTCCTCGCTGCGCGTCGAACGCAGTCGCGGGCGCGAGCCGAACTGGGATCGCGAACCCGGCCGCCCCGGCGGGGGGCGTCCGCCGGCCGATCCCGACAAGGTCGTGAAGGAAGGCTTTCTGGACGTCGTCGGGCGCGAGCCCGACGCGGGCGAACTGCGGGAATTCCGCAGCCGCATCAAGGACGCCGGCTGGACGGAACGCATGCTGCGCGACCACCTGCGGACCGAGGACCGTTACCGGACGGAAGCCGCCGAGCTCATCGTGCGCCGCGCCTACCGGGATGTGCTCGGTCGTGAGGCGGATGCCGGCGGGCTGAAGCAATACACGTGGGCGGTGCGGGACAAGGGCTGGACCGAGAGCGACGTGCGCGACGATCTGCGCAAGAGCGCGGAGTACAGAAACCGGCCGCGTTCCTAGATGCGTCGCAGCTCAGCGGCCGAATGATGGCACGACACGACCGGGTGCGTTGCCGCCAGGTCTGAACATGCGGCCCATGGTCAGTTTCCGATAGGCCTCAGCTGCGTCCGGGCCGACGATCTGTTCGAGCTGCGCATTGTAGGCATCGCTGGTCTTGCGCACCTCCGCTATTTTCTCCGGTGAGAGCGGACCGTCGCGGGTCAATTGACCTACGATGCCCTGCAGTTCGATCTGGAGCTGATACACGGCGTAGGTTTTTTCGGGTGTCACCGCGGGGAACGCGGAGAAAGTCTTCGCGGCCTGGGCATAGTTCATATCGGCGCCTTCGAGGTAGGAATAGAAACGTTCGTCGCCCAAGACGGTCCGGGCCTTTTCATGAACGACAAGCTGGTCGGCCTGTCGCTGGGCAAAGTTCACAGCCCCGGCACTCGTAGAATAGGCTGCATCGAGATCCTTTTGAGCAGCGTAGATCTGGGCGTATTCCCGTTCGCTGATTTCAACATTGCGCAGGTTGTTCATCACGGTGCGAGCTGTCGCCGAGTTGCGCATCTCGTACTGGGCGAGTTCGGCGGGAGTAAGCACGGTGGCCAGGTCGGCTAGTTTTTCCTCCTCCATCATCTGTTGGCCCTGCCGGACGCTCAGCCCGTCACCCGATGCATTGCCGCGGCGCCGCGCCCACAGCTCGGCGTTCATTTCGCCGTAGTCGCGTTCGATCTGAGCCACGGCGTCGAGTTTCTCGTCCGACAGATGGCCGTAGCGTCGCTGACGGCTCGCCATGTCCATCGTGGCCGACGGCCGTGCGTCGGCGCCGAGCAGCGACTCGAACAGGGCCTGGCGTTCCTTCTGCAAGGCATTCTGGGCGGCGATGGTTTCGGGGGTGGGTACGCCCTGTTTCCAAAACGGCTGGCCGGCGCCGGGCTGGCGGGAGGCGAAGCGGTCGTTGAGCAACTGGCCGACGACCGCGCGGATCACGGCCGGCGGAAAGCCCGCCCCGCGGAGATCGGTGACGAGACGATGGAGGTCCGCGTCGTTGGCCACCGGTTTCCAAATCGGGGTGGCGGACGCGACCGGCGCGGCTTTGACATCGGTCGCACCAGCAGGACGGGCGGCATCGGCGACAGCCGGCGGAGACGATGCCCGGATCGCGGGCGAGGTGGTTGAGGCGGGCGATGCCGCGACGGGCGACTTGGTGCGCAGGGCCAGCACGACGTTGGCCGCGAGCGAAGCGGCCAGGAGCACGAACAGAAGGGGTTTCATGATCAGCGATCCGGAGGTTGGGGCCCGTCCGCGGCAATCAAGTGTGACGGCGGTGAATTGTCCAGCGGCCACGTTGGCCGCGGGGGGCTTGACAGATCGGGATAAGGGACAACCGTGGCATGCATGCATTCGTTCCACCAGCAGTTGACCCGACCGAGTCACGGGGCTCCGGGTATCTTCCCGGGCGCACCCGGTGCTGCTGGTGTTTGCGGCTGAACGCGACGTAGATCGCCAAGCCGGAACCGGCGGACGCCGGGCGACATACCCCATGACTTGGCCGGCAACGAAGCCGGCTGCGAACGCGGTTACCCCCTCTGAAACCTTTTAGCGCGTTCGCACCCCTCCCGGCCGGGGTATTTCGGCCGCCTACCCCGACCCACAACCCTCGAACAAAATGACCAACGAAACCCTTCCTACCATCCACCTTTCCCTGGCCGACTACCAATATATCACGCGCCTGCTTGCCGGCGTGCCCGCGAAGAGCGAAAGCCTGCAGCGTCTGCGCCGCGAACTCGATCGCGCCGTCGTGCTCGAACCCGCGCTGATCCCGCCGACGATCGTCGGACTGGACAGCCGCGTGCGGCTTCAGGATCTCGATACGCAGGAGATCGAGGAGTACACGCTGGTCGCGCCCAACAAGGCCGATGCCGACCAGCAGCGGATCTCGCTGCTGGCCCCGATCGGCGCCGCCCTGCTCGGTTATCGCGAAGGCGACGAAATCAAGTGGCCGACGCCGGGTGGCGTGCGCCGCCTGCGTCTGCTGCAGGTGAGCCGCGCGAGCTGAGCCGCGCCGCCGGTTACGCGAAATTCAGCAGCCGGGTCTCGCCGACCTCGGGCAGGGTGAATTCATCCGGCCCGAGGCCGGCGGCGGCATGCGCGGCGCGGAAATCGGCGACCGGTTGCTCGTAACCGTCGTCGGCGAGCGGAAAGCACCCGAAGTGCATCGCCAGGCTGCGCCGGGCGCGGACCTCGCGATGAATCGTGACCGCCTCGGGCGGCGTGCAGTGCACCGCCTGCATGAACCAGCGCGGCTCGTAGGCCCCGATGGGAATGAGGGCCAGGTCGAACGGACCGAGGCGGCTGCCGATGGCCTTGAATCCGTCGAAGTAGCCGGAATCGCCGGCGAACCACATCTTTCCGGCCGGGGTTTCGAGCACGAAACCGCCCCACAGCGTCCTGAAGCGGTCGGAGAAGCCGCGCGCGGCGAAGTGCTGGGCCGGGGTCACGGTGACCTTCACGCCGGGCTTCGGCTCGTGCGCCTGCCACCAGTCGAGTTCCACCACGTGGTCGATGCCTTCGGCGGCGAGGAAGGGCCGGTTGCCCAGGGTCGTCACGATGAGCGGCCGGTGAACCCGATGGAGGCGCCGCAGCGTGGGCAGGTCGAGGTGGTCGTAGTGATTGTGGCTGAGCAGCACGAGGTCGATGCGCGGCAGCGCCTCGAAGGCGAGACCGGGCGGACGCACGCGCCGCGGGCCGGCCCACGACACGGGGCTGCACCGGTCCGACCAGATGGGATCGGTGAGCACGTTGAGGCCGTCAAACTGCAGCAGGAAGGTCGAGTGCCCGACGAAGGTCACCGCGCACTCGCGGGGCGCGAGCGAACCGCGGAGCGCGGGCGTGGCGGTGTTGACAAGGCCGTATTGCCACGCGCCCGCCTTGCGGCCGAACTGCCATTTCAACAGGTCGCGGAATCCGCGCGGGTTGTTGCCGCTGGGGTTGAAGAAGCGCTCGCCATCAAAGTGGTCGCTGACGGGATAGGGAGGATTCATGGGTTCATCGGCGCGGGCCTCGCCGCGCGCCAGGAATGCCGCGAGCCCGGCGGGGAGGAGACGGAGGAAACGGCGGCGGGAAAGCGGCACGGCCGGACCGTAACCGGGCGGCGGCGCGCCGCAAGCAGGCGGCGACAAAGGGGTATGTTACGCACATCTACGTATGGGATGAGCCGGGTTTTCAGGTACACTTGGAGCATGAAGTTTCAAACGGCGGGGCGCATCGTGTTTATCGGCCTGGCCCTGTTGGGGGGCATCGCGTCGCCAGCCGCCGGCCAGAAAGAGGATCCGGATGTGGCCGCCGGCTGGGCTGCAGCCATACAACTGGAATACGCGAAGGCGCGCGCCAGTTTCGAGGCGGCCATCAAACGGGATGTCCTGGAAGGCTACCGGGGGCTGGGCGCGCTTTATCTCAGCCGCAGCAACCCGGAGAGGAACCCGGCGGAAGCGCGGCGGATGTTCGAGATGGGCGCCGCGAGGAAGCACCCGGGATCCATCATCCACCTGGCGCAGATGCTGGGCAGCGGCGAGGATGTCCCCCAGGACATGGCCCGGGCGCGGGAGTTGTTGAACTCCCTCATCGCGAACCGCGCCAACGACCCCGACATGGCGGACCTCGCGGCGGGAAACCTGCGGGAACTTGAGCGCAAATTCGCCCTGGCCCAGCAGGCGGCGACGCCCATGACCGGGGAAGAGCGGTGGCGGCGCGAACTGGAAGTCGACACCCGGCCGGGGGCGGAGGAATTCCGGGCGGGCCTCGAAGCCTTCGCGAAGGATGACTTTCTGAAAGCGGCCGAGGCTTGGAAAACGGCCACGGACAAGGGTTACGCCGCCGCCTTCGCGCGCCTCGGCCGAATTTTTCAATTTGGCCACGGAAGGACTGTGAATGAAGCGTGGGCGCGGCGACTCTATGAGAGCGGGGCGGCCAAGAATGACCCGGAAGCCATGCTCCGGCTGGGAGAGGCCCTGGCCGGTGGCAAGGGCGGGCCCCGGGATTTGCCGCAAGCGAAGCAATGGTATGAAAGGGCGGTCGCCCACCCCGAGATTCTCCCGGATGACCGGAAGTCGGCGCAGGCAGCGTTGACGGACATCAACCGGCAACTCAGCCCGAAAACGACGGCTGTGGCCCAAGCCCCCAAGTCCCCCGCGGTCCCTGCATCCAATCCCGCACCCATCGCCCGTCCGGCCGTCGCCGCCGCAGCTCCCACCGCGCCCGGCCAGGCCGAGTTCGACCAAGCCAGCGCGAGGATTTCCGCCGGCCAGATCAAGGAGGCCGTTGCCCTGTATGAACAGGCGGCGGCCAAAGGGCATCCGGGCGCGATGATGAATCTCTTCGAGGCCTACTTCCTGGGATTGGGTGTGACGCGGGACCACGACAAGGCCGTGGCCTGGCTGAAAAAGGCCGCCGCCGCCGGGGACGCCGGAGCCGTGGCGGAGCTGAAGAAGATCAACGCCGGGGCGCAATCGGGCGCGCTCGAGCACCAGAAGGGCATGGACGCCTACAAGGCGAAGAAAGTGAAGGAGGCGGTGGCTTTCTGGGAAAAGGCCGCCGCGGCCGGCCATGTGCCGGCGATGGTGGAGTTGGGTCTCACCTTGGAAAACGGCGAGGAGGACGTGGCGGCCAATCCGGCGGCGTCCTTCCGCTGGTTCGAGCGCGCCGCGGAGAAGAACGACATCGAGGGTTTGCTGGGCGTGGGTCGCGCCTACTTTAATGGACGGGCCGTCAAGGCGGACCCGGCCAGGGCGCGGGAGTATTACGAGAAGGCCCGCACGGTCGGGGCCGCCAACCCCAACGCCGTCGCGGCCGCCGAAGCGGAGCTGGCGGTGCTGAAGGGCGAGACGCCCGAGCACGCGTTCCGACTGGGATTCTCCCACTACCAGGCCGGAAAATTCGATGAAGCCATGAAGTGGTACCGGAAGGCGTCGGACGGAGGCGTTTTTGGCGCGTCGTTCAACATCGGCATGCTTTACGAGCGCGGCGAAGGTGTGCCGCGGGATCCGGCCCAGGCGCTGGCTTGGTTCGAGAAATCCAAGGCGCAGGGGAACACCGCGGCGGATACGGCCATCAAGCGGATGAAGCCCAAGCTGGTGGGTCTCGATGACTTGAAGAAAGCCGAGGCGGCCCAGCAGGCGAAAAAGTATGCCGAGGCGCGCGCCGCCTATGAAAAGTCCGCCGCCGCGGGCAACGTCGACGCGATGATGAAGCTGGCCGAGATTTACCGGCGTGGCATCGCCGTCATCCAAAACAAGCGCACGGCGGTGTCCTGGTACGAGAAGGCGGCCGCTGCCGGGGATGATTTCGCCGCGAACGAGGCCGACTCGCTGCAAAGGGAAATTCAGATGTGGGACCAAAACCTTCACATGGTGCAGTTGGCCGGCGCGATCGACGGGGTGGCCAGCCCGGCCGCCGCCGTGAAGTCCGGTCCGGTCGTGCGCTTCGACAGCCTGATCAAAAACTCACCCTGGACGGTGGAGCAGTTGGTCGCCGCCGTGAAATCCCGGGCCGACGCGGAGGCGCTGGCGGTGGCGATCCGCACGGATGGGGTCGTCGATCTCTACGACGGCGACTATCGCCGGATGAAGGCGATCCCGGACGGCACGCCTTTCCTTGAGTACGGCAACCTCAACATGGCGTTCATCGAGAACATGAAGCCGGGTGCCGGCAAATGGGTGCAGGACCTGGTGGACGCCGCCATCGCCAAGCGTCGCGCGGAACTGTCCCCTGCCCCCATGCCCGTGGACTCCGCCGACCTCCGGGCCCGAGCGAAGGCCGGTGACGCCGAGGCCCTCTGTGTGCTGAACCTCCTGCCGCAGGCCGACCTGAAGCTCGGCGCGCTGCCGCCGGAACTCAGCCGCAGCGTCAACGACCTGCGGGAGCTCGTCCGCAAGGCGAACCATCGCCCGGGTTTCTGGCTCCTCGGCGATGAGCTCGAGTACAACGCCGACAAGGCGAAGGTGGATCGCGCGCAGGCGGCGGAGTATTTCCGCATGGCCGCGGAGGCGGGCAGCGCCCGGGGCGCGGACAAGCTCGCGTCGGCTTTTCACCAGGAGCTGGAGGGTGGCCTAGCCACCAACTATATCGAGGTCGAAGCCTGGCTGATCGAGGCGGCCGCGCGGGCCCGGCCGGGTGAGTTCATCCCGGCTTCGGATCCGGCGAACGAACTCTACCTCCTCTACAGCAGCGCCAAGCCCGTGGGCAACGGCTTCGCCTTCCTGAACAAGCCGTCCGACTTGCGCTGGTTGCGCGAACTCGTCCGCCGCGGCGGCGCGGTGGGTGAGTTCGCCGCGCTGACGCTCGACAACATGCGGCAGAAGCCGAACCAGAACATCGACGGCATCCTGAAGGATTTGCCGCCGGAGGTGCCGTCGTTTGCCGCCGCCGAGGTCGCCCGGCTCGAGGCCGCCGCCAAGGCGGGCAACATCGAAGCGATGTTGAAACTGGCCGACGCCCTCGCGACCGGCCGCGGCCTGCGCCAGCACGACAAGCGCGCCGTCGACTACTACCTGCAGGCCGCCGCCCAGGGCAGCATCCCGGCGATGAAGAAAGTTGCCCAGCACTACGCCTCCGGCCACGGGGTGAAGAAGGACCCCGCCCGCCAGCTCGAATGGACCCGGCGGGTTGCGGAGACCTCCGGCGCACCGGAGGACTGGGTGACCTACGGCGATCGGCTGTCCAACACGAACGACACGAGCCAGACAGCGGCCATGCTGGCGGCTTACGAAAAAGCCGCGGCGGCCAAGTTGCCCGCCGCGTTCGACCGGCTGGCGTCGGCCTACCAGTATGGCTGGAACGGCGTGGAGAAGAGCCGCCCGAAGGCGATCGAGGTCCGGCTCCGGGCCGTGGCGAACGGCGATCCCAAGGCGCCGGGCCGGCTGGCGTTGCTTTACGTCGAACAGAACGACCACCCGAATGCGCTGCTCTGGGCCCAGAAAGCGTGGGATGGCGGCGAGCGCGAAATGGCCATCGTGCTGGCCCGCGAGCTGTACGAGGCGAAGCGCACCGACGAGGCAAACGCGATGTACAAGGAAGCGGGTGCGGATGGAAACGAGGAAGGCCAGTACATGTACGCCAGCGCGATGGAGCAGGTGGACCCCGCCGAAGCCTACGCGTGGCACAAGAAGCTCGCGACCAATCCGCGGGCACGCACGTTCAAGCATCGCGGTGAGCAGTATGTCCGGGAATACGATGAGGAGCAGAATGCGCCCGCAGGTTCCGAATTCGCCATCCGCCGGCAGGCCAAGACCGGCGACACCGCCGCCATGCTCGAGTACGCCAGGCGGATCGCGCCCAGGGATCGGCTGGAAGCGTTCGACTTCGTGCGACGGGCCGCCAACAAGGGCGATGTGAACGGCATGCTGATGCTCGCGAACGAGCTGGCCGCGACGGACAAGGCGCACGCCATGGAGTGGGTCAACAAGGCCGTCGCCGCCGGCAGCACCCAGGCGATGGTCGTGCTGGCCAACCAGCTCGCCGCAACCGACATGACCAAGGCACTGGAATGGTTGCGGAAGGCGGAGGAACTGGGCAACGCGGACGCGAAGTTCCAACTCGGCGGCATGCACTACCAAGGACGCGGCATGGCGCAGGACCAGGCCAAGGGTGTCGAGCTGATGCTCGCGGCCGCCGAGGCCGGTTCCCTTGTCGCCCAGTTCGAAATAGGCCGGGCGCAAATGCAAGGCATGCCCGGGCTGGCGGCCGATCAGGCGAAGGGCATCGCGCTGTTGAAAAAAGCCTCGGACGCGAACGTGGCGCAGGCGGCGGCCGTGTTGGGAGAGATTTATGAGCGCGGCGTCGGCACGCCCCAGAACCTGGAGGAAGCGCACAAGTATTACCGCAAAGCGGTTTCCTTGGGACTAACGCAGTTCAAGGCCAAGGCGGATCAGTTGCAAAGCATGCTGATGAAGGGCATGGGACCGAAGAAATGACCCCATGCCCGCTCCCCCTCGCCTCTCGGTTGGGTGCGCTGATTTGCGGCGTCCTTTATCTGCCGCTCGGGCTGGTCTGGGCCTACGGCGTGGCGGTCGTCTTCCTGCCGCTGCCCCTGATCGGGTTCTGGCTGTTGTATCGGGCTGATCGCGAGGAGGCGCGGCTTGGAATCGCGCTGACCAAGGGACAAGCGCGCTTGCGCGCCTTCGCCCGGGGCGTGCTTTTCACGGCACTGGCGGTGTCGGTCGTGGCGTTAATCGTGACGCGGTAGCCCACGGCGGTCGGCGCCAGACGGGTTTTTGTAGGAGCCTGTAAACAGGCTCCTATAGGCAAACGCTTACCCCGTCGCCGCCAGCTTGCGCTGCGCCTGGGCCCAGAAATCGAGCAGCGCGCGGAAATCCTGCTCCTTGGTCCGGCTGTGGATGATGTAATCGTAGCTGAAGCGCTCGGCCAGCTCGAGCTCGGCGCTCTGGAGGCGGCGGGCCAGCTCCTCCGCGGCCATCGGGCCGCGGGCGAGCATGCGCTCGCGCAGCACGTCGAGCGAGTCGGGGGCGACGAAGATCGTGACGAGGCGGCCGGCCAGGCGCGGCTCCTGCGCCGCGGCGGCGCGGACGTTGCGCACGCCCTGCACGTCGATGTTCATGACGAGGTTCGTGTGCTCGAGGCGCTGGAGGACGGAGGATTTCGGCACGCCCGAGCGCTGCTTCTGGTGGATGCGCGCCCACTCGAGGAAATCGCCGGCGGCGATCCGGCGGTCGAATTCCTCCTCGGAAAGGAAATGGTAATCGCGGCCGTCCACCTCGTTGGGCCGGGGGGCGCGGGTGGTGGCGGTGATCACGCGTTCGAAGCCGGGCACGTCGGACACCATGCGGTCGCAGAGCGTGCTTTTGCCGACGCCGGCGGGGCCGGCCAGGATGACGAGGGCGGTCTGGGGCTCGGCCATCGGATCAATACGTGAAGGCCGCGGCCGTCGTGGCGGCGCCGTAGGCCAGCACGATCGCGCCGACGAGGCGCGGGCGGCCGGGCGTGCGGAACAGCCAGTCGAAGAAATCGCGCAGCCGGTACGGATAGGCGGCAAGGTAAAGCGCGGCGCTCAGGCCGAGGTAGACGGCGGTCACCATCAGCAGGCGCTGCGGGTGGTCCCATTCCATGTAGGCGGCGTGCAGGAGAGGTTCGGCCGCCAGCAGCACCAGCACCGCCAGGCCGCGCACGGCGAGGAAGTCGGGCGTGTAGATGAAGGCCAGCAGGGCCAGCGCGCCGAAGGCGATCATCACCGGGCCCGGGGTCTGGAAGAAGATCAGGTCGGATTCGCCGGTGCGCGAGAGGCGCCAGAGAAACCACGCCGCCCCGAGGCCGAACAACACCTTCGCGGCCAGCGGCGAGCGCGGCAACGATTTGGCGGCGGGCGCGGCGCCCGGCCAGAAAAGAAACGCACCGAGGGCGGCGAGCAGCAGGCCGGGGAGCAGGGTGGCGAGAAAAAGGGACATGGTTATCTTTCTCTTACTCTTTCTCTTTCTCTTCAATCCCTACTTCCACGCCATAAGTGGCCTGCTCTTCGCGCACAGCAGAGGAAAAGCGGGCGATCAGTCCGGCAGTCATCGACACAACCTCCAACAGTAGGGCTTTACCTTCGACAATCTCGACCTCCGATAACAGCTCTTTGGCGTACAAGACATCGAGACAAGCCGCACACTCCACCGCCGAACCGCGGGCGGTGTCAAAATACCGGCATCGATCTGGATGCGACCGTTTGCCGTTACCCTCCGCGAGATTCAAGACGACGCTGGTAGAAGCGCGGTCCAGCTGGTCCTTAGCGGATAGTTTTCCTGGCAGGCGTTCGAGGATCGGGCCCACCCAAGCCACAAACCGAAGGGCTTCTTGATAGACCTTCAGCCGCTCATGGTCAAAAATGGGGGCGGGCATCTCGAGAGTAAGATTAAGAGAAAGAGGAAAGAGAAAGATTATGCCTCCACCCCCGTCAGCGCGAGCTGGCCGTAAAGGACGGCCGTGGAGACGCGGTTGATCGTCACCGGGACGAGTTCGCCGATCAGGCGCTCGTGCGCGGCGAAGTGGACGATGCGGTTGCCGCGCGTGCGGCCCATGTAGCCGAGGCCCTTCTTGTCGGGGCCCTCGACCAGCACCTCCTGGGTCGTGCCGAGGAGGGTGGCGTTGCGGCGGTTGGAGTTGGCCTCGAGGATGGCGAGCAGCTCGGCATTGCGGCGCTCCTTCACCTCGTCGGGGATCTGGTCGCCCATGTCTGCGGCGGGCGTGCCGGAGCGGATCGAATACTTGAAAATGTAGGCCATATCGTAGTTGCAGGCCTCGAACAGGTCGCGGGTCTGGGCGAACTCCTCCTCGGTCTCGCCGGGGAAGCCGACGATGATGTCGGTCGAGAAATACATGTCGGGCCGCACGCGGCGCAGGTCGTCCACGATCTGCCTGTAGCGGTCGCGCGAGTACGGCCGGTTCATCAGCTTCAGGATGCGGTCGCTGCCGGACTGCATCGGCAGGTGGACGTACTCGCAGAGTTTCTCGAGACGGCCGTAGGCCTGGATGAGGTCGTCCTTGAAGCCGCGCGGATGCGGCGAGGTGAAGCGGATGCGCCTGACGCCGGGAATGGCGTTCACGCGCTCGAGCAGCTGCACGAACGGCGAGACGCCGTCCTTGTGCACATAGTCGCGGCGGCCGTAGCTGGTGACGATCTGGCCGAGGAGCGTGATCTCGCGCACGCCGCGGTCCGCGAGCTGCCCGCACTCGCGCACGATGTCGTCCATCGGCCGCGAACGCTCGTCGCCGCGGGTCTTCGGCACGATGCAGAACGCGCAGTCCATGTTGCAGCCCTGCTGGATCGAGACGAAGGCCGTGACCTGCTTCTCCTCGAGCACGTGGTCGCGGATCGTGTTCTGCGAACCGGCCTCCTCGGCGATGTCCACGATGCGGGTCGGCAGCACGGTGCCGGCCTCCTGCGCGGCACGCAGGTTGTCGAGGTAGTCGGGCACCTGGTGGAATTTCTGCGTGCCCACGATCAGGTCCACGTCGGGCAGGGCGTCGAGCAGCGCGTTGCCGCGGTTCTGCGCCATGCAGCCGAGGATGCCGAGGATGAAGCGGGGGTTGCGTTTCTTCTTCTGGGCGGCGTAGCCGGCCTTGCCGATGGCCTTCTGCTCGGCCATGTCGCGCACGCTGCACGTGTTGAGTAGCATGACGTCGCAGGCGTCCTCATCCTGGACAATGCGGTAGCCGCGGGCGCGGAGCAGCGCGGCGACGGCCTCGCTGTCGCGCTCGTTCATCTGGCACCCGTAGGTTTTGATGAAGACGCGGTTCATGGAACGGACGGGTTTAAGTAGCCGGCCGGGCCGTCCGGTCAATGGCGGTTTCTTATCCCCGGGTTGGGATCGTTCTCCGTTCTCTTAATCTTTCTCTTTCTCTCGGCGGGTCGTTCCGGGAGAAAGATTACGAGAACGATTAAGAGAAAGAGTGAGGGGAAACCGCCGGGCTTGCCTGCGGTCACAACGGGCACAGCCTTACCGTCATGCGGCGTCCGCTTCTTCTTGTTCTGCTGGTTGCCCTGCAAGGGCTTGGCCGTCTCGCCGGCGCGCCCGCCGGGGCCGAGGCGGTGCTGGTCGTCGCGGGCGACATGCACTCGGCCTATGATCGCACGGCGCAGTTTGTGGCCCTGGTGGACCGGGTGAAGGCGGACCACCCCGCCCTGCCGATGGCGATCCTGCTCAACGGCGACACGCAGGAATACGGCAACGCGCTCGCGAGGCGCAGCGACGGCGCGATCGATTTCGAACTCTACGCCGCGCTGGCGCAGCGCGCGCCCACGGTCCTCAACCTCGGCAACCACGAGGCCGACTACCTTTCCGTGGAGGAAACCGTCGCGCGCGCCGGAGCCGCGGGCGTACACGTGATCAGCAACATCGTGAATCGCGGCACCGGCCGGCCCTTCGCGCCGGCGTCCGCGCCGCTCAGGCTCGGCGCCACCGATGCGATCGTGGTCGGGGTGGCCACGGACAACCTGGCAACCTACCGCGTGGCGGTGCGGCCGACGCTGGATCTCGCGAATCCCGTAGTCTGGGCGCGGGAGCATTTTCCGAAGCTGTTCGACCGTCCGGAAGCGGCCGACGAAGAGCGTGCCGAGGCCGGCGCGCCCCACCCCCTGCCGATCGTCCTCAGCCACTGCGGGCTCGCGGCCGACAAGGAGCTGCTGGCCCTCGTGCCCGACGGCACGTTGTTCTCCGGGGCGCACAGTCACCTGCGTTTCGTCGAGCGGTTTGGACGCACGGTGTATTTTCATTCGGGTTCCTGGTCGCAGCACGTGTCGCTGGCGTGGCTTTGCCGCGACGAGGCCGGAAACCCGCGGTGGCAGATCGAGCCGTTGTCCGTGCCGGCCAACGGGCCGGCGGATCCTGCGCTGGCCCGGTTCATCCGCGATGCGCGCGAGCGCTGGCTCACGCCCGAGGACCGCGCGGTCGTCGGCCAGGCCAGGCGCGCCATGGACACGCCCGAGGCGGCGCGCTTCGTGGCGCAGATCCTGCGCGAAGGCGCAAGGGTCGACGCGGCCTTCGTCGGCAACACGACCTTCGGCGCCGGCCTGCCGGCGGGCGATGTCACGCAACTCGAGTTCGACGCCTGCGTGCGCTTCGACGGCCCGGTGTACACGGTCGTGGTGGACGGTGCGCGGCTCGCGGTTTTGCTCGCGGCCGCGAACCAAGGACCGGACACGCCGTTCGTGCAGCGGGGCGGCGAGTTCAATTTTGCCGACGGGCCCGCGGAGATCGAGGCCGGCCGGCGCTACCGGATTGCCACGACCGATTGGGGCGCGAAAAACACCGCACGCTATTTCGGCGAGCCGGCCATCGCCTGGACGGAGCGCCCTGATTTGCGGCTCAAGCCGCTGGTGCGCGCCCGCCTGACGCGCGATCGGGTCGTGCCGTTTCCCGAGCGTCCGGGCGCCGCGGCGCCTGCGGTCGCGGCGCCCGAGGAGGAGGAATATGTCCTGGATACCGACGCGCTTTTCGAGGTGGGGCGGCAGCTGTTCGACGCCTACGCGCCGGAGGAAATCAAGGAGCAGTACGAATTTCCCTCCAAACAGGAATGGGACGAGTTTGCCGCGCGCCTGCAGGCCGCGCTCGAGAGCAACGACCTGCGCCGGCTCGCCGCCTACGAGCCCGAGGCGCGGGCCGCGTTGCTCGCGTTGCGGGCCCTGCCGGAGTATCAGGATTACGCCGACTGGCTGGCGGAGCGGCTGGATTACATCACGGCGGCGCAGCAGGCGATCGCCGCGCCGGCGCCGCGGCCTACGCAACCTCCGGCGCCCGTACCGACACCGCCCAAGCCCGGTCAGGTTCCCGCACCGATTCCGCCGGCCGCGGCGCCGGAAATCCCCAGTTATGCGTTGTGGCTCGGTCGCATGAAGACCCGGGCGGTGCCGGCGCGGGCGTCGGTGCTGCTGCCGCGCGTGCAAAGGGTGTTTGTCGAGGAGGGTGTGCCGGCGGAGCTGGCGTGGCTGGCGGAGACGGAGTCCACGTTCAACCCCGGTGCGCGCAGTCCGGTCGGCGCCAAGGGGCTTTTTCAACTCATGCCCGAGACGGCGAAGAGCCTGGGCTTGCAGACCTTTCTGCCCGACGAGCGCACGGATCCGGAGAAGTCCGCGCGCGCCGCGGCGCGTTACCTGCGTTACCTGCACGGCCGGTTTGGCGACTGGCCGCTGACGCTCGCCGCCTACAACGCCGGAGAAGGCCGCGTCAGCCGCACGTTGAAAAAGGAAAACGCGAAGACCTTTGCCGAGATCGCCGACGTGCTGCCGGCCGAGACACGCATGTATGTGCCGAAGGTGCTCGCGACCATCGAGGTCCGCGCCGGCGTATCGCCCCTGTCGCTCGCGGTCCCGCGCGCCTGAAAACTGCCGGCCGGGGCGGCGGCCGCCCGGTGTCACTGGGGGCCAGCCGCCGCCACGACGGCGGTGCAACTCCGACAACCGCGCGATGTGAAGGTTTTGCTAAAACAGGGTCAGTCGTCATGCCGCCGCCCGGGTTTGCCGGAGCGGCGGTCGATGCCGTGTTTGCGCCAGCGGCGGTCCGCCAGCCAGCCGGAGAAGCCCATCCAAGCCCAGTACACGAGGAGCGAAAGCACCACGGCGCACAGGCCGATCAGGAAAATCTCGAGCGGGCCGAGGGTCACGCGACGGACTTGTTCTGACGACGGCGCCAGAGCACCAGGCCGAGCGCGCCGAGACCGGCGAGGGCGGCGTAGGTGGATGGCTCGGGAATGGCGGAGACGGTGAAGTTGTCGAAGTAGATCTGCCCCGCACCGATGGCCGATCCGGTGTTGCCGCTGACGACGGCGAGTTCGATGCCCATGCCGCCGTTGTAGGGGGTGACGGGACCGGCTTCGGCACCATCGAGGTCGTAGGCCGCGCCGCTCGTGAAGGTGGCGCCTGCGTTGAAGCTGTAGTCGAGGGCGAGGTTCTTGGTCACGGCATCGAAGGTCATGCGCAGGACCACGTCTTCGGTGTCGGTCGTCGAGGAGGAGGTCGAGGTGCGATCCCACGCGCTGCCGTTCCAGCTGCCCCACTCGAACACGAGGTTGGTCGCCGTCGGGGTGGTCTGGAGGTAGATGCCGTAGTAGGAATTTGACGAGGGATTCCCGGTGCCCGAGCGGGTGAAGGTTTCCAGGCCGGCCATCGTGAAGCCGCCGGCGATGGAGGTCATGAGATTCGTGACGGTGACCTGGGCGGTCCAGTTGGAGTTGTAGGGATTGCCTCCGCTCAGCCCTGCGCCACCGGCGGGCGTGAACGATTCCAGCGGATCGACGCGCGCGAGCCAGGCCGTGTTGTTGAAGGACGGGTTGCTGTTGGTGTACTCCATGCGCTGGTTGGTCTCGGTCCAGGCGCCGTTGGTGCGCGGGACCGAGAAACTCCAGATGCCCGGTTGCTCGCCCTCGAGGGAATCGAGCGTGAGCGAATTGTCATTGAAGTCGTCGGAGCCGAGGAAAACCTGGGCGGAAAGCGGGAGGGCCGAAAGGGCCGCGACCGCGGTGAGCAGGGTGAGATGACGCGTGTTCATGGGTATCGGTGTGCGCTCTTGATCGAACCAAAAAGCAGGGCGCGCTCAACGAGCGCGCTCTAGGGGAATCCCCGAAAGGGGACAAGGCCGGGGCGTCAGACCCTGGCGGCCTGCCGGCGGCGCCAGAGGGCCAAGCCGAGCGCGCCAAGGCCGGCGAGGGCGGCGTAGGTGGACGGCTCGGGAATGGCGGAGACGGTGAAGTTGTCGGCATACATCTGTCCGGAGCTGATGGCGTCCACCGTGCTCATGGCCATAATGCGGAAACTGAAGCCATCGACCGGAGCGCCGGACCAGTCTGTGGCCGGGTTGAAGACGATGCTGTCGTGGAACGTCGCGCCATCGTTGCTGTAGCTCACGGTGACATTGTGCGTCGAGGCATCGTGGGTGAAGCGCAGGGTCAGGTCGGTGAGATCCGTGACGGCCGGGCTCTCAACATAGGAAGTCAGGGTGAAGTCGGAGCCGTAGCCCTTTTCGGCGAGGAGATTCAACCCCGTCGAACTGTCGCTGTAGGCATAGGCGCCGAAGAGGCCGACATCGAGGTTGTTGGCGGCGAAGACCTGCAAGCCGATCAGGCTGTAGCCGGCGGACGGGGCGGTCAGGTTCGTCACCGTGAGGCTGGCGCTCCAGTCCTCGTTGTAGCCGTTGTTGATGGAGTTGTTCCAGGCCAGGGCGCGGCTCTGGTTGGCGCCGCCGGAAGTGAATTCGAGCCGGCCGTTTTTTTCGGTGAAGAGGCCCGAGGTGGTGCCGGGAACGGCGTAGCCGAAATCCCAGGACGAACCGAGGCTGTTGTCATCGAAGTTGTCGGAGCCTGCATACGGATACGGCTGGGCATTCAGCGAGGCGCAGGCGACGAGGGCGATGGCCAGGAGGGAGAGGAGATGGCGTGTATTCATGGCTGGCTGCATAGGGCACCAGCGAAGCCGGATGCGCGCTGCGTTCAACACGCTGCGCATCGGGGATTCGCTGATTTTGGCCACGGGGAAGGCCTTACGGCCGTGTCCGTTCGCCTTCGCACCGGGCTCACCGCGCGAGGCCCTGTTCGCGCAGCCAGAGGGCGGCGCGCGCCACGAGCGCGTTGGCGTGCGGGAGGCCGAGCTTGGCCTTGATGGCTTCGCGGTGGGATTCGATCGTTTTCACACTCACGCCGAGCGCCGCCGCGATCTCCTGCGTGGAGCGGCCGAGCCCAAGCTGGAGAAAAACCTGGAGTTCGCGTTCGCTGAGGCCGAGCTGCGGTCCGGCCGCATGGGCCGGCACGGCGGCCCGTTCGTTGGCGGCGGCGCGATGCAAGGCCGCGATGATCGCGGCCGGCCCTTCCTGCTTCGAGACGAAGAAACTGGCGCCGGCCTGCAAGGCCCGCGGCGCATAGACGCCGGGATCGAGCATCGAGAGCACGACAATCCTCAGGCGCGGGTGCGCCTGCCGCAACTCGCGCACCAGCCGCAGGCCGTCGTCGTCGTTCAACATCAGATCCACGATGGCCGCGTCGGGGTGATGCCGGGCCGCCAACTCGCGGGCGAGCGGCGCGGAATCGGCCTCGGCGCAGATGGCGAGGCCGGTTTCGTGGCGAAGCGCGGCGACCACGCCGGCGCGGAAAAGGGGGTGGTCGTCCACCACCAGGATTTGCAGAGGCATGGAGGGAACGGCGGGAGCGAAGCGGGTGACTGGTTGCGAAAAGGGGAGGCCGCATGCAGGGCGGGCGCTCAAGGGGATGTCGCGCGGCCAGCCGGCGGGGAATGAGGGCGGCGCAGGTGCTCCTGACGTTGGTCGTGACGGCGGCAAGGAGTTCGCCGGCCAGCGCGACCAGCACGCTGTTGCGCAGGTAGTGCGCGCCGGCAGATCGGCCGCGGCGACCGCTTCGCCGGGTTCGGTCTGCAACCCGGTGAGTTCGCACAGGAACGCGGTGAACAGCCGGGGCGCGACCGGGTAGGCGGAGGCCGGCCGGTTGCGTCTGACGCACAAAAAGCGAAGACGGACTGACGCGACGGCGGCATTATCGCGGATCGGGACACCGGTTGCACAGGAGAACGAAACAACAGGCCGGGAGAAGATCCCGCGGCGGGATCAGGGTGCTTCGATGTAACCGTGCTTGATGGCGTAGTGGACGAGTTCGGCGGGTTCCTGGAGGCCGAGCTTGTCCTTGAGGATGGAGAGGTGGTTCTGAACGGTTTTGGTGCTGACCCCGATGCGCTCGGCGAGAACCTTGGGATTCTCGCCGCGGGCGAAGCCGCGCAGCACCTCGCGCTCGCGGGGGGTGAGGCTCACGCCCATGGCCTGGCCTTCGCCCACCATGCGATCCACGAGCAGCCGGGCGCTGGCCGGGCAATAGTAGGTTTCGCCGGCGAGCACCCGGCGGATGGCCTCGCGCAAGGTGCCGAGGTCCGAGCGTTTCATGACGAAGCCCTGCACCCCGAGGCTGACGGCCTCGCGCACGAGGTGGCCCTGCTCGTTGGAGGAGATGAACAGCCAGCGGGTACGCGGGAGTTTCGGGCCGACACCGCGCACGAGGTCGAAGCCGCGGCCGTCGGGCAGCATCCAGTCGACGATGGCCAGGTCGGGTTTCTCGCGGAGCAGGGCCTCGCCGCCCTCCGCCACCGTCGTGCAGTCGGCGGTCAGCGTCAGCCCAAGCTCCTCGCGCACGAGGTGGGCGAAGAGCTGACGGACCATGGTATGGTCCTCGACGAGGACGACGCGGGCGGGCTTTTTTTCGTATGACATGGACTCAGCCTAGCGCAAACGACCGGCAGTCTGCGCGGGACCGCCCGAAAGGGAACCGGGAAATTTGCCCGCGGAGATCCCGCGCCTTCCCATGCAATCAGGCGAGCGATCCGGCATACTCGCGGGCGCCGGGACTCCCGCGCCCATGCCGGGTCCGCGGAGCACCGGCGGTTTCCGCCATGAAAACACACGCCCTCCTCATTGTCGCCGGTTGCGCAACCCTGGTTGCCCTTTCCGGCTGTGTCACCGCCGGCACGCAAGCCAAGGTGAAAGCCATGCAAGAAGCAACGAAGGCCATCGACCGCAACAGCGTCGCCGATCTGGCCGCCGCCACCGGGATCGTGACCAAGTCCACCGCGCCCATCGAGGCGGCCGCCGCCCAGCTGAACCAGGAGATCGTGTTCCGGGACGATCGCTTCGACCAGTTGAACCAGGAGCTTGAGCGGCAGAAGCTCGAGTTCAAAACCTTCGTCATCGGCGCCCTGGCCATCGTTGGCGAGACGGCGACGGAACTGGTGCCCGGCGGCACCGCGGCGGCCCGTGCCCTGGCTGTGCTGAAGAAGGGCGTGGATGCCAATCAGCAGGCGGCGGCCAAGGCGCAGTCGGAAGGCGAGGCGGCGAAGCAGGCCGCCACCTCCGCAACGACCGAGGCAACGAAGCAGCTCACGGCACTCAAGACCGAGCTGGCGGCGAAGGAGGAGCTTCGCAAGAAGGAGCTCGAACTGGCCCAGCAGGAATTGCGGGCGCTGACCTCCGAACAGCAAGGCCAGCTCCGAACCGAGCTTCTGGCCGTGGCGCGGGAACACGGGGTGGCGGGAGCCGAGGGCATGTCCACGGAGGAACTGCTCGCCGCCCTCGGGGCGGGCGGGCTCGGGCTGGCCGGTCTGCTCCGCACCTTTGGTCGCAGCCGCAATGCCACGGAGGTGAACGGGATCGCCACGGTGCAGGAAAAGCATGGCGAAAAGCTCGCCGAGGCCTCGCGTGAAGTGGACGAACTCTGGACCGAGCTGAAGGCCCTTCAGACCAAGGTGGAGGTGGCGGATCAGCGGGTCGTGGGCAGCGATCTCAGGCAGTCCGTCACGCTGGGGGATCATGAACGGCGGCTGGATCTGCTCGAACAGGCCACCTGAGCGCCCAGCTCCCTCCTCCTTTGTCCGTCATGCGGGCAAGGGAGGAACGCGGCCTGCTGCTTCAGTCCCTCGCACCGCGACGGAAGATTGACCCGCGCGCCGATGAATTCATACCTCCCCCCACCCCCAGCCGCATGAACCCCACCACGATGCCCGGCTTGGACGATGTCCAGGGCAACATCCTCAAGGGCCACGGACGGGATCACACGGCCATGGTTTTTTTCCGCTTCGCCCGGCGCGAGGCCGCGCAGGAAAACCGCCGGCTGTTGCGTGACGTCGCGGCGGGAGCGCGGCAGGAGCTCCGCCTCACCTCCGCGGCGGAACAACAGCGGCAGAGCGAAGCCAGGCGCGGCAACCCGCAGGCTCCGGAAGAGGTTTTTCGCAGCCTCGGGCTGTCGGTGCACGGGCTGCGGGCGTGTGGTTTCGAGGATGGGAGCTTCGACATCCCGCCCGAATGGCGGAACGACCAGTTCTGGTCGGGCGCCAGGATCACCGACCTGATCGACCAAGGTGCCTGGGATCCCGCCTTTGCCCTGTCGCCGGACGGCATGTTTCTGGTCGCACACAACGAGGCGGCGACGCGCGACGACTGGGCGCGCAAACTCGCCGCTACCCTGCGCCGGCATTATGGCGTGGATGCCGTCGAGATCGAAAACGGCTTCCAATGGCGGCCGTTCGCGCACGAGAACAAAAGGGTCACCTACGAACATTTCGGCTTCGCGGACGGATTTGCCCGCACCGAGATCGTGGCGGGGCGCGATTCCCCGCTGCGGCATCTGGTCGAAGCCACGATGGGGTTCGTCAGGGATACCGTCCGCCCCTTCCAGATTCCGCTTGAGCAGGTGATGTTCACCCGGGGTTCCTTCGTGGGCGGGAGTGTCGTGGTCGTCCACAAGCTGGAACAGAACGTCCAAGGTTTCCTCAAGACCGAACAGGCTCTGAGCAAGCGTCTCCGCTTCCTGCCCCGGTGGATGAGGCTGGAACGCGCGGGCACCCTGTTCATCGGACGGAACAGCCGCGGCCGGCCGTTGGTGCCGGGGGCGAAGGATGAGGAGCATTTCTTTCATTTTGGCGGCGACCCCGCCGGAAAGCGCTGCCCTTTCAGCGCCCACATTCGGAAAATGAATCCGCGACAGAACAAGCTCCACGGCCGGCCCCACGATCAAGCCCGGCGCGACGAGCAGAAACGCACGCAGTTTGTCCGGCGCGGCGTCCTGTACGGCGATCCGGCCGGCGTCCGTCTCCACTGGGACAAACCGGAGAATGCGCCGGGCGGAGGTGTCGGCATGCTGTTCACCGGTTATATGACGCTGGTGGGCGACCAGTTCCTGAAAATGCTGGTGACCTGGGGGCCAGACACGGACTTCCCTCAGCGCCAGAGCGCGGCGGATCCCCTGTTCGGCGGCGGAGGCAAGGTCTGGTCCTGGCTTCCGCACCCGAAGCTTGCAAAGCCGAAGGCGGTGGTTCTGCCCGAGTTCGTCCGCAGCAAGGGCCTGGCTTATTTCATGATCGCGCCGCTGCATTGGTTGCGATCCCTCTGACCAACCGCGCCCGCCGATGAAGCAACTGGTAACCGAGGAGCTCACGCTCCAGCAGGACTACCTCTGGTTTCTGGCCGCGGTGGTGTTGATAGGCACCTGCGTGGCCTCGCGCCAGCTGGCCCAGGAAGGCGGGCGGACGGCATGGATCGGCCGGTTTTTTGCCGGCAGCCTTTTGATGACGCTGGGGGAGCTCGCCCGTCTTGCCCAGACCGTGCGGGCGCCGGAATACGGCGAGCCGAATCTTGTCCTGGACCTGCTTCACGGGGCCGTGCTGGCGGGTCAGGTGGCCGTCTTGTGGTGGTCCGGGGCGCGACCGATCCGGATGATCCTGCTGGTCGCGGGGCTGACCGTCGCCACCGTGCTCCGTTACCCGTATCCTTGGAGCGCGACGCTGGTGCTGGCGGCACTGGCGACGCTGGGTGTCTGGCACCGCACGGGACGCGGAGCCGAGGAGTCCCATGCCGGTCTCCGCTGGATCCTGATCCCGGCGCTCTGGTTTTCGCCGATCGGTCCGGGCACCGGTGTGCTGAACAACTGGCTGACGGGCTTGTGGGCGGAAGGGATCGTGGCCGGGACCATGCCCGGCGAGGGGCCAACCGCATGGACGGTCGGCTTGCGCCGCTGGTCGATGACCGGACCGTGGGGGTTGTGGTCGGCGGCGGTGTTGCTGGTCACCGGCTGGCTGGCCCTGCGGCGGCTGATCCGGTGGCAGTGGCCCGAGGCGGAGCGACGGGAGCTGCGGCGTTTTCTGCCGTGGATCGCGGTGTGGCTGGCCGGAGGCATGCTGCTGGCGGCCGGTCTGGGTTGGAACAGCCGGCGCGAGTTCGAGGATTCGCAGAAGCTGCGGGCCAACCTGGCGGCCAAGTTGCTCGCGCGGGAGACGCTGGCCGACGCCTTCGGGGCCAAATTCGATCCCCGGCCATGGACCGGGGCGAAGAATACCCTGTTTGCCGAGGTCGGGCGCGAGTTCCGCGAGGCGGTCGGACCGGTACGCCGGCAGCTCGATCTGATCCAGGAGGAGCTGCCGGGCGATGCCTTCGCCTTCATTCTCGTCGAGCGCAACGGCCTGCGGGCGGTGGCGGCGGTGGCGGCGCGGTTTCCCTCCCTGACGGACCGGGTCATGGTGCTGGAACCGGAGCCCGGCTTCGCCCGCGATCCGGCGCCGCGTTTCCTGCCTCCCTATCACGAGGTCTATGGCCTGGTAACCCAGGCCCGCACGCCGCTGTTTTTCCCCGACGGGAAATTCTTGGGCTGGCTGGTGCTGGAATTTGGCGCCGGAGAATGGCTGGGGGGGCAGACGCGGACGCGTCTGCAGGGTCTGGCCATTGTCGGCCTTGGTTTCGGCATCGCCCTGATCTCGCTCCGGTCCCGGCTGAAAAACCTGGCGCGCGACGAGGCCTTGCGTGCGGCCGAGGCCGCCCGTCAGGCGGACCGGACGAAGACCGAATTCCTGGCGCGGGTCAGCCACGAGCTGCGCACGCCGATCCAGAGCGTGCTGGGTTACGGGGAGCTGCTGCAATCGGCCGTGCAGGATGAAACGGCCCGCTCCCGTCTGGGCGCCCTGCGGCAGCACGGACTGCTGATGCTGCGCCTGGTCAACGATCTGCTCGACCTCGGCGCGCTGCAGTCCGGCCGGTTCCATCTTTCCCCCCGGCCGACCCGGGTGTCCGAGCTGGTCCAGCAGTCCGTCGAGAGCTTGCGTCCGCGGGCTGAGAGCAAGGGCCTGACCTTCAGCACGGTGGTGGCCGGCAACCCCGGCGAATGGCGGATGGCGGACGGCGAGCGCCTGCGTCAGATCGTGCTCAATCTGGTGGCCAATGCCATCAAGTTCACCGACACGGGCGCCGTGCAGGTGGTCTTTGCGGCGCATGGCGAGGATGAGATGGTGCTGAAGGTCAGCGACACCGGCCCGGGGATTTCGCCGGCGGCGGAAAAGAAGATCTTTCAACCGTTTGCCCGGCTGGAGAACACCGCCTCCAAGGAGGGAACCGGGCTTGGCCTGGTGCTGGCCAAGGCGCTTTGCGAAAGCATGGGCGGGGGCATTGCGCTGGAGCCGCAGGCGCGCGGCGCTTGTTTCGTCGCCCGGTTCCGCCTGCCGGTGGTCGCCGCGCCCGAACACCAGGACGCGTCGCCCGTGCGCTCGCTCCGCGGCCGGCAGTTGCTGGTTGTCGACGACAACACCCTGATTCGGGAATTGTTCAGCAGCTACCTGCAGGAACTGGGGGCGCGCTGCGAGGTCGCGCCCGACGGCCCGGTCGCGTTGCAGCTCGCGGCGATGCGGGCGTACGACGCGATCATCCTGGATCTGGCGCTGCCCGGGATGAACGGGACCGAGGTGGCCTGTCTGCTGCGCGCCCGGGCGGGAAACCGCGTGCGGATCATCGGCGTGAGTGCGCACGCCTCGGCCGATGACCGGGCCCAGGCCCTGGCCGCAGGCATGGACAGCTTCCTGACCAAGCCGGTCGACCTGCGGACGCTGGTCGATGAGATCGAGCACCCCGGGGTCCGCGAGGACGGGGTTTCGCCCCGGCTCACGGGGTTGTCGGAACGCCTCCGCGCGCAGTTTCGCGCCGAGGCGCCGGTGCTGGAGGCCGCGTTGGTCGCCGCGCTGGCTGACGCGGATTGGCCGGCGATGTTCGCCAAGGCGCATTACCTCCGGAACAGCGCCCATGTGCTTGGCCTGGCCGAACTCGCAAGCGCCTGCGGCCGGCTGGAGGAGGCGGCTGCGGACCACCAGCTGGAGGCGGCCGAACTCGCGACCCAAGCCTGCCGGCATCAGTTGCAGGCCTGGCGCTGACCTCTTTTTGCGCATTCCGCGCGAATCCAAACCCAACCCACCCATGCCCTGCAAAAAGTACATCAGCATCCGTCTCGAGCCCGGCAAAACCACGAATGTGTACGTCGATTCGATGACCACCCCGAAACTCACGTTCTCCGGCAAGAAGACGTTCCGGCTCGAGTCGCCCTACGTCGATCAAACGGCCAAGGGCACCACTCTCGCGGTCGAACCCCTGCGCTGGCCGCCGACCGGCTATGGCGCCGCCATCGCGCTCTCGCTCAGCGCGCGCTGGCCGTACGGCACCCGGCATTTCGAAGGCAGCGACACGGCCGGGTCCGGCCAGACGCGCTCGTTTTCCGGCGTCGAATTCGTCTACGACAACGCCAGGAAACTGGTCTGGACGCAGGATGACGGATCCTCGGGCACCGTCATCTTCCAGGAATCGAGCCCCGTCTGGTACGTCACGCTCCGCATCGATTCCGCCTCGACCAAAACGCGGGGACGGTTGCTCGTCGGAGGGGTCGACGTGAGCTGATCGTGCGCCCGGCGGCATGATTTCCGGCCGTGCCGGCAGAACAGCCGACACGGCCGTTGCGGGTCCTTACCCGACGCGAAGCAGGATCACGTCCGCTTCCTTCGCCCCGCTTTTCAGCGACGGGAAGATATTCCGCCCGCGTGCAAAACAGGTTCGCCAGCCGGCGGCGCGGCGCTTTTCCTGCGCGCATGGGATTTTTCGACCGCTTTGCCTCCGGCCAGAAGAAAACGCAGCCCGACCCCGTGCCCGCTGCGCCGGCGACACCCGCGCCCGAGAAAGCCGCGGTCGCGGGCAACGTCATCCCGCGCATGGCCGAGGCCCGCGCGAAGCTCGAGGCGCAGGACCTGCCCGCCGCCGTCGCCATCTACCAGGAGGTGCTCGCCTCCGCCGGCGCGCGGCCCGACGTGCTCGTCTCGCTCTCCGGCGAGCTCGGCGTGCGCGGCCACGTGCGTGAGCTGATCGAACTCGTCGCGCCGCATTACGATGCCCAGCGCCACGGCCCGGCCACGGGCCTCAACCTCCTGCAGGCCTACCTCGCGGTGCGCGAAATCGAGCCCGCCCAGCATCTGCTCGACATCCTGTTCGCGCTGAACCGGCCAGAACTCGAGGAACGGCTCATCGGTTTCTCCAATGCGATCGGCGAACTCATGGCCGGTCACGAGGCCGCGGCGCTTTCCGCCGAGCAGCTCCGCCGTGGCGGAGGCGACGCCGCGCCCGTGGAAAACAAGATCAGCCTCGCCAGCATCAGCAAACCGATCTGGTTCTACGGCCTCGAGGAGGCTGCGGGTCATCTGTTTCCCGCCAAGGACGGCCGGCTTCGCCGCGTGGCCTTCGCCCAATGCACGCTGCCCGGCACGGCCGACGCGATCGAGCGCTCCGCGCGTCCCGAGGACGACCTCGGCCGTTTTTGCCGCGGGCTGGCGTTGTGGTTCACCGAGACTTTCCATGCCTCGGCGGGCTACGACCCGGTTGCGGCCATCGGCATGTCGAGCCGCATGCATTACGTGCTGTTCCCTGTGGAATGGACGGCCGACAACATCCGCGAATTGAACGCCACGAGCAGCGGCGGCCTGGATTTCGTGGTCACGACCTCGCTGCGCAACCGCAACGACGACTACGAACTGGTGCTGCGCATCTGGGAGGTGAAGAAATTCCGCGAACTGAAGCAGTTCGGCATCCGCTGGACGCCGGCCACGGCCGACGCCGTGCTCGCGCAGTTGCACGCTCAGCTGCGGCAGTACATGGAGTGGCGCGCGATGCCCGAGGGCTACGGCGCGCCCTATGCGGCCCCCGCCGTGCCCACGGCCCACATCCAGGCGCTGGGGGCCACGCTCACGCAGTTTCTGGGGAGCAAGGGCGTGCTCGCGCCCGATCAGGTCGCGGGCGGCCTCGCGGCCCAGCTGCGCAACGCGCAGACGAACCCCGACGACGTGCGCGCCCAGCTCACGCTCGTCGCCGGCCTGTTGCGGCAGAAAGCGCTCGGCATCGAACCGGACGCCGCCGCGCGCCGTCACGCGCTCGACTGGCTCGCCACCGATGCCGCCCGGAAGGCCGACGCCTCGGCGTTGTTGGTGAAGCTGGCCTGAGCCAGGCTCGTTTTGCAGGGCGGGGTCGCCGCACCCCGCCTTCGCTCCGATGGCGGCATCACGTTCGAGGCGGGGTGCGGCGACCCCGCCCTACAGTTTGGCCGTGCGGACGCCCGAGGCTGGAAAACAAAACGGGCGGGATCGTGTGATCCCGCCCGGTGATGAAATCGGCTGACGGGTCGCTTTAGAAGAAACGCACCGGCTTGGCCTGCATGGCGGCATGCTCGGCGTCGGAGCAGCCGGCGTTGGTGGCGACATCCACCCTGGCTTCGCTCGGCTTGATGAGGTTGTTGGCCAGCATGTAGTTCTCGACCTCCTCGCCGGAGATGTCGGCCAGCATCACGCCGTCGATCTCGACGCAGGGCGAAAGGGGCTGACCGGATTTGCGCACCATCTCCTCGTAGTTGGCGCGGTTGTTGATGATGTCGATGTCCTCAAATTCCAGACCGTGCTTGCGCATGATGGCGCGAACGCCGTTGGACCAGCCGCAGTGCGGTTTGAGGTAGGCTTTGATTTTCATGAGTGAAATTGCGTGGTTTTTACAACCCGGCACAACTTATGCGGCAGGGTTTCTTCTTCAACTCATTCTTTTGTTCCGCCTAGTCTGACCGTTCTCCCGTCCTGTGCCCGATTCCTTTCCCACCCTTTCCGCGACCCAGGCCTCCGAATTTGCCCGGCTCGGCCTCGCCAACGTCCATCGCGAATACCCGCACCTGCTGACCCACGCCGTGAACGAGGCCGCCGACGCGCGCGCGCCGCGGCAGCTGCATCCGGCCTTCTATGGCAGCTATGACTGGCATTCCTGCGTGCACCAGCACTCCATGCTGGCGCGCCTGGCGCGCCTCTTCCCCACCCTGCCCGAACGCGCCGAGATCGACCGCGTCCTGCAGGAGCACATCTCGGTCGCGAACATCGCGGCCGAGACCGCCTACTTCACGGCGCCGGGCCGCAGCTTCTTCGAGCGGCCTTACGGCTGGGCTTGGCTGTTGAAACTCGACGAGGAGCTGCGCCGCTACGATGCCAGGCTCGCCGCCAATCTCGCGCCGCTCGTCGCCGTGATGCGCGCCGGTCTGCTGGCCTACCTGCCCGCGCTCACCCACCCCGTCCGCCACGGCGTGCACAACAACACGGCCTTCGCCGTGAAGCTCGCGCTCGACTACGCGCGGGCGGCCGACGACCAGGAGCTGAAGCTTTTCTGCACGAGCCGCATGGCCTACTGGTTCGGCCACGACACGGATTACGGCGCGCGCTGGGAGCCGTCGGGCGAGGATTTCCTTTCCCCCGCGCTGACCGAGGCCGAGGTGATGGCTGCGGTGCTGCCGCCGGAGAATTTCAGCCGCTGGCTGAGCCGTTTCCTGCCCAACCTGCACACGGGCGAGCCGGTGAAGCTCTTCACGCCCGTGCGCGTGAGCAACCCCGCCGATCCGAAGATCGCGCATCTCATCGGTCTCAACCTCAACCGCGCCTGGTGCTGGCGCCGCATCAGCCTCGCGCTCGCCGAGAGCGACCCGCGCCAGGCCCGGGCCCGCGACGCCGCGGTGGTGCACCTGAAGGCCGCGTTGCCGATGATCGACGTAAGCGACTTCAACCGCGCCCACTGGCTGGCATCGTTCGCGGTGTACGCCCTGACGGAGAGTTAAATCGCAAAGGACACAGGGCCAAACGCCAAGGAAACCGGGCCGGAATTGCCAAAACGCCCAAGCCGTGTTCAAGGTCACGCTCCGGCCTTGGCCGTTTCCTGGTGGTCTGGCACCAGGCGTTCGGGATTGGGGGGCAAGAGCCTGATTTTTCCCTAGCCCGCCTACCCGTCCCCCGGCATCATCCGCCGCCATGTCCAGCCACGAATGGTTTGTCGCGATCGTTGCCACGCTCACGCTCATCGGCGTGGCGGTCGGCCGCTGGCCCTGGCTGAAGATGAACCGTGCGACCATCGCGCTCGTCGGCGCCACCGTGCTGGTCGGCGCGGGCATGCTCACGCTGCCGCAGGCCTATGCGGCCGTCGACTGGAACACGATCCTGCTCCTCTTCGCGATGATGGTGCTGAACGTGAACCTGCGCCTCGCGGGGTTTTTCCATCTCGTGACGTCGCGCATCGTGCAGCTTGCGCGCACGCCGCGGCGCCTGCTGGCGCTGATCGTCGCCGTGTCGGGCGTGCTTTCGGCGATCTTCCTCAACGACACGCTGGCCCTGATGCTCACGCCGCTGGTGCTGGATCTCACGCTCGCGTTGAAACGCAATCCCCTGCCCTACCTCGTGGCGCTCGTGACCGCCGCCAACATCGGCTCCGTCGCCGCCATCACGGGCAACCCGCAGAACATGCTCGTCGGCATGGCCTCGGGCATCTCGTTCGTGGACTTCACGCTGGCGCTGGCGCCCGTGGCCCTGGCGGGGCTCGTGGTCATCTGGCTGATCATTCCGCTGGTTTACCGGCAGGAGTTCTCCTCGGAGCTGTTTGCGGAGACCTACCGGCTCGGGGCGCGGCAATACCGTCCGCTCCTGCGCAAATCCCTGCTCGCGACCGCGCTCATGCTCGTGGCGCTCGTCGCCGGCGCGCCGATTCCGCTCGCGGCGCTGCTGGCCGCGTCGTTGCTGCTGTTCACGCGCCGGTTGAGGCCCGAGCGCGTCTTCCGCGAGATCGACTGGGGCCTGCTGGTGTTTTTCTCCGCGCTGTTCGTGGTGACGGGTGCGATCGAGACCTCCGGGCTCGGGCACGATCTCTTTGCCCTGCTGCAACGCTGGATCGACGCCGGTCCGGCGAGCCTCAGCGGCGTGGCCATCGTGCTGAGCAACCTCGTCTCCAACGTCCCGGCCGTGATGCTGTTCCGCCCGGTCGTGCCCACGCTGGCCGACCCGCACAACGCCTGGCTGACGCTCGCGATGGCCACGACCCTGGCCGGCAACCTCACGCTGCTCGGTTCCGTCGCCAACCTGATCGTCGCCGAGATCGCCCGCCATCGCGGCGTGCACCTCGGCTTCGTCGAATACCTGAAGGCCGGCACGCCGATCGCCGTGGTGAGCCTCCTGCTCGGCATTCTCTGGCTGTCGGTATAACCCCCCACCTCATTTCAGGTGGTTTTTTCGTCACTCCGCGCTTGCCGGTCCGGACAGCGGGGCACATGTCTCCTGACATACTGCTGTCAAAACCCTGTGTTAGGGTGACGGCATTCACCCACTCCTCCCTGTTTCCCATGTCCAAAGCCGATAAAGTCGCCAAAGCCGAAACCAAGCCCGTCCCCGCCAACGCCGCCCGCGAGAAGAACATCGAACTCGCCGTCTCCTCCATCACGAAGCAATTCGGCGAAGGCTCGATCATGCGCCTCGGCGACAACGCCAAGATGAAGGTCGACACGCTCTCGACCGGCTCGCTGGCGATCGACCTCATGCTCGGCGTCGGCGGCCTGCCCAAGGGCCGCATCATCGAGATCTACGGCCCCGAGTCCTCGGGCAAGACGACCTTCTGCTTGAGCGTCATCGCCGAGGCCCAGCGCCGCGGCGGCCTCGCCGCCTTCATCGACGTCGAGCACGCGCTCGATCCGAAGTACGCCAAGGTCGTCGGCGTGAACCTCGACGACCTGCTCGTTTCCCAACCGGATTCCGGCGAGGACGCGCTCAACATCATGGAGACGCTGATCCGCTCGAATTCCATCGATGTCATCATCCTCGATTCCGTCGCCGCGCTCACCACCAAGGCCGAGCTCGACGGCCAGATGGGCGACGCCACCGTCGGCGCCCAGGCGCGCCTCATGTCGCAGGCCATGCGCCGCCTCACCGCCGTCGTCTCGAAGACGAACTGCGTGTGCATCTTCACCAACCAGATCCGCGAGAAGATCGGCGTGATGTTCGGCAACCCGGAGACGACCTCGGGCGGCCGCGCGCTGAAGTTCTTCGCCTCCGTGCGCCTCGACATCCGCCGCAAGGATCAGCTCAAGACCCCCGACGGCAAGGTCATCGGCAACCGCACGAAGATAAAGGTGGTGAAGAACAAGGTCGCCCCGCCGTTCACCGAGTGCGAGTTCGACATCATGTACGACGAGGGCATCTCCGCCACCGGTTCGCTCCTCGACCTCGGCCTCGAGCACAAGGTGCTCGAGAAGAAGGGCGCGTGGATTGCGTTCAACGGCGAACTCGTCGGCCAGGGCCGCGAAGCCGCGAAGGAAGCGCTGCGTACCAACGCGGACCTCGCCGCGAAGGTGAAGGCCGGCATCCTCGGGAAGGCCAACATCAAGCCCGGCGATCCCGTGGCGGGCGAACAGGAAGAGTAAGCCGCCGCGATTTTAATTTTCTTGGCCACAGCCCGTGCCGGATCCCGGCACGGGCTTTTTTTGAGCCTAATTTGTAGGGCGGGGTCTCCGAACCCCGCCGCGAACATGACAACACAAACGCTGCTCCGGTGGCCGATGCGGATCCCGGCCCTCCGGTTTAGCAGAAGGCGGGGTTCGGAGACCCCGCCCTACATTTCACGGAAACAGCCACACGTGATGCCACGCACCACTGAGGCGCGTGAAACGCTGGCGGTCGTGATGACGGAAAGGTTTCTGCTGCCAGAACTCGATCTGCGAGGGCACCACGCGAAATCCCGACCAGAACGGCGGACGCGGCACCGCGGCGACCCCGTGGCGCATCGTCTCGCGGGCGACGGCTTGTTCGAGTTCGTAGCGGCCGTTCATCGGTTTCGACTGGTGCGAGGCCCAGGCGCCGAGCTGGCTGAGCCGCGGTCGCGTGGCGAAATAGGCGTCGGCCTCGGCGTCGGTCACGGCTTCGACGCCGCCGGAAACGCGCACCTGGCGCTCGAGCACGGGCCAGTGAAAACAAAGCTCCGCCTGCGGATTCGCGCGCAGGGCATCGGCCTTGGGGCTGTCGAGGTTGGTGTAGAACACGAAGCCGCGCGCGTCGGTCTGCTTGAGCAGCACCATGCGCACGGCCGGACGCCCGTTGGCGTCGGCCGTGGCTAGGGCCATCGCGGTCGCGTCGCTTTTTTCTCGGTCGCGCGCCTCGGCAAACCATTCCTGGAACAGGCGCATGGGATCCTGCAGCTGCATGTCCCAGTGTCGCAGAGCCGCGCCCGCCGCGCCGCGCCGGGTTTGGTGAAGCGTGCGCATCGGTTGCGGCGTGCCTCGCCCGCGGAGCGTGGATTCGCGGCGTAACCCCGGCCAATCCCCTGCCGCAGTTTTTCGCACCATCGCTCCGCTTGACGGGTCGCGCATCGCGGCGCGCTTCGGCCCGGCCTGATTTGCTTTTGCCTTCAGGGAGACGCGTGGTTGCGTGGGGCGCATGTCGTTTCCGACCGACACCATCGCCGCCCTTGCCACGCCGGCCGGCACCTCGGCCATCGCCGTCGTGCGCGCCAGCGGGCCGCAGGTGCGCACACTGGTGACGGCGATTTTCGGGGCGGTTCCCCCGCCCCGGCTCGCGCAACACGCAGACTACCGGGATGCAGGGGGGGCGCTCGTGGACGATGTGCTGGCCACGTTTTTTGCCGCTCCGAATTCATTCACGGGCGAGGACACGGTGGAGATTTCCAGCCACGGCAACCCGTTCATCGCCCAGAGGATGCTTGAAGATCTCTTGGCGCGTGGCTGCCGTCCGGCCGAAGCCGGCGAGTTCAGCAAACGGGCGTTTCTGAATGGACGAATGGATTTGAGCCAGGCCGAGGCGGTCATGGACCTGATCCACGCCCGCAGCGAACGCGCCCTCGCCGCGGCCAACCAGCAGCTGCGCGGCGCGCTGGGGCGTCAGATGGAGTCGCTCATCTCCCAATTGGTCAACGTGTTGGCCATTATCGAAGCGTACATCGACTTTCCGGAGGAGGATCTGCCCGCAGAGAACCGGATGGCGGTGCTGCATCAATTGGAGCAGCTCCAGGCCGGCACGGCGCGTTTGCTGGCGACCAGCCATTACGGCGCGATGCTGCGCGATGGCATCAAGACCGTGATTCTTGGCGAGCCGAACGCCGGCAAGAGCAGTTTGTTGAACCGGCTGGTCGGACGGGAACGCGCCCTCGTGAGCGCCGAGCCGGGGACAACCCGCGACTACCTCGAGGAGCGGATTCTCGTCGGTCCACATGCGCTGCGGTTGATCGACACGGCGGGGCTCAATCCGACGCCTTCCTCCCTCGAGAAACGCGGCATGGACAAGACGCTCGAACAAGCCGCCGAGGCGGATCTGTTTTTGTGGGTTTTGGATGCCACGCGTCCCCTGCCCGCGCTGCCGTCGTCCGCCGCCGGCCGGCTTACGGTGGCGAATACGATCGTGGTGCTCAATAAATCCGATCTGCCCGCGACCAGCGACCGGACCGTACCGGCCGGGTTCGGCCAGGTGGCGGTTTCCGCGCTCACCGGGGCCGGATTGGAGGAATTGCGGGCGCGGATTTCGGCGCTGGCCGATTCGTTTCAGGTCAATACCGGCGAAGACCTTATCGCAATCAACGCCCGCCATGCCCATGCTTTGGATCAGGCGCGGCAATGCCTGGACAGTGCGACGGCGAAGCTGCGTGAGCACGGTTCCACGGAGCTGGTGGCCAGCGATCTACGCGGTGCCTTGGATGCCTTTGGGCAAATTTCCGGCAAGGTGGATAACGAGCAAGTCCTTGATCGTCTGTTTTCTACGTTCTGTATCGGAAAATAGATTTCATATTGAAATAGCTAAGGGCTGAACCGGATTTTGCTTTGTGATCTATAATCAAAAACCATTCGACGTGATCGTTTGCGGGGCCGGGCATGCCGGCGTGGAGGCATGTTTGGCGGCTTCGCGAATGGGGGCCTCCACCCTGCTGCTGACCGGCAACATCGACACGATTGCCCAGATGAGCTGCAACCCCGCCATCGGCGGTCAGGCCAAGGGGCAGATTGTTCGGGAGATCGATGCGCTGGGTGGCGAGATGGCGATCAACACGGATGTGACCGGGATTCAGTTCCGGCTGCTCAATGAATCCAAGGGCCCGGCTGTCCAGTCGCCGCGCGCCCAGTGCGACAAGAAAGCTTACCAGTTTCGCCTCAAGCACACGCTGGAGCTGCAGCCGAACCTGCAGCTCTTTCAAGCCACGGTGACCGGCCTGATCTTCAAGGACGGCAAAGTCATCGGTTGCCGCACGAACCTCGATATCGATTTCCTTGGCCGGGCCGTGATCATCACGACCGGCACCTTCCTGCGTGGCTTGATGCATGTGGGCCAGAACAAGAACGAAGGCGGCCGTTTGGGCGATTTCAGTGCCAAGACCCTCTCCAGCAGCCTGCTGGAGGCCGGCATCGAGCTTCAGCGACTGAAAACCGGCACGCCGCCGCGTATTCTGGGCCGGAGCATCGACTTCTCCGGACTCCAGGAGCAGAAAGGCGATGCCGAGCCGACGCTCTTTGCCTTCCATGATACGCGTGACGGCGAGGACTTGTTCCACGTGGAACGCACCGGCGAACGCCGCCTCGGCTGGCAGCCTGGTATGGAGCAGATTTCCTGCTGGATGACCTACACGACACCGGATTCCGAGCGGATCGTGCGGGAGAATCTCCACAAGTCCGCCATGTATTCCGGCGAGATCGTAGGCGTGGGGCCGCGGTATTGTCCGAGTATCGAGGACAAGTTCGTCCGCTTCGCGGACAAGCCCCGGCATTTGCTGTTCTTGGAGCCGGAGGGCCGGAACACGAACGAGTATTACATCAACGGCCTGTCCACGAGCCTGCCGTTCGATGTTCAGTTGGACTTGGTGCACAGCGTTCCGGGACTGGAACAGGCGGTGTTGCTGCGTCCGGCTTATGCCGTCGAATACGACTTCGCGCCACCGACCCAGATGTTTCCGTCGCTGGAATCCCGGAAGGTCGAAAACCTCTTCCTCGCCGGGCAGATCAACGGCACTTCTGGCTACGAAGAGGCCGCGGCCCAAGGCTTGGTTGCCGGCGTGAACGCCGTGAAGAAGGTGAGGGGAGAACCGGCCATGATCATTCAGCGCCACGAGGCCTACATCGGGGTGCTGATTGATGACCTCGTGACCAAAGGCACAACCGAGCCCTACCGCATGTTCACGAGCCGCGCCGAGCATCGCTTGCTCTTCAATCATGGCAGCGCCGAACTGCGGTTGAGGCATCACGCCGGAGAGCACAATTTATTGTCCAAAAACAGGTTGGAAAAAATCGAACATAAGGTTGCCGCGATTGCCCATTGGCAGAAATACCTCGAAACCCAGAAGACCAAAGGCGGTTCATGGGCGGATCACTTGCGCCGTACCCAAGCCCCCGCAGAGCTGCCGGCGGAGTTCATGGCCCAACCCAAGGAAGTGCGTGATGAGGTGCTTTATCGGGTCACCTATCGTGGCTACCTGGACCGCGAGGAGCGGCAGATCGAGAAGCTGAAAGCGGTCGAAAAGATCAAGCTGCCGGTCGACCTGGATTACCTGCAGATTCCCGGCCTGCGCCGCGAAAGCGCGCTCAAGCTCCAGCAATTCCGACCGGTCAATCTCGGCCAGGCCGGCCGCATCAGCGGGGTCAACCCTGCCGACCTCAGCGTGCTGATGGTGCTGCTCGCCGCGGAAAAGCCATCGGCTTGAGGAGTCGCATGCGGCCCGTGTAGCGGAACGCGTCAGCGTTTCGTCGGGCAGCCCCTCGCGAAAGCCTCACGGCTTCCGCCACCGTGCCTCCTCGGGGTCGTCCCGTCCTACGTCCTTTTTTGGCGTTTGGCCCTTGGCCTTTGAGTATTTCCCGCCGGGCCACCCGGCGGGTGATATCGGTGTGACATTTCTGTGACGCCGGCTATTTCACTGGAAAGCAATCAACGCTGACCGATAACGTCGCGGCCTACTATGGATAAGAAAAAGATCCTCGTGGTGGATGATGAGCCGGATGTCACCGACCTGGTGGCCTATCATCTCAAGGCGAAAGGGTTCCACGTGGAAACCCTCAACGACGCCACCGCCAGCATCGCCAAGGCACGGGGGTATGGGCCGGATTTGATCATTTTAGACATAATGATGCCCGATTTGAGCGGCATCCAAGTCTGTCGCATCCTGCGGGCTGATCCGAAGCTCGCCCGCGTGCCGATCATCTTTCTCACCGCCAAGGCCGAACCGCACGACCGCATCGAGGGTCTCGAGTCGGGCGCCGACGACTATTTGAGCAAACCCTTCAGCCCCAAGGAGTTGGTCCTGCGCGTGGAGTCCATCCTGCGTCGCGTCGCCGCACCTCAGGAGCCCGCGGCCACCAAGCTCCGCGTGGGCGACATCCAGCTCGACGCCGACACGCACCGCGTGACCGTGAAGGGCGAAGCGCTCGATCTGACCGCGACCGAGTTCAAGCTCCTGCGCCTGATGATGGAGCGCCAGGGCCGGGTGCAGACCCGCGAACACCTGCTGCTCAATGTTTGGAATTATTCCACCGAGATCGAAACGCGTACCGTGGACACGCACGTCCGCCGCCTGCGCGAAAAACTCGGCGCCGAGGCCGGTTGGGTTGAAACCATCCGCGGGGTGGGGTATCGCATCGCGGAGAAGAAACTCCCGGCATGACCACCCTGCTCCTCGCCGCCCTGGCCGTCGCCCTTGCGATGTGCCTGCGCGCGTTGTGGAAACAAAACCGCGCCCTGCGCGACCTCACCGAGGCCACGCGCACGAGCCAGCCGTTGCTCCACGACGAGAGCCCGGCGGCATACCTGCCGGCCTGGTCGGCGCTCACCGAGGCGGTCAACCGCCTCATCACGCAGAACACTTCGCTCCAGCAGCAGCGCACCGACCAGCTCACCCAGCTCGAGACCACGCTCGGCAACCTCCGCGAGGCCGTGCTGATCGTCGACCAGGCGAACTACATCCACCTCGCCAACCGCGCGCTCCGCGAGATCTTCCCCGCCGCCCGCGGCCTCGTGAACCTGCGGCTCGAGCTCATCGTGCGCAGCGGGCCGTTTCTCGACTACGTGCGCGCGACGCGCGAGGGCGCCGTGCTGCCGCGCCAGGAATTCGAGATCGTCGACGGCGAGCACACGCTCTGGATCGAGGCCTCCGGCGCGCCGATCCCGTCGCCCGACGGCAAGGCGCAATGGGCGCTCTTCGTCATCCACGACATGACCAGCCAGCGGAAACTCGAGCGCGTGCGCCGCGATTTCGTGGCCAACGCCTCGCACGAGCTGCGCACGCCGCTCAGCATCATCAAGGGCTACGTCGAGACGCTCGTGGACGGGCACGAGACGATGGAGATCGCCGATCGCGACCGGTTCCTGAAGACGATCCAGCGCCACAGCGACCGGTTGAAGTCCATCATCGACGACCTGCTCGCGCTCTCGCGTCTGGAGTCGGCCACGCCCGGCCTGAAGTTCGGCCCGCTCAGCCTGAACACCTATTTCGCCGAGCTCGCCGAGGAATACCGCAACCGCCCGCAGGCCGCCGAGCGTGGCATCGCGCTCAACGTGCCCGCGTCGATCGGCCTCATCGAGGCCGATGGCGAGAAACTCGCGCATGTGTTCGGCAACCTCGTGGAAAACGCGTTCAAATACACGCCCAAGGGCGCGCGCATCGAGCTCGGCGCCACCGCGACCGATGCCGGCGAGGTCGAATGCTGGGTGCGCGACGACGGCCCCGGCATTCCCGTGGCGGACCTGCCGCATATCTTCGAACGTTTCTATCGCGTGGAAAAGGGCCGTTCGCGCGAAACGGGCGGCACCGGTCTCGGCCTGAGCATCGTGAAACACATCGTGCAGCTGCATGGCGGCCGCGTCTGGGCCGAGAACGGCGAGGGTGGGGGATTGATCATCCGTCTGCGTCTGCCGCGCCGGCAAAAAACCTGAGGAGCCGACTGCGTGGCACGGGTCTCCCGACCCGTGAGTCCGTCGCCACGGGTCAGGAGACCCGTGCCACGGCGGAGCCCGCGCTCCGCGTGGGCTTAAACCCAGGCACGCTTCGAACCAACCCGCGCCCCGCGCGGGTTCCACCTTGTATGCATCCGGGACCGGCCTGTTTGGCGTTTGGGATTTGGCTTTTGGGCTTTTTCGCCGCCAAGTGGCGGCCTCCATGGGTCCCAAGCCGGAATTCATCGAACATGTCACCCAGCGTCGCGCCGCGTTGCGCGCGGAACTGGCGTCGTTGCTGCCTGCGAACGCCTGCCTCGTGCTCGAGATCGGCAGCGCTCACGGTCATTTTCTCGTGCGCTACGCCGGCGAGCATCCGCAGAAGGTCTGCCTCGGCGTGGACCTGCGGGGCGAGCGCGTGGAGCGGGCCGGGCGCAAGGCCGAGCGCGCCAAACTCGCCAACTGCCATTTCATCCGCGCCGAGGCCCGCGAACTCATCGGCTGCCTGCCGGAAGGCGTCACGTTTGCCGAGCTCTGGGTGTTGTTTCCCGATCCCTGGCCGAAAAAGCGCCACCACAAGAACCGGCTCCTGCAGCCGGAATTCTTCGATTTTCTGGCCGGATGGACGCGCCCGGGGGCCCGCCTCTACTACCGCACCGACTACGCGGAGTATTTTAACGAGGTGGCGGCGTTCCTGCCCGGCCTGAAAACCTGGCAGCCCGACCCGGCCGCGCCGTGGCCGATGGAGCACGAAACCATCTTCCAGGCCCGCGCCCCGAGCTTCCAGTCCTTGGTGGCGGTGCGGCAGTAGGGCCGGTCTTTGACCGGCCCTGTCCTTCACAAAATATCCAGCCAGACCAAAAGCAGCAGCTGGGCGATGGCGGCCAGTGTCAGCAGGCCCCACGTCGTCTGCATGAACGCGCTGCGGGCCAGTTTCCGTTCGCCGTTGGCGTAGCGGGGTTGGACGGTGCGCGTCAGCAACTCGGGAGTGGGGGAATCCATGGTTTTACAACTGTCCGACTCCCTGACGGCTGGCAAGCACCCCGTCGGTTCGGCCATAAGCGCGCGCCGGTCCGTGGTTCGTCACCCCTTATTAACCCTATGACACCCGTAATTGTTATTTCCAAGGTTGACGATGGCGCGGGCTAAAACCTACCTAATCGGCCCTTACACGCGACGAATCCACGCCCTGCCTCCATGCTGAACACCAAGAAACTCCTCGGCCTTGCCGCCGTATTGTTCTGCACGACCGCTGCCTTCGCGGAAGGCGTGTCGCCCAAGGCCTCGGTGCTCTTCGATCTCGGCGGCGGCTGGCGCGTCACCAACAGCATGGTGACCGGCTGGCTGGTTTCCCTCGCGATCATCACCGCGATCCTCGTGGCCGTCGGCAATCCGAAGATCCTGCCCGGCAAGGCCCAGTCGGTGTTCGAGTCGATTCTCGAGGCGTTGCGCGACCTCTTCGAGCCCATCGTCGGCAAGAAGGCGTTCCCGGCGGTGTTCCCCCTGCTCGTCACGCTCTTCATTTTCATCCTGATCCAGAACTGGTCGGGCCTGTTCCCGGGTGTCGGCACGATCGGCAAGGGCTACACGGACGCCGAGGGCCACTTCCACATGACGCAGCCGTGGATCCGCCCCTTCACCGCCGACTTCAACAGCACCATCGCGCTGTCCCTGATCTCCTTCGGTGCGTTCCTGATCGTCATCTTCAAGTACGCCGGCCCGAAGCTCATCCTCTGGGACCTCTTCGGCAACAAGGCCGACAAGCAGGAAACCCCCGGCTGGCTCTACCCGATCCTCTCGCTCGTGTTCCTCGTGGTCGGCTTCATTGAGGTGTTCTCGATCGCCATCCGCCCGTTCACCCTTTCGGTGCGTCTCTTCGGCAACGTCTTCGGCGGCGAGAACCTGCTCCACGGCACGAGCTTCTTCCCGATCTTCTATTTCATGGAACTGCTCGTCGGCCTCATCCAGGCGACCGTATTCACGCTGCTGTCGGCCGTCTACGTCGGCCTGATCTGCAACCACGGCGACGACCACGAGCACGACCACGCCGAGGGCGAGCACGCCGAAGCCCACCATTGAACCCTTTCCCGCCGGGAGCGTGCCAATCGATGTGCGCACGGCGGCAACCGCAACCAACCAACCCACCAAATCATCATGATCATCGCTGAAATCACCGGCAACATCGCCAGCGCTTTCGGTCTCCTCGGCGCCGCCATCGGCGTCGGTCTCATCGGCACCAAGGCCGCCGAGTCCGTTGGCCGCAACCCCGGCGCGTCCGGCAAGATCCTCGTGCAGGCCATCATCGGTATGGCGCTCGCCGAAGGTCTCGGCATCCTCGCGCTGTTCCTCGCCAAGTAAGATCCCTGTTTTAACCGGCGGCGCGCGCCGCAACGCCGCGCCGCCATCCCCTTTCCGCTCCCACTCCTCCCGCCATGCTTCCCCTCATCATTGCCGCCACTGATGCCGCGCACGCCGCCGGCGACGCCTCCATCGTTGAGAAGTTCGGCATCGAGTGGCACTACGTCGTCTGGCAGATCGCCAGCTTCCTGATCCTCTTCGCCGTCCTCTACAAGTACGGCATCAAGCCCACCATCGCCACGATGGAGGCCCGCAACCAGAAGATCGCCGAGGGCCTGCAGCACGCCGAGGACATGCGGGCCAAGCTCGCCGCCTCCCAGCAGGAGGCCGCCGCCCTCGTGAAGACCGCCCAGGGCGAAGCCTCCAAGATCATCGACGAGGCCCGCAAGGCCGCCAAGGAGTTCGCCGACAAGCAGCAGGCCGACGCCGTCGCCCGCGCCGCCGACACCCTGGCCAAGGCCCAGCAGGCCATCGAACTCGAGCACAAGAAGATGCTCGACCAGGCTCGCGGCGAAATCGCCCGCCTCGTGGTCAAGACCACCGAGCAGGTCCTCGCCAAGAAGCTCTCCGACGCCGATCGCGCCGCCTACAACGACGCCGCGACCAAGGAGCTCTCCCTCACCTGATTTCCGTTTTCCCCGCGAACTGATCCCCCATGCGCGCCGACAAGAAGACCAAGGCCCTCGCGAAGCAGCTGTTCCGGCTGAGCATCGTCAACGGCACCGTGTCCGCCGAGCAGGTCGCCGGCGTGCTCGGCTGGATCGAGAAGACGTCGCCGCGCCGCCCGCTCACGCTCCTCAAGGCTTACCACCACTACATCGCCGCCGAGCTCGCCCGCTCGCGCGCCGTCGTGGAACACGCGGGTCCGATCGCCGACGCCACCCTCAAGATGATCGAAGGCGCGATGACCAAGCGCTACAACCGCGTCATCACCGCCACGGCCAGGTCCGCCCCGCAGCTCCTCGCCGGCCTCCGCGTCCGCGTCGGCTCCGACATCTACGAGTCCTCCGTCGCCGGCCAGCTCGCCGCCCTTTCCGTCTAACCCCGCCACACCTCCCTTCCCGCTTCACTCTCCACCCGTCACGTCATGAGCAACGTCATCGAACAAATCGAACAGCAGATCGCCAAGCTTTCCACCAAGGCGGTCAAGAAGAACACCGGCGTCATCCGCACGGTCGCCGACGGCGTCGCCAAGATCGAGGGCCTCTCCGACGTGATGTACAACGAGATGGTGCAGTTCCCCGGCGGCGTCATCGGCATCGCCCTCAACCTCGAGGAAGACGAGGTCGGCTGCGTCGTCCTCGGCGACGTCTCCCAGCTCAAGGAAGGCGATGAGGTCAGCACCACCGGCAAGCTCCTCTCCGTCCCCGTCGGCAAGGCCCTGCTCGGCCGCGTCGTGGACGCCCTCGGCCGCCCCGTCGACGGCAAGGGCCCGATCGACGCCAAGGAATCCTATCCCGTCGAGAAGATCGCCCCCGGCATCATGGCCCGCAAATCGGTCAACCAGCCGCTCTTCACCGGCATCATGGCCATCGACTCGATGATCCCGATCGGCCGCGGCCAGCGCGAGCTCATCATCGGCGATCGCGGCACCGGCAAGACCACCATCTGCATCGACACGATCATCAACCAGGCGCGCATCAACAAGGTCGGCCTCGCCTCGGGCGACAAGAACTTCCGTCCCGTCTACTCGATCTACGTCGCCGTCGGCCAGAAGCAGTCGAACATCGTCCGTACCATCGCCGCCCTCGAGGCCGCCGACGCGCTGCAATACACCGTCATCGTCGCCGCCCCCGCCGCGGACAATCCCGCCAACCAGTACCTCGCCCCGTTCTCCGGCGCCGCCATCGGCGAGTGGTTCATGGAAAACGGCCAGGACGCGCTCATCGTCTACGACGATCTCTCGAAGCACGCCGTCGCCTACCGCCAGATTTCGCTCATCCTGAAGCGCCCCTCCGGCCGCGAGGCGTATCCCGGCGACGTGTTCTATCTCCACTCCCGCCTGCTCGAGCGCGCCGCGCGCCTCGATGGCAAGGGTTCGCTCACCGCGCTGCCCGTCATCGAGACCCAGGCCGGCGACGTGTCCGCCTACATCCCGACCAACGTCATCTCGATCACCGACGGCCAGATCTTCCTCGAGACCGACCTCTTCAACCAGGGCATCCGCCCCGCCGTGTCGGTCGGTCTCTCCGTGTCGCGCGTCGGTTCGTCCGCCCAGATCAAGGTCACCAAGCAGGTCGGCGGCAAACTCAAGGGCGAGCTCGCCCAGTTCCGCGAACTCGCGGCCTTCGCGCAGTTCGGCTCCGACCTCGACGCCAAGACCAAGGCGACCCTCGACCGCGGCTCCCGCATCGTCGAACTCTTCAAGCAGCCGCAGCTCAATCCCGTCGCCATCGAGACGCAGGCCTCCGTCCTCTGGGCCCTGCAGAAGAACTACTTCGACTCCATCGACGTGAAGAACATCGTCGTCGCCGCGAACTCGCTGAAGGACTACCTCACGACCCGCAAGGCCGACCTCCTCACCAAGATCCGCACCGAGGCCAAGCTCACCGACGAGATCGAAGCCGGCCTCAAGGTCGCCGCCGACGAGTGGAAGGCCACCTTCGCCGCCAAGTGATTTGTTCTAGCACCTGAAACCTAGAACCTAGCCCTTCTGCAATGGCTTCCCTCCGCGACATCCGCCGGCGCATCAAGTCGGTCAAAAACACCCGCCAGATCACCAAGGCGATGGAGCTGGTGGCCGCGTCGAAGATGAAGAAGGCGCAGCAGGCCGCCCTCGCCGGCCGGCCCTACGCGCAGCTCATGGCCGACATGCTCGCCGCCCTCGCCGGCCGCGTCGACGAGACCGCCCATCCGTTTCTCGTGAAGCGCGAGGTCAAGACCCGCGGCATCCTGCTCATCACCTCGGACAAGGGCCTCTGCGGCCCGCTCAACGCGAACCTCTTCAAGCTCGTCACCGAGATCAAGGCGCCGGCCAAGTACGTCGCCATCGGCCGCAAGGGCGCCCAGTTCCTCGCCCGCACCAAGCGCAACATCGTCGCCGACTTCACCGTCAGCGACCGCGCCGGATTCGCCGAGGTGAAGCCCGCCGTCGAGTTCCTCATGAAGGAATACCTCGAAGGCGGCATCGACTCCGTCGAGGTCGTCTACGCGCGCTTCAAGAACACCCTCGTGCAGGAGCCCACCGTCCGCCCGCTGCTCCCGCTCTCCAACGTCGCCGACTTCGTCACCCAGCTCCGCGCCGAGTCCGGCGGCGGCAGGCAGGTCGACGACCGCGACGTGCTCTTCGAGCCCGACGTGCAGACCGTCCTCGAGGCGCTGCTCCCGTTCTACGTGAACCGCTACATCCACCAGGTGATCCTCAGCGCCAAGGCCTCCGAGCACAGCGCCCGCATGGTCGCGATGAAGACCGCGAAGGACAACGCCACCAAGCTGATCGGCGACCTCACTCTCGAATACAACAAGGCCCGCCAGGCCGGCATCACCCAGGAAATCCTCGAGATCGCCGCCGCGTCGTTCGCCACCTCCTGATTTAAACCACCCAACCCCGCCCGCCCCCTTCCCGTCATGAGCAATACCGGCAAAATCGTCCAAGTAATCGGCGCCGTCGTCGACGTCCAGTTCGCCGAGTCCGCCATCCCGCCGATCTACCAGGCGCTGACCGTCGACTACACCGTCGCGGGCAAGAAAGAGAGCCTCACCCTCGAGGTGCAGCAGCACCTCGGCGAGGGCGTCGCGCGTACCATCGCCATGTCCTCCTCCGAGGGCCTCGTGCGCGGCATGCCGGTCGTGGACACCGGCGCCCCGATCTCCGTGCCGGTCGGCGAGGGCGTGCTCGGCCGCATCTTCGACGTCACCGGCGCCCCTGTGGACGGCAAGGGCCCGGTCCCGCACACCAAGAAGTATCCGATTCACCGCCAGCCCCCGACGCTCGCCGAGCAGAACACCAAGGCCGAGATCCTCGAGACCGGCATCAAGGTCATCGACCTCATCTGCCCCTTCATCAAGGGTGGCAAGGCCGGCGCGTTCGGCGGTGCCGGCGTCGGCAAGACCGTCGTCATTCTCGAGCTCATCAACAACATCGCCAAGGCTCACGGCGGCTACTCCGTGTTCGCGGGCGTCGGTGAGCGTTCCCGCGAAGGCAACGACCTCTACCACGAAATGTCCGAGGCCGGCGTCATCAACCAGAAGGACCTCAGCAAGTCCAAGGTGGCGCTCGTGTACGGCCAGATGAACGAGCCCCCGGGCGCCCGTATGCGCGTCGCCCTCTCGGCCCTCGCGATGACCGAGTACTTCCGCGACGAGAAGAACCAGGACGTGCTGCTCTTCATCGACAACATCTTCCGCTTCTCGCAGGCCGGTTCCGAGGTGTCCGCGCTCCTCGGCCGCTCGCCTTCCGCGGTGGGTTACCAGCCGACGCTCTCGAACGAGATGGGCATCCTTCAGGAGCGCATCACCTCGACGAAGAAGGGCTCGATCACCTCCGTGCAGGCCGTGTATGTGCCTGCGGACGACCTGACCGACCCGGCCCCGGCGAACACCTTCGCCCACCTCGACTCCACCATCGTGCTCGAGCGCTCCATCGCCGAGCTCGGCATCTACCCGGCCGTCGATCCGCTCGCTTCCGTGTCCAAGGCCCTCCAGCCCGACATCGTCGGCGAGGAGCACTACAAGGTCGCCCGCGAAGTGCAGCGCGTCCTCCAGCGCTACAAGGATCTCCAGGACATCATCGCGATTCTCGGCCTCGATGAGCTCTCCCCCGAGGACAAGCTCACCGTCTACCGCGCCCGCAAGATCCAGCGTCTCCTCTCGCAGCCGTTCGCGGTCGCCGAGGTGTTCACCGGCACGCCCGGCAAGTACGTTCCCGTCAAGGAGACCGTCCGCGGCTTCAAGATGCTGCTCGACGGCGAACTCGACCACATCGCCGAGACCGACTTCTACATGAAGGGCGGCATCGACGAGGTCATCGCCGCGGCCGGAAAGAAGTAACAAGTACCAAGTTCCCAAGTAACAAGAGGCCAAGCCGTCGATCCTGATACTTGATCCTTGTTACTTGATACTTTCCTCCCAATGCCTCTCACCCTCGAAATCGTCACTCCCGAAGCCAAGGTGTATTCCGACACCATCGACTCCGTCGTCATCCCCACGGTGCAAGGTGAGATCGGGATCCTGCCGGGTCACATCCCGCTGATCACCCAGGTCGAGGACGGCGAACTGCGCGCCACCAAGGGCGCGCAGACCGACTTCCTCGCCGTGAGCGGCGGTTTCGCCCAGATCGACGGGGATCGGGTCCGCGTCCTGGCCGAACACGCGATCGACGAAAAGAAGATCGACGAGAACGCCGTTGAAGCCGCCCTCAAGCGCGCCGAGGAACAGCTCAAGGCCGCCAAGGACCTCGATCCCAAGGAGCAGGAGCACCTCCACGGCATGGTCCGTTACGCCGGCGTCCAGCTCGCCCTCAAGCGTCGCAACCGCTGATTTATCATCGCCCTGGGCAACGCCTGTTTGACCCGGGGCTTTTTTATGGTTCTCTCCTGATACTCGGTCTCAAACGCAATGACTGCCTCCCTCCGCACCCTGTCTCCGCTCTGCCAGCTCGCCCCCGGCGCCACAGCGCGTGTGTGCCAGCTGACCGGCGACGAAAATTTCTGCCAGCGCGTCCGCGAGCTGGGTTTTGGGGAGGCCGCGCTCGTGACCAAGATCTCCGGTCGCACGACCAGTTTGTGCCTGGTCAATGGCACGCGCCTCGCGCTGAACCACCACGCCGCGATGAGCATCCTCGTCGAACCGCTCCCCGCCAACGCGCGCTGAGCGACCGAACCCTTTCAACCACAGATTAACACCGATACACACAGATTGGGCCCAAACCGGGATCCGCTCTGACTACGCATTCAGTGAGTTTCTCCCCCACGCCTACTGCCTTTCCCTCGCTGGAATATCCGTGTCCATCCGTATCCATCTGTGGTTCATCCGGTCTGGGGTCGGTTGATCCTCGTTCGCCGTGAAGCTGCCCTCGCACATCAATCCGCCTCCGCCGCGGAAAAATGCGCCGGACCGCACGCCGGTCTACGCCATCGTCGGCAATCCCAACTGCGGCAAGACCACGCTCTTCAACGCCCTCACCGGCCTGCGCCAGAAGGTCGGCAACTACCCGGGCGTCACCGTCGAAAAGAAGATCGGCACGGCCTGGTCGCAGCATGGCCGGCCGATCCAGATCATCGACCTGCCCGGCGCCTATTCGCTCGCCGCCCGCTCGCCCGACGAGGCGGTGTTGCGTGACGTGCTGTTCGGGCGCCGCGAGGACACGCCGCAGCCCGACCGCATCATCTGCGTCGTCGATGCCGCGAACCTCGAGCGCAACCTTTACCTCGTCCACCAGATCCTCGATCTCGGCCGCCCCGTCATCATCGCGCTCAACATGATGGACATGGCCGCCGACGCCGGGCTGAAGGTGGACCCCGCGGAACTCGAGGGCGAACTCGGCATCCCCGTCGTCGCCTGCGAGGCCGTGCACGGCCGGGGCCTCGTCGAACTGAAACTCGCGATGAGCCGCGTCGAACTGCCGCTCGCGCGGCATCGCTGGGAAGTGCCCGGCCCGATCGCGCCGGCCGTCGCCGAACTGCAGGCGTCGCTCGCCGATGCCGACGGCCGCCCGCCCCTGATCGCCCGCGCCGAGGCGCTGCTCCTCCTGACCGATTTCGACACCGTGCGCGTCGCCGGCTCCAAGCCGCTCAGCGCGCGCACCCACGAGATCCTCGACCAGTGGCGCAGGCGCTGGGAAACCGAGCGCGCCGACTGGCCCGCCGCGCTGATCCGCAGCCGCTACGACGCCATCGCGCAGCTCTGCCGCAACGTCATCGCGCGCCCCGGCACGCGAGGCCCTTCGCTCTCCGACCGGATCGACGCCGTGCTCTGTCACTCGGTCTGGGGCTGGATCGTGTTCGTGGCCATCATGGCGGCGCTTTTCTACTCCATCTTTTCGCTGGCCGAGGCGCCGATGGACTTCATCGACGGGCACGTCGCTTCGCTCGCCGACTGGGTGAAGGGCATGATGGCGCCCGGCGACCTGCGCGATCTGATCACCGACGGCGTGATCGCCGGCGTGGGCGGCGTGGTGATCTTCCTGCCGCAGATCCTGATCCTCTTCTTCTTTGTCGGCCTGCTCGAAAACACCGGCTACATGGCGCGCGCGGCGTTCATCATGGACCGGCCCATGAGCAAGGTCGGCCTCAACGGCCGCTCGTTCATCCCGCTGCTCAGCGGCTACGCCTGTGCGATTCCCGGCGTCATGGCCACGCGCTCGATCGAGAACGCGAAGGACCGGCTCGTCACCATCCTCGTCACGCCGCTCATGAGCTGCTCGGCACGCCTGCCGGTCTACCTGCTCATGATCGCGATGGTGCTGCCGGGCGAGGCCGTGCCGCCCCTGCAGAAGGCCGGCCTGATGCTCCTCATGTACGCGCTCGGCACGCTCGGCGCTTTCGGCTTCGCCTGGCTCTTCAAGCGCACGCTCTTCAAGGGCGGTTCGCCGCACATGATCCTGGAACTGCCCGCCTACCAGCCGCCGCGCCTCAAGGATATCCTCCGCCAAATGCTTGAGCGCGGCTGGTTGTTCCTGAAAAACGCCGGCACGATCATCCTCGCGATCTCCATCGTGCTCTGGGCGCTCACGACCTATCCGAAGCACCCAAACCCCGACGCCACCGCGACCGAGCAGATTGCCCAGAGTTTTGCCGGCCGCGCGGGTCATTTGATCGAGCCGGTCATCAAGCCGCTCGGCTTCGACTGGCGCATCGGCATCGGCCTCATCACGTCGTTCGCCGCGCGCGAGGTCTTCGTCAGCTCGATGGGCGTGATCTTCGGCGTTGAGAGCGAAGACGAGGACACCACGCCGCTGCGCGACGCCCTGCACCAGGCCCGCTGGCCCGATGGCGCGCCGCTTTTCACGCCGCTCGTGTGCCTGACCCTGATGGTGTTCTACGTCTTCGCGATGCAATGCATGGCCACGCTCGCCGTGGTGAAGCGTGAGACGAATTCCTGGAAGTGGCCGATTTTCCAAACCTTCTACCTCACCGGCACCGCCTGGCTCGTCTGTCTGATCCTCTACCAGACCGGCCGCGCACTGGGGTACGGCTGATCAACCACGAAGACACCGGGAAATCCACCTGCATAATCCGCGTCTCTGTGCTCTCCGTGTGTCTGTGGTTCAAACAACATGTCTTCCTCCCTCCAATCCCTGATCGCCCTCGGCCTCGTCGCCCTCGCCCTGGCTTTCCTGCTGCGTTTGTGGTTCGGGAAGAAAAAGTCCTCGGGCTGCGACAGCGGCGGCTGTCCGGCCGTCAGCCCCGAGGTGAAAAGGCTGCAGGCGAAGCTGAAGCGCTGAAGTCCGCCTAGGCGGGCTGTGGCGTCGGCAGAAGCCGGCGTTTGCCGAAGGGCAGCAGGATCACGCCCGAAGTGGCGCGGGCCCCCGCCGCGGCCAGCAGCACGAAGAACGTCACGCCGGCGGCGATCCAGGCATAATGCAGACGCGGACGGGCGGCGGACGGATTCATGGTGCGGGTCACGTTGCGCCGGTGCCGTCCCGGTGCAAGGGGTCGCGCGACTGTTCGGCGCAATCCGACGCGCACTGTTCCGCGCCGCCGGCTGGCGGTGGCGCGGTCCATCAAAAACACCCGGGTGGGCGGCAGCCTTACAACGGCTGGCGGCCGAGCGTGCCCTTCAGCGATTCGCGGTAGGCGGGCATGCCGACCTTGGCCAGCTCGTCACGGGCGTTGGCGAGGCGCGAGGCGAGGCCGAGCTGCTCCACCGTGGCCGCGTTGGCCGGGTTGAGATTGAATTGCTCGAGCGTCTGCACGTGGCGCTGCCAGAGCGCGATGTCGGCCTCCTGCTTGGCGGCCAGGCGGGCGGCGTACCAGTCGCTGGCGAGCAGGGCTTCGCGCGTGAACAGCGCGCGCACTTCCGGCGCGGTGGTGTCCTTGCCCTCGTAGTGGCCGTGCGCCATGATGTGCAGCAGGGCCTTCAGCGGCGGGCAGGCCAGCGCGACCGTGCCGTCGGCGAAGTAGCTCTTGGCGACGCGCTCGTGCGTGGCGCAGATGTTCTCCATGCCGTCGGCGAACACCTCCATGTCCTGCTGCTCGGGACGCAGCATCTCGGTGGTGAAGACCGAATGCGGGTGCGTGAACAAGCGGCCGAAGAACACGCGCGCGAACTTCGCGGTGATGCGGTAGCCGAGGCGGCTGGCCTTGATGATGCGGCCCTCCCACTCGTAGTCCTGGCACTGTTCGAGGTAGCCGTGATCGTAAAGGAACTTCGGGTCGCGTTCGGCGGCCGTCATGCGGCTCCAGACCTCGGGGACGAGGAGGCTGACGTCGTGGTCCACGCGGCACTTCGGGCCGACATAGCCGGCGGCGGAGATGAACGCGGGCTGCGCCGTGAGGATCTGCGAGACGAGCGCGGCGTTCAGATCGATGATCGCGGGCAGGCAGTTGAAGGGACCCTTCGTCAGCGCACCCTCGGAGCCGGCGCCCGTGGTGGATGGCGACTTGCCGGTCATGGAGCTGATGTACTCCATGAACAGCTCGGGCAGCTCCATGTGGTGGATCGGATTGTAGACCGCCAGGGAGCGGATGCGCGCCGCGGGTTCCGGCGGGTTGTTGCGGCGGCCGGGCACGACGGCGTCGACGGGCGTGTGGACCGGGGCGTCGGGCGCGAGCCGGCGGTGCAGGCGCGAGGCCATGCGCGACAGGTAGACGCCGCGGGCGTCCACGATGTCCGGGCGCAGCTGCAGGTAGCGCGGGTTCTTCGACGGCTTGCCGTCGACGATGCGCGGGTGGGCGGAAGAGACGAACCAGGACGGGCCCGGCTCGCCCGCCGCGGCCGCGCGTACGAGCTGCTTCATCGGCTCGGTGTATTTCGAGAAGCCGATCGCCTCGTCCACCAGCGTCTGCGCGCCGACGCGGTCGAGGGGTTCGAAGTTGGAGATGAAGTTGCCGGGCTGGGCCAGTTCCTTCTCGGTCAGCTTGTCGTAACCGCGGTGGATGGCCTCGTCGGGCCGCTGGAAGAGGCGCGTCTCGCAGTTCTCGACGAACTTGCGCGAGGGCTCGGCCGGCGTGGCACCGGGCACGACGACGGAGGCGGTGATGTCGTCCTCCACCTGGATCTTGTAGGCGGGGTGGTAGTCCTCGCGCAGGCCGAACACGCGCCAGGCGCCGTCGGCGTCGTAGCCGATGCGCAGGTAGCTGGCGGTGAGCTTGCGGTTGTCGCACTTCAGCTCGTTGCCGGGGTTGCCGTTGAGCAGGTCGACGGAGAAGTGATCGCGCCAGTTGTCACCCCAGCTGGGGCAGTAATGGCGTTTCACCACGAAGACGATTTCCTTGATGTACTGGGAGATCGAGCGCAGCCAGGTGTTGTACTCGGCGGTGTACTCCTGCTCGGCGGGCGTCAGGAGCTTGATGACGGAGCCGAGCGAACGCTCGGGGCTGAGGATCGGGCGGTGATCCGGGCCGCGCTTGGCCGCGTCGCGGAAGCGCGTGGAGTAGTCGCGGTTGATGAGCGCGGCCACGCGGTCCATGTCCTGGTCGAAGTCGGCTACGAAGACCGGGCCGGGCAGGATGGCGTCGGAAATCGGCTTGGAGATCTCGGACTTGCCGCCGCCGGAGACGGTGCAGGGCTTGTGACAGAGCGTGCCCTCAGCCACGGTGCCGACGAGGTGCCAGGCCGAGTGGCCGGGCGGCTGCTCGATGTGGACCTTGTAGCCGGAGGGGCGCACGTAGGTGCGGCCGGCCATGAGCGGCAGCTTCTGCGCCTGGCCGTTCCATTCCCACGTGACCGTCTGCGCGACCAGGTCGAAGGAAACGTCCTCCGGGACGTAAATGATGTCGGCGTACTCGCGGTCCACGGCGTAGCCCTCGGGCTTCACGTCGATGAGACCGGCGTAGCGCTCGGCCACCTCGGTGAAGGAATGGCCGCGCGACTGCACGTGGAGGCCGCTCGAGAATTCCTCGCCCAGGTCGTAGGTCGGGTAGACGAGCGCGCCGCCGGCGTGCTCCTCCTCGGCGAGGCCGAAGAGGTTGGCCGAGTAGCTGATCTGGGTCTTCACCTCTTTCTTGCAGTAGCCGTAGTAGTTGTCGGCGATGAGCGTGATGACCACGCCCGCGGCGTCGCGGGCGCAGATCTTGAAGGCGGAGCCGCCGTTGTAGAGTTCGTCCTCCTTCTTCCAGCACATGCCGTCGCGGCGCTGCCGCTCGGTGGCCTGGTCGAAGTGCGGCAACCCGAGATCCTTCTTGCGCAGGCCGGTGAGGTGCGGGGCCAGGATGACGCAGCCGGTGTGGCCGGTCCAGTGCTCGGGATCGAGCGCCGAGTCGTTTTCAGGCAGGGTGGGATCGCCGGCGTTGCCGAAGATGTTCTCGACGAAGTCGAGGTTGGACACGAGCGAGCCGGGCACGAAGAAGCGGACCTCGTAGCGTTTCTCGCTGCAGAAGCCGGGCACGGCCGGCACGACGAGCGGACGCAGCAGCAGCGAGACGAAACAGGTGACCCCGAGGGCGTCGTTGGCGGTGTAGGGCAGGCGGGCGAGGTCGGCCGGCGGCTGCAACGCGCGCTCGAGCATGCGGACGAAAACGCCGGGCGGAACGCCGAGCTTGTCGTCCGGCACGGGCAGGCCGCCCTCGACGATGTGGAAGACGCCCTGGGTGGTGCGGCGGTCGCTGGCCGGGTTGTGCAGCACGCCGTTGCGCAGGCGATAGCTCTTGAGCAGGGGCGAGGCGCAGTCGTCGCCGTTGCGCGGCAGCGAGAGCTCGCGGGCCATGCCGGCGTGGTCGAGGGTGAAGGTCTCCGCGGGCAGACGCGGCAGCGGACCGTGGGCGGCGAAGGTCTTTTCGAGCCAGGCCTGGATGCGCTGATCCGCCGGAACGGGGCGCAGCGACCGGCGGGGAGCCAGGTCGGTCAGCTGGGTGTCGATCAGTTGCTTGAGCTCGGTGCGGGCGTTGGAGGTCATGCGTGGGTGCGGGAAAAATCCCTTTTGAGTGGGGCCGGTTCAAGCGCATACCGTGCCACGACTGATTTTGCGGGAAATTTGCCAAGCAGTGCACACCTGCTAGGGTGACCGCATGCAAGCCGCCGTCCTGACCGATCTTAAGCAGCCCATAGCGCTCCATTCCCAGCCCGATCCCGTCGCGCAGCCTGATCAGGCCGTGGTCCGGCTCAAGGCCGCCGCCGTGAACCACCGCGATCTCTGGATCCGCCTCGGCCAGTATGCCGGCATCAAGGTGCCGAGCATCCTCGGTTCGGATGGCGCGGGCGTCGTGGAGTCGGTCGGCTCGCCGGCGGACGCGTCCTGGGTCGGCCGCGAGGTCATCATCAACCCGGCGCTGGACTGGGGCGGGGATCCGCGGGCCCAGGGACCGAAGTTCCGGATCCTCGGCCTGCCGGACAGCGGCACGTTTGCCGGGAAGATCGCGATTGCCTCGGCCAACCTCGCGCCAAAGCCCGCCCACCTCACGTGGGAACAGGCCGCGGCCCTGCCGCTGGCCGGCCTCACGGCCTGGCGCGCGCTGTTCACCCGCGCCCGGTTGCAGGCGGGCGAGAAGGTGCTCATCACCGGCATCGGCGGCGGCGCGGCTTTGTTTGCGCTGCAATTCGCCGTGGCCGCGGGTGCCCAGGTGTGGGTCACCTCGAGCTCGGCCGACAAGATCGCCCGCGCCAAGGCGCTCGGCGCCGCCGGCGGCGTGGACTACCGCGAGGCGGGGTGGGGCGCGGCGCTGCAGACGGCGGCGGGCGGCTTGTTCGACGTCATCGTGGACAGCGCCGGCGGCGAGGGCTTCGGCCAGCTGATCGAGGTGACGAAATCCGGCGGCCGGCTCGCGTTTTTCGGGGCGACGCGCGGCAACCCGCCGGCCTTCGACATGCGGCGGGCCTTTTTCCGGCAAATCAACCTCCTCGGCACGACCATGGGCTCGCCGGCCGATTTCGCCGGCATGACGGCCTTTGTGGCCCAGCATGGGATCGTGCCGACCATCGACCGCGTGTTTCCGCTGGCGGAGACCGAACAGGCGCTCCGGCACATGGAGGCGGCGGGGCAGTTCGGGAAAATCGTGCTGACGATCTGACGGGCCCGCTTCGCGGAGAAAACCGGCCTGTCGGGGCCGGCTGGAAAATCGGCCGGAGTTTGCAATCCGGTCCGGCTTGTTGCGGTGCCACGGCCTGCTTTCGTGCCTCGCACTTCACTCCGCATGAACGTATCCCTTTCCACGGCCCTGTCCCGTTATCTGGCCGACATGTCACGGCCCGGCCGTGAGGCCACGCCCAGCCGGCATCTCGAACGGGGTGCGGAATGCGTTCTCGGCGAAGATCTCGCCGTCCTGCCCCGGCTCCGCCCCGCCCTGGAGACGAAGCTTGCGGGCATCACCGACTCGGCGCGCCTGAGGGGACGCGTGACCCTGCTGTTGCAATACCTCGCGGAAACGCCGGCTGATCCGGCCAACGCATGCCAGCGGGAGGCGGCGTTCGCCGTCTTCTACTTCCTGAAGGGCTTCGACCTGATCCCGGACTCGCTGCCCGGCATCGGGTTGCTGGACGACGCGGTGCTGGTGGAGACCGCGCTCCGCCGCAACGAACACGAACTCCGCGAACACTGGGCGGCCCGCGGCCGGGCCTGGCCGGAATCCGTCTGAGCCGCACCGGGCCTGCCTGCTTCACCTTCATCATGGACTACATTCCGCTTTTCCCCTTCGCCGCGTATTGGTGGTTCTACGGCGCCTTCACGCTGTTCGTGCTGGGCATGCTCGCGCTGGATCTCGGCGTTTTTCATCGCGACGCGCACGCGGTCGGTTTCAAGGAGGCGCTGGGCTGGAGCGTGTTCTGGATCAGCCTCGCGCTGCTCTTCGGCTGGGGGCTGCACCAGTACGCGCTGTGGAAATTCCCGCTCGATCCGCGCCTGGCGGGGCTCGATCACGCGGCGCTGGCGAAACAGACGTGGCTCGAATACCTGACCGGCTTCGTCGTCGAAAAGTCGCTGTCGGTGGACAACATCTTCATCTTCGTGGTGATCTTCGGCTACTTCGCCGTGCCGGCGAAATACCAGCATCGCGTGCTGTTCTACGGCATCCTCGGCGCGCTGGTTTTCCGCATCATTTTCATCAGCCTCGGCGCCGCGCTGATGCGGTTCCACTGGGTCATCTGGCTGTTCGGCGGATTCCTGATCCTCACCGGCCTCAAAATTCTCTTCGCCCCGGAAAAGCCGGTCGATCCCGAGAAGAATCCCGCCATCCGCCTGCTGCGCCGGCTGGTGCCCGTGGCGCCGGCGCTGCACGGCCAGCGCTTCTTCGCGAAGCTCGACGGCGTCTGGCACGCGACCCCGCTGTTCGTCTGCCTCGTGTTCATGGAACTGACGGACATCGTGTTCGCCGTGGACTCCGTGCCGGCGATCTTCGCCCTCACACGGGAGCCGCTGATCGTCTTCACGTCGAACGTCTTTGCGATCCTCGGGCTGCGCGCGCTGTTCTTCCTGCTCGCGGGCGTGATGCACAAGTTCCGGTTCCTGAAATACGGGCTCGGCCTGATCCTGGTGTTCGTGGGGCTGAAGATGGCGTGGCTGAACGAGGCCTTCGGCGGCAAATTCCCCATCGCCTGGTCGCTCGGCATCATCGGCGGCCTGCTCGCCGCCTCGATCGCGGCGTCGCTCCTGATCCCGGCCCGGCCGGCGCGGTCGTCAGCCGCGTAGCCACTGCAGCAGCGCCTGGGTCAGCTGCGCGGCGGCCTCGCCCAGGAAGACGAAATACAGCACGCCAAGCGCGAACGCCAGATAGGCGGCGAGGATGAACAGGCCGTCGCGCTCGAGCAGCCCGGCGGCCGCCAGGATGATCGCCCAGGCCGGGAAACTGTTGGTGAACGGGATCGGCAGCGGCAGCAGCAGCACGAGCGCCGCGATCAGCATCAGCAGCGCGTGCAGCTGCGCCAGCAACGGCGTGTCGGTGAGAACCGTGAGGCGCGGCCGCAGGAATTTCTCGAGGAACCGCAGGGTCTTCTCCGCCAACAGAAAGACCTTCTGGAAAAACCCCGGCGGCAGTTCCCTGCGCTGGAGTTTCCTCGGCAGCAGCGGACGCTGGCCGAGCGACAGGCGCAGCGCGATGAGCGCGATCGCCAGCCCGAAGGGCGTGGACAGCCCCGGCAGGGGGATCGGCGTGATGAACGGCAGCGCCAGCAACAGCACGAGCAGCGTGTAGGCGCGCCCGCCGAGCAGCTGGATCACCTCGCGCAGCGTGACCGCCCGTTCGGACGAGCGCTGGCGGAGTTCCGCGAGCTCCTCGGAGAGCTTGCGCGGCCGGGTGCGGCCGGCCGGCCGGAGACGGAGTTTCATGTGCCGCGCCGGTTGCCGTAGAGCTCGATGTGCAGGCGCGGGGCGTAGCGGTAGCCGCGTGCCTTGCACAGCCCGCCGAGCCAGCCGGCCCGCGCGCGCAGCGCCTCGACGGTCACGCCCTCGGGCATCAGCAGCACCTTGTGCGGCGGGATCACACATTCGGTCTCGCGCAGCATGCCCTCGATTTCCGCCACGTCGGCTTCGGAGCTGACGACGAACTTCAGCTGGTAATCCGGCGCGGCGGCGATCCAGTCGGCGACGACCTCCGGCTGCCAGCGCAGCTCCGCGTGCTTGCGCCGCCAGGTGTCGTCGAGCCGGGCGTCGGGCGCGGAATGAGCGAGCTTCGGGCTGAGCGAGGCGAGGTCGCACGCAATGCCGCGCGGCCGGACGGTGGCCGCGGTCTCGATCGTGATGTGGTGGCCGCGTTCCTGCAGCTGGAACGCCAGCTCATGGATCTCCGGTGCGATCATCGGCTCGCCGCCGGTCAGCACGACGTGCTTGGCCGGGTGCTTCTCGATCTCGGCCACGATGGCGCCGGTCTCCATCGGCGTGCCCTCGGGATTCCACGAGGCGTAGGGCGTGTCGCACCAGTTGCAGCGCAGGTTGCAGCCGCTCGTGCGCACGAACACCGACGGCACGCCGGCGAGCTGGCCTTCGCCTTGGAGCGAATGAAAAATCTCGGAGATCAGCATGGGAGGCGGTGTTTTCCTCGGGGCCCCATAAGGTCTATAAGTCCCATCGGGCCTATAAGCCTACCGGCTTTTCCGGCAGCGGCGGCGTGGCCTCGTACTCGGTGGGATCCACCAGCCCCGCCTGCTGGAAGGCCTCGCGGCGTTCCACGCAGGTGCCGCATTTGCCGCAGTGGATCGCGCCGCCCTTGTAGCACGACCAGGTGCGGGAAAAATCCACGCCGAGTTTCGCGCCCTCGGCGGCGATCTGCCCCTTGGTCAGGGCGATGAACGGCCGCAGCAGCTCGATGCCGGCATAGGTGCCGGCCCTCATCGCCTCGCCCATGGCGCGCATGAAATCCTCGCGGCAGTCGGGGTAGATCGTGTGGTCGCCGGTGTGCGCGGCGATCACCAGGCCCTGGGCGCCGGCGCTCTCGGCGAAACCCGCGGCCGCGGCGAGCATGATGCCGTTGCGGAACGGCACGACCGTGCGCCGCATGTTGTCGTCGGCATAGTGGCCTTCGGGAATGTCGCCGCCGGACTGCAGCAGGTCCGAGGCGAACAGCTGGCCGATGAAATCCAGACGGATGATCCGGTGCGGAAACCCGAGCTTGCGGGCGTGTTCGGCGGCGAGCGGCAACTCCTGGTGGTTGTGCTTGGAGCCGTAGTCGAAACTCAGCACGGCCGACACGTCGTGATGCGCCCGCGCCCAATAAAGCGCGGCCACCGAATCCATCCCGCCGGAGCATAACACGACAACTTTCATGGGAGCAGATTGGCCACGAAAAACACGAAAAGCACAAAAACAAATGCACGCCCCGACACCCCGGGGTGTAGCCGACGCGCCGCGCGGGCTTGCGGACAGAGGGCGAACAACCCTGCGCGGAGCGTGGCTTCCACCCGGTCGCCTCCGCTTCCGCGTTGGCTTGGCTCCTTTTTGTGCTTTTCGTGTTTTTCGTGGCCAAGCCCCTGATCATCGCGCACCGCGGCGCCTCGACCGAACGGCCCGAGAACACGCTTGCGGCCTTCCGCCGGGCGCTGGCCCTGGACGTGGACGGGATCGAACTCGATGTCCGGATGACGCGCGACGGCGTGCCCGTGGTGTTTCACGACCCCGGCCTGCGCCGGATGACCGGTGCGGCCGGCCGTCTGGCTAACCTGACCTGGGCGGAACTTCGCCCGCGCCGCATCCGCAGCCTCGAACCGATTCCGCGGTTGGTGGATGTGCTCGCCCTGACCCGCGGGCTCGTGGTGGTACAGATTGAGTTGAAAGGCGGCCCGGTCGCCCCGGTGGTGCGCGCCATCCGCAAGGCCCGCGCCGAAGAGTGGGTCATCCTGTCCTCCTTCGACCGTCGGCGGGTGGCCACCGCCCGGGATCTCGCCCCCGCCATCCCGCGCATGCTCATTTCCGAAGGGCGGGAGGCCCCGGCGACCTTGGTTCGGCGACTCGCGGCGTGCGGTGCGGCCGGCCTGAGCGTCGATCATCGTGCCATCCGTTCTGAGGCATGGATAAATCATTTCCATTCGCGTGGTTACGCATTGTGGGCATGGACCGTGAACGACCCGACGGTCGCCCGCCGGCTGACGGGATGGGGGATCGATGCGGTGTTGAGCGATGATCCGGCCTTGATGCGGGACGCGGTTTAGCTCTCTTTGGAGGACAGTTCCCATCGTCCGTGGGCGGACAGACGGTTCATGATTATCCTGCACGATCCTCAATGCGCTGAATATGGCTCCCCGATGCGACCCGAGCAACCGGCCCGGGTGGTCGGGAGTGCCGCACACCTGAAACAGGCGCATCCCGATTGGTCATGGCGCGTACCGTCCGCCGCGTCCGAGGAAGCCGTCCTGCGCGCCCATGCCGCCGATTTGTTCGAACGCATCGGCCACGGGCCCGACCTCGACGCTGACACGCCGTATTTTCCCGGCATCCGTGAACACGCGCTCCGCGCCGCCGGAGCCGCGCTGGAAGCCGCGAGCCTCGCCCGGGGCGGCGAACGGGTGTTCTCGCTCATGCGACCGCCCGGCCACCACGCGACGCGGACGCAGGCCATGGGGTTTTGCTACCTCAACACGATCGCCATCGCCGCGCTGGCCCAGGCCGCGGCCGGAGCGCGCGTGGCCGTGTGGGATTTCGACGCGCACCACGGCAACGGCACCGAGGACATCCTGCGCGACCGCCCCGGCCTTTTCTTTGCCTCCGTCCACCAGTTTCCGGGTTACCCCGGCACCGGCACGGCCTCGGCGGGCAACATCGTCAACTTCACCGTCGCCCCGCGCACGCCCCGCGAGCAGCACCTGGCCGCGCTCGTGCGATCATGGGATGCGGTGCTCGCCTTCCAACCCGACCTGATCCTTGTCTCGGCCGGTTTCGACGCCTACGCCCATGACCCGATCACGGCGATGACTTTGACGACCGAAGATTTTGCCGAACTGGGCCGCTGGCTTCGCGCCGCCGGCCGGCCCGCGGCCGCCATCCTCGAAGGCGGCTACAGCGGCGATCTGCCGCGGTTGATTGACGCGTTTTTGTCCGCCTGGGACACCCCGACCTGATCTTTCCCTTGAGCACCGTTCCGAACTACCACTACATCACGCAGCCCGCGCAGCTGCCCCCGCTCCTTGCCGCGATCGACCGTTCCGCGGAGATCGCCCTCGATACCGAGGCCGACAACCTCTTTCGCTACAAGACGCGCGTTTGTCTCCTTCAGATCCTCGCCGATGGCGAGATCTACCTCGTGGACCTGCTGGTCAACCTGCCGCTGGAGGAACTCTGGCCGCGGCTTGCCGCCAAGCCCCTGATCATGCACGGCAGCGACTACGACCTGCGCCTGCTGCGCGAGCTCTGCGACTTCCGTCCGCTGAGCCTGTTCGACACGATGTTCGCCGCGCAGCTGCTCAGCATTCCGCGCTTCGGCCTCGCCGCGCTCCTCGAGCAGCACTTCGGCGTGAAGCTCGACAAGGATCACCAGAAGGCCAACTGGTCGCGCCGCCCGCTCGAACGCGGCATGCTCGATTATGCCGCGCTCGACGTCCATTACCTGCCCGCCTTGCGCGACCGGCTGCGCGCCGAGCTCGTACACCTCGGCCGGCTCGACTGGTTCGAGCAGAAATGCCGCTGGCAGATCGAAGTCGCGCGCGACGGTTTCGCCGGGCCCGACGAGAACGACTGGCGCATCGGCGGCTCCGAGAAGCTCCGCGGCCGCGGCCTCGCCGTCCTGCACGCGCTGTGGCACTGGCGCGAGTCCTGGGCCGAGAAGCTCAACACGCCTCCCTTCAAGGTCACGGGCAACGAACTGCTCATGCGCCTCGCCCGCGCGGCCGAGGAGGGCGCCTCGCCCGGAGAACTGCTGCAGGTCCACCTCGGCAAACGCCACGACCGGCTCGCCCCGTCGCTCGATGCGGCGATCCGCCGCGGCTTCGAGACCGACCCGCGTTCGCTTCCGCGCCGCGAACGCCGTCGCGACTTCAACCCCATGAGCCCCGACGAACTGGCGCGCCAGGACCGCATCAAGGCCGTGCGCGACCGGCTCGCCGCCGGCCTGCAGCTCGATCCCACCCTCATCGCCACGCGTTCGCAGCTCGCCCAGCTCGCCCGCGACCCCGTCGGTGCCGCCCAGGTGCTCCTCCCTTGGCAGGCGCAGCTCCTTACGTCCGATCCCGCTTGGACCCCCTGACCTCCTGCCGTCACCACTCCGGAAGCTTGTCATACATTATATGACAAACCTCCGGGGCAGCGTGATCTCATCGTGAACGAATCCGCCAATATTGCCCGACACCTGCCGCTCATGGCGGCACGCCAGCCCGACCGGGCGGCGATCAAGGTCCCGCGCGGACGCACCCGTGACGGACGCATCGATTACCTCTCGCTGACCTTTCGCGAGCTCGACGCCGAGGTCGACGCCTGGGTGGAGCTTCTCCGGCGGAAGGGGGTGCGGAAGGGCGACCGCGTCCTCGTGATGGTGCGGCAGGGTCTGCCGCTCATCGCCGCGGCCTTCGCGCTCTTCAAGCTCGGCGCCGTGCCCGTGATCGTCGATCCCGGCATGGGGCGGAAAAATTTCCTCGCGTGCGTCGCCCGCTCGCAGCCGCGCGTGCTCCTCGGCATTCCGCTCGCGCAGCTGATGAGCCATGTCTTCCGCGCGGCGTTCGGGACGGTCGAGATCAGGGTATGGGCTTCTGGTTCACCCACGGCGAGGACGTCCCGGTCCCCTGAAGCCGTAAACCGTAACGCTGAAATCGTAAATTCAGCCGCCACCGACCTCGCCGCCATCCTCTTCACCTCCGGCTCCACCGGCGCGCCCAAGGGCGTGTGTTACGAGCATGGCATGTTCGACGCCCAGGTGCGGCTCGTGCGCGACACCTACGGCATCGAGCCCGGCGAGGTGGACCTGCCGATGCTGCCGATCTTCGCGCTGTTCAACCCCGCGCTCGGCATGACGACCATCGTGCCCGAGATCGATCCGTCGCGCCCCGCCTCCGTCGACCCGGCGAAGATCGTGCAGGCGATCCGACAGGAGGGTGTCACCAATTCCTTCGGTTCGCCGACGCTCTGGCGCAAGATCGCCGCGCACTGCCGCCGCGAACGCACGACCCTGCCGTCGTTGCGCCGCGTGCTCATGGCCGGCGCGCCCGTGCCGCCGGCGCTCTTTGCGGATGTGCAGGAGATCATGCCGAACGGTCTGGCGCACAGCCCCTATGGGGCCACCGAGTCGCTGCCCGTCGCCAGCATCAGCGCGCGCGAGGTGCTCGGGGAAACCGGCGCAGCCACGGCCGCGGGCCGGGGCACGTGCGTCGGCCGCCCCGTCACGGGCGTCCAGGTGAAGATCATTGCGATCAGTGACGGCCCGGTGGCGACGCTCGCCGACACGCGTGAACTTCCACCCGGCGAGATCGGCGAGATCATCGTCACCGGTCCGGTCGTCACCAAGGAATACGACCGGCTGCCGGCGGCTACGATGCTGGCCAAAATCCAGGCGCCAAATCCCAAGCACCGAACCAACCCGGAAAACCCGGGTCAGGCGGATCCCTTTGGCATTTGTGATCTGGCGTCTGGCGTTTCCGCGCCGGCCGGCGCGGTCTGGCATCGCCTGGGCGACGTGGGCTACCTGGATGCGCAGCGCCGGCTCTGGTTTTGCGGGCGCAAGGCCGAACGCGTCGAGGGCCACGAGGGTCCGCTCTACACGGAACAGGTCGAACCGATCTTCAACGCGCACCCGCGGGTCGCGCGCACGGCGTTGATCGGTGTCGGTCCCGACGGCCGGCGCCCGGCGATCGTCGTCGAGCCGCGTTCGCGCGAGGTCGTGGCGACGGCCTCGCTGCGCCGCAAGCTCGTGCGCGAGATCCGCGAGCTGGGCGCGAAACACCCGCACACCGCGCGCGTGCGGCTCACCTACCTGCATCCGCACTTTCCCGTCGACGTGCGGCACAACGCGAAGATCCACCGCCTGACCCTCGCGCGCTGGGCCTCCACGCACCAGGGTTACGAATCCGACAAGCGCGAGGTTCCGCTGGAGGCGCTCCAGCGCTGAGGACGCCTGTTTCGCCATGTACACGTTTCGCAAGAACTTCCCCGTCTTCGTGACCGGTGCCAGTGGTTTCATCGGCGGCAGGCTGGCGGAGCGCCTGCTGTCAGAAGGGCGCAAGGTGCGCGTGCTGTCGCGGCGGCCGCTGCCGGAACTGGAGGCGCGCGGGGCGGAGGTGATTTCCGGCGATCTGCACGACCGCCATGCGCTGGAGCGCGGCTGTCGCTCGGCGGACACGGTTTTCCACGTGGCCGGCCGCGTCGGAGTCTGGGGACCGGCGGAGGATTTCCAGCGCGTCAACGTCGAGGGCACACGCCTCGTGCTCGCCGCCGCGCGGGAGGCGAAGGTGCCGCGATTCGTCTACACCAGTTCGCCGAGCGTGGTCTACCAGGGCGGCGACCTCGCCGGCGTGGACGAGTCCGCTCCTCTTTGCGCCGTGGCTCCCTGCGCCTATCCGACCAGCAAGGCCGCGGCGGAAAAGCTGGTGCTCGCGGCCAATGATCGGGAGCTGGCCACGATCGCGCTGCGTCCTCATCTCGTGTGGGGTCCGGGGGACAAAAACGTCGTGCCGCGCGTGCTGGCCCTTGCGCGCGCCGGCCGGCTCCGGATCGTCGGCCCGGGCCGGAACCGGGTGGACATCACCCACATTGCCAACGTCGTGGACGCGCACCTGATCGCGGAAGGGGCGTTGATGTGCGGCGGTTCCGCACCGTTTCCGCCCGCGGCGGCCAAATACGCGTTGAATCCCGAAAGCCGGGCGCCGGTCTGTCCCGCCGGCCGCGCCTACTTCATCACCAACGGCGAACCGGTCGTTCTCTGGGATTGGATCAACGAGGTGTTGCGCGGCGTCGGCATCCCCGCATTGAGGTCACGCGTGCCGCTGCCGGTCGCCTATGCCGCCGGGGCCGTGTTGGAAACCGTGTGGCGGTGGGGAAAAAGGGCCGGCGAGCCGCCGATGACGCGCTTCGCGGCCAAGGAACTCGCGACCGACCACTGGTTCGACATCTCCGCCGCGCGCCGCGACCTCGGCTACCATCCGCTGGTCAGCGTCGCGCAGGGCACGCGCGAGCTGATCGAGCACTACCGCGCCGGCCACGCGTATTGAGCCGGTCGCGCCTCAGGCGCGGGTCTGACGCCGCCGCGTCCAGATCACCCCGCCGAGCGCGGCGGCGCCGAGGATCGCCGCCCAGGTGGAGGGCTCCGGCACCGGCGTGACGGGGAGGTTTTCCCAGTTGGTGACGCTGAAGGTGATCTGGTCGCCCGTCATGTAACCCACGAAGGTCATGTCGAGCAGCTTGACGTACGAACTCAGCTCAAGCGAGCTGGGCACGCTTGTGTCCGAAAAGGTGGAACCTCCGTTGTTATAGAAGGTGAGCTGCCAGTGACTGATGGCCTTGCCGTTCAGCGTCGGGCCGGTGTAGGGAAGGGAGCCGCCGGCGGTGAACTTGTCCTGGGGTGTGCCGGAGCCGAGATAATAGTCGTTGGTGATGCCAAAGGAATGGCTGTAGTTGTCCGCCAGCGGGGTGGAAAACCCCCACGAGTAGGTGATCTCATCGGCAAAGATGGTAAAGGTGGACTCGAGCAGATTATAGCTGGCTGTCTGTCCCGTGCCGGCCGGAATGATCGTCGGGGCCTGGGTCGATTCGAAACGCAGATCGATACGGAACGGATCGCGTTCGTTGAAATCGGGGAAGGAACCGTCGATGGTCGTGCCCAGATTCGAGCCCACCGATCCGACGAAGCCGGATATCCGGATGATTCTCTCTTCGGCACGAACGGCGCCGAATGAGAAGGCGAGGAGTGCAACTGAGGCAAAAAGTGTGGAGGAGCGCATGGGGGAATCTCCGCAACACCGCGCGGTCGATTCAATCCTGTGCTGCGTCTAGCACCTACGCGTTTCTACCTACGTAGGGCTACGTGGATCCGCGGCGCTTTTGTCAGCCTCCGCGCTGTCGCACCGCCTCGAAAAGCGTGATGATCGTCGCCATCGCCACGTTGAGCGAATCGGCCTGGCCGGCCATCGGGATGCGCACGAGCACATCCGCGCCCTTCATCCAGAATTCGCTGAGCCCGTACTGTTCGCTGCCCATGATGATCGCAAGCGGGCCGCGGAGGTCGGTCTGCGTGTAGAGGTTCGTCGTGTGCGGCGTGGTGGCCGCGGTGCGGATGCCCTTCTGCTTCAGCCACGCGTGCACGCTCGTGCTGTCGGACACGGCCACCGGCACCGAGAACAGCACGCCGGTCGAGGCGCGCACGACGTTCGGGTTGAAAAGATCCGTGACCGGATCGCACACGATCACGGCGTCGCAGCCGGCGGCGTCCGCGCTGCGCAGGATCGTGCCCAGGTTGCCGGGCTTTTCGATGGACTCACAGACGAGCAGGAAGGGGTTTTCGCGGAGTCCGAGGTCGTCGAGCGTCCGCTTCCACTGCGGGGCGACGGCGAGCAGTCCGTCGGGACGCTCGCGATAGGCGACCTTGGCGAAGGCATCCTTCGAAAGCTCGAACAGCTGCGCGCCGGCCGCGCGGGCCTGTTCGAGCAGCGTGGGTTCGTTTTCGCCGAGAAACCAGTCGGGGCTGAAGTAGAATTCCTTCGGTTTCACGCCCTTTTCGAGCGCGCGGCGGATCTCGCGGTAGCCCTCGATCAGGAAGAGCCCGGCCTCGTCGCGCTCGCGCCGCTCGCGCAGCCGCACGAGCTGCTTCACGCGGGGATTCTGGAGGCTGGTGATTTTCTCGGATTGAACCACGAAGGCACAGAGAGCACGGAGAATTCAGACTAGGCAAATCCCTAAAACTCTGTGTCCTCTGTGCGTCTGTGGGTAGAAAGAAATTCAACGACCATCCCTTCCCGTACCGCACCGAGATCGAGCTGGAGATTTCCACGCTGACCAATCTCGGCGTCGGCCTCGGCCGGGTGGAGCTGCCCGGTGGACGGAAGACCGGGAACAGCGGCCCGGCCCAAATCGAAAATCGAGAATCAAAAATCGAAAATTCCTCCGGCTGGGTCGTCATGGTGCCCTTCACGCTGCCGGGTGAAAGGGTCCGGGCCCGCGTTTACCGGAACCACAAGAACTATTCCGAGGCGGACCTGCTGGAGGTGCTCACGCCTTCGCCGCATCGCATCGACCCGAAGTGCCCGCTCTTCGGCGCCTGCGGCGGCTGCCAATACCAGCATCTCACCTACGCCGAGCAGCTGGGGTGGAAGCGCCGGCAGGTGGAGGAGCTGTTGAAATACATGGCCGGCGTGGAGTTTGCCGTGAACCCCGTCATCGGTTCGCCGCGCGAGTTCGGCTACCGGTCGAAGATCACACCGCACTTCAGGGTCCGGGGAGGAGGGTCCGGCTCCAGCCGGGCTGCGGGCGGAACGGCTCAGCCGGAGCTGAGCCCTCCACGGGCCGACGTCCCCATTGGATTTCTCAAACAAGGCACGCGCTTCGATCTCATCGACGTGCCGCAATGCCCGATTGCGACGCCGGAGATCAACGCGAAGCTTCCCGAGGTGCGCGCCAGAACCCAGGCCCGGCTCGCCGCCGGCGAGTACAAGCGCGACGCCACGCTGTTGCTCCGCCACGCGCAGGAGGGCGTCATCACCGATTACGATGCGGTGATCCACGAAAAGGTAGGCGATCTCCGCCTGCACTTCCTTGCGCGCGATTTCTTCCAGAACAACCCGTTCATCCTGCCGGCGTTCACGGGTTACGTGCGCGAGCAGGCCGCGGCCACCGGGGCACGGTTCCTGGTCGACGCGTACTGCGGCAGCGGCCTCTTCGCGTTGAGCTGCGCACCGGCCTTCGAGCGGGTCGCGGGGGTGGAGATTTCCGAGACCTCCGTGAAGTTCGCCACCGAGAACGCCGCGGCGAACGGCATCGCCAACGCCACGTTCCGCGCCGGCGATGCGGCGCAGATTTTCGCGGGGCTCGATTTTCCGCCGCCGGACACCGCCGTCGTCATCGATCCGCCGCGCAAGGGTTGCGACGAGTCGTTCCTGAACCAGCTCTTCGCCTTCGGCCCGCGCGCCGTGGTCTACGTCTCGTGCGATCCCGCCACGCAGATGCGCGACCTGAAACTCTTCCTTGCCGCCGGCTACCGCCTGACGGCCGTCCAGCCCTTCGACCTTTTTCCGCAAACACGCCACCTCGAATGCGTGATCACGCTGGTGCGAGGATGATCGTCATGGGCTGGAGCCGTGGACGAGGCCGCCCGCGCTCCAGACGGCGGGACTCACCTCGCATCAACCGTTCCACCGCCGGGAAAAGTTATTCACCGGCCAACTTTCCGTGGCACGGACGGTGCCGCGGGTGTATTTTCCACACGTGAAAGGAAATCTGGGCCCCGTGGTTCAGAGGCAGCGATAACCCCCGTGCTTGGTAAGTCCTTTCACGTTCCGCGTCGCGGGCCACACCGGTGGAACGACGCCATTAACAACGCACCTATGCGCTAAAGTCCCGGCCCCCGTGCCGTCGACCCAAAGAAAAGGCACCCTGCTCCGGTGGGGTGCCTGTTTTGTTGGGCGGAAATCGTTTGTAGGGCGGGGTCGCCGAACCCCGCCTCGTGCGCGGCAGATTGGTCGAAGAAAGGCGGGGTTCGGCGACCCCGCCCTACAGTCACCGGTGCTCCATCCATTCCGGGCTCGAGTACTGTTCCACGAGGCCCTCGACCTCGCTCTCGTTGAGTTCCGGCCAGGGCGTCGGCGCGGGTTCGAGGCCGAGCGTGCGGCCGAGTTCGCGGGCGAATTCGTCATGGAACCGGTCCCAGTCGAGGTCGCCGACGCGGCTCTTCTCGATCGAGCCCTGCAACAGCAGGCCGTGCTTGTTGCGCTTCATGGCGGCGCCGGCGATCTTGCGTCCGGTCGTGGTGTTGAGGACGTCGTAAAGCTCGGGCCGCTCGAAGCAGATGGTCGGGCCCTCCTCGGTCGGATGGCGCTTGTCCTGCAGCGCCACGGGCTGGCCCAGCGCCTGCATGGCGGCGGCCAGCGCCGCGTGCGTCTCGCGGTAGGCGTGCGTGGCGGGCGCGTCGAACAACGCGTGGGCGCGCGGGATCACCAGGCCGTAGGTCCAGTCGTTGCGGTGGTCGACGAGGCCGCCGCCGGTGGGCCGGCGGCACAGGTCGAAGCCCTCGCCGGGCGGGAGGTTGGCCCGGATGTAATCCATCGCCTGGCTCAGGCCGAACGTGAACGCCTGCGTGCGCCACTCGTAATGGCGGAAACGCGCGGCCGCGGGCTGCGGGTAGCGTTGGAGCAGCAGGAAATCCAACGCCATGTTCTCGGCGGCGCCGGCGGTGCGGACGGGAAGGAGATGCAATGCGGAATCGGAGGCCACGAGGCCACCACAGAGGTCACAGAGGGACGCGCAACGCAACCCCGCGGTGATTCAACGCCACCAGGCCGGCAGCTTCAGCCTGGCCAGCGCTTGGTCGAAGGTCTCCGGTTTGGTGCGGAGCACCCGGTCGAGCGGGGCGAGATCCAGCGACAGGTCGGCCTGGCGCGCCGCCAGGGCCGTGGGGTCGTCCACGCGACCGACCGCCACGATCGGAGCCTGTGCCTCACTCAGGCCGAAGCGGGCGCGCACGCGTTCGCCGATCGCCAGGCGCGTGACCGGTTCGGCGCCGGCCCAGTGGAACGCGCCGACCAGGTCGGGAAGGTCGCACAGCTCCAGCATGGCCTCGGATACGCTGTCGGCCGTGCAGGTCTGGCGGATTTCGTCGTGGTAAAGCTTCGCGGGCTTTCCCCCGGCCCAGAGCATGAGCAGGCGTTCGTGCACGCTGCGGCGCCCGCCGGGGCTGTTGCCCATCAGCAGCGGCAGGCGGAGCACGGCGGAACGACAGGGCGCGGTGGCGAGCACGCGGTCCTCGGCCTCGAGTTTCTGCTGCGCGTAGACGTTGAGGGCGCGCCGGGCGGCCCCGGTCGAATAGGGCGGGCGCGTGCCGTCGAACACCTGTTCCGTGGAGAGATGGATGAAGCGGGCGCCCGTTTCGGTGGCGAGGCGGGCGAGGGCCTGGGGCAGCAGGACGTTGAGCCGGTGCGATTTCTCGGATTCGGCCTCGCATTGCGCCGGCTCGGAAACGGCGGCGGCGTTGAGGATGACATCCGGGCGCGTCGAGCGGATGAGGTCGGCGATGGTCGCGGTGTCCTGCAGGTCCAGGGAAGACTGGCAGGCAAGGCCGGGCAGCGGTTGGGACCAGCGGTTGACGGTGCCGGTCACGACATGGCCGGCCGCGGCGGCGAGGCGGGCAAAACTGCCGCCCACGAGCCCGGAGGCACCGGTGAGAAGAAGATTCATCGTGGAAAGGGTCAGCGGCTTTGGGAGTCCAGCAGGCGGCGGACTTCCTGAAGCAGGGAACTGAGAGCGAAAGGTTTGGAGAGGTGGGCGAGCGACCGGCCCGAGCGATCGGCCCAGGGTGGCGGCTCATTGGCGGTGCTGACGAGCAGCAGGGCGGGATTCGTCACATGGAAATGTTGCAGGATGCGCCGCCCCTCCGGCGAGGCCGTGTCGGCGATGACAAGCTGCGGGGAGCCGCCCAATCGTTCGGCATCCTCCGCGGACGCGGCGTCGGCGACCGTGTAGCCGTCGAGCGCAAGGATGCCCGTGATCATCTTGCGCAGGGTTTCCTCCTGTTCGATCACCAGCACGGTCTCCGTGCCCTGGGTGACCGGCAGGGTGCTGAGGACGGTGAGGGAAAGCTCCTCGGGTTCGGCGGTCTCGGGGAGCCAGAGCGTGAACTTCGTGCCCCGGCCGGGGGTGCTTTCCACGGCGAGATGACCCCGGGCCTGGTGCACGATGCGCCGGGCGAAGGGCAGGCCGAGACCGGTGCCATGGGACTTGGTCGTATAGAAGGGCTCGAAGATCCGACCGAGCGCAGCCGGGGCGATGCCCGCACCTTCGTCGCTTACCTCCATCGCCACGTAGTCGCCGGCCGGCAGGCCCGCCGGATTGTCCGGCGCGAGGCCCTGGTTGCGCGTGCGAAGGGTGAGACGTCCGCCGTCGGGCATGGCGTCGCGGGCGTTGAAGACGAGGTTGAGCAGCACCTGCTGGAAACGCGTGGCGTTGATGCGGGCGTTGCCGAGGTCGGAGGCCAGCCGCAGTTCGACGGTGATGCCGTCGCCGCAGGCGCGCCGGATGATCTCCGAGATCTCGCGCGTGAGGGTGTTGAAATTGATGACCTGGGGTTCGGTGCGTTCGCGGCGGCTGAATTCCAGGATCTGGCGCGCGATGGCCGAGGCCTTGAGGCCGGCGCGGTGGATTTCACGGAGATCCTTGGCGGGGCCCGCCTGGCCGGCGATCTTGGGCCCGAGGATCTCGCAGTAGCCGTTGATGATCGAAAGCAGGTTGTTGAAATCATGCGCCATGCCGCCGGCGAGCAGGCCGACCGTGTCGAGTTTCTCCGAGCGCAGCAGGGCCTCGCGCTGCCGCCACAGTTCCGTCTGGTCGTGGTAGACGACGAGGAGCGGTCCGTCGGGACCGGCCGTAAGAGGCCGGTGATTCCAGCGGGCGTAGAACTCCGCGCCGCTTTTCTGGTAAAGCCAGCCCTCGGCGCCGCCTTCGCCGGTGCCGCCGGATGCGGCCGGCTGCCCGGGACGGGGCGGGGCCATGTCGGAGCGCGGGCCGTGCAACAGCCGGGTGTTGCGGCCTTCCAACTCCGCGGCGGCGTAGCCGGTGAGCGCGCAGAACCGGTCGTTGACGAAAAGGATGTCCGCGCCGCCGGCGATCCACCGTCCGGCGGTGATCAGGGCCGGTTCGGGGAGAAGGTCGATGAAGCTCCGGTCGGGAGCGTGGGGTTGGACCGGGCCGGACATGCGTCAGGGGGCGAGCCGTTCGACCGCCCAGTCGCCGCCAGGTTCGCGCCGGTAGCGCAGGCGGTCATGCAGGCGGCTCCGGCGGCCCTGCCAGAACTCGACGGTCTCGGGCGACAGCCGGAACCCGCCCCAATGCGGCGGCAACGGCACTTCGCGCCCCTCGTACTTCTTTTCCACCGTGCGGAAACTTTCCTCGATGACGGCCCGGCCGGCGACGACCGTGCTCTGGGGCGAAGCCCAGGCTCCCAGCTGGCTGGCGCGCGGCCGGCTGTGAAAATACGCATCGGCCTCCTCGCGCGACACGCGCGTGACCGGACCCTCGGCGATCACCTGGCGCTCGAGCGGGACCCACGGAAACAGGATCGCGGCCCGCGAATGGTCCGCCAGCTCGCGCCCCTTCCGGCTCTCGTAATTGGTGTAGAACACGAAACCGCGTCCATCGCTGTGCTTGAGGAGCACGGTGCGCACGGAGGGCCGCCCGTCCCGCCCGGTCGTGGCCAGCGACATCGCGTTGGGTTCCGGAATCTTTGCCGCCTCGGCCTCCTGGAACCACTTTTCGAACTGCTGAAACGGATTCCTCGCCAGGTCCTTCTCAAGCAACCCCGCGAGTCCGTAGTCTTTGCGCATGTCGGCCAATGCCATGCGCACCATCGTGCCCCCGCCTCCCCGGCGCTGTCAAAGGCAACCTCGCGAGGGGTGAATTCCACCCATTCCGGGCAGTCGCGGCTGGCCACCGGCGCGCCGATCCGCCTGACTGCTGTGCTCGCATGACTCCCGCCGATTACCTTGCCCGCCACGAGTCCGACCTGGTGCGTTTTTTGCAACAGCTGATCCGGTTGCGCACGGTCAACCCTCCCGGCGAAAATTACGGTGAAATCACGCAACTGCTTGCAACCACGCTGCGCGACCTCGGCCTGAGGGTGCGCCGGGTGCCCGTGCCGCGGGCCACCCAGCGGAAAACCCAGCCCGACCTGCTCGCCTACCCGCGGTGGAACGTGATCGCGTTCTGGGACGCCGGCGCGAAGAAGACCGTCCATTTCAACGCCCATTTCGACGTCGTGCCGGTTTCCGGGGAATGGCGGCACGGCAGCCCGTTCAGCGGCACGGTCGAGAACGGCTGGATCTACGGCCGCGGCACCTCCGACATGAAGGGCGCCATCGCCAGCATCGTCTTCGCGCTCAAGGCGCTCCGCGCCACCGGCACGCGGCCGCTTTTCAACATCGAGGTCTCGTTCACGGCCGACGAGGAGACCGACAGCACGCTCGGCACCGAGTGGGTCACCCGCCACGGCCGCCTGCGCGCCGACTATGCCATCGTGGGCGAGGGCGGCGAGGGCGATCATATCTGCTGCGGCCACAACGGCGTCGTCTGGCTCAACGTCCGCGTACACGGCCGCGCCGCGCACGGCTCGACGCCCGAGCGCGGCGTCAACGCCCTCGAGAAAATGGCCGCGCTCGTGCTCGCGCTGGATGACTGCAAGCGCGCCCTCGCGCAGAAGAAATTCCGGACGCCCGACGGCCTCGTGCGCACGCCGACGCTGAACCTTGGCGGCGTGTTCGCCGCCGGCGAGGGCGGCAAGGTCAACACCGTGCCCGCCGCCGCCAGCTTCAGCATCGACCGCCGCGTGCTGCCGGTCGAGACGGTCGCGGAGGCCGAGCGCGATCTTCGCGCCTTTTTGAAGCAGGCCGCCGCGAAGATCCCGCAGTGCCGGATCACCGTGGAGAAAATCTCCGACAACCATTCCTGCTACCGCGACCCCGCCACGCCGTTTGCCGCCGCGCTGCAGGCCAGCGTGACGCGCGTCCGCCGCCGCCCGGCGAAGTTCACGACCTCGACCGGGTTCAACGACATGCATTTCTTCGCCAACGTCCGCCGCATCCCGACGCTCGGCTACGGCCCCGGCGGAAAGAACTACCACGCCGTGAACGAGTGCGCCAAGGTTCGGGAGCTCGTCGAGGCCGCCGCGATCTACACCGACGTGCTGATGACCTTCCGCGGCTGATTTTCCAACCGCGGAGCGGACGTAGTGTGGGGCGGGGTCGCCGAACCCCGCCTGGTCCGAGGCGGCGGCGACAGCTCCCGACGGCGCTTCAGTTCCGCAACCCCTGCCGGATCATGGCCACGGCGATGGCGGCGAGGAGCATCGAGACGATCTTCGAGATGGCGCGCAGGCCGGTGGCGCCGATCTTGCGGGCGAGCCACTCGCTGTAGTGCAGCGCGAGCATCACCAGGATGAGGTTCACGGCCAGCGCCACCAGCGTGGGGCCGAGGCCGACCGAGGCGTTTTGCGCCAGGACAAGCAGCGTCGTGATCGAGGCCGGACCGGCGATGAGCGGCATGCCCAGCGGCACGACGCCGAAGTCGGGCGGGAGTTTTTCCGGCTCGCTGGCCGACGAGAGCAGATCCTTGGCGGCGATGATGAACAGGATCAGCCCGCCCGCGATCTGGAAGTCGCCCACGGAAATGCCGAGCGCCTTGAAGATGCTCTGGCCGAGAAACAGGAAGCCCAGCGCCACGAGCCCGCCCGTCCACGTCGCCTGATCGGCGATCTTGTGCCGTTGGGCGCGGTCCATGTTGGGAGCGAGGCCGAGGAAGATCGCCGCCAGTCCCACCGGGTCGATGGCGACGAACAGCGGGATGAACGCCTGCAGGAACTTGGAGAACCACTCGAGCATGCGCGCAGGGTGCAACCCGTCCGGGGAAAAGGCAACGCCGGCGCGGCGCTCCTCCGCACCCCTTGCCGGTGCTCCGCGCAAGAAGTGCGGAGCCGGGGCGGGGGCGCGGTGGTATGCTGGGCCCAACCCCAAAGGAGGCTCCCATGCCCGCCATCAAGATCCACCTCGAACACGCGGAGCACGATGCCGTCGTCCGCCTCGCGGAGTTGCTCCGGGTCCAGCCCGAAGACGTCGCGTTCGCCGCCCTCAACCGCCTCATGCTCGTCGCCAAGGAGCGCGCCGTGCAGGACGACATCCTGCTCACCCTGCGCTGGCGGCAGGACAACCTGCCGCTCTGGGCCGACAGCGCCTATGCCGTGCACAATTACGAGGGCATGTCCCCGAACGAGCCGGCGAAGAGCAAGTATTCGGTCTGAGGCGGGGGTTCCCCCGCCGCCTTCATCGGCAGGGGTGTGGCTCGTCCACGCCGGCGGGCGCGCCCCAGACGCGTCCCTGCCTGCTTGTGCGGTTCCCAGCTTGGGCCCGTGAAAGTTTTGGCCGGTCGGAGACCGGCCCTACCTCTTCCCCAGCAGGTCGCGCAGCGCCGGCGCAAGGGCCGGGTGCGCGAACGTGAAGCCGGCCGCCTGCAGCCGCCGCGGCGCGCAACGCTGGCCGTGCAACGCGAGGGTGGGATCGACGCCCATCAGCGGTCCGGCGAACAGCCTGACGGCAAACTCCGGGGCCGGCGGCGCCCATGGGCGGCCGAACTGCCGGCGCAGGGTGCGCATGAACTCCGCGTTGCCGACTGGATTCGGCGCGCAGACGTTGAACGCTCCGCTGAGCGCGACATCGTTGAGCGCGAAGGAGAAGGCCGCGAGCGCATCGTCGCGATGCGCCCAGCTGATGAACTGGCGTCCGCTGCCGGCCGCACCGCCCATGAACCGGCGCGCGAGCCGCACGAGCGGTGGCAGCGCGCCGTGATCGGGATCGAGCACGACGCCGAGCCGCAACACCACGCGCCGCACGCCGGGCAGTTCGAGGGCGGCGAAGGATTCCTCCCAGCGCCGGCACACCTCCGCGAGAAAGCCCGGGCCCGGCGGCAGCGACTCGTCGCAGAACCGGTCGCCGGCGTTGCCGTAGTAGCCGGTGGCGCTGCATTGGATCCACACGGGCGGCGGGCGCTTTGCGCGCTTCCAGCCCTTGCCGAGCGCCTGCACGGCGTTGATCCGCGATTCGAGGATAGCGCGGCTGTTTTCGAGCGTGTGCACGCAGTGGATGGAGCGGCCGGCGAAATTGACCACGGCGGCGGCGCCCTCGAGTTCCGTCGCCCAGGCGCCGCCCGTTTCGGCGTTCCACGCCACTTCGCGTAACGGCGCGTCGTCGCGCGGGTGGCGTGAGAGCACCACGACCTCCCAACCCGCGGCGGCGAGCCGGCGTCCGAGCGCCTGCCCGAGGAAGCCGCTGCCGCCCGCGAGGATGATCCTGGCCATGCGCGCCATTGAGCGAGGATGCGGTTTCATGGCAACCCGTCTTCCCGCAGCTGGCGGACGGACAAACAAGGAAGGTGGCCCAGGCCGGGAGCGCGCGCGCCGGCGCCGCAAGAGGGGTTGCGTCGACGCGCCGCTCCCCGCAATGACTGGGGCGGATGTCCACGCCGCCGCTCAACTTCTTCGACCTCACCCGCGAGGCCCTGCGCCTGCACACGGTGCGCTGGGGGTTCAGTCCGGTGCATGCGGCCCGGCTGTGGACTTATGTGTACCTTGAGCGCATTGAGGACTGGGCCGCGATGACCGAGCTGCCGGCGCGCTACCGCGATCGCGCCGCCACCGAGCTGGCCTTCGTGCGGCCGGCCGTGGCGGTCGAGACGCACAGCAGCGACGGCTTCACCCGCAAATACCTCCTCGCCCTCGCCGACGGCCGCCAGATCGAGACCGTGCTCATGCGTTACACGGGCCGCGTCACGGCGTGCATCAGCAGCCAGGCGGGTTGTGCCATGGGCTGCGTTTTTTGCGCCACCGGCCAGATGGGTTTCACGCGCCACCTCACGCCCGGCGAGATCGTCGCCCAGGCCATGCATGTGGACCGCGTCCTGCAATCGCTCGCGTCCTCCCGGGAGGTTTGTCATACATTATATGACAAGTCTCCGCCGGCCGGACCGGAGCGGCTGCGCAACATCGTGCTCATGGGCATGGGAGAGCCGCTGCACAATTACGATGCGGTCATGACCGCCGTGGACATCCTGCGCGACCCCAACGGCCTCGCGCTCGGCGCCAGGAAAATCACCCTCAGCACGGTCGGCGTGGTGCCGGGCATCCTCCGGCTGGCCGAGGAGGCGCGTCCGATTCACCTGGCGGTTTCCTTGCACGGGGCGACGCAGGCCGAGCGGGCCGCGTTGGTGCCGGCAGCGCGGAAGTGGCCCTTGGACGAACTGATGGACGCGTGTCGCGCCTACATCGCCAAACAGCAGCGCCGGATTTTTTACGAATGGACTTTGATCGAGGGTAAAAACGACACCCCGGACAACGCCCACGCGGTTGGCCGGCTTTTGCAAGGTCAACTGGCCCAAGTAAATCTGATTCCATTGAATCCCACGGCCGGCTACACGGGTAGCCCGACTGGACGCGAGGCGGCGCGTCGGTTTCAGCAGATTCTCAAGGAATACGGTCTTCCGAGCACCATACGTCAGCGACGGGGCATCGACATCGCGGCCGGGTGCGGCCAGCTCGCAGCGGCCAACTGAAACCGGAAACGGCTGCAGGCAGGTTGCTTTGCTGGAAACCAGCCTGCGTGGTGACCGGATTGCCCCGGTTTTCGAGGAGGGCATCCGTGAGATTTAATCTTTGCCAAAGGGCGGGGGAACCGTTGCCTTGGCCGCTCTCATGAAACTTACCCGTCTGTTTTCTTTCGTTACCCTTCTCTCTCTGGTCGCTGCTCCGCTCGTCGCCCAGACCGCCACGTCCGCCGCCGCCAAGGAAGTGCCGGTTTCGCGCGTCGCCTGGCTCGACAGCCGCGCCTTCTTTCAGGACGACACCGGCATCAAGCGTCTCGTGCGCGCCGTCAAGGAGCTCGAGCTCGAGTTCAGCGGCACCGAGAGCGAGCTGAATCTCCTCCGTGAGAAGCTCCGCACCATCGTCGGCGAGCTGCAGAAGCTCCAGGCCGGCGGCGAGGCCAACGCCCAGGCGGTCCAGGACAAGCAGGCCGAGGGCATCAAGCTCCAGCAGGAACTCCAGGGCAAGCAGCAGCAGGCCCAGCAGGCCTTCACCCAGGCGCAGCAGGCCAAGCAGGGGCCGGTCATGGCCGAGATCGGCAAGGCCATCGAGGCCTACGCCAAGGATCACGACATCGGCGTGCTGTTCGACGCCGCCAAGATGGGAGAGGCCATCCTCTACACCAAGGGCGAGATCGACATCACCGACGCCTTCATCGCGAGCTTCAACGCCGCGAACCCCTGACGGTTCCCATCGCTGAACGCACAAGGCCCGGCTTCCGCCGGGCCTTTTTTGTGCCCTTGTCGGACGGCGTCGCCGAACCCCGCCTTCGTCCGATCCGGCCATCGGTTCGGAAACAAGCCGCCGGGGCATCGACATTGCCCGGGGCGCCTTTTGCGGGCTTGGCACCCCGCGCGCCGCGCGTAGCACTTGTCGCCTGACCATGCCCTCGAAACCCATTCCCGGTTCCTCCGGTGAGGTGCTCACCTGCCTCCCCTCGGCCTACGAGCCACATCGCGCCACGGGTCTGCTCCACCTCCCGCGTTTCATCGCCAAGTGCAAATACGTGAAGCAGCACGGCGCGCTGCCGCCGAGCTACGCGAAGAACTACAAGCGCGGCATGGATCGTTTTTTGAGCATGCACCTCGGCGTCGATCCCGCCGCCGTGGAAAAAATCGTCCACGAGTGCCTGGACACCGGACTCGGCGACGAGGAGATCGACCGCCGCCTGCTGGCCATCTTCCCGGCGGACCTGCGCGTGGCCAAATGGAACCGCGAGTATGTGCAGAAGGGCATGACGCCCTCGGGACGCGACTTCCTGAAGGAGGCGCTCACCAACATGGGCTGCCCCGACCGCACCGCCGACATCATCAGCGTCACCGACCTCATTGAATTCGACGAAGGCCGGATCGAGTAGGCCGGCCGCTGCGGTCGCTCAGCGCCGGATCTCGAAGGGCGGCATGGTCTCGAGAAGCGGCTTGGGCCGGCGCGGCAGCCAGCGGGGAACGTCCCGCCGGTAGTCCTCGTACATCGCGCCGAAGCGGAAGCGCAGGGCGCTCTCCTCGTACAGCACGACCAGCAGGTGCAGCGAGCACACCAGAAACACGAAATAGATGCCGACATGCCAGGAGCGCAGGAACAGCGCCTCGCCGGCGACGATGGCGAAAAGCGCGAGGTACATCGGGTTGCGCACCCATTTGTAGGGACCGCGCCGCGTGAGCTTTTTCGGCGGATCGAAGAAGGCGGGCGTCCCTTGGCCCCGGATGGCAAAGACCGCCATGCCGGCCACGTATATCACCGCGCCGATCAACACGGCGGCCGACCCGGTCCACTGCCACGCTCCCCATTCCACCGGCCACTGTGGCCGACGCTCGAAGAGCCTGAGCGGAAGCCACCCGACAAAAGCGCCGGGGACGATGAGCAGGTAGAGCAGGTTCTTCAGCAGCAGCCAGAGAGGATTCATACTTGGCCCGCCGCGAAGTTGGTGGCGGTGCCAGCCGGTTGCAATGCCGGAGCCTGATATGTCGCGTAGGATCGGCCGGCCTCAGTGCGCCGTGCCGGCGAGGCCGAACATCGGGCTTGCGCCGAGCGCGCCGAGTCCGGCGACCTGATGCTCGCGCAGCATGGCCAGGTTTTCCCGGACCAGCGCCCCCATGCTCGTGCAATGCAGGTAGCGGTCGGATTTGAAATGCGCCGCCAGTCCTTCGCGGAGGGCGATCACGTTTTCCTCGGGAGCGATGGGATCGCGGTGCATGGCCGCGAGCAAGGCGTCGAGGCGCGTGGCCGCGAGGTCGGCGCGGGCGAGCATCAGGGTCTGCTCCTCGCGCTGGTATTGGAGCGCGGTCTGCACGTGGAGGTGCTTCACGCAGAACTGGGCGAGCCGGGTGTTCTCCTTGAAAAACTGGGGCAGGTAGAAGTTTTTCCGACCGTGGTGGGACTGCTGGTCGAAATCCATGGCGCGGATGCGCACCTGCCAGCCTTCGAAATCCGGGGTGAGCACGACGACGTAGTTGTAGCTGCGCATGTCGCCGAGCAGGCGCACGAAGCAGCGTTCGTTGAACTTCACCAGTTCCTTCGCGATGCGGATGGGCTTGAGCTCGGGGCTGTCGAGCCAGCGGTCGATGAACAGGTCGCCGGGCAGGCCGGCGATGTGCTCCTCGACGAGCGTGCTGCCCGCGGTCATGAAGTTGAGGCGGTTGGGCGACAGCAGGTGCTCGAGTTCGAGGCCGTAGATGCGCGAGGCGTCGGCGCGCTTGATGTAGAAGTAGTCGGGATTGTCGTTGAACGCGTTGACGATGCGGATGCGGAACGGCATCGAGTTGCCGAAGGTGCAGAAATCCACGCGGTCGATGTAGAGGTGCTGCATCACCGAGAAATCGCCGTCGACGCGGAGCAGGGCGTAGATGCGTTTCAGGTCCTCGTTGAGGGCCGGGATGTCCTCGGCGCGATAGGCCACGGAATCCCAGAGCGTGGGTCTGCCCTGGGAATCCATGATCGGCACGGCCTCGTGGAAATGCCGCAGACGCTCGTAGGTCACGGGCAGGTCGCGCTCGCGCCGGAACCGCTTCAGGTAGGAGCGGAGGTCGTCGCCGACCGGGTAGCTCGGCTTTTTGCGCGTGCGAAAAGGGGCGGCGGTATCATCCATCGGGCATCAGGATGCCGCGGCGGCGCGGCGACGCAACACCGGGGACGCCGTCCGCTCAGGTGTTGCCACGCCGCCGCGCGCGGGCTCTCGTGCGGCATGCCCGTGCGTTTTGCCGTCCCCCTCCGTTCGCCCGCGTCGCGCGGCCGGTGGCTGCGCGTGGCGCTGCTGTTTTTCTTTGCGTGGCTGGCGGGGCGCTACTGGCACCCGTACTACGGGTTCACGCAGTTCCTGCAGGTGGATGCGCAGGTCGAGACCTCCCTGGTGCCGGCGTTGCGCGGGGCGCCGATCCTGATCTACGCCGGCGATGCGAGCTACGACGGGGCCTATTACGCCCAGATCGCCACGAACCCCGCGCTCGATCCTGCGATCCTGAAACCGGCCATCGACGATGCGGGCTACCGGGCGCGCCGCATCCTGCTCGGCGCGGTGGCCTGGGTGCTGGGCGGCGGTGAGCCGGTGCGCGTCGTGCAGGTCTATTCCGGTCTGAACGTTGTCCTCTGGTTCGCGCTTGCGGCGGTGTTGTGGCGGGTGTTCCCGGTTGCGACGGCGCGGGGGAACGCGGCCTGGACGGCGGTGCTGTTCGGCGCGGGCGTGCTTTTCAGCGTGCGTTTTGCGCTCACCGACCTGGCGGCGCTGTTGCTGACCGCCGGAGCCGTTGTGCTGGCCGAGCGCGGGCGCGCCCTGCCGGCCGCGGGACTGGTCGGCCTGGCCGGCCTGACACGCGAAACGGCGTTGCTCGGACTCGCCGCCTTGTGGAACCGGACGGCGGAGGTGCTTCGGTTCCGCGGACGGACCGTGCTGCTGCTGGCGGCGGCGCTGCTCCCGCTGGCGCTGTGGCTGCTCTACATCCAGCTGACGCTCGGCGGTTCGAGCGCCGGCCAGCGCAACCTGACCTGGCCGCTGGCGGGCTGGCTCATGCGCTGGGTGGAGTTCACTCGCGGGGCGGCCGCAACGGGCAATCCCTGGTTGGTGCTGGAATCGGTGCTCGAACACGCGGCGCTCACCGTGCAGGCGGTCTACCTGCTGCGGAACCCCGAGCGGGAATGCCCGTGGTGGCGCGTCGGCGCGGCGTATTTGCTGCTGTTTGTCGTGCTTGGGCACGCCGTCTGGGGCGGATTCCCGAACGCGGCCTCACGTGTGCTGCTGCCGCTGACGCTGGCGTTCAACGTGCGCGCCGTGCGCGCCGGGGCCCGGTGGACGTGGCTGGTCCTGGGCAACCTGTCGGTCGTCGCCGGACTGCACACGATGCTGCTCCAGCCGGGCGCGCCGCATCAGCTGCCGATGCCGGGTTCGTGGGAAACCCGCTATTCGCTGGAGACCGACGCACGCTGGTCCATGGCCGAGTGGCATTCCCATTACCGCTGGGCCTGGTGTGCCGGCGAGGGTGGACTGAAGGTGCGCACGTGGCCGCCTTTGTCGGAGGTGCGCCTGGAACTGGAAATGCGGGGCGTGACCCCGCGCGACCTGCAGGTGCTGCATCAGGGCCGCGTCGTCTGGTCGGGCCGGATCGGCGATCGCCCGGCCTGGATCACGCTGCCGGTGCTGCCGGTGGAACGTGGACAGCTCAAACTCGAACTGCGCAGCCCGGAGGGCGGGGCGGACGACGGGGCGGACAACACCGCGCGCACGATCAGTTTCGCGTGCTTCGGCGCGCGGGTGGCGGAGTGACGCTCAACCCGCCAACAGGCGCTCGCACAACGCGAGCAGCCGCGCGCGCAACGGCTGGCTGCGTTCGGCGAAGGCGCGCTGGTGAGATTCGTAGTCGGCGCGGCCGGCGGGGGTTTCGATGGGGATCGGGGTGTAGCCCAGCCGGCGCAGGTCGTAGGGGCTCGCGCGCATGTCGATCTCGCGGATGTCGCGGGCCAGGGCGAAGCAATCGGCCATCAGTTCGCCCGGCGTGAAGGGCGCGAGTTTGAACGCCCACTTGTAGAGATCCATGTTGGCGTGCAGGCAGCCGCGCTGCTCGAACGCGCTGGCCGTGGCGCGTTCGAGCTGGAACCGGTTGAGCGGACGCGCCGCGGGCGTGAAGAAGCGGAACGCGTCGAAATGCGTGCAGCGGACCGGCTGCGCCTCGACGATGCGCGCCAGCTCGTCGGGCGGAAAACGCAGCGGCCAGGCGTTGTGCCGCACCTCCCCGGGGGTCTGGCGGTAAACCATCGCCCATTCGTGCAGGCCGAAGCAGCCGAACGCGGGCGGACGCTCCGCCGTGGCCCGCAGCAGCCCGGCGAGCCAGCCGAGCGTGCCGCGACGGCCCGGGTCGAAGGCCGCCATGTTGATTGCGATGCCTCCGTCCACCTCGTGGTATTCCGGCCAGCGCAGGAACTCGCGCGCGGCGTCGCCGAGCAGGACGACATCGGGACCGGGATGCCAGCGGCGCAACCAGCCGGGGCGGTAACGGTAGTATTCGAACAGGAAATCCTCGACCGGGTGCTTTTCGCCGCGCGCCTTCCGCTCCTGGTGCGGATCGGTCCAGCACCGCACGCGTTGCTCGTGAGCCGTCCGGCGGGCGAGCCAGTCGGCCTCGGGGAGGCGGACAATGGAGACTCCGGCAACCATGTCAGGCGGACTGAACAAGCAGGCGGCGCACGCCTTCAGCCGGCGATTCGGTGATGAAGTGCAGCGCGACCGGCCAACGGAGCTTCGCCGCGAGCGAACGCAGGGCGAAGGCGGCCGGTGCGGAGTTGAGGATGCGTCCGCTCACGCCACAGGGCACCGGCGAGGCGGGCGCCGGGAAGAGGCGGTGGATGACCTGGTCGGCGAGGCGCGCGAGTTCGGTCACGGAATCGGCCACGACCTGCTGGGCGGGGCCGCAGTCCCGCTCGGCCAGTTCGAGCACGCGGGGGGCGAAGCCCGCGATGGCGGCGTTGGCCCCCGGGTCCTGGTACAAGAAGCGGGAGTTGGTTGCGTAGTCGGTGAATCCCGTGTGCGCGCACAGGGCCTCGGCCAGCGGCGACAATTTCTGGAGCGGCGGCGACCCCGCCGCGGAAGCGTCCCCGGCGGCGGGGTCGCCGCCGCTCCAGGTCAGGGCCTGCAGTTCGAGCAGTGCGTGGGCCATCGTGCGCCGGCCGAGGTCGTAGCCGCTGCCGGCATCGCCGAGTTTCCAGCCGAGGCCTCCGGCGTAATGCACCGAGCCGTCGGCGGCGCGGGCCGCGACGAACGAGCCGGTGCCTGCATGCAGGACGAGGCCGGGGCGTCCGGCGGTCGCCAGTTCAAGCACCGGCAGCGAGTCGGCCGCGACCACGAGTGCGCCGCAATCCTTCAGGCCGGAGGCGATTTCGCGCCAGATGGCGTTCGAGCCGGCCATGTAGAGATGCGTCGCGGCGATTCTCGGATTTGGATGCGCGAGCTTGGCTTGCGCCAGCAGCTGGCCGAGCCCCTCGAGCAGGATCGAACGGGCGCGCTCGGCCCCGATCTGGCTCGGGTTGCAGCCGGGCGCGAGGTGTCGGGCCACGGCGGTCCCGGCGGCGTCCACGAGGATGAATTCCGTCTTCGTGCCGCCGCCATCCACGCCGATCCTGTAGGAACTGGTCACCACGAAAGACACGAAAAGCACGAAAGCCGGACCGGCCCAAGGTTCTTTTCGTGCGGCTGATGTGTTTCGCGGCGGCTCACGCCAGCTGGCGGCTGAGGCGGCCCTTGTAGCGCTTGCCGAGCTCGCGGTTGTACTCGATGGCGCCGGGCAGGTTCTGGCTGCGCAGGATCGGAGGCGTATGGCCGTGCGCCTTGAGCCAATCGGTCACCTCCAGCGAAAGGAGATTGAGCAGCATCGCGCCGACGACCGTCGAGGTCGGCCCGGCCTTGGCCTCGTCGCCGAGGTCCACGATCGCGTCGCCGGGCGTGCCGGCGTTGTCGAGCACGTAGTCCGCGACCTCGTGCAGCTTGCGGCCGTCGGGATGCACGGTCGCGGCGGTCTTCGACATGGCGACGCAGGTGAGGCCGACGACGGTGAGCTGCTTTTGCCTGGCATAGAGCGCGACCTCGATGGGCGAGGAGTTCTTGCCGGAATTGGAGATGACGATGATCGTCTCGCCGGCGAGCAGGCCGTACTGGCGGTCGTAGCGTTCGGCGATCTTGGTGCCGTAACCGACCATGTTCTCGACGAAGCCGCCGGTCGGGTCGTAGAGGCCGGTCACACACACGAGGCCGCCGGCCCGGCCGATGATCTCGCGCGAGATGATCTCGCTGTGGCCGCTGCCGAAGGTGTGGACGACACCGCCGTTGGCCACGGACTGGCCGATGATGGCGCCGAGCTTTTGCAGCGTCGGGGCGTTGAGCGCGCGCGCGCGGGCGAGGAGCTCGGTGGAGCGGGTGAAATAGGTATCGGCGGAGGACATGGGATCAGCGGATGAGGGAAAAACCGACGGAGCCAAACACATCGCGGCGCGGTTGGCCGTAAAATTCCTTGGTGCGGTAATCCTGGGTTTAGGCGAAGCGGAATCCGGGCCGGCGCAGCACGAAGCGGAGGCCCAGGAGAAGGAGCGCGCGGGGGCGCATCGTCAGGCGGATTCCCAACGTCCGTAGACGCCACAGGGCAGGACGCGACCGTCCTGGCGGATGGGCAGGCCGATCTCGCCGCCATGGATGCGGCCGTCGGCGCCGTGCATGAGGCCGCCGAGCAGGTTGAGAATGACGGTGGGCGAAAGCCGGGCGGTGTAGGCGTTGATCAGGAAGAACAGCGGGCGGTCGCTGAGGACCTGCTTGCACTCGTTGAGCAGGTCCCAGAGGTGATCCTCGAGGCGCCACATTTCGCCGGTGCTGCCGCGGCCGTAGGTCGGCGGGTCCATGATGATGGCGTCGTAGCGCCGGCCGCGCTTGATTTCGCGGCGCACGAATTTCAGGCAGTCGTCCGTGATGTAGCGGATCGGCGCCTCGGCGAGGCCGGAGAGGGCGGCGTTTTCCTTGCACCACTTGACCATGCCCTCGGCGGCGTCGACGTGGCAGACGCTGGCGCCGGCGTGCGCGGCGGCGACGGAGGCGGCGCCGGTGTAGCCGAAGAGGTTGAGCACGCTGACCTCGCGGCCGGCGGCGCGCGCGTCGCGGATCTTCGCGGAGAACCAGTCCCAGTTGACGGCCTGCTCGGGGAAGAGGCCGGTGTGCTTGAAGCCGGTGGGGTGGATCTTGAAGGTCAGCGCGCCGTAACGGATCGTCCAATGGTCGGGCAGTTTGCGGCGGAATTCCCAGCGGCCGCCGCCGGTGGAGCTGCGATGGTAGTAACCGTCCCAGCCGTCCCACGGCCGGCCGCCGCTGCGCGGCCAGATGATCTGCGGATCGGGCCGCACGAGATTGTAGGGGCCCCATTGCTCCTGCTTCATGCCGTCGCCGCAGTCGAGCAGGCGGTAATCCTGCCAGCGGTCGGCGACGATGAGGCCCGGGCGTTCGATGGTCATGGCGGCGAGGAATGCCCGTGAAATCCGTGGAAGAACATGAAAAAATGCCGGCAGCGCGTGTTCCCTGTACCAGCCGGCCCAAACCGGTTTGTAACGTATTATATTACAAACGTCGGAGCTGGCTCAGTAGGTCTCGTTCTTGGCTGTGCCGCGTTCCAGTTCGTCCATCGTCTTCAGGAACTCCTTTTCGAGGTCGAGCCCATAGAGACGCGCGAGCACGAGGATGCTCCACAGACAGTCGCTGAGCTCGTGCGCGAGTTTGGCGTCGACGTCGTCCACGCGCCGGGCGCCGGCCTTGGCCATGACGAGTTTCATGAGGTCGCCCACATCCACGACGAACCCCTGCATGATCTCCTCGCGGGTCCAGGTGCGGCCGGTGCGGCGCTGCTCGTAGGCGGCGAAGCACTGGCGGATCTGCATGGCGCGGTCGCTGAGTTGGGCAAGTTCCATGCGGCGACGCTGACAACCCGGCCGGCGAACGCACGGCGGAATTGCGCTGGCCGCACCGCCCCGGTGCGATTAGCTGGATCGCATCCCGTTTACCTCATGCAAATGCCAACCCCGCTCCCCCGTCGCGCCTTCCTGAAAACCACCCTCGCCGGCACCGCTGCGTTCCTGACCGCCCGGGCCTGGGCGCAGGCGGCGGGGGCCAACGGCGACGTGCGCGTGGCCGTGGTCGGGCTCAACGGACGCGGCCGGGAACACCTGCGCCAGCTGCGCGCCGTGTCCGGCGTGCGGATCGTCGCCCTGTGCGACGTGGACACGGCGGTGCTCGACCGCACCGCGGAGGCGCTCGCCAAGGACGGGCTCGCGCCGGAAAAATTCACCGACCTGCGCCGGCTGCTCGACTGGCCCGACGTGGACGCCGTGACGATTGCGACGCCGAACCACTGGCACGCCCTGCAGGGCATCTGGGCCTGCCAGGCGGGCAAGGACGTGTTCGTCGAGAAACCCGTGTCGCACAACCTCTGGGAAGGCCGCCAGCTCGTGGCCGCCGCGGCCAAATATCACCGCGTCGTCCAGGCCGGCATGCAGATGCGTTCCGGCACCGGGCTGCAGGAAGCGGTCGCCTGGGTGCGCGCCGGTCATCTGGGCAAAATCAAGGTGTCGCGCGGATTTTGTTACAAGCGCCGCAAGTCCATCGGCCGCACCACCGGCCCGCAGCCGGTACCCGCCACCGTGGATTACGACCAGTGGCTGGGACCCGCGCCGATGGAGCAGCCGCGCCGCGCGCGCTTCCATTACGACTGGCACTGGTTCAACACCTACGGCAACGGCGACATCGGCAACCAGGGCATCCACCAGATGGACGTGGCGCGCTGGTTCCTCGGCGAAACCGGCCTGCCCCGCGCCACGCTGAGCGTCGGCGGCCGCCTCGGCTACGTCGACGACGGCGAGACGCCCAACACGCAGGTGATCCTCCACGATTATGCGACCGCGCCGCTGGTTTTCGAGGTGCGCGGCCTGCCCGCGCAATTCGATCCCGACGAGGACAAACCCGGCGCCGTCGGCGCCGAGGCCGCCGGGGCGCTGGCCGCAACGATGGACGAATACCGCGGCGTGCGCATCGGCAACCTCATCGAATGCGAAGGCGGTCACGTCGTGGTGCCCGACTATTTCAGCGCGGTCGCCCATGACCGCGACGGCAAGGTCGTGCGCGAATTCCGCGGGCGCGACACCATGATGCAGAACTTCATCGACGTCGTGCGGAGCCGTCGGATCGAGGATCTGCACGGTCCGATCGAAGAGGGACATTTTTCCAGCGCGCTCTGTCACCTGGGCGGCATCTCGCACGCGCTGGGCCAGGCCATGCCGGTGAAATCCGTCGGCCGTCACCTCAAGCGCGACACCGCGCTCGCCGAGGCGTACGTGCGCATGATGAATCATCTGGCGGCCAACCGTCTCGATCCGGCGAAGACGCCGGTCCGGCTCGGGGCGCGGCTCACGCTCGAGCCCGGCGCCGAGCGGTTCATCGGCAAAAACGCCCAGGCTGCCAACGCGCTCCTCACCCGCGCCTACCGCGCGCCTTACGCGGTGCCGTCGCTGGCGTGAGGCCCCGGTTCACCCGCGTTCGCGCCAGCGGCGGAGGCGGGTGCCGAACATCGCTGCAAGGATCAGCGGCAAGGAATACACAATGAAGACGACGAGCCCGACGGGCAGGAGATTGCCCGTCGGATTCCGGACGAAGGCGACGACAGCCTGTCCGAGCGCGATGCCGAGCGCCCAGCGCCAGGGGTGGCCGGGGCGCAGGTAGCCGAGCACCACCGCCGTCACGGCGAAGAGCGGGTAGGTCGCGCGATAATAGAGCGGCGAGTCCCAGGCCTCCTGCCGTTCGCCCAGGACCATCGTGAGAATCCACCCCGCCGCACCGACGAGGAGGGCGGCCAGCCAAAGCGGCCCCGAACGCGGCGGCAACTGGTCGGACCCGCTCATGTTCCGTAGAGCCGGTCGCCGAAATCGCCGAGGCCGGGCAGGATGTACTTCTTGCCGTTGAGCTCGCGGTCCAGCGCGCCGGCGTGGATCGGGATTTCGGGATGAGCCTTTTCCACCGTGGCCACGCCTTCGGGGGCGGCGACGATGCACACGAAGACGATTTCACGCGCGCCGGCCGCCTTCACGACGTCGAGCGCCTGCGCGGCCGAGCCGCCGGTGGCGAGCATCGGGTCCACCACAATCACGCGTTTGCCGTCGAGCGGCGGAAGCTTGCAGTAATAGCTGCGCGCGATGGCGGTCGTGTGGTCGCGCTCGAGGCCGACGTAACCGACGGAGACGTCGGGGAACGTGTCGAGGAACGGCTGCACCATGCCGAGGCCGGCGCGCAGGATCGGGACCACGGCCAGCGGACGCGCCAGCACGCGGCCGGTGATCGTCTCGAGCGGGGTCTCGATGCGTTTCTCCTCGGTGGCGAGGTCGCGCGTCGCCTCGAGGGCGAGCAGGAGCGAGATCTGGTAGCTGAGCGTGCGGAACAGCGCAGGCTTGGTGGTCTTGTCGCGCAGGTGGGTCAGCACGTGCGTGCCGAGCGGGTGGTGCAGAACATGGAGAGGCATCCGGATTTTCGATTTTGGATTTCGGATTTTCGATTGGAGCGAACTCCAGACCGGCCGGACATTAGCCACAGGACGCCCGGGAACGAGACTGATTATTTGGGATTCAACACCAAGGTGTGTTGCACCGGGCCGGGCAGCAGCGGGGTGGGCTCGCCTCGGGCCCAGGCGTCGTGTCCGGCGCGGTAGAAGGGCGAGCACGGGTTGCCGCTCTGGCCGCCGGGCATGTGAAACAGGCCTTCGTCCTCGCGGCCGGGCGCGACGACCAGGCGTTCGCTGGCACCGTGGGAAGGCGTTTGCACGCGCGGCATGCGGGTGTCGCCGGGCAGCGGTTGGGCGGGCAGATCGAGCAGCGGCGCCAGCCACGCGGGCAGCAGGCGGCTGAACGGATGCTGCATGCGCAGCGTGTTGTGCCCGCCCCACACCCAGCGGTCGGGCGGCAGGCCGTCCCGGTCGGATTCCGCGAGCACCTCGTCGGCGGCGCGCAGCAGCAGCGCTTCCCAGGACGGGAATTCGGGATTGAGCAGACCGGCCGGCCGCTCATTCGCGAGATGCCAAAGCGCATCCTCGGTATGAAAGGAACCGGCGTCGAATGCGGGCAGCTGGCGCCTCGCCTGGACCCAAAACGGTTCGAGCGCGTGTCCGGCGACGCGTTGCCGCCAGGCGCGCACCAGCCGGTACGCTGCGGAGTCGGGGCTCGCCCGGCTGTTCCAGGCCTGGACCGCCGCACGGAGTTCGCCGCGGCTGCGTTTGGCGGCCACGGCGGCGTCATCGAGCACCGTCACGAAGAGGCGCTGCCAGCGTTCGAGAAAGAGCGCGCGGTCATCGAGCTGGATGGCAAGCAGGTCGGCGGGCGCGGCTTTGTGCTCTGAAGAAGCAAGCGCGCGCAAGCCGTCGCGGATCTGCCGGCCGCGGGCGCCGTCGTCGTATCCGCCGTCGCCGGTCCTGGCATAGGCTTCGCCGCCGACCAGCCGCTGGTTGGCGGTCCAGAGCAGGCCGTCGGGCGGGTTGATCACGGTCGGGATTTCCTCGGGCGATAGCCAGCCGTCCCAATGCCGGTCACCGTAGCCCCAGGAAACCGGATAACGCCCGTCGTAGCCGACACGACGCGGAATCCGTCCGGTGACGGTCCAGGCAAGTCCGCCCTGCGTGTCGGCGACGACCAGGTTTTGGTTGGGCATGCCGGCGCGGTGGGCGATCGCGACCGCTTCTTCGACGGTCGTGGCGGTTTCGAGGCCGGTGATGTCGAGATTGAGCGCCGAGGGATCGTGCGCGGTCCAGCGCAGCACCAGGAAATGGCCATCGGCACCCGTGCCGAAGACCGGACCCCAGGCCGTGCGGCGCTGGCGGTGGGTGGCGGGCGCGGCGTCGCGCACCGCGAAGGTCTCGGTGCGTTCCTCGATCTCCCGCTGCCCTTCGGGGGTGCGGTAGAAAGATCCGGACGTGGCGTCGGTTTCGACGAGCACGACATCGGCGGTGTCCACATAGGCGTTGGTATAACCCCACGCGATCCGGCCGTTGCTGCCGGCGACGAGCAGGGGCATCCCGGGCAGCGTCACGCCAACGAGGCGGCGGTCGGTGCCGTCGGGGTCGATCCAAGCGAGCACGGCGCGGTGCCAGGTGGTCGGCACGCGGTGGTCGAGGTGCATGTCGTTGGCGACGATCGGCACGCCGGCCGCCGTGTGCGGCGCGGCGAGCGCGAGGCTGTTCGAACCGGGCTTGGGTTCGGACTCGACCACAGCCGCGGGCACGGCAGGGTCCGCGCGGCGCGCGCCAAAGCGGAAGGACGGCAGCGGCGGCGCCGCGAATCCGCTCCCGTCGAGCGCCGAATCCCACGAATCTCCCTCCGGGGCGAGAAACGCCACGCCCTCGGCGCCGAGCGTTTCTCGCAGGGCCAGACGGCTGAGTTCGGTGCGTCCGTCGGTTTCCTGCAGGTCGAGCCACATCGCGTAGACGACCAGCAGGCAGTCCTCGGGGAGCCACGGCTCCGGGGCGGCGCGCAGCACGGCGTATTCCCACGGGACGCGCGGCAGCGCGGCGAGGCCGGCGTTGACGCCGGCGGCGTAGGCGTCGAGCAATGCGCGGTGGGCGGGCGGCAGCTGCGCAAGCACGCGGGCGGCGTTGGCGCGGAAGGCGTGCAGGCGGTTCGCGCGGTCGACCGGCAGGGCGGCCTCGCCGAACAGCGCGGCCAGCTCGCCCGCGCTGTTGCGGCGCATCAGGTCCATCTGGAAGAAACGATCCTGCGCGTGGACGTAGCCGGTGGCGCGGGCGACATCGAGGCGCGTGGCCCCGGTGATCGTCGGGACGCCGAGCGCATCGCGGGCGACGGTCACCGGCACGTCGAGGCCGGCGAGAGTCTGCCGGCCGTCGAGCGCAGGCAGGCTGGCGCGGACGCGCCACCAGACGGCGCCGGCGCCGGCGAGCGCCAGCACGAGAAGCAGGCTGAGGACGGAGACGAGCAGCTGCAGGCGTTTCCAGAGCGCGTCGTCCATGGCGGTGTCAGACCTTTTCCCAGGGACGCGCGGGCGCGGAGGCGCGGCCTTCGTCGTAATCGAGGTAGTCGAACATCGTCAGCACCGGCTGTTCCTCGAGGCCGCTTTCCCTGATGCGCTTCGCGAGCACCTCGGCGCCGGCGTCGCGCCAGCCGCGTTTCATCATGAAACCGTTCCAGACCTCGCATTCCTCGTCGGTGCGGGGGCCGCCGCGTTCATGGCTCCAAGCGAGCAGCCGGGCGTCGTCGAGATCGCCGGCGAGCACACGGGCCTTGAGATCGTCATAGGCGATGCGCAAAAAGGAGCAGCAGCGGCCGTCGAATCCCTTGCCGAGGTTCGCGGCGTAGTCGTCGACCGGCAGGCGGCCGGCGGCATGGAGGCGGATCTTGTCGACCATACGGCCGAAGTAGACGAGGCGGCCGACTTTTTCATAAGGACTGCGGAGACCGGGGACGGAGGGCATGGGCGATTTATGATTTACGATCTAGGATCTACGATTGGGAAGAGGAAGGCGGAAGGAGCGGGCGAAAAAATCAGATGCGATCCCAGGCTTTGTCGGCCACGGGATCGCGGCCCTCGTCGTATTCGATGTGGTCCACGAGGGTTTCGATGGGTTTGCCGGTGAGGCCGGCGTCGCGGATGCGCTGCGGCAGGACGGAGGAGCGCTCGTCGCGCCAGCCGAGTTTCAGGATGAAGCGGTTGAACATGTGGCATTCCTCGTCGGTGCGGGGCGTGCCGTGCACGTGGGCCCAGGCGAGGATTGCGTCGTCGGCGCCACCGGCGAGCACGCGCTCGCGGAGGTCGGCGTACTGGATGCCGAGAAAGCGGCAGCAACGGCCGTCGAGCACATAGAACTGGCTGTCGCCGAGGTTGGCCATGTAATCGGCCGGCAGCCGGCCGGTAGCGTGGAGACGGATCTTGTCGAGCATGCGGCCGAAGTAGACGAGACGGCCGACCTTGTCGTAGCAGCTGCGGAGACCGGGGACGTGGGGCATGGGCGGAGTTCGGAGTTCGGAGTTCGGAGTTCGGAGTTCGGAGTTCGGAGTTCGGAGTTCGGAGTTCGGAGTTCGGAGTTCGGACGATGCCGGGAGACGTACTTCGACCAGGAGACGAAGACAAGGGACCGCCACGTCACGTCCACGCAGTGCGGGCAATAAGCCGCCGGCACACGCGACTTCAGTCGCGGGCGTAGTAGGCCCAGGTGGCGACGACGCCGAGCAGGAAGGTCGGGAAGTTCACCCACAACTGGTGGAACGGCATCGCGTAATGATGCACGGCCCAGATCACCAGCACATGCTTCACCGCGATGAGCGCCCAGCACAGCAGGATGATCCTTTCCGCGCGCGGATTGCGCGGCACGGGGCGCTTCGCCTGCACCGACTGCACGAAGGCCCGGTCGAGGTCGGCCGGGTCGCGGGGCGAGAAAAGCTGGAACAGGTTGGCGAACATCCCGGGGATAAAGATAGCGCGGAACGGGGGAAAAGAAAGCGCGGCCTCAGCCCAGGATGGTGAGCACGATGCCCGCGAGGATGCCGAGCACGGCCGGGAGCTTGGCCGCGCCGCGTGCCTCGTGGAAAAGCCAGATGCCGCCCGCGAAGGCCACCAGCGTGCTGCCGCGACGCAGGCTGGAAACCACCGACACGAGCGCCTCGGGGTTGCGCAGCGCGTCGAAATAGACGAAGTCGGCGGTCAGCAGCGACAGCGCGATGAGCGGGATGCTCCAGCGCCAGTGAAACTCGTTGCGCGGCCACCAGCGGCGCCACCAGCCGAGGGCGAGCGGAGCCAGCACCACGGGCAGGTAGAGCGTGAACCACGCCTGCACCTGCGCGGCGCTCAGGCCGACGGTGCCGAGCAGATGCTTGTCGTAGAGTCCGCTCACCGCGCCGCAGAGCGTGCCCGCGACCATGCAGCCGACCCACTTGTTGCGATGGAAGTGCACGCCGTCGCCGCGTCCGGCCACCGACAGGCCCCAGAACGAGGCGAGCGTGATCACGATGCCGGCGTTTTCGAGCAGCGACGGGCGTTCGCCGAGCACGACCAGCGCGCCGAGCAGCGTCCACAGCGGTCCGGTGGCCCGGATCGGCGCGGCCAGCGACAGCGGCAGATGCTTGATGCCGAAATAGGTGAACGCCCACGAGGCGGCCACGATGATGGATTTGAGGAAGATCAGGCCGTGCTGGGCGAGGGTGAGCGGCTCGGGCCGGAACGCCGCCGGCACCACGGCCGGTGCGGCGAAACCGGCCAGCAGCAGCGCCAGCCACACGGCCGCGCCGCAGACGGTGCTCAGGAAAAGCACGGGCACGACCGCGTTGCCCTCGAGCGCGCGCTTCTTGCTCAGGTCGTAGAGACCGAGGAAGAAGGCGGAAACCAGGCTGGCGAGGACCCAGGACATGAACGGCGAGGTGTGACGCACCGCGCTGCAGGATGCAATACCTGTAGGGCAGGTCGCCTAATCCCGCCTTGCTGCGCAGACGGCAACATGCCCGTGGCGGGGTTCGGCGACCCCGCCCTACAATCGTCACCGCAGCTTCGCGCACGCGGCATGCCGCGGGCACGAAACGAGGTGGTCGTTCACCAAACCCGTGGCCTGCATGTAGGCGTAGCAGATCGTCGTGCCGACGAATTTGAAACCGCGTTTCTTCAAATCCTTGCTCAGGGCGTCGGATTCGGCGGTGCGCGCGGGCACCTGCTTGATCCCGGTCCAGCGGTTCACGATCGGGCGTCCGCCGACAAAACTCCACAGGTAGCGGTCGAAAGAACCGAATTCCGCCTGCACGGCGAGAAAGGCGCGGGCATTGGCCACCGACGCCTCGACCTTCAGCCGGTTGCGGATGATGCCGGCGTCGGCCAGGAGGCGGGCCCGCTGCTTTTCATCGTACCGGGCGATCACGGCGGGGTCGAAACCACCGTAGGCGGCGCGGTAGGTCGCGCGGCGCGCCAGGATCGTGGCCCAGCTCAGGCCGGCCTGGGCGCCCTCGAGAATGAGCATCTCGAAGAGGTGGCGGTCGTCGTGCGAAGGCACGCCCCATTCGGTGTCGTGGTAGTTGTGGTGGAGTTCGGCTTCAGCCCAGGGACAGCGGTTCATGGCGGTGGATCATAGCAAAACGAACTGACAACCCTTTGTCAGCAGGCTTGCGGGCCGCCGGGAGGATGTCGTAGCGTGCCGCCCCTATGGGACGTCAATGGCTGCACGCGAAACGCGCGATCGTTAACCTCAAGAAAGGCCAGGTGGTCGGCAAGCTGGTGAAGGAAATCACCGTGGCCGCCAAGCTTGGCGGCGGCGATCCGGCCGGCAACGCGCGGCTCTTCGCCGCGGTGGAAAAGGCCAGGAAGGCCAGCGTGACGCGCGACGTGATCGAGCGCGCCATTGCCAAGGGCGCGGGCACGGGCGGGGACAAGAGTTCCCTCGACCACGTCGTCTACGAGGGCTACGCGCCGCACAAGGTGCCGGTCATCGTCGAGGTCTACACCGACAACCAGCAGCGCACCGCGCCGGAGATCCGCGTGCTTTTCCGCAAGGGCGTGCTCGGCGCCGCCGGCAGCAACAAGTTTCTCTTCGACCACGTCGGCATGGTGGAGGCGCACACCGCCGCCGCCGGCACCGATCTCGAGACGGCCGCCATCGAGGCGGGCGCCAACGATTTCTCGCCACTGGGCCACGCGGAGAACGACGACATCCCCGAGGGCGCCACCGGCGCACGCTTCATCACCGACCGCGCCGGCGTGCACACCGTCTCCACCTGGCTCAAGGCCAACGGCTGGACGGTGGTCACCGCCGAACTCGGCTACCTGCCGAAGCAGTACACGGATCTCGACGACGCGGCGCGCGCCGAGGTCGGCGAGTTTCTGCACGAACTGTCGGAACACGACGACGTGCAGCGCGTGTGGGCGGCGGTGAAATAAGTCCCGCGCAGCGGAGCGCTTCCAGCTGGAGCGCACCGCTTCTTTGCAGGCGAGGACCGCGTCCGTTTCGGCAGCGAGGGTGCCGCGCTCTTTGAAGCGTTGTGAACCACGCCGCCGCCATTCGAAGCGGCATGAGCACCGGCCGGCTTCGGTCCGGTGACTTCGCTGCGCCAGGCATGAAGTGATCCGGCGCTCATGCCCGTTGCGTGTCATCCTGAGCACAGCGAAGGATCCTTTTCCATGCTGCCGTGCGGTGATGCGTCTGCTGAGAACGGCGGCATGCACGCGGCTATGTTTGTTTTGCTCAGGAGCCGATGTCCGTGCGGACGTACGCGAGAGATCCCGTCCTTCACCCACGACTGTGCGCCGGCGCACGAAAGAAAACGGACATCAAAAAACCCCGGACCTGACGGCCGCGGGGTTTTTATGAACAACACCAGTGGGGTGACTGGCGTCGGATGAAGAACAGGGAAGGGTAACGCCGAGACGTTACTTCTTCTTTTTCTTGCCGGCCTTAACGGCCTTCTTCTTGGCAGGTTTTTTCTTGGCCATGAAAAATTTTTAGAACGCGTTGCGGAAAGATGCACGCAAAATTTTCACCAACGTCACAGAATTTTTCCACACGTGTTTGCGCGGAAAAATCGCGCGCGCGAAAAAATTCAGCGTCCGGTGAGCGCGGCAAGTCCGCGGAGATATTCCGCGGTGCCGCCGAAGAGACGTTCGATCACCTCGGCGCGCACGCGCCAGCGCCAGTTGCCCGCGGGCACGCCCGGCGTGTTGAAGCGCGCCTCGGAGCCGAGCACGAGGATGTCCTGGAGCGGCACGACGGCGAGACGCGCGGGGCTGCGGTAGCATTCGCGGATGAAGTCCCACGCGATGTCGTCGCCCGAGACGCGCAGGTAGCGGCGCACATGGTCGCGCTCCGCTTCGCCCGCGGCGCGATACCAGCCGGGCGTCGTGTCGTTGTCGTGCGTGCCGGGGTAGATGACGGCGTTGCGCGGCGCGTTGTGCGGCAGGTAGCTGTTCCTCGCGTCGCCGCCCCACGCGAAGTGAAGCACGAGCATGCCGGGCAGGCCGGTGGCGGCGCGCAGCGTGTGCACCTCCCCGGTGAGGATGCCGAGATCCTCCGCGATGATGCGCGCCTCCGGCAGCGCGGTCTTGAAGGCGCGGAAGAGGTCGAGGCCGGGGCCGCGCACCCATTCGCCCTTGCGCGCGGTCTGCGCGGGCAGCGGGATGCGCCAGTAGGATTCGAAGCCGCGGAAATGGTCGATGCGCACGATGTCGCAGGTCGCGAGCACGGTGCGCAGGCGGGCGCACCACCAGGCGTAACCGTCGGCCTGGTGCGCGGGCCAGTCGTAGAGCGGGTTGCCCCACAGCTGGCCGTCGGCCGAGAAATAGTCGGGCGGCACGCCGGCGACCGCGATGGGCAGGGAGGTCTGGGGGTCGAGTTCGAACAGCTGCGGGTTGGCCCAGGCGTCGGCGGAGTCGCCGGCGACGAAGATCGGCACGTCGCCGATGATGCCCACGCCGCGTTCCTTCGCCGCCGCGCGGAGCTGCGCCCACTGGCCGAAGAAGAGGTACTGGCCGAAACGGTAGGCGTCGGCGGCTTCGGCGAGTTGTTTGCGCAGCGTGGATTTCCGGGCGCGGCGGCGGTCGCGCGCCTCCGCGGACCATTCCCACCACGGCGCGCCGTGGAAATGATCCTTCAGCGCGCGGAAGAGCGCATAGTCGTCGAGCCAGTGCGCCTCGCGCGCGCAGAACGCGGCGTAGTCGCCGTAGGGCAGCGCGGGTTGTTTCTGGCGGTGGAGCGCGGCGGCGATCTGCAGGAGCCGCGGCTTCAGCCGGCCGAGTGCCTCGAAGTCCACCGCGTCGGCGGACAGCGGGGCGAGCGCCGTGAGTTCGCTCGCCGGCAACAGGCCGTAGCGCACGAGCGGCGCCAGGTCGACGAGGTTGGGGTTGCCCGCGAAGGCCGAGTAGCACTGGTAGGGCGAGTCGCCGAAGCCCGTGGGGCCGAGCGGGCAGATCTGCCAGTACTTCACGCCGGCGGCGGCGAGGAAATCAAGGAAGCGCACCGCATGCTGGTCGAGCACGCCGCAGCCCTGCGCGCCCGGCAGCGCCGTGGGGTGAAGGAGCACGCCGGCCGCGCGGTCGCGCAGCCAGTCGTAGAGCGGAAGGTCGTTGTCGGGTGTTGCCGGGCGGGTTTTGCGCGAAGTGGCCACGGCCGAGGGGAATCCGGCCGCCGCGGTGGAGCGAGCCCATTTTCAGGCCGCGGCGCGGCCTCAGCCGGATTCATGCAGAAGACTTCCCGCGAATGACACGAACCAACGCGAATCGCAGAGAAGAGAGACCGGTTTGTCCGGCCCGGGCCAGGACTCACCATCCAGTGCCTGGGGATGCCTCCGGGATTTCATTCGCGCTCATTCGCGTTATTGGCGGGCCGCTGAATCGTTCCGGCTCAGGCGGCATGCAGGCTCAGAGTTGGACGACGGGATCGGGATGAAGCAGCTTGTGGACCGCTTCGAGGAGCGCGGCAGGCTTGAACGGTTTTAGCAGGAAAGGATCCTGGGTGCTGGCCGGAGCGGCGCCGCCCTCGTGAGCCGCGAGGCCGCTGATGTAGAGCACGCGGACGTCGGGCCGGAGCAGGCGCAGCAGCGTGGCGAACGAGGCGCCGCTGCCGTGCGGCATGTGCATGTCGGTGATGACGAGAGCGACCTGCGCCTGCTGGGCGGTGAAGACGTTGATGCCTTCCACGCCGTCGCGCGCGGTGATGACCTGGTAGCCGTGGTTGACGAGAATGGCGCGAAGGAGGTCGCGCACGCCGGGCTCGTCGTCCACCACGAGGATCAGCTCGCCGTGGGCGCGCGGGACGAACGGATCGGCGCTGCTGCGCGCGACCTCGCCGGCGGAGGCGGCGACCGGCAGGTAGACGCGGAACACCGTGCCCTCGTCCGGCGCGGTCTCCACCTCGCAGAAACCGAGGTGGCTGGTGACGATGCCGCGGACGGTCGAGAGGCCGAGGCCGGTGCCCTTGCCCGGTTCCTTGGTGGTGAAGAAGGGTTCCCAGATGCGCGGCAGGATGTCGGCGGGGATGCCCGGACCCGTGTCGCTGATCTCGAAGCACACGAACGAGCCGCTGCGGGCGCCCGGGATGCGCTCGGCGGCGGCGGAGTCGAGGATCCGGTTGGAGACGCACAGCGTGAGCAGGCCTCGGCCGTCCATCGCGTCGCGGGCGTTGACCAGCAGGTTGAGCAGCACCTGGTGGATCTGCGTGGGATTGGCGTTGAGCGGCCAGAGTTCGCCGTCGATCCGCTCCTCGAACTGGAGCGAACGCGGGAAGGTCTCGCGCACGAGGGTGACGAGTTCGCGGGCGAGCGTGCCGGCCTTCACGGGGATGTGGCCGTCGCCGCGACCCTGGGCAAAAAGCAGGATCTGCTTCACGAGCGAGGCGCCGCGCTCGGCGCTGCGTTCGACGCTGTCGAGGAACGCGTGGTCGGAATCCTTCTTCACCAGCGGCCGCATGAAGGGGCCGACCAGCAGGGCGGGCGAGAGGATGTTGTTCAGGTCGTGCGCGATGCCGGCGACGAGCAGGCCGAGGTGCTCCATGCGCTGCGAACGCAGCAGCTGCTCCTCCATCTGCTTCTTCTCCGTCACGTCCAGGCCCACGACGAGGCGCGCGACCGGACGGTCCTGGTCGTCGCGGATCAGCGTCATGTGGTACTCGACGGTGCGGGTGCGGCCGTCGGGGGTCGTGAGCGGGACCTCGCCCTGCCAGCGGCCGGTGGCGAGCGTCGCCTCGCGGCCGGCGATGATGCGCGACTGGGCGAACGGGCCGAAGTTCTGCTCGGCGGTGCGGCCGAGGATCTGGTCGCGGTCCAGTCCCTGCAACCGCGCCGCGCCCTCGTTGGCGTAGGTGACGCGGTGCTGGAGGTCGGAGATGACGATGGCGAACGGCGCCTGGTCGATGATGGCCGCCAGCTCGCGGATGCGGCGTTCGGAGCGTTTGTGCGCGGTGATGTCCTGCATCGTGCCGGAAAGATGGCGCTGCCGGCCGGGGCCGGCCACCGGATCGTGGTGGCACTCGACCCAGCGCTCGGGCTCGCCCTCGGGCACGGCGAGCCGGTGTTCGCCGGAGGTGGAATGCCCTTCGTCGCGGGCCCGGGCGGCGAGGCGTTCGAATTCCGCGCGGTCGTCGGGATGGATGTGCGCGACGAGCGCGGACCACGGCGGCGCGCCGGCCGAGGCCTCGCGTTCGAGCAGGCGAAAGAGACCGGCCGACCAGGCGCCGGCCTCGTCGCGCGGGTCGTATTCCCAGCTGCCCAGGCGGGCGCTGGCCTGGGCGGAGGCGAGCCGCTGTTCGCTCCGGCGCAGGGCGGCGGTCTGGCGGCTCAGCACGAGCATGAGCAGGCCGAGCGAGAATCCGAGCACCCGGGCGCCCCACAGCGCGAACGTCCAGTCCGGGTAGTAGCCGTGCAAAAACTGGAACGGCGCCAGCAGGGAGAACGCCGCGAAGGGCACGCCGAACAGGAAGGCCAGCAGCGCGCCGGGCAGGCGTTCGGTGCGCCAGATGCGGAGAAACCACACCAGCACGGTGACGCGCACCGCGGTGAGGGGCAGGAACACGAGGAGCTGGCCGGCGAAGAGCGTGTGATGCGCCGCGGTTTCCGGCGGCAGTCCGGTCACGGCGGCGACGAGCCCGGGCAGCGGGTAGCGCACGAGCAGCACCAGCGGGACCATGATGCCGAAGAACACCCGGCCGAGCCGCCGGGGCAGGCGGACGCCGGCGAGGTCGGCGCCACCGGCGAGCAACCAGGCCATCACGACGAGGTTGAGCAGGTCGCTGAGCGCAAGCCAGTGGTAGGTCCAGCCGCCGAGGCCGTTCACCTCGGGCAGCAGGAGCGCGCCGCGGATGGCTTCGAGGAGCCAGGCCTGGCCGAGCAGGCGGGAGAATTTCGTGGGCTGCTGCCAGTGAAGAAACAGGAACGCGCCGCCAAACGCGGCATGCAGCAGGATGATGAAGGAGAGAGGGTTGACCGGCATCAGTTGTGTCCCAGCCGGGCCGGGAGGCCGCCCCGGGGCGGGCGGACCTTGGGTTCGTGCAATTGCCCGCGCAACTGTAAATAAAGCGGCCGGCTCTTCATCGGAGCCGGCCGGATAAATCAGACGGGTCTTTTACTTTTTGCGGTTGGGTGAAACACCCCAAGATGCGATTCGGCGGCACGTTGCGAGCCGTGCGGGGAACGGGCGCGGACCCGTTTTCGGCCGGGCAAACGAGAGTTTGTAGGACGGGGCTGCAGAAAATCCCGCCTGCCTTGAAAGACCTTCGAGGTAGGCCCAAGGGCCGGTCCCTGGAATAGATCAAAGGCGGGTTGTCGACGAAGGCTGAACGAAGAGCGCGAAGCGATACCGCCTAGCACGTGATATCATTTCCGTGGCAGGCGGGGTTCGGCGACCCCGCCCTACAGACTCAGGCGGCCTCACTCGGCCTGGCGCAGCGTGATGGTGCCGTTCATCGAGGTCAGCTTGATGTCCACGCCGCCGCCGTTGAGCGTGCCGACGATGGTCTTGCCGCCGAAGCCGGGCAAGGGCGGCATGGGCGGGACCGGCGGAACGGGCATGCCTGGGGAGACCCGGACGTCGCCGACGTTCACTTTGACCGAGGCCTCGACGGCGGCCTCGATGGCATCCTGGCTTGCCTCGACGGCGGCGCGGGCCGCATCACGCATGGCCTTGGCGTGTTCCCTGTCGATCCGGGTCTGTTCGCGGGCCAGCTCGCGCTGGGCGTTGCGCAGCTCGTCGTTGGCGCCGACGAACGGGGCGCCGCCCGTGTTCTTCTCCGTCTTAGTCTGGAGCAGCTTGTCGGGGAAATTCGTGCGGATGGAGCCGTTGTGGGTGCGCATGCGCAGGTTGGCCTTGGTGTTCGCCGGCAGGTGCACGTCGATCTCGCCGTTGAGCGAGGAGAGCGAGACCGGCTTGACCGGGGCGCTCTTGAAGCGGGCGCTGATCTCGCCGTTGAGCGTGTTCACGACGGCCGAGCTCGCGATGTCGTTCAGCTCGACCTCGCCGTTCATGCTGTTGATATCCAGGTCGCCCTCCACGCCGTCCACACGGATGTCGCCGCCGATGGTGGTGCGGATGATGAGGTTCGTATTGCGCGGGACCTTGATCTGGAACTCGGCGCCGTGGCTCGCCCAGGCGCTGTCTCCGGCGAGGGAGATGACGGCGACGTTGTCCTTTTCCGCGAGTTCGAAGGTCACGTCCTCGTCGAGGCGGCGGAAGCCGTCGCTGTCGACCTCGTCGCGGCCCTTCTGGTCGAGACTGGAGGAGACGATGATCTCGTCGCCATCGGTGCCCGTGATGCGGGCCTCGGCCCAGGGCAGGCTGAACTTGAGGGTGCCGGGCTTGGCGGGGTCGGAGAAGCGGGCGCGGGCGGTCGGGTTCGATTCGTCGATTTCCGCGCGGAGGACGGGGTTCAACAGGAGGGTCGCGAGGGCGAGGAGGCCGGCGACACGGGTGAGCAGTCGGGAATTCATGAGACGTTGGGATTGGACGGGTTGTTGTTGAAAGTGTCAGCGGGTGAAGGGGTGCGGAGGACGGCCAGGCCGCGGCGGGCGGATTCGCGGACCGTCTTGTCGGCGGATTCGTCGCGGCTGAAGCGTTCGAAGAGCGGGGCGGCGGCGGGTTCGCGGACGGAGGTGAGAAGCTCGATCATGGCGACCTGGACGAGCGGCGAGGATTCGCGCGGGAGGTTGGCGAGGAGGCCCTGACGGACGACCTCCTGGTCGGCGTGGGCGGTGAGCGCCTCGACGGCGGAGAGGCGGACGTTGACCGAGGGGTCGAGGGCGAGGGCGCCGACGAGGTCGGTGAGCACGCGGCGGTCGGGGCTCTTGAGATCCATGGTGGCGAGCACGGTCTGGAGGCGGTCGCTGGTGGATTTCTGTTGGAGGAGGGACGCGGCCACGAGGCTGCCCATGTCGTTCACCTGGGCCTTTTGCTCGGCCAGCTCCTTCTCGAGCCGGGCGAGACGCTCGGCGTCGGCGGCCGAGGTGGCGGCCGGTGCCGGGGCGGACGACGGCATGTGGATGAAACGGGCGCCGGCAAACAGGCCGAGTGCGAGCACGGCGAGCGCGCCGGCGAACTGGAGCGAAGGGGTCGAGGGCAGCAGCGCGGCGAAGAAGCGGTCAAGGCGGCTGCGCGCGAGCGCGAAGGGACTGACGGCGTCGGCCTCCTGCTGGTGCGTCTCGAGCATGGCGTAGAACTGCTCGCGCAGACGGGGGCTGGGCTCCTCGACGGCGGGCAGGGCATCGAGCCGGCGGGTCATCTCCTGCAGGGCGGACCATTCGCGCTGGCAGACGGGGCAGCCGGCGAGGTGGGCGCGGAGCGCGGCGGATTCATCGGGCGGCAGGGAGCCGTCCTGATAGTCGATGAAGTGATCCTGGACGCGTTGGCAGTTCATGGGAAAATCGGAGTTGGGAGTTCGGAGATCGGAGTTCGGCCGGCAGGTTTTTTTGTTACCTGATCCTTGGTCCTTGCTACTTGGGTCGCGGTCAGGCCGCGGCCTCCTTGCGGATTTTGAAGTACACTTCGCGGAGTTCCTTGAGGGCGCGGTGGGCGCGGACCTTGACGGCGCCGACGGAGCATTCGAGGAGGCGGGCGATTTCCTGGTGGCTGAGGTGTTGGAGGCGGGCGAGGACAAGGACTTCGCGGTGCTCGTGCGGGAGGCGGGCAAGGGCCTGGCGCATGAGGGCGACCTCGTCGGCGGTGCCGGCCTGGCTGTCGGGCGCGGCGGCCTGGTCGGGCTGGTCGTGGAAATCGGCCGGATCGGCGGGCGTGGGGGTGCGGGCGTGCTTGCGGAAGTGGTCGGCGGCGACCTTGCGGGCGAGGTGGTAGATCCAGGCGGAGAACTTGCCCTCGTCGCGATAGGTGTGCCGGTACTTCAGGATGCGGTAGAACACGATCTGCACGAGATCCTCGCTCACCGACGGCTGGTTGGTGAGGCGCACGAAAAACCCGTAGAGCGGCCGGTGGTGGCGCTCGAAGAGTTCGCCGAGCTTCCGGATGTCCCCGGCGCGCACGGCAATCATGAGTTCATGGTCGTTGGCGGCGTCCACGGCGGCGGGCAGGCTAGCCGGTGCGGCGTCGGAGGGAACTCGGAATTGAGTGACGGTGGCGAGGGACATGGAACGGAATCATGGCGTGTGTGCAGGGGATAACCGCGTCCTGCGTCCCCGGTTACAGGAAAAATCGCTGGCGGGGCGGCCCCGGCTGGCTAGCCTGCGGCCATGAACCGCCGCGATTTTCTAATGCGTTCCGGCGCAGCCGCCTCCCTCGCCCTGCTGGCGCGCGGCCGGTTGGCCGCCCAAGCCCCCGCGTCCGCCCCGGTCGCCCCGCCTCTGCCTGTCACCGAATTTCGCCCGTTGCGTCGCGGGGTCGGGCTGTTCACCGGCCGCGGCGGCACCATCGGCTGGCTCGCCAATCGCGACGCCCTGGCCGCGGTGGACACCCAGTTTCCGGAAACGGCGGCGATTTTCCTGCGCGATCTGCCCGGCCGGGGCGACCGGCCGTTCGATGTCGTCGTCAACACCCACCACCACGGCGACCACACCGGTGGCAATCCGACGCTCCGTCCCACCGCCAAGGCCATCGTGGCCCACGCGAACGTCCCCGACCTGCTCCGCGTCCGCGCGGCCGCCGACAAGCGCGAACTCAATCCCGCGGTCGTGCCCGACACGACGTTCACCGACACCTGGCGCCTCGCGCTCGGCGACGAGGTTGTCAGCGCGAAATACCACGGCCCGGCCCACACGCGCGGCGACATCATCGTGGTGTTCGAGCAGGCCAATGTCGTGCACATGGGCGACCTGATGTTCAACCGCATGTACCCGGTGATCGACCGCCCCGGCGGCGCGAGCATCCGCGGCTGGGTGACGCTGCTCGAGCAGGCCGCCACCGCTTACCCGCGCGACGCGATCTATGTCTTCGGCCACGGCAGCGCGAAGGCCGGCATCATGGGCGGTCCGGCCGACCTGCTGGTGTTCCGCGATTACCTGTCCGGCCTGCTTGCGCACGTCGAAGCGGAGATCAAGGCCGGCAAATCCCGCGAGGAGATCCTCACCTTGGAAAACCTGCCCGGCTTTCCCGACTTCCATGTGCCCGCCGGTCCCGGCAACCGCCTGCCGATGAACCTCGGCGTCGCCTACGACGAGATCATGGCCGCGGGCTGAGCGCGGGAGCGGAACCACGGAAAACACGGAAGAAGGGCAGCGGCTTCAAGGCAGGGCCGATCACCGAGCGCCCGTTAGGACGGTGATCGCGGTGAATCGATTGGTTTTTCCTCCATCCGTGTGCATCTGCTTCCATAACTATGGCCATCCTGTGAGCCCTCGTTTGAGGCCGGGATTTCGATCCCGCCAGAAGCACCAATCCAAGGCATCTATGGCCACAAAGAGGCACAAAAAATCCGACGGCCGGCGAGGTCCTCAAGACGTCTATGGGCGCTCGGAACATGCTCCCGGCAGGATAATTGCCTTTTTGCGCCTTTTCGTGGCCAACGCTTCCTTCAATTCCCTTCGGTTGCGGCGGAGCAGCGCCCATTCATCCGTGACCCAATTTATCCTGTTGGCCCTCGTCCTCATCGTGATTGGTCAGCCGGTGCGCGCCACCGACTGGCATGCACTGATGCCGGAGGAGTTCGCGCGCCGGCCCGAGGTGCGGGCGCGGGTGGATTTCGCGGCCTTCGACCGCGTGCTGATGGCAGCGGCGATTTTCCACGAGAGCAACCGCGTGCGCGCGCGGCTAGGGCTGCCGGCTTTCGTGCGCCTGCCGAAACTCGACGCCGCGGCCGATTTGAAGGCGTCGGTCGGCGTCGTGCAGAACGAGCTGACGCACACGAATCCGCTGCCGCTCACCGCACAGCCGGCGGACCGCGTGAAGGCCGTGGGCCTGCGCTACCGGCAGGTGGCCGAGAACATCGCGCGCCTCGGCCTCTTCGATCTGCCGGCCGGCACCAGCCAGGTGATGATCCGCGAGCGGGCCGGGCGCACGGAGTTCCTGAATCCGGTCACGCGCGGGCCCGCCGAACTGCTCAGCTACGCCGGTTTCGCTGAGCTCGCGTTGCGCTCGTGGATGAATTCCCCCGGCCACCGCGCGCACCTCGTGAACCCCGAACTCACCCACCTCGGCACCGCCGCCCGCCCGTGCCGCAGTCCCGTCGTCCACCACGAACAGGTCTACGCCGTGCAAGTGTTCCTGGAGCCGAGGTGAGGCCCCGCCACCGGAGGGCCCGCTGTCCCTGCCGGCCGGCTCGAGCTATCTTGAAAGCAGGATCGTGGGATGCGGTTGCAGGTGCAAAGCGGTGAGAGTATATACTCGCCGTCAGCCCAAGGCACCCTGCCTTTGTTTCATGCGGAAATCAAAATCTCCGGGCGTTTCTCGGCGATTTGCAGCAGGCGCAGCGCGGGGCCCGAAGGCTGGCGACGGTTCTTCTCCCAACTGCGCACCGTGTCGGGGGTGACGTTGAGGTAGGCGGCGAACACCGGGGTGCTGGCCTTGAGGGAGCGACGCAGACGCGCGATAGCGGCGGGCGACATCGCACGCGCCGGCTTGGGCACCTTGGTGGTTTTCATGGTCAGCTGTCCCCGGGCATGGGACAGGGCTTCCCTCATCCCACCGATCAGATCGGCTTCGTTGAACTGGATGTTTTTAGGCATGGTATTCCTTTTTGATTTGTTGGGCGATGTCGCGGACGGCCTTTTTCCCTTCAGCAGACAAATTGGCGGCATCGCCTTTGGTGAAGACGTAGATCAGGTAAAGGGTGCTGCGATGCTGCAGGTAGAGATACACGACGCGTGCGCCGCCGCTTTTGCCCCGCCCAGGCAAGGCCATCCGGATTTTTCGCACACCACCACAGCCGGCCATCGGAGCTCCCCGGTCGGGATGGCGGGCGAGTTCCTGTTGAAAGAAGGCATAGTCGTCGTCGCCAACCAAATCGGTGATCAGCCGGGTAAAAGTGGGCGTCTCCACGAAAGTCAGCACCCGATCAAGGTGTTACTGAGTCACACCCATGTCAACCGGCGTTTATTTCGGCAACGTGGGGTGGTGGTGGCGTTCGAAGCGGGACAGGGCGGATTCCAGGCGGTCGAGGGATACGGGCTTGGTCAGGTGCAGGACGAAGCCCGCTTCGCGGGTGCGCGCGATATCACCCTCCATGCCGAAGCCGCTGAGCGCGATGCCGGGCAGGCCGGGCTGGGCTTCCTGGAGACGCTTCATCAGGTCCAGGCCGGTACCGTCGGGGAGGGCGATGTCGGAGACCAGCAGGTCGAACGTCGTGCCGGATGACTTTTTCCGCGCGCCGGCCAGCGATTCCGCGGCCGTCACGCGATGGCCGCGCAGTTCGAGGAACTTTCTCATCACCGCCCGGGTGGGCGCGTGGTCCTCGACGAGCAGGATCCGGAGGGAACGGATCGCCGCGGTCCGGCGGGGTTTCGGGGCGGGCTTGCTTGCTTGCGGGCGCTGGGTCTCGGTCCGCAGGCACGGGAGCTCGACCGTGAAGGTGGCGCCGCGGTCCCGCCCGCGGCTGGCGACGCTCAGCCGGCCGTCGTGCAGTTCGACGAGTTTTTGGGAGATGGTCAGGCCCAGCCCCAGACCGCCGAAGCTCATGGTGGAATCGGTCGCATGCTCGCCTTGGGTGAAGGGGTCGAAAATGCGGGTCATCTCCGCGGGCGTGAGGCCGATGCCGGTGTCGCTCACGTTGATCACGATGCCGTGATCGCCGTTGCCCGCGGTCGTGATCGCCACCTTGCCCCGCTCGGGGGTGAACTTCACGGCGTTGCGCAGGATGTTCCAGAAGATCTGTTGCAGGCGCACGGGATCGCCCAGCACGGTGGCGGCGCGGGCGCGGAAATCCGTCTGCGGATGGATGTGTTTGGCGGCAAACTCCGGGGCGGTGGTGCGCAGCACCTCCCGCAGGATCGCATGGATGTCCACCGGTTCCTTGGTCATGCGGGTCTGGCCCCGTACGATCCGCGTCTGGTCGAGCAGATCATCGATCAGCCTGGCTTCGACCTGGATGTTCTCGCGGATCAGGTCGAAGCGCTCGCGGATGGGTTCGGGCAGATCCCGGTCCTGCGCCCCGAGGCTGGCGGTCAGGAGGATGGGGGTCAACGGGGTGCGCAACTCGTGGCTCAGGGCCGCCATGAACTGGTCCTTGGCCTGGTGGGCGGCGCGGGCGGCGTGGAGCGCGGTTTCCAACCGGTGGCTGCTCTCGCGGAGGGCCAGCTCGATCTGGCGGCGCTCGGCGTTCTCGTGCTGGAGCTGCTCGTTGAGGGTTTCGGCCAGCCTCTTCGACGACACGGCGTCCTCCAGCACGTTGAGCGTGGCGAGGCGGGTCTTGCGCGCGTCGAGGTTGGCCTGCTCCAGGCGGGCGATGCGTTGCCGGAGCGCGACGTTCGCTCGGGCCAGCTCGGCGTTGCGCCGGGCGAGGCCCGCATCCGGCGCGACGCCGGCTTTCGCCGTCGTCCTTCGGGTCCGTTTTCCGTCGTGCCGGGTCATGGCTCGCGCCTCTTTTTCCGCCCTGCGGGTTTGTAACGCGCGGGCAGGCCGAGCCGCCCGCACAGCTCATTGATCTCCCGCTTGAGCTCGATCATGCGGAGTTCGCGGCCCTCGGCCGTCCGGTTGAAGCGCGTGAGTTCGTCCATGTGCTCGTGCAGGGCCTGCTCCGACTGCTTGCTGGTGGTGAGGTCGCGCATGATCTTGAGAAAGCCGTGCAGCCGGCCCGATTCGTCCCGCAGGGGAGTGACGGCGCCGGAGCCGTAGAACCGCGATCCGTCCTTGCGGAGGTGCCAGCGCTCGTTGCCCGCGCGGCCCTGTTCGGCGGCCGTCGCCACCTCGCGCAGGTGTTCGCCCGTCGCGATGTCCTCGGGGGTGAACAGGACGTCGGCGGCCTGGCCGATGATCTCCCTGTCCGTGTAGCCGAACAGGACCTCGGCGCCGGGATTCCAGCCGTCGATGATGCGTTCCGGGTTGGTGGTGAAGATCGCGAAGTCCTTCGTGCTTTCGATCAGCAGGCGCATCCGCTCCTCGGAGGCGCGCAGGGCCTCCTCGGCCCGGCGGCGTTCGGTGATGTCGACGAAGTTGAGGACGACGCCGGCGATCCGGTCGTCGATCGTGCGGTACGGGAGCAGCCGGGCGAGGAAACTGCGGCCGTCGTGCGCGCGCACCTCGCGCTCCACCGGTGCGAGCGCGGCGAGCACCTGTTCGGCGTCGCCGCGCAACTGCGGGTAGTCGAGCCGGTGGCCGAGGTCGCTCAGCGGCCGGCCGATGTCGCCGGGGATCAGGTGGAAGATCGCCACGGCGGAGGGGGTGAAGCGCTTGATGCGCAGCTCGCGGTCGAGGAAGATCGTGGCGATGGCGGTCGCGGCCATGAGGTTTTGCAGGTCGCTGTTTGCGTGGGCCAGCTCGTCGACCCTCCGCTTCAGCTCGGCATTCACCGTGGTCAGCTCCTCGTTGATGGACTGCAGCTCCTCGCGGCTGGTTTCGAGTTCCTCGGTGGCGGACCTCAGCTCCTCGTTCATCGCCTGCAGCTCCTCGTTGCTCGCCTTGAGCTCCTCGTTGCCGGCCTCGTACTGCTCCACCGTGTTGCGCAGGTGTTTCTTCATCTCCTCGAGTTCGCGTTCGAGGTGGTTCACCATCGGTTCCGCCGCCGGGACCTGCGCCTCGCTTCCGGCGGGAACCGGCTGCGGTTCGAAGATCACGAGCAGGTTGCCGGGCGCGAGGTCGCCGGCGGGCAGGACCCGGAGGCTCACCGCGCTGCGCACCCCGTCCTCCTCCAGCGGCACGCCCCCGGCCTCGGCCGGCTGGCCGGTCTGGGCTGCGCGGAACAGCAGCGCGCGCAGCTCCAGCCGCAGCATCGGGTGGACGAGGCGCAGGAGGTTGGGACTCGGTTCGCCGCCGGTCATCTGGAGGAACCGGCCGGCGGTGGGGGAGAGGTGGAGGACGTCGTGCTCGGCGTTTATGATCAGCGACGGCGGGCCGAAGCGTTCGAGCAGGCGGTGATGCAGGCCGCTCCATGACAGGTGTTCCGCGTCCTGACCCGGGTCCGTCGCCGCGGACGCGGGTGGTCCGACGCCTTGCGCGAAGGCCGGGCCGGGCAGCACCGGGGGGCGGGCGCGCCGGGTTTGCTCCTCGATCTGTTGCGCCAGGGTGCCCGGGCCCTTCGCGACCGGCAGGCCGATCCGCGTCGCGACCCGCGCCGTGTAGAGGCGCGACGCCTTGTCGACGATGCGGAACAGCGCGCTGTCGTCGTTCACCGATTCCGAGGAGCCGAGGAACAGCAGGCCGTTGGGCAGAAGGGAAAAATGGAACAGGTCGAGCGCGCGCCGCTGCGCCTCCGGGTTGAGATAGATCAGCAGGTTCCGGCATGAGATGAGGTCCATCCGGGAGTACGGCGGGTCCTTGAGCAGGTCGTGGGCGGAGAACAGGATCATCTCCCGCAGTTCCCGGCGCACGCGGTAGCCATCCTGTTCCCGGGTGAAGAAACGCTGCAGCCGCTCTTCCGTCATGTCGGCCGTGATCGTCGACGGATACAGCCCGGCGCGCGCCACCCGGATGGCGTCGGCGTCGAGGTCGCAGCCGAAGACCTGGATGGCGGGCGGGAATTCGATCTCGCGGGCCTGCTCCACCAACAGCATCGCGACCGAATAGGCCTCCTCGCCCGTGGCGCAGGCCGGCACCCAGGCCCGGAGAACGTCGCCCGGTTTCTTGCGGGCGAATATCTCGGGAAGGTGCCGGGCCAGCGCCCTGAACGCCTCGCGGTCGCGGAAAAAATTCGTGACCGAAATCAGAAGGTCCTTGAGCAACGCACCCGCCTCGCCGGGGTTGGTGCGCAGCAGGGCCAGGTAGGCGCCGAGGGTGTCGATCCCGTTCACCTGCATGCGGCGGGAGATCCGGCGGACGATGGTCGCGCGCTTGTAGCAGGTGAAGTCGCGGCCGGTTCGCATGCGGAGGAAGGCGAGCACCTCGTGCAGCGTGTTCTCGTGCTCGAGGGGGACCTGGGCCGGGGTCGCCGCCGGTGGTTCCTCCTCCGGGGGCAGCTCGATCTGCTTTTCGCGGCGGAAGTATTCGACAATGCGATCCGGCATGTCGGCGACCTTCAGCACCCAGTCGACCATGCCGGTGTCGATGGCGGCCCGGGGCATGCCGGTGTGCTCGGCTTCGTTCACGTCCTGGGCGATCGTCAGGCCGCCGCGCTCCTTGATCCGCTTGATGCCGATCGCGCCGTCGCCATCGATGCCGGAGAGCACCACGGCGGTGGCGTGCGGGCCGTGCGTGTCCGCCAGCGAGCGAAAGAAGACATCCACCGCTACCCGCTTGCCGTGCTCGTGCACGAGGTCGACCAGCCGGAGGCGGCCGTCCGAGACGGTCAGGTGCTTGCCGGGCGGAATCACGTAAACGGAGTTCGCTTCCACCGGCATGCCGTCCTCCGCGGTGAAGAAGGGCATTTTCATGCCTTCCGCGAGCACCCCGGCCAGCGAGCTCTCGTGTTCGGGCGAGAGATGGATGACCACGACGAAGGCCATGCCGGTGTCGGGCGGCGTGCCCTGAAAAAACCGCCGGAGCACCGGGATGCTCCCGGCCGATCCGCCTAGGCCGACAAGCCGCAGCATCTGGTAGCCGCGCGAAGGGATGATGTTGTCGATGTCCGTCCCCAACTGTTCCTCCTGCGCATCCGCAGGGGCTGGGGAATCGGTTTGGCGTGCGTTGGAATCCGTCTTTTTCTTCACGCGCAGGCGCTTGCCCGGCTGGTCAAGTGGGGACATGGTTGGGTTGAGGCGTGGAGCTCGGGCGATACCTTCTGTACCACAGGCGCAGGCCCCCGGACCATCGGGCATTTGCCGTTCGAGACACGGGGGTTTGGCCGCAACTCCGGCGGGGAAAGCCGGGACGTCGGTGGACTGGGCCGAGCGAGGGAAGCAGCCCGCGCAGAGCGGCCGGCGCGTCAGGGTGCGGATTCGGGCAGGCCCGGGTAATGAGGTTCGAGGTGGCGGGCGCGGGCGAAGGCGGATTCGGCCTCGGCGGTGTGGCCGAGGGCGCGGTGGGCCCAACCGAGGGCGACGAGCGTATCCACGTCGTCGTCGATCCACGCGGCGGCGCGTTCGAGCAGGGGCAGGGCCTCGGCGGGTCGTTGCCGGGCGACGAGCATCGCGCCGGTGTTGCGGGTGAGCAGCCAGTCGTCAGGCGAAGCGGCGAGGGCGCGGCGGCCGAGTTCGTTCAGGGCGTCGGTCGCGTCGGGCCGCGCGAGCAGGGCCTGCGCGGCGTCGGCGCGCCGTCGCGCGGCGGCGAGGCGGGTGGCATGGTCGCTCTGGCCGGCGAAGGGCGGCTTGGAGAAACGGTTGACGAGTTCGAGCGCGATCATGGCCTGCTCGTGCGTGTTGTAGCCGAGGCGCAGCCCGATCTCGTCGAGCGCGAGCGGCGCGGCGGTGGGGCCGGACACGAGGCCGCGCGCTTGCAGATCGGCGGCGATCGCCGGCAGCAGCGCGAGCGCGATCTCGTGCGTCCCGCGCAAGGTGAGGTGCACGTGCTCGTAGAGAAATTCGTCGCCCGGGATGCCGCGTGGGCTCTTCGCCGCCAGCGCCGCGGCCAGATCCACGACCGCCAGCCGGCCAATGTTCGTATTACGAACATTGGCTTGGGGCGCTTCCGAGGAGAGCTCGGGGTGAATGTTCGTAATACGAACATTGGGGTCGAAGTCGCGGATGATCTGGTTGAGGGAGGAGTCGGCGCGGAAGCGGAGGGCGTCGAGGTCGAGGGCGCGTTGGAGCAGGGTGGCGGCGTCGCGATCGCGGCCGGCCTGCAGGGCGGCCTGGCCGTCGCGGTAGGCCTGCTCGGCGTCGCCGTCGGTGGACAGGAACGGGGCGAAGGTGCGCTGGTTGGCGACGGTGGTGCAGAGGAGCGTGGTCGCGCCGGCCGCGCGGGCCGAGGCGGCGATGGCGAGGAGGTTTGCGCGGAAGTGGTCGCGCACGGCGTTCAGGCGCGGATCGCCGGCGGGGATGCGCTGCTGCAGGAACATCTCCATGCCGCCCCAGCCGGAAGGCGTGTTGTCGCGGCGTCCGATCCTTGCGGCGAGCTGGGCGAGGCGCGTGCCTTTCAGCCAGAGGAGGGTGCGGATGGCAGGTTCGCTGCGCAGGAAGGGGGCGAAGACGCCGGCGGGGCCGAAGGGGCCGATGACCTCGTTGTGGCCCTCGTAAACGATGAACAGGTCGGGCTCGAGCCGGGCGCAATCGGCGGCGATGCCCCGGACGAGATGGGAGTTGATCGCCGTGACGGCGGCGTTGACGACCTCGAAGCGTTGTCCGGGAAACGCGGCGTGGAGCTGCAGCTCGAGCACGCGGGCGAGGGAGAAGGCCGGTTCGGGGTCGCCCATGGCGGCGGAACTGCCGAGCACGAAGATCCGCACGGTGCCGGGCGCCTTGCGCAACGGCAGGCGCACGGGCTGGGGGCGCCGCACGAGGGTTTCGCCGAAAACGGGCGCGGTGAAATCGCGGTTCTCGCGCCAGATGGTTTCGCCGCCGGCGGTCTTCGCGCGGCGGAAGAAATGAGGATCATGGCCGAAACCCGCGAGGCGCAGACCGAGCTCGACGCCCGCGAGGAGCAGCGCGGTGACGGCGAGCACCAGGGCGCCGGACAGGAACCAACGGCGGGCGCGGGAAGCGGGCGCGGGAGGCATGCGGGGAATCTGGTTACGCGGGCGGGCGATGGCCACAAAAAGGCGTGGCGCGGCGGTGACGGGCCTCGCCTCGAACTCGAACCAGGCGGGGTTCGGCGACCCCGCCCTACAGCTCAAGCAGTTCTCTAGGCAAAAGCGAAGGGACGTCTGGTATCAGGCACCGCCAAGAAAAGCGGCCCGCCTTGCGACGGGCCGCTTCCTTGGTCAGCGTGACGCGGGATCAGGCCGCATCAGAAATCCAGGCCGAAGGTCAGGCTGTAGATGACCGGCGTGTCGACCTCGTAGCGCTGGGTGGCGCGGGTCGTGCCGCCGGTGGCTTTCCAGCCGACAAACTCGGCCTGCTGCGTGAGGTTCTTCACGTTGAGCTGGACCACGCCGCTCGTCTTGCCGAGCGGGAAGCGGTAGCCGGCGAAGGCCTCGGCATAGAACGTGTCGGGGTTGTAGCGCGCGGCGCCGCCCGGACCGTTGTAGTCCTGGAGGGCCTCGCCGGCGTACTGCAGGCCGCCGCCGAAGTAGGCGCCCTTGTACGAACCCTGCGTGACCGAGTACTTGGCGAGCAGCGCGAGCTGGTCCTTGATCGAGCCCTGCGTGGCGCGGCCGAACTGGGACAGGTCGGCGGACTCGGTGACCTCGTTCGTGTTGTGCGCATAGCTGAGCACGAACTGGAGGTTGCGGGTCGGCTGGTAGATCAGGTCGGCTTCGAAGCCCTTGGACTCGACCTCGCCGGCGGGGAAGAAGTCGCCCTGCGCGAGGAGCGTGTCGCGCGTCTGGCCGGGGAAGTTGAGCAGGCGATCGGCGGGGGACATGGCGTCCCAGCGCTGCACGTTGAGGTTGAAGCCCGGCGAGACCTGGCGGCCGCCGCCTTCCTTGCGGATCTGGTAGTAGCTGACGGTGCCGCTGATCTTGCCGTCGAGCAGCTCGACCTTGAGGCCGGCCTCGTAGCTCTTGCCGACCTCGGGGGGCATCTGGACGCTGAAGCTGTTCTTGTCGGTGGACGGGAACAGCGAGGTCGAGTGCGCGGCGAAGACCGAGACCTGCGGCGTGATGTCGAACACCGCGCCGAACATCGGGGAGTTCTTCGACACCTCGGTGAGGTTGGCGGCGCCGGCGGCGGGGATCTGCACGAGCTTGAGGTTCGTGTGGTTGACCGCGGCGGTGAGCGTCAGGCGGTCCTGGAAGGCGTACATCTGCCAGCTCGCGAAGTAGTAGTCGTTGGAGTTGTTCTCGCGGCCCCAGCCGCCGTTGCCGGTGTCGGCGACCCAGTCGGACGGCGGCACGAGCGGCACGACCGAGGTGTTGACGCTGGGGGAGACGGCGAAGTCGATCACGTTGGTCGTGTTCGACGGCTGCGCGTAGCGGCGGGTGAGAAATTTCTCGCCCCAGGCCGCGGCGCCGCCGGTCAGCACGTGACGGGTCGAGGCGAGCTCGAATTTGTAGAGGGCGGTGGCGCCGTAGCCGTGCATGCGGTTGCCCCAGTCGCGGTAATGGTAGCCGAGGCGGATGACCTCGCCGGGGAGGCCGGGGTTGATCCAGCCGGTGTTGCCGTTGGTGTCCCACGAGGCGCCGCCGCCGGAGCCCTGGGAGTCCCAGCCGTTGGCGTCGATGTTGAGCCGCTTGCCGTACTGCCAGTAGGCGGTGAGGCTCAGGTTCTCGTTGACGGCGTGGTTGAGGGTGCCGCGGAGCAGTTCGGTGTCGATCGAGCGCGCGTTGGTGCCGGTGGACCAGTTCGTCTCCCACGGGATGTTCGGGTGGTCGATCTGGAGCGGGATGGCGGCGCCGTTGTCGATCGTCGCGCCCGTGCCGTCACGCTCGGCGCGGGTGAAGTAGCCCAGGCCGTTGTTCTTCTCGCGGTAGCCGTCCTCGGCGAGGAGCTGGATCTGCGTGTTCGGGAACGGCTGCCACTCGAGGTTGAGCTGCGAGTAGCGGAGCGTGCCGTCGGAGTGGGCGCGCGCGTCCTTGGTGTCGGCGTAGGCGCCGTTGAAGCGCACGCCGAACTTGCCGAGGGCGACGTCGGCGGAGTAGTTGGCGTCGAGGGTGGTGCGGTATTCGCCCTCGTTCTGCACGGAGGCGCGGAAGGACGTGAAGTTCTTCGCGAAGTCGACGGTCTTGGTGACGCTGTTCATGACGCCGCCGGCGTAGGACAGGCCGTAGAGCGGACCGGCCGGGCCCTTGACGACCTCGACGCGGGCGAGGCCCTGGGTGTCGATCGGGTCGTACTGGCGGATGCCGTCGCGCAGGCCCCAGTTCTGGACGAAGCCGCGGAAAAGAAACGCGTTGTAGGCCTGCTGGATCGGGTTGCTCGAGCGGCCGTCGGCGCCGCCGTTGACGAGCGAGGCGTTGTAGCGTTCGAGGTCGATCTGGTTGGTGATCAGGAGATCGTCGTAGAGATCCTTCGTGAACACCTGGATGTTGAGCGGGATGTCCTTGATCGGCGTGTTGGAACGCGTGCCCGCGATGGAGTTGGAGGCGCGGTAGCCGTAGTCGCGCTCGGTGTTCACGGTGAACGGCGAGAGATGGAGGACTTCGCGGTCGCCGGAGCCGGCTTCCGGGGCCGGGGCTGCGGCGTTCTGGGCGTTGAGCGGGGCCGTGGCGAGGAGCACGGCCCACAAGGCGGACCCGACGAGGCGGGAACGGCCTGAAGACTGACGGGATTGCTGGGCTGGATTCATGGTTGGGTTGGGTTTTCCGGACGGTGGGATTCGTCCGGGAGTACGGGGTTCGGCATGCACGCCGGGGGTGGCGGCATTCCTCCAAGCCGGACAGGCGCCTCGCAAAAGGGTGCGCTCTCAATCGGTAGAGTCCGCGACTCAAACGGTAGAGTGGGCCGCGCTCTTGCAGACCATTTACCGGAGCGCGGGTGCGCGAACCGCGGAGCTGCGCGGTGGTCGATCGCCTACAGCACTTCGTGGGCGGCGGAGGCGGTGCGCGGTTTGCGCGGCGCGGTGACGCCGTCCTGCCAGTAGCCGGGGATGTAGGTGATGGATTGCGCCTCGGGCACGCCGCGCTGGTAGGCGTCGGTCATGATCGCGAGCTGTTCCATCGCGCGCTGGCCGACGAGGCGGTGGTTCTGCACGACGCCGGCGATGTGCGGCATGCTCGGCGGCACGTCGAGCGACGCGAAGGCGACATCGTCGGGCAGCCGGATGTGCGCGGTGGCGAAGACATCGAAGAGTTCGTTCCAGTTGGAGATGATGACGTCCACGTGGTGCGCGCGCATCCATTCGGGGATGAGGCGGTGGAGCATCGGCACCTCGGCGAGGCTGAAGATGAGCGGCGGCACGCATTCGTCCTCGGGCAGGGCGGCCTGCTCGACGAGGACGCCCATGCCGAAGGACTCGGCGAGGCGCGTCTGGTCCTCGCGCGCGGTGGCGAGGCCGATGCGGCGGTAGCCGAGGGAGCGCAGCCGGCGCATGGCGAGGCGGGCGACCTGCATCTGGTCGTTGGAGACGGCGTCGAGGTTGGGCGCGAGGTGGAGGCACTCGATCTTCACCGCGCAGAACTGGGTCCAGTCGAGGTCGAGCTGCCCGATGTCGATCTCGAAGGTGGAGAGGAGCACGCCCGTGATGCCGCGGGCGTTGAGGATGGTGTTGAGGCGGGCGGGCGCGAGGTGGCCCTGGCCGACGACGAAGATGTCCAGCGAGTGGCCGTGGGCCTCGGCGGCGGCCTTGGCGCCGGCGTAGACGAGCGGCTGGTAATGGTTGCCGCTGAACAGGCGCGTGGTCGCCGCGTGGACGACGAAGGCCGTGCTGGCGCGGCGCGCGTGCGGGTTGTGCTGGGCGCGGTGGAAGTTCAGCGCGTCGAGCAGCGGGTCGCGCTGGTAGCCGAATTCGCGGGCGACGGCGCGGATGCGAGCGCGGGTGGCGGGCGGGATGCTCGGGTGGTCGCGCAACGCGAGCGACACGGTCGTGACGTGCACCTCCGCCCGGGCCGCGATGTCGGTCAGGGTATAGTAGGGTTTGGCGCCGGCCGGCTCAGGTGCGGGCCGGGGCGGACGGGCCGTCCTGCCAGGTGCTTTGGACATAGATGGAGGAGGGGACTTCGGGCAGGCCGGGCAGGCCGGATTTCAGCTGGGTGACGACGATGGACACGGCGCGTTCGCCCACGAGGTGCAGGTGCGGGCGCACGCCCGCGAGCCCCGGCGGGGCGCTGTCGTCGCAGAGGCAGAGGCACGCGCAGGCGACGTCGGCGGGCACGCGGAGGCCGGCCTCCTCGATGATGCGGCGCACGCTGAGCCAGTTGCAGATGACGACGTCGACCTGGTGGCGGCGCACCCAGCGCGCGATCATGCCGCCGAGCATCAGCTCGTCGGTGGTGTAGGGAAAGATGAGCGGCGGCACCTGGCGGTCGGCGGGGATGGAGGCGAGCTCCATGAGGTAGCCGGCCATGTGCCGGTGGCCGCTGGCGTCCTCGTCGGCGCGGCCCACGGCGAGGCCGATGCGGCGGTAGCCGAGCGCATCGAGCCGGCGGAAGGCCATGCGGACCTCGCGCAACTGGTCGTTGGCGACGACGGTGGCGTTGGGCGCGGTGTGGCGGGAATGGATCTTGCAGACGGAGTACTCGTCCCAGTTGAGCGCGATCTCGGCGAAGCCGGGCTGGAACGAGCCCATGACGAGGCCGGTGATCTGGTGGTCGCGGAGGTGCTGGCGCAGGCTGCGCGTGTCATGGTCGTCCTCGCCGACGGCGAGCACCTCGAGCCGGTAGCCCAGCAGCTCGGCCTGCCGGCGGGCGCCCTCGTGGATGACCTCCAGGTGGGGCGGGCGCACGCGGCCGGAGCCGGCGCCGTAGTTCTCGAGGTAGGCGATGCGCGGCGCGGGCGCGCGCACGCGGCCCTCCTGGCGGAATCGGCTCAGGGCGTGGAACACCGGGTTGCGCTGGTAACCCATGCGGCGTGCGACCTCCTCGATGCGCTGGCGGGTCTCGGCCGGAATGCTCGGGTGCTGGCGCAGTGCGAGCGAGATGGTGGTGATGTGGTAGCCGGTCTCGCGGGCCACGTCCTTGAGCGTGGGCCGGCGCGCGGGGGCGGGATCGGGATTCGGGTTCATGGCAGCGCGCCGGGGCGGGACGTGTTCGGACGCGGCCGGCGGAAACCGTCCGCCGAAGCGATTGGCAGGGTCGAAGCGACGGGTAGGCGTGGGGGCGGTCGGGTCACGGTCAGGGCCGCGGAGGCTGAGGGAAGCGCGGTCAATCCAAGGTGGAGGAGACGGTGGTGGCCCGGGGCGGGAAGCGGCAAGGGGGGCGTTACTCTATCGTTTAGTGTTGGTGGGCAAACCCACGTGTGGCCAAGGCAAAAAGGCAGGATCAGGGAATGCCCGAGGCCGGCCCGAAGCCCCGCCGGCCGGCAGAAGTGTTCGCGGGGCGGCGGTTTACATGACGGCAAAGCGGGGCGGGGTTTGCCGGGCGGCGTACACAACCGATAGAGTGAGCGGTACATTGTCTGGTTGCGGCGGCTCCGGCCATTTTCCCGGCCCGGGCGGCATGCAACCTTCCGTTCGTCCGCTTCCTCTCCTCCGACATGACACCTCTCCGCTTCCCCACCGGCTTCACCTGGGGCGTGGCCACGGCCGCCCCGCAGATCGAGGGCGCCGCCTTCACCGACGGCAAGAGCCCGTCGGTGTGGGACACGTTCAGCCGCAAACCCGGCGCCGTGCTCAACGGCGACACGCTCGACACCGCGTGCGACCATTACCGGTTGTTCAAGCAGGACTTCGCGCTCATGCGGAAGCTTGGCGTGAAACATTACCGCCTGTCGCTCGCCTGGCCGCGCATCCTGCCGGACGGGGATGGAGTGGTGAACCAGGCCGGCGTGGATTTCTACCACCGGCTGTTCGACGCGATGGCGAAGCACGGCATCACGCCGTGGGTGACGATGTTCCACTGGGATCTTCCGCAGGCGTTGGAGGACCGCGGCGGCTGGCGCGTGCGCGGCACGGCCGACGCCTTCGCCCGCTACGCCGACGTGATCGTGAAGGCCTACGGCGACCGCGTGAAAAACTGGATCACGCTGAACGAGATCTTCTGTTTCACGCGCCTCGGCTACGGCACGGGCAGCAAGGCGCCCGGCTGCCGCGAGAGCGAGCAGGTCGTCAACCAGACGCACCACCACGCGCTGCTGGCCCACGGCCACGGCATGCGCGCGGTGCGTGAACATGGCGGACGCGGCGCGCGCGCCGGCCTGACCGACAACGTCATCGTCACGCTCCCGCTCGACCTGCGCCCGGAAAACGTCGCCGCGGCGCGGCGCGCCTTCGTCGAGGAGAACGCGCGCGTGCTCGAGCCGCTGTTCACGGGCCGCTACGGCGCTGCCTACCGGCGCGTGACCGGCCGCGACGGCGCGAAGGTGGAAAGGGGCGACCTGGCGCTCATCGCGCAGGAGATGGATTTCCTCGGACTGAACATCTACACGGGCTTCTTCGTGCGCGCCGGCAAGGGCGGGCGGCCCGAGAAGGTGCCGTTCCCCGCGGGCTTTCCGCGGTCCGACTGCGCGTGGCTCTACCTGCTCCCGCAGGTGCTTTACTGGGGCCCGAAGCATGTGCACGACCTCTACGGCCCGCTTCCGCTCTACATCACGGAAAACGGCGCCGGCTACAACGAGGACGCCCCGGCCGACGGCGCCGAGGTGCCCGATCTGCACCGGCGCGAATACGTGCGCAACTGCCTCACGCACCTGCGCGCCGCGATGCGCGAGGGCGTGCCGGTGAAGGGTTACTTCCTGTGGTCGTTCCTCGACAACTACGAGTGGGAGGACGGCTACCAGCGCCGCTTCGGCGTCGTGCACAACGATTTCACCACGCAGAAGCGCACCCCGAAACTCAGCGCCCGCTGGTATGCCGAAGTGATGCGCCGCAACGCGCTGATCTGAGCCCGGTCATCCCGGAGGCGGTGGGCGTCCCGACCTCAGGGCGCTGGCTCGCGCGGCGTCTTTCCCTGCCAGGGCCGGAAGGCGCCGGGAGGCGGAGCGTTGACGCTGTTGCGCACACATTAGACACGCCGCGCGCGTACCGGGCACGGCGTTTGCGGATCCGCTGGTCAGCAATCTGGCGTTGAAAGACTTGCGGCGCGCGCGCCGGAATTTTTCTCCGGCGTCCCCTACCGGTCCCGTGAGGTCCCGATTCAGAAGTCTGAATAGCCGGCTCGTTGCGGGATGGGGGGCGCTTGGATTTCGACGGATGCTACCGGCAAACCCACGTCAGGCGGATACCCCTCTGCAGCATCCTCCGCACCGGGTCCGGCACACCCAGCATCAACCCACACCATGAAGACATCCAGAACACTCGTGTTCGCGTTGTTCGCGGCTTCGGCATCCTGGCCGGGCCTGCTTGCCCAGACGACCGCTCCCGCCGGCCCCGGCACGCCCGGCAATGAAGACGTGCTCCAGCTCTCGCCCTTCGAGGTGACCGCCGAGGAAGGTTCCGGCTACGCCGCCACCTCGACCCTGGCCGGCACCCGCATCCGCACCGACCTGCGCGACGTCGGCGCGGCGATCACGGTCATCACGAAGGAATTCCTCACCGACATCGGCGCCACCGACAACAACACGCTGCTCCAGTACACGACCAACGCCGAGGTCGCCGGCACGCGCGGCACCTATTCGGGCCTCGGCAACGGCCAGAGCGTGGACGAGACCGGCAACCTGCGCGGCTCCGCCGGCGTGAACCGCGTGCGCGGCCTCGATCCGGCCGACAACACGCGCGACTTCTTCGTCACCGACATTCCCTGGGATGGCTACGTCGTGGACCGCGTGGACATCCAGCGCGGACCGAATTCCATCCTGTTCGGCCTCGGCAGCCCGGCCGGCATCGTCAACGCCTCGCTCCGCAACGCCGAGTTCCGCGACCGCGGTTCCGTCGAGTTCCGCTTCGGCTCCTACGACAGCCAGCGCGCCTCGCTCGATTACAACAAGGAGCTGATCGACGACGTGCTCGCGATCCGCGTCGCCGGCCTGTGGGATCACGAAAAGTTCCGCCAGGACCCGGCCTACGAGGACGACGAGCGCATCTACGGCGCGATCCGCTTCGAGCCGAAGCTGTTCAAGCGGGACGATTTCCGCACCAGCATCAAGGCCAAGTTCGAACACGGCGAGATCAACGCCAACCGCCCGCGCATCACGCCGCCGAACGACAGCATCACGCCCTGGTTCAAGCCCTTGGCGCCGGACCAGAACAGCTGGAGCCTCGAATACGGCATGGGCAAGACGCCGGTCAACAACGGCTACGACGCCAACCGCGGCGACCTCGCCAACATCTGGGCCGGCAACGGCCTCGGCCTCCAGACCCGCAACACGGCCAATCCGAACTACCAGCCCTGGCTTTCGTCGCAGGTGAACCAGCAGCAGCCCTTCTGGCTCATGGACGGGGCCACCGGCCAGAACTACCGCATCGTGGGCGGCTACATCAACCCGGGCGCCTACCTGCCCAACGGCGTGAAGCGCAACGCCGGCGACGGTCTCTACGGCCGCCGCTACGCCGACCAGTTCTTCGGCCTCACCAGCCTCAGCACGTTCGCGGCCAACGCCAACCTTCCGCTTTCCGGCTCCGGCCAGTATCGCACGCAGTCGCTGATGGATGACTCCGTCTTCGATTTCTACAACACCCTCATCGACGGCCCGAACAAGTGGGAGGGCGAGAAGTGGGACGCCTACAACGTATCCTTCACCCAGACCGGCTGGGGCGACCGCGTCGGCCTCGAGCTCACCTACGACCGGCAGAAGTACAACCGCGCCCGCGAGGCCCTCCTCGGCGGCAGCCCGACCCTCACCATCGACATCCTGAGGAACTTCCAGGACTACTACCTCACCAACGCCTCCGGCGAGACGACGACCAACGCCAACTTCGGCCGTCCGTATGTGACCTCGAACGCCGGCGGCAGCGGCGATTCCTACGACAGCGACCGCCGCTACGTCCGCGGCTCGCTCTTCGGCGAGCTCCGCGCCTCGGACTTCCTCGAGCGCGACGGCTTCCTCGCCAAGCTCCTCGGCAAGCACCGCTTCAACGGCGTCTACAGCCAGGAGAAGTATGCCAGCGAGAACCGCAGCTGGAACCGCCTGGCCACGAGCCAGGATTGGGACGGCTACTGGAACGGCAACGCGGGCAACACCTCGAACATCCGCAACCGCCCGCCCGTGGCCTTCATCTACCTCGGCGGCTCGATCGCCAGCCGCGACCTCGCGACGGGCGCGAACATCCCCGGCATCCTCAGCCCGGTCAACATCCAGAGCGGCAGCGCCTACGTGTTCGACTCGACCTGGGCCCCGGCGCAGCCCACGGCGTTCAACGCCCCGTGGACCGTCCCGTCGAATCTCTCGAAGATCTTCGACCCGGTGAACTTCCCCACGGCGAGCGTCAGCCCGGCCCCGACCTCGTGGACGCAGGCCTCGAATCCGGCCAATTACGTCGGCTGGACCAACAAACAGATCAACATCCTGAACTACGACAACGGCCTCGACCAGAGCCTCATCGCGACCGCGGCAAAGGCGCTCCGCGAAACGAAGTCCTACGCCGGTTCCTGGCAGGGTTTCTGGTGGAAGGATGCCATCGTCACCACCGCCGGCTGGCGTTTCGACGAGGTGAAGGGCAAGGACGTGACCGCGCCCGAGGTCTCCAGCAACCGCAGCATCCGGAATCTCTCGCCGGAGGTCTACAAGCTGCCCGACGTGTTCCCGCAGGCGCAGATCTTCAAGGATCACTCGACCAGCGGCGGCGTCGCCGTGCACCTCAACAAGCTGTTCGACCGCGACTACCTGCCGCTCAACGTCACGCTGACCTACAACAAGTCGAGCAACTTCCAGGTCACGAGCACCCGCCGCGACGTCTACGGCAAGCCGATCTCCAACCCGACCGGCGCCACCAAGGACTACGGCATCACGCTGTCCACGAAGGACGACAAATACTACCTGCGCGCGGTCAAGTATGAGACCAACCTGACCAACGCCAGCGCTCCGCTGAACGCCGGCATCGGCGGCGTCATCAACCAGGGTCTGCGTTTCCGCAACGTGTTCCTCTACAAGATGGCGGTTTACGAGTGGGCCAACCGCGAGACGCCCGGCTCCCGCAACACCTGGGGCGGGTCGCAGGCCCAGGGCGACCTCATCAACGGCGCCGACCAGAGCCTGACCTACGCCGAGGGCCGCGCTCGCGAGGACGCCGCGATCCAGACCTGGAACGAGATCCAGGCCTTCCTCACGCCCAAGGGCTTCTTCGAAGCCTGGGGCTTCACCCCGCCCGCCCTCTCCACGCTGACCGACCGGTCGACCTACGAGGCCAGTCTCACCATGGCCGGATCGACCGACGGGAAGCCCATCCCCGCCGCGCAGTACATGCCCAACACCGCGCACCTGTACCAGTACGCCGCGACCGCCCCGCAGGGTTTCACGGTCACGACGGACACGCAGGGCGAAGGCTATGAGTTCGAACTGGTCGCCAACCCCACGAAGAACTGGCGCATCGCGTTCAACGCCTCCAAGACCGAGGCCTCCCGCAGCAATGTCGGCGGCGCCGAGATCGAGGAGCTCGTCGCCTTCCTCGACTCGAAGCTCTACAACGCCGACGGCACGCCCAGCCTGGCGGGCGCCATGCCGCAGTTCGGCAACCTCGGCCTCAGCATCAACAACAGCAACTACAACCCCTGGCGCGGCCAGTACGCGCTGCTGAAGCTGCAGGAGGGCGCCAACGTGCCCGAGGTCCGCAAGTGGCGCTTCAATGTCGTCACCAACTACACGTTCACCGGCGGCCTGCTCAAGAACGTCGGCGTGGGCGGCGCATACCGCTGGCAGGACAAGGTCGGCATCGGCTACCCGGTGCTCCAGTCCGGCAACTCGTTCAACTTCGACCTCGGCAACCCGTATTACGGGCCGGCCGAGGACGCGATCGACCTCTGGGCCAGCTACGAGCGCAAGCTCAACGACAAGGTCACCTGGCGGATCCAGCTGAACGTCCGCAACGCCTTCGCGACGGACGGGCTGATCCCGATCTCGATCCAGCCCGACGGCAAGACGTGGGCCGCGGCCCGCGTGAAGCCGAACCAGGAGTGGTTCGTCACGAACACATTCTCGTTCTAACGAGATATCGAGGTATAGAGTGCCCCCGGCCCGCTTCACGGAGGGCCGGGGGTTCACTTCCCCCCCCTGCCTGGGCTGTTTTCGCCGGCGTTCCGCCGGCTTTCGTTTTGCCGGCCGTGATCGAGGCCAGCGACCGCGGCCCGCATGAACCAAAACCCAAACCCAAAAAACGATAAGCCATGAATAACAAAGCAGGATTGATCCGCAGCATCGTCGTGTTGGCCGTTCTGGCGACGAGTGCTTTTGCCACCAGCGTGTTCAAGGAGGTCTATTCACCCTATTCCGGGCGAAACTCGGATGAGGGCATGGTGTACGGCGTGCCGAACGGGGCCAACGTGGAATGGGCCGTCGGCGCCTGGGGCTATGCCGGTTCCGCCACGCTCCTCCTTGGCAGCGGCATGAACGTGAGCCAGACCGCCGGGCCGGGGCAGTATTACTACGACGTGACCACCAGCACAGGCGGAGACATGTACTACTACCTGAGCGCCTACGCGGCGTATCCGGGGTATGACAGCGCTTATGCGATGTTCTACGTAGGCTGGTGATCCGATCCGTTTCGACAGGCAGGGCGCCCGGCGCGGCCTGCCTGTTTTCTCCTTTTGGTCCCATGTTTCCGAATTCGATCCGGTTTTTCCGACGGCATCGCCGGACGGACCTTGGGGTGGCGGGGCTCGCGTTGCTGCTGGTCGCCGTGGTGCAGGCGGCTCCGGAGGCGGCCGCGGGCGGCAACCCGGTCGATCCGACGCCCGTGATCCGGATCGGCGATTACACCGTGTCGCGTTACCTCTTCGAAAAAGCCCACCGCCAGTTCACCGCGTCGTCTGGCGACCACCGGCGTCCGCCGGATGCGGCGGCCAGCGCCCGCTGGTTCCGGCTCCAGCTGGCGCAACACGTGATCAAGGCCGGCCTCGTGGCGCAGGGACAGCTGGCGCGGCCGGAGGTGCAGGACATGACGGCGCGCATGGCCCGGCACATGATGATCCAGCCTCGCGGCGTGCTTTACCTCGCATTGGGTGGCGAGGACCCCGCGGCCTTCCGCCGCGAGCGACGTGTCCGTCTTTTGCAAGAATGCCGTTTTTCCGCCTCGTCGGAAACCCTGGCGTCGCTCCTGGCGGCGCTCACGCCGCCCTTCCACCGCGGCATCCTTCCGGCCGAGGCCGATGTCGCCGCGCTGGGCCCGGCGGTGATCGCGAGCTATGAATTCGAGGGCACCCATCGCGAGATCACGGCGGCGGACTTTGTGCGCGATTTCCGGCAGGGTATCGCGCGGCTGGCTCCGCGCGACCTGGCCGGCCTGCGCGAACAGGTCGAGGACATGGCCGTTGCGGAACATGACCTGGCCGAGGCGCGGCGGCTGGGCCTCGACCGGACACCGCAGTTCCTCGAGGACAGACGCAATTTTGCGCTGATCCAGGCGCTCGGCCTTTATGAACAGGAGGTGCTCGCTCCGCAGGTGCCGGTTGCCGATGAAGAGGTGTGCGCCCGCCAGGCGCAGCTCGATCGCTTCATGCCGGCCGGGGCCCGCCTCCGGCCGGAAGAGCAGGCGTCCGCCGGGGTTCGCCGGCGGTTGCAACGGGAGAAGCTCGATGCGCTGGAACTGGCCGGGCTTGCGCGCGAGGCCGGGCGCATCGAATTTCTGATGGATCCCGTACAATACGATATCCCGGTGACGGATCTGACGGTGCCTTTGCCGGAGTAATCGCCCCAAGCCATGGCCTTGCCCGGAAAATACCTTATGCCTCCTCCTCGCCTTTTTGCCCTGTTGTTTGCACTCGCCTGCACCGCTCTGCCTGCGATGTCCCGTGAGCGCCTGTCGCTCAACGACGGCTGGCGTTTCCAGCAGGGCGACCCGGCGGGCAACACCGTGGACCTGCGCTACGACGTGCGTCCCGGGATCGGCCGGCGGCGCGATGACGGCCCGGCCGATGCCCGGCCCGAGGAGGCGGCGCGGCTTGCGGCGGAGAAGACCGTGCTGAAGCCCTGGATTCTGCCGACCGCCAACGCCCTCATCAAAGACCCGGCGAAACGCCACGCGCGTCCCGCGGGCGACCCCGGTTCCGACGTGGCCTACGTGCAGGCCGGCTTCGACGATCGCGACTGGCAGGCGGTGACGCTGCCGCACGACTGGGCCATCGCGGGCCCCTTCCTCCGCACCGGCGACGTCGGCGGCATGGGCCGCCTGCCGAGCTGGGGCATCGGTTGGTACCGCCGGAAACTCGACCTTCCCGCCGCCGATGCCGGCAAGCGCCTCTTCCTCGAGGTGGACGGGGCGATGTCCTACGCGACCGTCTGGTTGAACGGCCGCCTCGTGGGCGGCTGGCCCTACGGCTATTCCTCCTGGCGCGTGGACCTCACGCCTTACGCCGTCCCCGGCGGCGAGAACCAGCTCGCGATCCGCCTCGACAACCCGCCGGCCTCCTCGCGCTGGTATCCGGGCGGCGGCCTCTACCGCAACGTCTGGCTCACCAAGGTTTCGCCCGTGCACGTGGACCAGTGGGGCGCCTTCGTCACGACCCCGGAAGTCTCGCAGGAGTCCGCCACCGTGAGCCTCGAAGTCACGCTGGCCAACACCGCCGCGGAAAAAACCGGCGTCACCGTGGCGACCGAGCTGTTCGCGCTCGACGCCGCGGGCGCGCGCACGGGCGAAGCCGTCGCCCGCTTCGCGCCGGTCGAACTCACCGTCGGCGCCGGCGAGCGCGCCACCACGCGCGGCACGCTCGCGCTCGCGAACCCGCGCCTCTGGGGCCCGCCGCCCACGCAGGCGCCGCACCGCTACGTCGCGGTCACGCGCGTCACGCGCGCCGGCGAGGAGCTCGACGTTTACGAGACAAAGTTCGGCATCCGCGCCCTGACCTTCGATCCGGAACGCGGCGTGTTCGTGAACGGCGGGAAGATCACCCTGCAGGGCGTGAACCAGCACCACGACCTCGGCGCGCTGGGCGCGGCCTTCAACGTGCGCGCGGCCGAACGCCAGCTCGAGATCCTCCGCGAGATGGGCTGCAACGCCATCCGTCTGGCGCACAATCCCCCGGCGCCCGAACTGCTCGAACTGACCGACCGCCTGGGCTTCCTCGTGGTCAACGAGTCCTTCGACATCTGGGAGCGCCGCAAGACGCCGCTCGACGCCCACCTCGTCTTCCCCGACTGGTCGGAACCCGACATGCGCGCCCTCGTGCGCCGCGACCGCAACAGCCCCTCCGTCATCATGTGGAGCATCGGCAACGAGGTCGGCGAACAATACACCGACGCCGCCGGCGCCGCGGTGGCAAAGCGCCTGCACGACATCACCCGCGAGGAGGACCCGACGCGTCCGACCACGACGGCGATGAACTGGGCCAAGCCCGACATGCCTCTGCCCGCCGTGGTGGATCTCATCAGCCTCAACTACCAGGGCGAGGGCATCCGCCAGGAGCCCGAGTTCGAGGGCACCGACCGCATCCGCACGCCGCCGCAGTACCCGCATTTCAAGGCGAAGTTTCCCCACAAGGTCATCGTCACCAGCGAAAGCGCCTCGGCCTTCAGCAGCCGCGGCGTCTACCTGTTCCCGGTCTCGCCGCTCGTCAGCGCCCCTGTGCGCGACGGCCGGGGCGGCGACTCGCGGACGAAACAGGTCACTGCCTACGAACTGCACGCCGTGGATTTTGGCTCTTCGGCCGACAAGGTCTTCGCCTCGCTCGACCGGCACCCGTATGTGGCCGGCGAATTCGTGTGGACCGGCTGGGACTACCTGGGCGAGCCGACGCCCTACTACTCCTCGCGCAGTTCCTATTCGGGCATCATCGATCTGGCGGGATTTCCGAAGGACCGGTTCTGGCTCTACCAGGCGCGCTGGCGTCCGGACCATCCGATGGCCCACCTGCTGCCGCACTGGACCTGGCCGGAGCGCGTCGGCGAGGTCACGCCGGTGCACGTGTTCACCTCCGGCGACGAGGCCGAGCTCTTCCTCAACGGCCGCTCGCTCGGCCGGAAGCAAAAGGGCGCATTCGAATACCGCCTGCGCTGGGATGAGGCCGTCTATGAGCCGGGCCGGCTCGAGGTCGTCGCCTACAAGGACGGCCGCGAGTGGGCGCGCGATTCCGTGCAGACCGCGGGTGAGCCTGCCGCGCTCGAGTTGCAGCCCGATCGCGCCACGATCTGCGCCGACGGACAGGACCTGAGCTTCATCACGGTGCGGGTCACCGACCGGGACGGCGTCACGGCCCCGCGGGCCGATCCCCGGATCGCGTTCACGCTCGAAGGTCCGGGCGAGATCGTCGCGACCGACAACGGCGACGCGACGGACCTCGAGCCGTTCCCTTCGCCGACGCGCAAGGCCTTCAGCGGTCTCTGTCTCGTGATCGTGCGCGCGAAGCCCGGCCAGGCCGGCGCGTTCAAGATCACCGCCACCGCCGACGGCCTGCGTCCCGCCACCACCGAGGTCACCGCCACGACCGGTGCACCCTGAGCCACGGACCGGTTCTGCCGGTCCTCCACATCGCGTTCGCGGTCACACCCGGCTTGCGGCAAGGGTGGTGACGTGGATCGTTTCCAGCGCTGACGTCGGCTTTTCGGGCAGCGTCGGTCCGGGACGCCAGACGCCGCCGACCGCGGTGACCGTCGCCACCGGGGGAGGGCCGAAGGCATTCTGCTGCAGCTGCGCTGACAGCATTTCGACGGCGAGCGCGCCCATCCGGACGGTGTCGACCCACACGCCCGCGCCGGCGGATCCGGCTCCGGTCAGCATCAGGTCGGCGTAGGCGAAATCGTGCGGCACCTGGAAACCGCAGTCCCTGATGTGGGCCAGCACGGCAGGCGACAGGCCGAGCACGACGTCGGGACGGTATTGGCGCGACCAGCGCAGCAACGATGAGGCGTCGTTGGCGGCATGGTGGGGCGAGATTCCCGCCGCCGGCGTCGTGTGAAGCGGGCTTTGCAGATGAAGAACGGGCAGCCGGTCCTTGAGGTGACAGCGGTACTGCTCGGCATGGAAGGTGGCGGACCAGACCTGGTCGGTCAGCTTGTCCCAATCGTGAGGCAGTGCGAGACCCACGCGGCGATACCCGGCGTAGAGCACCTGTTGCATCGCCAGCCGGACAACCGTGGTGGGATCAAGGGTGACCTGGTTCATCGCCGGGTTGGTCGCGCTGTCCCCCAGGTGCACGGCCGCGAGGCGCGGCCAGTCCAGGCCGGAAAGATCGGTCCCGGCCGTGCTCGCGGCGGCGAAGATCACGCCGCGGATGCCGCGGTGCAGCAACACGCTGTTCAGCCGGCGGACACTCAGGCCGCTTTCCCCGAGCCGGAAGGGCTCCAGATGGTAGCCGAGCTCGGTGGCCTTGGCGGTGGCGGCCCGATGATGCGCCTCGTGGATCGCCTCATGATGCGAGCCCAGCCGGCCGCCTCCCTGCGTGACATAGGCGAGGGCCTCGCCGCACCGCAGGGGTTGCCGGTTCCTGCGGTAGGCGACGAGGGCTTGCAGCGCCGGGTCGGGACAATAACCCATGGACTTGGCGATCCCGCGGATACGATCCCGGGTCGCGGCCGGGATGAGGGGCGAATTGCGCAGCGCGAGCGAAACCGTGGTGTTGTGGACGCCGGCGGCGCGGGCGATGTCGGACTGGGTGATCCGTGAATTCATGATGCGTACCGAAAACCGCCCGAGGCCCGCAGGCGGACTTTGGTATCAGTGGGGGAAACGTTGGGATAAACCGGACGTCCCGATGGGGCGCCGAGTATGAGGGTCACCTTTCATTCCTCCGCCGGGGCGGCGTTTCAACCGACCGATGGTCATGCCGACGGTATAGCCGGGGTCATATCAACGGTTGAGCCGCGTACGTGATATCGCTTCCGAACCCAGGCGGGGTTCGGCGACCCCGCCCTGCAACCACGCGGCAAAGGCCACGGCGCGCCCGGATCACTCGATCTGAATGAGTCCCTGCTTCACCCCGGCGAGAATCGCCTGCGTGCGGTCGGCCACGCGGAGCTTCGCCAGGATGTTGGTCACATGGACCTTCACCGTGCCTTCGACGAGGTTCAGCTGGGCGGCGATTTCCTTGTTGCTCAGCCCTTGGGCGATCAGGCCGAGCACCTCGAGCTCGCGGGAGGAAAGCGGGGAGAGCGCGCGTCCGCTCAGGCGGGCGGAAATTTCGGGCGGGATGTAGTGCTCGCCCTGGTGCACGCGGCGGATCGCCTCGAGCAGCCGTTCGAGCGACATCTCCTTCACCACAAAACCGCAGGCGCCGGCGCGGAAGGCCTGGAAGACCTCCTCGCCCGCGGCGTAGTTGCTGAACACCAGCACGCGCGCGTCGGGAAACTCGTCGCGCAGCAGCCGGATCGTTTCCGGGCCGCTCGGGCCGGGCATGCGCAGGTCGAGCACGACGACGTCGGGCCGGTGCTGGCGGTAGGCCACGATGGCCGCGCGGCCGTTGTCGGCCTCGGCCACGACTTCCATGTCGGGTTCGCCGCCGGTGGCGGTGACGAGGCCCATGCGCATGACGATGTGGTCGTCGACGAGCAAAATGCGGATCTTGCGGGCGGGGCTGCTCATATCGCGGGTTGAAGAAGCTGCACCGTCACGCGCACGGTGGTTCCCTGGCCGGGTGCGCTCAGGATCTGGAGATGGCCGCCGATCTTGCCCGCGCGGCCGCCGAGGCCGCGCAGGCCGAAATGGCCGATGCCGTCGGCCAGCACCTTGCCGGGCACGAAACCGTTGCCGTCGTCCTTAACCTCGAGGCGGACGCCGTCGCCGGCATAGGCCAGCGTGAGGGTGATCGTGTGCGCGGCGGCATGGCGCACGGCGTTGGTGATCGCTTCCTGCGCGATGCGCAGGAGGTGATGCTTGACGGCCGGCGAGATCTCGAGGGGCCGGCCGGTGATCTCGACCTGCATCCGGGCGGCGCCGGGCCCGATGAGCGTGGTCAGCTTGCGCAGCGCGTCGCCGAGCTCGGTGCCCTCGAGCAACGGCGTCTCCATGTCCCACACGGCGTGCTGCACCTCGTGGCGCGTGAAGGACACCATGTTGCGGGCCACGAGCAGGCGGGAACGCACGTCGTCGGCCAGGTCCGGCAGCTTGAGCGTGGCGTCGAGCTGGAGCATCAGGCCGCTGAGGCCCTGCTGGAGGCTGTCGTGGATTTCGCCGGCGAGGCGGTCGCGCTCGGCCAGCGTGGCGGCGTTGCGCGTCTCCTCGTTGAGTTTCCGCATCGCGGCGCGCAGCTCCTCGGTGCGCTCGGCCACGAGTTTTTCGAGGGCCAGGTTTTCGTGCCGCGAGCGGTGCGTCGACCAGCGGATGAGGCCGGCGACGAGCCCGGTCGCGCCGAGGGCGTACAGGGCGTAGGCGTATCCGCTGCGATACCAGGGCGCGGCGATCGTGAAGGCGACCGTGAGCGGCGCGCCGGCCGGCCCGGGCGTCCCGTCCAGCGCGGCTTCGAGCCGGTAGCTGCCTTCGCGCAGATCGGTGAGCGTGAGCAGCGAGCCGTTGCCGACGACGGTGCGGCTCTCGCCGCCGCGATGCAGGATGAACTCGTAATGGGGCGGGTGTCGCCAGGCGTAGCTGTCGGCGAAGAAGCGGAAGACGAGGCTGTTGTTTTCGTAGGCCAGGGGCGGCAGCTCGCCGGCCTGGCCGGGCCGGGTCAGGAGTTCCCGATTGTCATGACCGCTCGTGAGCGAGACCAGCACGGGCCGGAGGGCGGGCCGGGCCGGCGCCCGGAAGGCCCGGTTTACGTGGTACAGCGACTGGCCGGTGACCAGCCAGAGGTCGTTGCCGGCGAGCAGCCGGGCGAACGGGAAGCGGTCGTTGATCCGGCCGAAGGTGGTGGCGTCGACGACCTGCCGCCCGTCCTGCAGGCGCAGCGTGATCAGGCCGTCGTCGTGCGTCGCCCAGATCGTGCCCTCGTCGTCCTGGCGGAACCGGTTCACCATGAACGGAGCCTGGTCGAGCAGCCGGCCGAGCTCGGGCTGTTCGACGAACGTTTCGGTCCGCTCGTCGAAGTAGAGCCGGCCCTCGGGCAGGCTGGTCAACCCGACCAGGTCGCCGGCCCAGCCGATGTTGATCCAGCGCGGCTTCCGCCACGGGAAATCCTCGAACACGCGCACGTCGATCCGGCCGTCGCGGAGCCGCACGCGGGCGGCGCGGTTGGGGCCGAGCTCCATCCACGCGGCGTGGTTCGTGCCGTGGACCACCAGCGGGTAGCCGGGGCCGGGCACCCGCGGGGCGCATTCCTGCCAGCGGCCGTCGATGCGCCGCAGCGCGGCGATCTCCGTGTTGCCGAGCGCGTATACGGTGCCGTGCACCTCGACCAGGCGCGCGATGTCGAATCCCGTGAGCACCGGCTCGAAATCCCCGCCGGGCGAACGGGCGTAGAGCGTCTGTTTGGTGCCGATCAACAGGTCGTCGCCCGAGGTGGCCACCGCCCAGACGCCCGGCGCCGGCTGGTCCGCCATCGGCTCGAAGCGGGTCGTCTCCCCCGGCCGGCCCGCGACCATGACGTACAGCTGGCCGCCCGAGGCGACGACGATGCGGCCGTTCCAGCGCTCCACCTGCGGCCAGCTCAGGGGCAGGCCCTGGCGCTGGCCGAACGAGGTGAGAGGGCTGTGGTAGAGGATCTTCTCGATGCCGTTCTCGTTGACGAGCCACAGCACGCCGGCCTCGCGGGCGGCGAGGTCGGTGACGCGGTGGTATTCCGGCGTGGTCAGGGCCAGGAGCAGGCGGCCCGAAGGCGCGACGACGTACAGGCCGGCGCCGTTGACCGCCACGGCGACGTTGCCGTCGGGCAGCCGGGCGAGGGCGTTGACCCGGCCCTGGGTCCGCTCGCCGAGGAGACCGGGGAACGGCGTGAACGCGTGGCCGTCGAAGAAGCGCAGCAGGCCGGCCGTGTCGGACGTCAGCACACGGGTGCCGTCGTAGTCGGCGGCCTGGTCGATCTCCACGCCGGCGGGCAGCGGGGGGCGCAGCAGCCGGGCGGTGTGCGTATCCGGGTCGAGGACGCCGATGCCCACGCTGGGCGAGGAGTAGTGAAGCAGCCCGCCGAGAAGAAAAATGCGGTTGATGCCCGAGATCTCGTAGTAGGCGTGCCGGTCGGTGCGGCGGTCCCAGTGGACGATGCCGTTGAAACCGGCGAACCAGGCCGAGCCCGCCGTCGCGATGATCTCGCTGAAATTGGTCTGCCGCGCCCACCGCGGGGCGTCGGCCGGGATGACGGTCACGGGTTCGAGCCGGCCCGCGCTCATCCGGGAGCGGCCCCAGAGTCCGAAGGCGCCGAAGTACGCCTCGCCGTCGGGGCCGAAGGCGAGGCGCTGCATGACGGCGCCATCGCCGTCGCGGTCGGCGATGTCCATCCAGGTCGTGTCGTTGAGCACGATGCAGGAGCCGCCGCGCGTCATGGCGATGCGGCCGAGCGGGTCGAAGCCCAGGCGCATGCCGCGCGACGCGTTGCCGATCTCCTCGTAGGAGTAGAAGCGGGTGAAGGGCAGGCCTGGTTCGCCGCTCTCGTCGGCCCGGGCCGCGGCGGCGAGCAGGAGCACCAGCGCCGTCCGGCATGCGCGGGCGGTTTGCGGGGCGGGCATCCTGGATCCCAGGCGGCGCATGGCGTGAGGCTGGTGTCGGGGGTTCGCGGGACGCAAGCCGTTTGGCGGAGCGCGCCGGCTCAGGTGCGCTGCTTGAGACGGTCGAGCATGACCGCGCCGAGCAGGATGCAGCCGCGCGCGACGTACTGGTAGAACGGCGGGATGTTGAGCAGGTTCATGGCGTTCTGCACCAGGCCCATGATGAGCACGCCGGCGATCACCGCGCCGATGCGCGCCACGCCGCCGCTGAGCGAGACGCCGCCGAGCACGCAGGCGGAGATGACCTCCAGCTCGAGGCCCTGCGAGGTGTTGGGCTGGCCGCTGGTCATGCGCGCGGCCAGCACGAGGCCGGCGAACGCCGCCACGAGCCCCTGCAGCGTGAAGATCAGCACCTTGATGCGCACCACCGGCACGCCGGCGAGATGGGCGGCCTCGCGGTTGCCGCCGATGGCGAGCGCGTTGCGGCCGAACAGCGTGCGGTTGAGCAGCACGCCGAAGAGCGCGAAGCACGCCGCCGTCAGCCACACGGGCACCGGCACGCCGAGCCACGCCGTGTTGCCGAGCGCGAAGAAGGCGTCGGTGCGGATGCCGACCGCGCGGCCGTCGGAGACGATGAAGCCGAGGCCGCGCACGATCTGCATCGAGGCAAGGGTCGTGATGAGGGCGTTGATGCCGAGGCGCGCGACGAACACGCCGTTGGCGAAGCCGATGAGCGCGCCCGCGCCGAGCGCGGCGGCGGCGCCCGCGGCCACGCTGCCGGTGGCGTTCATCACCGTGGCGCCGAGCACGCCGGAGAAGGCGACGACGGAGCCCACCGAGAGGTCGAAGTCGCCCGCGGCGAGGCAGAGCATCATCGTGCACGCGATCATGCCGGTCGTGCAGACGGCGAGCGCGAGGCCGCGGAGGTTGGCCACGCTGAGGAAGTTTTCCACGCCGAGCGCGCAGATCAGGAACAGCAGGGCCAGCACCAGCAGCATGCCGGCGGAATCCCAGAGGCGGGCGAAGGGGGAGGAGGCGGGCGCGTTCATGGCAGACGGGGGGAGCAGTCCGTGGGGTGGGCGGTGGGCTTGCTCACGCCACGACCATCGCGGGCCATGCGTGGCGCCAGCAAGCCGGCCGCCCACGATACTGCGCTGCGTTCAGGATGGCGGATGATGAGCATGGTTTTGGTCAAGGGGCGTCCCCGTCGGCAGCGCCGCGTGCAGCACCGCCTCGGGCGTGGCGGCGGCGCGGGGGAACTCGGCGGCGATGCGGCCCTCGCGCATCACGAACACGCGGTCGGCGATGCCGAGCACCTCGGACAGCTCGCTGGACACGACCACGACGCCGGCTCCACCCGCGGCGAGTTCGTGGATGAGGGAATAGATCTCGCTCTTTGCGCCGATGTCGATGCCGCGGGTGGGTTCGTCGAGCACGACGACGCGCACCTGCTCCGACAACCAGCGCGCAAGGATCGCCTTCTGCTGGTTGCCGCCGGAAAGCAGACCGATGGGGGTTTCCGGCGAGGCCGTGCGCACGCCGAGCCGGGCGATCTGCTCCGCGGCGTTGCGGCGCTCCCAGGCGCCGTCGAGGAACAGGCCGGCGCGCCGGTGCGAGCGGCGGGCGCTGAGGTTGATGTTCTCGGCGACGGAGCGGATGGCGACGATGCCCTCCTTCTTTCGGTCTTCGGGGCAGAACACGACGCCCGCGCGGATGGCCGCGCGCGGCGAGCCGCCGGACAGGGGTTCGCCGTGGACGCGCACCTCGCCCGCGGCACGGGGCGTGGCGCCGGTGAGCAGGCGCATGAGTTCCGTGCGGCCGGCGCCGACGAGGCCGAAGAAACCGACGATCTCGCCGCGGGCGACGTCAAAGCTCGCCGGTGCGCGCAGACCCGGGCCGGCGACGCCGCGCACCTCGAGCCCGCCGGGCGTGTGCGGTCGCGGGCGATAACGGTAGATGTTGGTGAGCTCGCGGCCGACCATGCTCTTCACCAGCGCGTCGCGCGTGACGCCGGCGAGCGGGTCGTGCGTGACCACGTGCCGGCCGTCGCGCAGGACGGTGGCGGCGTCGCAGATCTCGTAGACCTCGTCCATGCGGTGCGTGACGTAGAGGATCGCCGTGCCGCGGTCGCGCAGGTCGCGGATGATATCGAAGAGGCGGAGCGTTTCCTTCGTGGAAAGCGAGCTGGTCGGCTCGTCGAAGGCGACGATGCGGGCGCCGCGTCCGAGGGCCTTGGCGATCTCGACCATCTGGCGCTGCGCCAGCGGCAGGCGGCCGAGCTTTTCGTCGGGCGAGATGGCCTCGCCCACGAGCGCGAGCAGGCGCGCGGCCTCGGCGCGCAGGGCGGCGCGGTCGAGGAACAGGCCGCGCCGCGGGTAGCGGCCGAGCAGGAGGTTCTCGGCCACGGTCATTTCCGGCACGAGGTGCAGCTCCTGGTAGATCACGGCCACGCCGGCGGCGATGGCCGCGGCGGTGGAGGCGAAGGACTGCGGCTGGCCGTCGAGGCGCAGGGCGCCGGCCGTCGCCTGGTAGGCGCCGCTGAGGATCTTGAGCAGCGTGGACTTGCCCGCGCCGTTCTCACCCATCAGCGCGTGCACGCTGCCGGCCCGCACGCCGAACGACACGCCATCGAGGGCGCGCACGCCGGGGAATTCCTTGGTCAGGCCGGAGAATTCAAGGGCGGGGGAGGGCATCCTGCGGCAGGTCCGGGGAAAAGCGGTTGGGGTGCGGAGCTTACAGCACGCCCTCGGCCTTCAGCAGGGCCTCGAAGTTCTCGCGTGTGATCAACTGACCCTCGGTGCGGGTGTCGAGAGGCGGCGGGGTGCCGTCCTTCACCCAGTGGAAAAGCATCTCGGCGGTGCGGAAGCCTTCCTGCACGGCGGACACGTAGATCGAGCCGTAGAACCCGGTCGGGGCGGGTTTGCGCAGCTCGTCGATGCAGTCCGTGCCGTTGATGCCGACGCCGATGACGTCGGCGGCCTTGAACCCGTGGCCCTCGGTGGCGCGCACGGCGCCGAGGGCGGCGGTGTCGTTCATGCCGGCGACGAGCCAGTGCTTCACGCCGGTTTTCTGGGCGAGCAGGGCGTTGGCGCCGTCGAAGCTGCCGGGGATGTCGGTGGTCTTCTGCGGGGCCTTGAAGATGCGGTCGGCCGGGAATCCGGCGGCCTGGAGGGCACGGATGATGCCGTCGGTGCGCTCGCGCGCGGTGTCGAGTTCCTCGAAGGTCACGATGCAGGCGGCGGTGTCGGCGGCGTTCCAGCCGCGGCGCTTCATCTCCTCCGCGAGCGTGCGGCCGGACATCTCGCCGATCTTGCTGGCGGACATGCCGAGGTAGGGGACCTCTTCGAGAAACTTGCCGTCGGCGCCGACGAAACGGTCGTCCACGGTGATGACCTTGAGACCGGCGCCCTTCGCCTTGGCGACGATGGCGGGCCCGAGGCGGACGTCGGGTGTGCAGATGACGAAGCCCTGCGCGCCGTTGGCCGCGAGGCTGTCGATCGCGGCGAGCGTCTTCTCACCGTCGGGTACGCCGATCTTGATCAGGGAGAAGCCATGTTGGGCGGCGGCCCTCTCGGCGCCCTTCCATTCGTACTGGAACCAGGGTTCCTCGGGCTGTTTCACGAGGAAGCCGAGCTTGATCTTCGCGGGCGTGCCGGCGGTGCCGGACGCGGCATCGTTCTGCTTGGAACAGCCGGCGCCGAAAGCCAGCGCGAGCACGGAGACGAGGGTGACGAGAAAACGCATGCGGGAGGAGGGGTTGGGCCGGGCCGGATGGACCGGGCGTTCGGACGAAGCCTCTGGCCCTCGTCCGTGTGCGGCAAGCCTCGTGTGCGGACCTGCGCTCATTCTCCGAATGAGAAGGCGTTCAGACTTTTGAACAGGGTTGTTCCGGGAGCGGTTAACAGCCGGGATTTCGGGTGGTGACTCAGTTTGCCGTAGCGGCGCGCAGTGAGTGCGGTTTCTTCGGACGGCGGTCATAGAGCATCCCAACCCGGCGGAGCCGGAACCGAACCCCAAGCCCCAGGGGTTTTGGCCACAAAAAACACCAGGAGCTCTTGGCCAGGCAGGAGGATATTTTCCGCGCGCCTATAGGCGCCTTGAGCGCTTTACCCACCGCCGGGTTCTCGTGTTTTTCGTGGCCATAACATGCTTCGGGGTTGGCGAGGATTAACGTCTCAATCCTTGTCGTGGTTCGCGAGTGAGGGACTCAATAAATCTGCAGCCACGGACCTTCGAGCCGGACTCAACTCGGCTCCGAAGGGGTTTGTAACGTGTTACGTTACAAGCCGGCTTGGGGCGTACGGTCACAGAAACACTTAAACCACCATAGACCGCGGCGACGGATTTCGTCCAAAC